>ORMF010945401.1_pt1 | contig 15347 bp, 16 predicted proteins | sample 1779871 | NCBI WGS metagenome assembly ORMF01 (sample SAMEA104232316, study PRJEB22302) | groundwater metagenome | biome: forest; feature: aquifer; material: groundwater | place: USA | collected 2011-08-07 | depth 5.4 m | reverse complement strand
GACCGCGCTCAAGGCGATCGAGAAGGCCATCAGCGACTCGGATCTGGGCATCTCACCCGTCATCGACGGCAAGATCGTGCGCCTGGTGATCCCGCCGCTCACGCGCGAACGCCGCGACGATCTGGTCAAGATCACGCATAAGGTCGCCGAAGAAGGCCGCGTGTCTCTGCGCGGAGTGCGCCGCGAGGCCAATGAAAAGATAAAGGTGATCGAGAAGGAAAAGAAGATCGCCGAAGACGAGAGCTTCAAGGCGCAGGAAAGCGTCCAAAAATTGACCGACAAGTACATCGGCCTGATCGACCAGTCCCAGGCCGCCAAAGAAAAAGACCTCACCCAGGGCTAAAAAAGCCCACCCCGAAAATTTCCGAGCCGCTAGCTCAGCTGGTAGAGCACTTCCCTTTTAAGGAAGTTGTGCTGGGTTCGACTCCCAGGCGGCTCACCACTTGCCCGCGGATGGGTTTAGACCCACCGCGGGCCCCAGTGAGCCGCCCCCAAGTCGAAAAGAGCATCGCGGCCCGCAGATAAAAAAGACGACGCACAAAGCGTCGTCGTAATTCCACCCGCGATGCGACTGCCCGACCCGAAGCGAAGCATGACGTAGCGCCGTAGGCGCGGAGTACTGCGTAGCGGAAGGCGGCGACTCCCAGGCGGCTCACCATTTTTTATTTTCAAACTGAGTGTTACAAGCGGGGGCGTCGGGGTTCACGGCGCCCTCGCGTAGGACTTTCAAGACTTTTTTCATCGCCACCTTCGCCAGAGGACGAATTCGTTCTTTCCGCCTGAGGCGGACCAGCCTTGGGTTCGGCGGCAGAGAAGGATGGGCTAGGGGTCCTCCGGCTTTTAAGGAAGTTATCTGAATGCGGACCATGGGGCGGTTTATGCGAAATAAAAACAGCCGTGTCTCACGACACGGCTGTTAGTGAAGACGCTAGTCTTCGTCCGTGAACATAACAGTGATGACCGGCTCAGCCTTGTCACCTGGGCCACACTTGGACCAAAGCTTATAGGGCCTTGGCTCGGAGTGATTCTTGGTGTTAAAGTGCGGGGCAAAGTAGACGGTATCTGTACCCCCTGACTTCTTGATCCCAAAGCGTAGAACCATAAGAACACCCGGAGACTGTCTTTGGCAACTGTACGGTTTTAGGGGGTAGGGTCAGTTGGTGTTTGGTTTTAATCTGGTTGGTTTTAATCTCTTTTGCTATCTTTGGCTGGTAGATGTATACTGAAAACTTGAAAATATGATAATTATCTCTAAAGCCACCTCAACGGTTTTAGCGCTCTTCTTTCTGCTGGCTAGTAATTTCTGCCTAGTCGAATGCGCGGTTGCTGTCGAAGATCACGATCATGGGGTGCAAGTAAGCGAAGCAGCCGGGCATCACCATGAATCCGAACGAGGTCAAGATCACTCTGATTCAGACAAACACGAACCCGGCACCACATGTTGTTCATCGCTAGTCGCGGTCAAAGCTACTTCAAACAATGCGACTGACACCAAGCTCGTTACACAACCCTTTTCTCAAGCCATTGTTATTGAGAAATTAGTCTCTCAATTAAACAATAACCCCAGTTATAAAGTCGAATTTCCGCCGGGGGCATCCCCGCCAGCGTTTTTTCTTTCAAACCTCTTCACCCACGCGCCTCCAGTTTTTCTCTAAGAATCCTTCAAGAAGGGCTTCTCATTAAGCCTTTTTTATTCCATTAATTAATTTTGAAGTTCAATTCGCGGTGCGAACGGCGGTAATCAGTGTTTAATTTAGGAGTTTAATATGCAGAAACGTAAGATCTCAATACGTATTTTTGTGCTATTGGTAACGGGGTTTGTCGCAGGGCATGTCAGCAACTCAAGTACGGCATTTTCATTTTCTGCAGATGCCGCTGGGATTAAGAGCAGCCAAGTGTGCATGACAAATGACAAATTTATGGGCTCCGATCAGACACCCGTTCTTATTAATGGCAAAATTTACTACGTGTGTTGCCAGGGCTGTGAGGAAAGTTTAAAAAATAATCCTTCGACTCGCGTTTCCCGCGATCCTCATACAGGTAAAGAGGTCGACAAAGCCGACGCCTTCATCGTTATAAAGCCGAACGGATCAGATGAGGTTCTGTACTTCGAATCCAGCCAAGCGTATGAGAATTTCTTAAAGGGACATGCCCATCACGGAAATGGTACGAGTCTTTCTCAGCCTGAGGATCGAATTTTTACTTGTCCGATGCATCCGGATGTAAGGCAGAATGTCCCGGGCTCTTGTCCAAAATGCGGAATGACATTGCAATCTGTTGAAGACGAAGTAAAAGAGAAGTCAGTGGAGCATCAACACGAAGGTTAAACAAACGAAAAGGAGTTAAAAAATGAAGCAAGCGTATATGGCGCTGTTGGCAGTGGTGGTTCTTTTTCAATCGGGCACTTTGCTGGCTGTGGATCAGCAGAGCGAAGGCACGGAGCCTAGCGCATCGGCCGATGCCGCAGAAACAAAGAACTATGTTTGCCCGATGCACCCGGATGTTCAAAGCGACAAGCCCGGAGAGTGTCCTAAGTGCGGGATGACCCTAAAACAGGCGGCTCACGAAGAAATGTCGAGCGGCGATTCTCATAAGGGGCACGCCCACAAACATTAATACAAATTGACGGAGGACACGTGTCCGACTTAGTTCTAAATGTGAAGTGGGGGTTGGAGGGGGTAAAGGAGCTGGTGAATCTTCACCCGCTTTTTACCCATTTTCCGATCGCGCTTCTGTTGTCTTCCTTAGGTTTTTATCTTGTGGGTTTGGTCTTCAAAAAGGAGCATTTTTTGAAGACCGGACAGTGGACGCTTTATTGTGGAACCGTGGGAGCTGCACTTGCTGTGTGGACAGGCCTGCAAGCGGCCAACACTGTTTCTCATGATGATACGACCCACGCGATGATGATGGCGCATCAGTATTTGGGGGTCACCGTGCTCGTGTTGGGCGTTCTTTTAAGTCTGTGGCTTCTGATCTCAAGATCAAGCATTCCAAAGCTCAAACCCCTCTTTGTGGGAGGATTATTCTTGATAGCGGTGCTTCTGCTTCAACAGGTGGATTTTGGAGGACGCCTTGTCTTCTTCCATGGGGTGGGAATGGGACGGAAGAGTTTTGTACTCAAAGACAAAAGACTTCCTCCAGCCGTAGGAATGGACGAAGAAATGCAAGCGGAACATCAGGAACACTAGCATTACGCGGATTGAAATTATGCGGAATGGAGGTTCAGAAGCCACACGAAATTTTCCTGATAAAAAATCAGGCGATTACCCTGATATCGTTATATTCGCCCTCGATCTAAGATACTCCCACTAGTCGTGCAATCTTTAGGCGAAGGAGGAGGTGGGCCCCTGTTCAACACCGCCGAGATTGTAAAGTGGGGAGTACACACAGAAAAAATTCCCAACCACAGAAGGAGGAATCTAAATGAAGAAATACAAAATCAGAATCGGACTGCTGGGCTTGGCGCTCGGCGTCTGGTGGTTGCCGATCGCATCGGCAGCGGAGGGTTTCGTTTATACCGCCAATGAGCGCGGAAACTCTATCAGTGTGATTGATGTCGGCGCCGGACAGGTCAAGAATATCGTCACGCATATCACGCCGCATAATGTCCAGGTGTCGCGTGATGGCTGGCTACTGCTCGCCGTCGGTCCGGTCGCCGATACGACTGCTGATCAATCTCCAATGAAGATGACAGATGCCGGCAAGATGGCGCGAGGGAGGCTTTTGATAATTGACGCCGAGACACTTGCTATTGGAAGCGCGGCGGATATAGAAATAGGCCGTCATCCAGCACATGTCATTATTGATGCAGAGGGCAAGCTGGCTTACGTGACGAACTCCGAGGATGACAATGTCCTTGTCATCGATGTCGCGCAGAAGAAAGTTTCTGGCGAGATCAAGACCGGCAAATTTCCCCACGGCCTGCGCATGAATCCAAACGGGCGGGAAATCTACGTCGCCAACGTCAATGACAATAGCGTATCGATAATAGACGTCACCCAATCTAAAGAGGTGACACGCATACCAGTTGGCAAAGCACCTGTGCAGGTGGGTTTCACGCCGGACGGTGGTCGGGCCTATGTCTCCTTACGAGATGAAAACAAGGTCGCCGTGATTGACACAGTTCAACGCAAAAAGATCGCTGTCATCGCAGTCGGGCGCAATCCAATTCAGCTCTTTATCACGCCGGATGGACATTACGTCTATGTCGCAAATCAAGGTACGGAAACTGATCCGGACAACACCGTGTCGGTGATAGAGACAACCAACAACAGCGTGGTTGCGACCATTGTGACTGGACAAGGCGCGCATGGCGTCGTGGTTAGCGATGACGGAAAGCACGCCTTTGTCACGAACATTGTAGACGAAACGGTATCGGTGGTAGATACGGCGACTCAAAAAGTCACCAATAACATCAAGGTTGGCAAAGGGCCGAACGGAATTACGTTCAGGAGTGCGAGTCGTTGAGCTAAATGGTCAATAACAAAAAGGGGGAATCTGTGAAGAAATGGACATTAGTAGGCTTGGTATCAATGGTTATTTTATCTTCGGCTTCTTTGTCTTCTGCGGAAGAGATGAAAAATATGCAAGGTAAAGAACCGGCGATGAAACAAGACATGATGATGAGTGGCAAAATGATGGAAGGTTGCAAGGAGATGATGGCAGAGAAGAAGAAAATGATGGAAGAAATGAAAGCTCAAGATGTTCAACTCACCGAACAAGTCGCCCAGATGAACAGCGCGCCAAATGACCAGAAGATAAACCTAATGGCCGCAGTCATCACCCGCGTGGTGGAGCAGCGGACTGCCATGAATATGCAAATGGAAAAGATGCATGGCAAGATGATGAAGCACATGATGCAGCACATGCAGATGGGCAAAGAATCCATGGCACAGTGCTCAATGATGAAGGATGCGGAATAATTTGGGCACTCTTATGGGCGCGATGCTTGCCACAAAACCATAGATGACCCCCGTACTACGTATCATAAAGAAAGAAGGAGCTAGAGCAAATGGGTAAAAATCGTGGTTTATGGATGATGTTAGGTTGTACCTTGCCACTGCTTTTGATTTTTGTGTTGCCTCGTTTTGGGATAAGCGGAGGGAACTCTTTATTCATCTTTATTATTTTAATGTTCGCCTGCCACTTACTCATGATGGGTGGACATGCAGGACATGGTGAGCATGGAGAACACAGCGATAACGAAGTGGGTGGACAAAGCAAACAGAATGACAAAAAGGAGGCCGGGCATGGGTGCCATTAATATAAAAAGATTCGGCTTCGCTTTTGGAGCCACATTTGCGTTGTTACGTCTAGGCTGCTTCTTTGTTATGGCAACCGTAGGAAAAGACATTTCGATTCGTTTCTTTAACAGTCTTTTGCACGGCCTTGATGTGACTTCAATCATTAGGATGAATATGTCGCTAGGAGAGATGGCTATAGGCATTATTGAGATATTTATTTTAGGGTGGCTTACCGGAGCTACAATCGCAAGTATCTACAATTGTACCTGCCGAGCAAAAAAACTAACCCCAAATTATAAAGAAAGAAGGAGAAAAATGAACACATCAAAACCTGTAACCAAAGATCCCATCTGTGGAATGAGCGTGGGTGAATCATCCGCTCTTTCTGCCAAGCGAGATGGACAAACATTCTACTTTTGCAGCGACCACTGTAAGCAAAAGTTTCTGTCCCTACCCGCTGGCGCAAAGATTGGGGGAAAGTCTGATAGCTGTTGCAGTTAACATGACTAGAGGAAATTTAAACAAGATAATAATGTTGACGATGATAAGCAGTGGAGGGCTTCTTCAACCACTGTCTACCGCATTTGCTGAAACTGCCGTCAACGTTTCAGCCGCCAAAGAAATCAACCTACATAGTTTGGCTGAATCCGCTTTTGCCAAGAACCCCGGTCTAAAGGCCAAGAAGGCACGTTACGACGCGCTGAGAGCTAAGGTGATCGAGGCCTGGCTTCCAATGGACCCGATGTTTGGTATCGATGTAGAAGGACAATCCGAACTTTTTAAAACCGAAAGCCGGATGAATTATGAATATATGGTTTCGCAGTCCATCCCTTTTCCAACCAAGCTTCTATTAAAGGGCATCGCCGCTTCTAAAGAAGCCGACATGGCTTATCAGGAGTTTAAGGAAGCAGAACGAAAGATCGTCTGGAATGTAGAACAGCCCTACTATTCGCTTTTTTTGGCGAAGAAAACCGTGGAGGCGTTGGAAGAAACAAAAACTCTTCTTGAACAATTTTCGAGAGCGGTTCGCTCCCGTTATGAGGCGGGGCAGGCCAGTCAAATCGACAATCTCAAAGTAGGGATCGAGCTGTCACAAGTCAAAGTCGAACTGTTCGAGTGGAAACAAAAAGAGCATGTCGCCAGCGCCGAGATTTCAAGACAGCTTAATCAGTCTCTCGATACGGTTTATGAAGTTGGAAGTGATTTTATTAAGTATAAGTTTAAATTTTCAAGGTCTCAGCTCGAGACTGCCGCTATTGAAAAAAAGCCTGAACTTCAAATGTTCAAAGTTGCCGTGGAAAAAGCAAAAACCGAAGGGCTGCTTGTAAAAACGGACTGGCTCCCCGATATCATAGGCCGGATCGAAGTGAGAGATTTTACCGAAGAGGGTATGGAGCGTGAATACGACAATTTCATCGGATTCTCCGTTCCCGTATGGTCTTTGATCAAGGGGATCGGGGGGACTTGGCGAGGCGCCGATGAAGAGGTGCGATCCGCCGAAGCGCTTTACACCGACATGAGAAACGAGACGCTTCTGGGAGTTCATCGCGCGTATGCACAGATCGAATCTGCGAAATTTGCCCGCGAAACATTTGAAAATGAAACTCTCCCCCAGGCGCGTCAGCAGGTCGAGGTCGCCTTAAGCGCCTATGGGTCGGGCAAGGAAAATATTCTTATGCTTATAGACGCGCAGCGGACGTTTAAAGATCTTCAGATCAAGTATTTCAAGGTATTGGCCGAATACGAGATGGGCCTTTCGGATCTACGTCTAGCCGTGGGAGGGGAAATATGAAAAATAAAATATTTTTAGTATGGTTGGCTGTTTTGTTTTCATCGGTTGCTTTTTCGGTATCGTATGCCAAGAGTGAAGAACACGAAAATGGGTCGCACAAAGAAACTCAAGGAAAACCGAAAAATAAATCTGAAAAGGAAACTCAAAAAGAACCTCCGAAAGAAAAATCGCCTCTAGATGGATATGTAACTGTCACTTTAAGCCCCGAGAAACAGCAGTTTATCGGTGTGAAAACTGGAATCGTCGAAAGAAAAAAGGCTGCAAAAACGATACGTGCGGCTGGAAGAGTTGCCTATGACCCCGATCTATACCAAGCGCAGTCCGAGTATATCCAAGCCATTCGTTCGCTTAAGGAGACACCTGTGGGCACCGACGGTAAAAGTGCGGAGTGGGCACAGAAACTTATAGAAAGCTCAAAGATGAGATTGCTCTCAATGGGTTTTAACGAAGAGTTGACTGCATCTTTAGACGATCAAGAGAGCCCCGATAAAAGCCTGCTTTACGCGGTCCCTGATGGCGATGCATGGATTTACGCTAGTGTGTACGAATACGAGGAGTCACTCGTAAAGGTCGGCCAAAAGCTCAAGGTCGAGATCTCCTCGGACGGTGGTCATGTTCTCGAAGGATATGTTCGCGCGATTGACAAGATCGTGGACCCCCTAACTCGAACAGTGCGGATACGAGTCAATGTCAAAAACGACGGGTCGCTCAAACCTGATCTTTACGTCAACGTTTTAATCGATGTGGATCTCGGAGAAGCGATCTTTGTGCCCGAGGATGCCGTCTTTATCACCGGAAAAGCCAACATCGTCTTTGTGGATAAAGGTGATGGGGTCTTTGAGCCGCGACACGTTACTCTTGGCACCAAGGTGGACGATGACTATCAAATAAAAGAGGGCCTCAAAGAGGGCGAAAAGGTCGTGACGAATGGCAATTTCATGATCGATGCCGAAAGCCGTCTTAAAGCCGCGCTGGGAGCGATGGGTCATAAACATGGCGGGTAAGAAAAAAGAATAGTTATGATCGAAAAGATCATTGAATTTAGCGCAAAGAACAGATTAGTCGTATTTCTGCTTGTGGGAACAGCAGCGATCGCGGGCTGGCAAAGCATGCGCCAAATTCCGCTAGACGCGATACCCGATCTTTCCGACACGCAGGTCATTGTTTATTCCCGCTGGGACAGAAGCCCGGATATCGTGGAAGATCAGGTCACCTACCCCATCGTAGCGGCCATGCTTGGCGCGCCGAAAGTCAAAACCATCCGCGGTTTTTCTGATTTTGGATTTTCCTACGTCTACATTATTTTTGAAGACGGGACGGATATTTATTGGGCGAGAAGTCGTACTCTTGAATACTTGAGTAAAATTCTTCCCAAGCTGCCTGAAGGGGTGCAAACCGAGATCGGCCCCGACGCGACCGGTGTGGGCTGGGTTTTTCAATACGCGCTGGTGGATGAAACAGGCAAAAAGAGTCTTCAGGAACTTCGCACGTTTCAGGACTGGTATTTGCGCTATCAGCTTCAGGCGGTGCCTGGTGTCGCAGAAGTCGCTGGCATTGGAGGATTTGGTAAACAATATCAAGTCATCCTCGATCCCAATAAGCTCGCTGCTTACAACATGCCTATCAGCACCCTTGTGGACGCAATCCGGGACGGCAATATGGAAGTGGGTGGACGGTTGCTTGAATTTAGCGGCGCGGAATATATGATTCGGGGTCGCGGCTACATCAAATCGGTTGAAGACATTGAGGATATCAAAGTAGGAAGAGACGCCAAAGGCACTCCGATCTATGTGAAAAACGTCGCGCAAATAACGATTGGACCCGATATTCGTCGTGGAGTTGCGGATCTCGACGGGCGTGGTGACGTGGTGGGCGGGATCGTGGTTATGCGTTATAAAGAAAACGCGATCGATGTGATCAAGCGGGTCAAAGAAAAAATCAAGGAAATCGAGCCGACACTCCCGGAAGGAATGAAGATCGTGACAACCTATGACCGCTCCGAACTCATCCAATCAGCGGTAGGGACGGTCAAGTCAACGCTTGTTCAAGAACTCATCATCGTTTGTCTGGTCATCGGTCTTTTTCTCATGCATTGGCGTTCCGCTTTGATCCCTATCATCACTTTACCCATTGCGACGCTTATAGCATTTATCCCGATGCTTGGGATGAAGCTCACTATTAATGTCATGTCTCTAGGGGGCATTGTCATCGCGATCGGTGACATGGTGGATGCCTCGGTTGTCATTGTCGAAAATGCTCACAAACGGCTGGGTGAGTGGGAAAACGGGCTGCGAAAAGGGACAAGGGAGGAGATTTTAATTCAATCCGTAAAAGATGTGGGACCTCCTATCTTTACGTCCCTTCTTGTTATGGCCATTGCCTTCATGCCGGTTTTTATGCTTGAGGCGCAGGAAGGAAGGCTTTTTAAACCGCTGGCGTTTACAAAGAACTATTCCATTTTCTTCGCCGCGATTCTGGCTATTACGCTCACCCCTGCGCTTATCATGATTTTCCTCAAAGGAAAAATTGTTACGGAGGAGAAACAGCCGATCAACCGTTTTTTGATGAAGCGTTATTTGCCCATGGTGAATTGGGCGATCCAAAAAAGAAAAGCGATCATTATAGCGGCGGGCGTGGCACTCGTTGCAACGATCCCGGTGTTCTTGGCTATCGGATCGGAATTCATGCCGCCTTTGAAAGAAGGCACGATTCTTTACATGCCGTCCACTCTCCCCGGTATTTCCGTTACGGAAGCGGCCCGGATCATTCAACGGCAGGATAAAGTAATCAAGAGTTTTCCTGAGGTAGCGCGAGTTTTCGGGAAAGCGGGTCGAGCGGATACCTCGACGGATCCCGCGCCTTTTTCGATGATGGAGACAACCATTATCTTAAAGCCCCAAAAAGAATGGCGAAAAGTGAAGAGTTGGCATTCGTGGATTTGGCCCGCGCGGATCAGCGATGATGAGCTTATAGCCGAGATGGATAAAGCGCTTCAGATCCCCGGCGTGACGAATGCTTGGACGATGCCCATCAAGGCGCGGACCGATATGTTGACGACAGGAGTCCGTACTCCCATTGGTATTAAAATTTACGGAAACGACATTCAAAAGATCGAAGAGATCGGTATTAGTCTCGAAAATATTTTAAAAGATGTTAAAGGGACGAGGAGTATTTATGCCGAGCGCATCGCGGGCGGGTATTTTGTGGATTTCGATCTCAACCGAAAAGAGATCGGCCGGTATGATCTTTCCGTAATGGATGTTCAGACGGTGATCATGGCAGCCATCGGCGGGGAGAATATCACAACGACGATCGAGGGACGCGAGCGCTATCCCGTCAATCTACGCTATGCGCGTGAGTTCAGGGATGATATCGAGAAATTAAAAAGAGTGCTCGTGCCGACGCCTTCCGGAGCTCAAGTGCCCTTGGGCCAGCTTGCGAATATTGTCATCCGGTCAGGGCCGTCGATGATCCGTGACGAAAATGGACTTCTTTCAGGCTACGTTTATGTGGATATGGCAGGCAGGGATGTGGGGGGTTATGTGAAGGATGCTAAAAAAATCGTCCGTGAAATGCTTACACTTCCTCCTGGATACAGTATCCAGTGGAGCGGGCAATTTGAGTTTATGGAAAGGGTGCGTAAGCGCCTAAAAGTATTTGTTCCGCTGACGCTGGCGATTATTTTTCTCCTTTATTATTTTACGTTTAAATCGGTGACACAAACTTTGATCGTTCTTCTTTCTGTGCCGTTCGCTCTCATCGGAGGGATCTGGTACCTCTTTTTGCTCAAATACAACATGTCCATCGCTGTCTGGGTCGGTCTCATCGCTCTGGCAGGGATCGCCGCGGAAACTGGCTGTCTGATGATGGTTTACCTCGAAGAGGCCTATAAGGAAAGAAAGCTCGCCGGCAAAATGAATTCGATCAAAGATCTATACGAAACCGTCGCCGAAGCGGCGTCCAAACGCCTCCGGCCGCTCCTAATGACCGTCATGGCGAATATTTTGGGCTTGATGCCCGTCATGTGGAGCGCCGGAACAGGTGCCGATGTCATGAAAAGGATCGCGGCGCCACTCATTGGCGGGCTTACCTCTTCGACGATCTTGACGCTTCTCGTTCTCCCGGCGGTCTATGTGGTTTGGAAAGGGGATTTTGGTTTTAAAGCGGCTACGGTGACTAAGGGTAGTGTTGTCTCGGAAGGTAAGGAAACACGATGAAAACGAGTGTTATTGAAGTACACGACATGCTGTCGGTATTAAGCGTGGAAGAAGTAGAAAATCGGATTGGCAAGGTGCCGGGTGTCGAAAGCGTTACAGTGAATTACGCCGCAAAAAACGCCACAGTGCGCTACGACGAAACCCGACTCGAGGTCACCGACATCAAGTCGAGCGTGCGCCAAAGTGGGTATGAGTCTGCCTCTTCCGCGAGCACCACTCCTGCGGAAGCCCCTACGGCGTCATCGGTTGTCAAACCGCCGGAGGAAAAGGTTAAGACTGAAAACCAGCCGCCAACAAGTGATGTGAAGGAGGTTCTTAAAAAAGAAAATGGCTCGTGGTATGGCGCTACTACGGAGGCTATGTGTGAACAATTGAAGACAGACCCGAAAGTGGGTTTAACCAGTCAGGAAGCACAAAACCGCCTTCAGGAATTCGGTGAAAACCAGCTTCCGGACTCAAAGAAGATTTCACCGCTAAAAATCCTTTTAAACCAATTCTCTAGTTTTATTGTTTGGATTCTTATCGCTGCCGCTATTATCGCGGGAATTCTTGGCGAATGGATCGATGCATCCGCCATTGGCGTGATCGTGCTGTTAAACGCCATTCTTGGATTTATACAAGAATACCACGCGGAGAAGTCGATGGCGGCTCTCAAGAAGCTCTCAAGCCCCAGTTCTAAAGTGATGCGCGATGGTGCGCTGCAAACAGTTCCTTCAAAATTGATCGTACCGGGCGATTTGGTTCTCCTTGAAGCCGGAGACCGTATCCCGGCCGACGGCCGGGTCATTTATTCCATCCGGCTGTCGTCCCAAGAGGCCGCACTCACCGGTGAGTCCGTGCCCGTTTCTAAAATCATCGAACCTTTAGCTGAAAATGAACTGTCCATTGGCGACAGAAAAAACATGGTTTTTATGGGCACTGTAATTTCTAGTGGCAAGGGCCACGTTATCATTACGGAAACAGGGTTAAAAACAGAACTGGGGAAAATCGCCACTCTCTTGGAAGCGGGAACCGAAGAAAAAACACCACTTCAGATAAAACTGGAGCAGTTTGGGAGGCGTTTAGTTTATATCTGTCTAGGGATTGTTTTTGCCGTATTTGCCATGGGGATCTTAAGAAAGATCGCCTGGATCGAGATGGTTTTAACGTCTTTAAGCCTAGCCGTGGCCGCAATCCCGGAAGGATTGCCCGCCGTAGTCACCGTGGCTTTGGCGTTTGGAGTTCGAAAGATGGCAAAGAGAAACGCGCTCATTCGTCGTCTTCCCTCCGTTGAGACACTGGGTTGCGCGACCGTGATCTGTACGGATAAAACGGGAACTCTCACACAAAATGAAATGACGGTGCGGGCCATCTGGGCAAATGGCGCAGCCATAGAGGTGACAGGGGTGGGATATTCGACCAAAGGCGAGCTGATCCACAACAGCTCGAAAATAGATTTGCAGCAATATCCGGAGGTAGCATCGGCTTTAAAAATCAGCGTGTTGTGCAATGGAGCTAATCTTCAGGAAACGAACCATGTCTGGAATGTTGTGGGCGATCCGACAGAAGGAGCGCTTTTAACCGCGGCGGCAAAGGCCGGCCTTGACAAGAAAGCGCTTGAATCTGAAAACCCAATGCTTGGCGAGATCCCATTTGATTCTGAAAGAAAGAGGATGAGCGTCATCCGAAAAACTGCCGAAGGAGCCATCCTTTATGTCAAAGGAGCGCCCGACATTATCTTAAGTCGCTCGGACAAATTTTTTGAGAATGGGAAAGAGGTCTCTTTGTCGGAGACGCAGAAGCAGATGGTTCATCAGGCCAACGCGGGCCTCGCGGCCCAGGCACTGCGTGTTTTAGCGGTCGCTTACCGGAAAGTGGAAGAAAACGGGACGTTTGATGAGTCGCTTGAGAATGGACTTACGTTTGTGGGGCTTTTGGCGATGATCGATCCTCCGCGTCCAGAGGCAAAAAGCGCGATTGCCACCTGCAAGGAAGCCGGGATCCGCACGGTGATGATGACGGGCGATCACAAGGAAACCGCTGTGGCGATCGCCAAAGAACTGGGTCTTATGACTGAAAAAGATCTGGCGGTCAATGGCGAAGAGATCCAAGGCTTTAGCGAGGAAGAACTAAAAAACAAAGTTCGCTCTATCGCCGTTTACGCGCGCGTGTCGGCCGAGCATAAGCTTCGTATCGTGAAAGCATGGAGAGGCTTGGGAGAGGTGGTGGCGATGACGGGCGATGGGGTCAATGATGCTCCCGCGATCAAGCAAGCGGACATCGGCATCGCGATGGGGATCACGGGAACGGATGTCACGAAGGAAGCATCGGATATGGTGATCACCGATGACAATTTTGGCTCCATAGTGAACGCCGTCGCAGAAGGCCGGGGCATTTACGACAATATCATTAAATTCGTAAGTTATCTTTTGTCGTCTAATATCGCTGAGCTTCTTGTCATTTTTTCAGCGATGATCTTGGGGTTTACGGATCCGCAAGGTAAAAGCTTTGTGTGTTTAACGGCGGTCCAGCTTCTTTGGATGAATCTCGTGACAGACGGGTTTCCGGCGATCGCACTTGGAATGGATCCCTTGGATTCAAAAGCCATGAGCCGTCCGCCTAGAAAACCGTCCGAGCCGATCCTTTCTTTTCGTTTTGGACTACAGCTTTTCCTTATCAGCGTTGTCGTGGCCGCGGGGGCGCTTATGGCCTGTCATTTTGGGCTGCGTGAAAGCCGGGAGCTTGGGCAGACCATGTTGTTTACGACGCTCGTCGTTCTTGAGCTCGTGAGAATTCAAATGGTACGGTCTCAATATAACATCGGCATTTTTTCAAACCGCTGGCTTTTGATCGCGGTCGCCACATCCATCCTCCTACAGCTCTTGGTGGTATACGCTCCGCCCTTTCAGAAGGTTTTTGACACGGTGGCCCTTGGGGGCGCTGAATGGGGGCTTATTTTTTCCGTGGCGCTCGTGGTTTGGTTTGTGGGTGGTTTGATTAATAGGGTATTTGGATGGTTTTCTAAGCGGAGAGCAAGGAAAGTACCAGGGGTGGCATGAGCTGTCCTAAAGAGAAAGAAGGAGAAAAAATGAGAACAATACTAGCGCTGCTTTTAATGACGCTTGTGATTGGAACGGTCGTAGGATGTCAAAATAGCTCTAAAGACCAGAATATGTCTGCAGCAGAACACGCGAAGATGTAGATAGGGAGAACCGGGAGGCTCCACCGATGAATCATGATCACTTTATAGTTCCGCCGGGAAAAAAGATCCGGCTGAAAGATTACGACCCCGGCTTCACGGCTCATTATAAGAATAAGAATGAGGCAGCCGCAAAATTGAAGAAAGATGTTGAACGGCTCGCAAAATATCAGAACATACTCTATGCCCAGAATATGCATGCAGTGCTGATAGTCCTGCAGGGAATGGACTCAGCCGGCAAGGACGGCATCATACGTCATGTGATGCGTGGAGTTAACCCACAGGGAACTCAAGTCCATTCGTTCAAGGCGCCTTCGACGGAAGAGCTTAGCCATGATTTTCTTTGGCGTAACATGAAAGCCCTGCCCGAACGGGGAGGGATCGGAATTTTCAACCGTTCATACTACGAAGAGGTGCTGGTCGTTCGCGTCCATCCCGAGCTCCTGGATCTGCAACAACTACCATCCGGTGCGAAGGGAAAAGGAATCTGGAAGTACCGCTTTGACGAGATCAATAATTTTGAAAAGTATCTCGTTAGGAACGGGATCGTCGTCCTAAAATTCTTTCTCAATCTTTCGAAAGAAGAACAGAAACGACGATTCCTCTCACGCATCGATACGCCTGAAAAGAACTGGAAGTTTTCCTTTTCCGACGTCAAAGAACGCGCCTTTTGGGATGATTACATGAGCGCTTTCGAGGACGCCTTTAATCACACCAGTACTGAACACGCGCCGTGGTACATCATTCCCGCCGACAACAAATGGTTCAGCCGTACGGTTGTCGCCGACGTGATTGTCGAAAAGTTTAAATCGCTCAAATTGAGCTACCCGGGGGTGAGTGAAGCGCACAAGCAACATCTTATTGAAGCTAAAAAATTATTGGAAAGTGAACCGGTCTAAATCTAAGAATTTAACGAT
>ORMF012483946.1_pt1 | contig 15351 bp, 11 predicted proteins | sample 1779871 | NCBI WGS metagenome assembly ORMF01 (sample SAMEA104232316, study PRJEB22302) | groundwater metagenome | biome: forest; feature: aquifer; material: groundwater | place: USA | collected 2011-08-07 | depth 5.4 m | reverse complement strand
TCTTCGGCAACCTGCGCCCGCCGGGCGACCTGACGCTCGCGGATGGGAAGGAGGAAGCCGCGGCCGGCGCGTCGAAGTGGGACGAGTTCACCTGGAAGCAACTGCTCAGCGGGTTCTCCTGCGCGGAGTGCGGGCGGTGTGATCGCGCGTGTCCGGCGGTCGCTTCGGGCACCGCGCTGTCGCCGCAGCAGGTCATTCAAAAACTCAAGCGCCACGTCCTGGAAATCGGCTTGGCGAAGTCTGGCGCAGCCGGCGGCAACGGCCATTCAAGTCCTCCGCTCATCGGCGGCGCGATCTCCGAGGCCGAAGTCTGGTCCTGCACCACGTGCCTGGCTTGCATGGAGCGCTGCGCGGTCTTCAACGAGCAAATCCCGATCATCGTTCAAATGCGCCGCCACCTCGTCACGCAGGGCGCGATGGATCGCACCGTGCAAGACATGCTCGCCAACGTGACGCGCTACGGCAATTCCTTCGGCAAGTCCGACCGCCTGCGCGCGCGCTGGACGCAGTCGCTCGGCTGGAAGATCAAGGACGCCCGCAGGGAGCCGGTCGAGTACCTCTGGTTCGTCGGCGACTACGCGTCGTTCGACCCGCGCGTCGAGGAAGTCACGCGCACGACCGCAAAGATTTTTCAGCAGGCCGGCCTGGACTTCGGCATTCTTTACGAAGGCGAGCGCAACGCCGGCAACGACGTGCGCCGCATCGGCGAGGAAGGCTTATTCGACATGCTGCGGGAGAGGAACCTGCTGACACTCAGGAAGGCCCACTTCGAGACCATCATCACGACCGACCCGCACACCTACAACACACTCAAGAACGAATACGGCTTTCACGCGAACGGCGTGGCGGTGCTCCACTACACCGAGGTGCTCGACCGACTGGTGCAGCAGGGCCGGTTGCCGCTGGAACGCAAACTCACCGGGCGAGTCACCTACCACGACCCGTGCTTTCTGGGTCGCTACAACGCGGTGTATGAACCGCCACGTCGTGTGTTGCGCGCCCTGGGTCTCGAGGTGGTCGAGATGCCACGCCACCGCAACCAAAGCTACTGCTGCGGCGCGGGTGGCGGACGCATCTGGATGGAGGACACGCCCCGTGAGATACGACCAGCCGCCGCCGTCGAGCCAAATGCCAATCGACCTGTCTCACGGGGCACGCCTGGCATCAAAGAGCGTCCGGCCGAGAGCCGGGTGCGCGAAGTCGCCGCGCTGCCGGACGTCTCGACACTCGTGGTCACCTGCCCGAAAGACATCGCCATGTTCCGCGATGCGCTCAAGACCACCGGCAACGAAGGAAAGATCGTGGTGAAGGCCCTGGCGGAACTGGTCGGGAAGACAATGCCTTAGTCATGAACCGCTCTCCACAGATTCCCGAAGCAGGCAACTGCGCCGCCTCTGAGCGATGGGCGCGCGGTGGACTCTCCCTCACCCCGGCCCTTTCCCGCTGGGAGAGGGCTTGGGTGAGAATCCCTCGAAAGAAAATATCGGGCATTGAAGTCATGAACCTGCGTCCGCGCGCCAGCGTCCTGGAGTGCGCCAGTCCTCTGGCGCTTTGGCTGCCGATGTTGCTGACGTCAGGGACCAGGTTTCGCCCATCGATCTGGTCACGCCCGTTGTCAAAGCGCCAGAGGACTGGCGCACTCCAAAACCTGGCGGCCCAACAGCGGTTCACGATGAGGGAGAGTCCTCCATGCCAACAACCCAGCCCCGGACGCCGCGAACGGTTTGCCGACATTGGCTGGTGAATTTCACGAAAGGGAAATTGTCATGGTCGCCTTAGCCGAACCCATCACATCCGAGTGCGAGATCACGCTGGACAATCTGCTCAGCACGCCCGAGGGCAAACGCATCCTCACGTGCATCCAGTGCGGCATTTGCGCCGGCACCTGCCCGTACGGCGAGCACATGGACTATCCGCCGCGCCAGATCATCAACATGCTCCGGTCGGGTTTGCTCGAAGAAGTCTTCGTGTCGGAGAGCCTGCTCAACTGCGTGGCCTGCTACGCCTGCCTGGCCAAGTGCCCGCGCAAGATTCGTCTCACCGAGGTCCTGCTGCCGCCGGTGAAAGAGCGGGTGTTTGAAAAGCTGGCCGCGGTGCCCAAGGAATTGCAGAGCGCGCTCCAGTACACGCTCCGCTACGGCAATCCGATGGGCCACTCGCCGATGAAACGCGCCGAGTGGGTGCGCACCGCGGGCCGGCCCGTGCGCATCTTGCAGCAGGACCCGCGGCCCGTGGACGTGCTGTGGTTCGTCGAGTGTTACACCTCGTATCATCCGCGCGGACAGGAAAACTCCCGCGCCGTGGCGAGGCTCTTCCACGCGCTCGGAGTGGATTTCGCCATCCTTGGCAACGAGGAACGCTGCGCCGGCGAATGCGCGCGGCTGGTCGGCGAGGCCGGCCTGTTCGACACGCTCCAAGAGCGCAACATGGGCGTGTTCCGCAAATACCGCTTCCAGCGCATCGTCACCAGCGGCGCGCACGCCTACGACGCCTTCAAGTATCTCTATCGCGGCTTGGGCTTCGATTATCCGCTCGATCACACGACCACGTTCTTGGCCGCGCACCTCGACAAGCTGAAGCCCAAGCTCACGAAGCGGCTCAACTACCGCGTCACGTACCATGACTCGTGCTGCCTGGGCCGGCACAACGGTTTCTACGATGAACCGCGCGCGCTGCTCAGCGCCATCCCCGGCGTCAGGCTGGTGGAGATGGCGCACAATCGCCTCAACTCCATTTGCTGCGGCGGCGGTGGCGGCGGGATGTGGCTCGACACATATTACGCGACCAAAGGCATGGAGCGGCTGTCCGAGCGGCGCGTCCGTGAAGCCATCGCCAGCGGCGCGGACGTCCTCGCCGTGTCGTGCCCTTACGAAATCTCTCGCTTCGAAGATGCGTTGAAAACTCTCGGCCACGACAAGCAGATGGTCGTGCGTGACGTGGTCGAGTTGCTGGCGGAGGCAATGGGGGACGGAGTATGAAAAGGCAATTCCCATCAAAGCCAAGCAGGTCAAGCCGACTGAGCGAGAAGCAGCTAGGCAGGGCCGCGGCGCTGGTCCACGCTCGTAGCGCAGACTTCCAGTCTGCTGTATCGCAGGTTTCCAACCTGCCGGGCGACCGAAGATTCGAACGCTCCGAAACTACGCGCGGCCTGCCGATTGGAAATCGGCGATACAGCAGGTTGGAAACCTGCGCTACGAGGGCAGCCCGGTTCACGCGTGCGCCCGACACCAAGGGAAACAGGTTCCTCGCACACAGTCTCGTTCGCACTCCCGTTCCGCGTCCAGTCAATCAATCCAATCCGGCAATCCTATGAGACGCACCAACCACGAACCCGTTCGCATCGGTTTCTACATCTGCCATTGCGGCACGAACATCGCCGGCATGGTAGACGTGGCCGACGTCGCCAAGTACGCCGAGACGTTGCCCGGCGTGGCCGTTTCGCGGCACTACAAATACATGTGCTCCGATCCGGGCCAGGAACTGATCCAGCGCGACATCAAGGAGCAGAACCTCAATCGCATCGTGGTGGCCTCGTGCTCGCCGCTCCTTCACGAGCACACGTTCCGCAAGGCCACGGAGAAGGGCGGGCTGAATCCGTTCTTCTTTCACATGGTCAACGTGCGCGAGCACGACTCGTGGGTGCACACCGACCGGGACGCCGCCACGCGCAAGGCCAAGGCCCTCGTGCACGCCGCCATTCGCCGCGTCGCGCACCACCAGGCGCTCGAAGTGAAGAAGGTGCCCGTGCACGCCGACGTGCTGATCGTGGGCGGCGGCATCGCCGGCATCCACGCCGCGCTCACGTTGGCCAACGCAGGCAAGAAAGTTTATCTCGTCGAACGCGAGCCAAGCATCGGCGGGCACATGGCGAAGTTCGACAAAACCTTCCCCACGCTCGATTGCGCCGCGTGCATCTTGACGCCGAAGATGACCCAGGTCCGCGCCCACCCGAACATCGATCTGCTGAGCTATGCCGAAGTGGACGCCGTCGAAGGCTACGTCGGGAACTTCAAAGCGCGCGTCCGCCGCAAGACGCGCTACGTCCACGAAGACCTGTGCACCGGTTGCGCCGAGTGCGTGAGCGTCTGTCCCGTCACGCTGCCGTCCGAGTTCGACGAAGGCCTCGGCACGCGCAACGCGATCTACCGGCCTTTCGCCCAGGCGGTGCCCAACGTCTTCAGCATTTCGCGGCGTGGCCTGCCGCCGTGCCAGGCGGCCTGCTCGATTCATCAGAACGCCCAGGGCTACGTCACGCTGATCGCCCAAGGCAAGTTCAAGGAGGCGCTGGACGTCATCTTGCGCGACAACCCGCTGCCGGCGATCTGCGGCCGGATTTGCACGCACCCCTGCACGGTCCATTGCACGCGCGGCGAGCTGGATGATCCGCTGAACATTCCCGGCTTGAAACGCTTTGTCACCGATCTGTTCCCCGACTACGTGCTGCCCACGCCGACCGTCGAGCGGCCCGAAAAAGTGGCGATCGTCGGCTCTGGCCCCGCCGGGTTGATGTGCGCTTACGAGCTGCGCCAGCGCGGTTACAGGCCCGTGATCTTCGAAGCGCAGTCCGTCCCGGGCGGAATGCTCTCGGTCGGGATTCCCAGCTTCCGGCTACCGCGACCGATCATCCGCGACGAGATCGAACGACTCAAAGAGATCGGCATCGAGATTCGCACCAACACCCCCGTCGGCCAGGCCGTCACGCTGGAGCAACTGCGCCAGCAACACGCGGCGGTGTTCATCGCGATCGGCGCTCACCAGGAGCGCAAGCTCCGGATCCCCGGCGAAGACCTGCCCAACGTGTGGGGCGGCATCGAGTTTTTGCGGAAGGTCAACTTGGAAGGTCCATTCCCCGCGGGCAAACGCGTCTTGGTGATCGGCGGAGGGAATTCAGCTTTGGACGCCGCGCGGACGGCCCTCCGCTGCGGCGCGGAGGAAGTGACCATCGTCTATCGGCGCACGCGCGCCGAAATGCCCAGCGATCCGAAGGAGGTCGAAGAGACCGAGCACGAAGGCGTGAAGCTGCTCTTCCTGGCCGCGCCCGAAGCTGTCTTGGGCGACCGCGCCAACGGTGTCACCGGTCTGCAATGCCAGCGCATGAGACTCGGTCCGCCGGACGCCAGTGGACGCCCGGCCCCGATCCCCATCCCCAACTCAGAGTTTGTGCTCCCGTGCGACGCGCTCATCTACACGATCGGCCAAGTGCCCGATGTCGCTGCGCTGGGCGAGCGGCTCGGTCTGGACACCACGCGGGGCGGCCTGTTCAAAGCCGACGCGCTCACGCTCGAAACCAATTTGCCCGGCGTCTTCGTCGGTGGCGACTGCGTGACCGGCCCCGACGTGGTGGTCAACGCGCTTTACGCCGGCAAGAAGGCGGCGATCTCCATCGATCGCCATCTCAATCAGCAAGACCTGCGCGTCGGTCGCGGGCTGGAAGGCCCGTACCACGCCACCTACACCGTCGATACCAGTGGCGTGCTGATGCGGAAGCAAGTCGCGATGCCCGCGCTGGAAGTGGCTCGCCGCCGCAGCTTCGACGAAGTCCACACCGGCTACACCGAAGAGCAGGCCCGCGCCGAAGCGCAGCGCTGCCTGGATTGCGCGATCTGCTGCGACTGCCGCCTCTGTGCCACGGTCTGCGAGCGGAAGGCGATCGACTACGCCATGAAAGACCAGGTGCGCGAGCTGCAGGTCGGCACGGTCATCATCGCGACGGGATTCCAGATTTTCGACGCGCGGCGGATTCCCTACTACGGCTACGGCATCTATCCGAACGTCTATACCGCGCTCGAAGTGGAGCGGTTGGTCAACGCCTCCGGCCCGACCGGTGGTGAGATCGTCCTGCGCGACGGCAAGACGCCGCAGACCGTCGGCATCATCCACTGCGTCGGCTCGCGCGACGAAAACACCAACCGCTACTGCTCGCGCGTGTGCTGCCTCTACTCGTTGAAGCTGGCGCACCTGATCAAGGAACACAGCGGCGCGGAGGTCTATAACTTCTACATCGACATGCGCACCCCGGGCAAAAGCATGGAGGAGTTCTACAACCGGATCGCCGAGGAAGGCATGCACCTGGTGCGCGGCAAAGTGGCGGACGTGTATCCGGAGTCGGCCAACGGCACGAATGGCCGGCTCATTCTCCAGGCCGAGGACACGTTGCTGGGCCGGATTCGGAAAGTTCCGGTCGATATGGTCGTGCTGGCGGTGGGTCTGGAGCCGCGGGCCGATGCGCAGGAAGTGCGGCGCAAGTTCAACATCTCCTGCGCCAGCGAAGGCTTCTTCCTCGAACGCCATCCCAAACTCGCGCCGGTGAACACGTTCACGGACGGCATTTTTCTCGCGGGCTGTTGCCAGGGACCGAAGGACATTCCCGACACCGTGGCTCAAGCCGGCGCGGCTGCGGCTGAGGCGCTGGCGCTCATCGACAAAGGCCACATCGAGCAGGAGCCGAACACGGCCTACATCGTCGAGGAGGACTGTTCGGGCTGCAAATCGTGCCTCCCGCTGTGTCCCTACACGGCGATCACGTTCGACGAGGCAAAGAAGAAAGCCGTCATCAACGAAGCCCTCTGCAAGGGCTGCGGCACCTGCGTCGCCTCCTGCCCGTCCGGCTCGATCGGCCAAAACCTGTTCGAGGACGCCGCGATCTTCAGCGAAATCGAAGGAGTGCTCGCCGTATGAAAAATCCGAAGGCCGAATTCCGAAACCCGAAGGAAACCCGAAATCCGAAGGCCGAAACCGACCACCGGGCAGCATCGGGCTTTTCGGATTTCGGATTTCGGAATTCTTTCGGCCTTCGGATTTCGGTCTTCGGATTTCACGTCTTTCAAACCACCCCTGACCTATGAATGAGCCAATCCCACCAACGGGCGCGAACGACTCCTGGCAGCCCCGCATCGTCGCGTTCTTCTGCAACTGGTGCACCTACACGGCCGCCGATTTGGCCGGCGTGTCGCGCATGAAGTACGCGCCGAATGTCCGCATCATCCGCTTGATGTGCTCGGGCCGTGTCGATCCGCAGTTCGTGCTCGACGCTTTCGCCAAGGGCGCGGACGGCGTGCTGATCGGCGGCTGTCATCCCGGCGATTGCCATTACGTTGAAGGCAACTTCAAAGCGCTCCGGCGCTTTCAACTCTTGAGGCGGATGCTGCGCGACCTCGGCATCGAGGAAGCGCGCCTGCGGCTGGAATGGATTTCGGCCGCCGAGGGCGAGAAGGTCAAGACCGTCATGAACGACATGGTCGCGAAGGTCCGCGCGCTCGGCCCGCTGGGTTTGCCGCAACGCTTCGCCGCGTGGGACAAGGAGATGATCACCTTCGAGCAAGACGTCCGCGAGCGTGAGGCGGCGGCGGCGCCCGAGCCGCAGACAGAAAGAGAGGTAGCCCATGTCAGCTAAACCCAAGATCGGTCTCTACTGGTGCGCGTCGTGCGGCGGCTGCGAGGAAGCCGTCGTCGATCTCGCCGAGGAAATCCTCGATGTCGTCGCCGCCGTCGATATCGTCTTCTGGCCCGTGGCGATGGATTTCAAGAAGAAGGACGTCGTGGCGATGCCGGACAAGTCCATCGTCGCCACGCTGCTCAACGGCGCGATCCGCACCAGCGAGCAGGAGGAGATGGCCCACTTGCTCCGGCGCAAGAGCCAGTTCCTGATCGCCTACGGCGCGTGCGCCTGCCTCGGCGGCATCCCGAGTTTGGCGAACCTTTTCCCGCGCGAGCAGATCCTCCGCTACGTGTACGAGGACGGGCCGACGCTGGTCAACGACGCGAAGACGCGGCCGCAGGTGGAGTTCCGCGACAACGGCCACGTGGTGCACTTGCCCGAGTTCCGCAACATGGTTCGCGCGCTCGATCAGGTCGTGGACGTGGACTTCTACCTGCCCGGCTGCCCGCCGACACCGAAGCTCACCAAAGCAGCGATCGTCGCGTTGTTAGAGGGCAAGCTCCCGCCCAAGGGCAGCGTGCTCGCGCCCGACATCGCGTTGTGCGACGAGTGTCCGCGCAAGGCGAGCAAGCCGACCGACCTGAGCTTCACCGAATTCAAGCGGCCGCACCAGAAGGTGCTCGACCCGGAGAAATGTTTTCTCGCTCAAGGAGTGGTGTGCCTGGGCCCTGCGACGCGGGGAGGTTGTGAAGCCGTCTGCACGCGCGGCAACATGCCGTGCTCGGGCTGCTTCGGCCCAACCTCCCGCGTGCGCGACCAAGGCGCGAAAATCCTTTCCTCCCTCGCGGCGAACGTCGCGGGCAAGGAAGAGCCGGAGATCAACAAAGTCCTCGCCGGCATTCCCGACCCGGTGGGGACATTTTATCGGTACGGGCTGGCGAAGTCGCTGGTTCGGAAAAATGTGAAAGCTGTATGAACATGTCGGCGAAGGCACTCCACGCATTTAATTGGCGAGGCTTGCGGAGGTCTTACTTGCCAGGCCGCGGCGCCGTGCGTGTGCCCATCGCCACCAAGTTGGTCCTTGGCTTCCTGCTCGTCATCTTCCTCACGAGCCTGATCTTCAGCCTTGTTGGCGTGCGGATCATCGGGGATCGCGTCGTCGCCGAGGCCCAGGAGAAAGTGCGCACCGACCTCAATTCGGCGCGCGAGATTTATCTGAGCAGGCTCAGCCACATCAGCGACGCGGTGCGCTTCACGGCCGATCGCGCGCTGCTGATGAACGCCTTGCTCTCGGGCCAGATCAAGCAGGCCAGCGAGGCTCTGGGCAAGATCAAGGAACGCGAGGGCCTGGACGTCCTGACCATCGCCGACAAAACCGGGAAGGTCCTGCTGCGCACCAGCAATCTGGCTCTCGCCGGCGACGACCAGAGCCATGATGAATTGGTCCGCGTCGTCATCGAGCGGAAAGCATCCGTCGCCGCGACCGTGCTCGTGCCGGCCGAGGATCTTCGGAAGGAATCGCCGCTACTGGCCGAGCAGGCGTACTTCCGCTTCATCGAGACGCCCAAGGCCAGGGCCAGAAAAGAAGTGGAGGAATCGTCCGGGATGATGCTGAAGGCCGCGGCCCCGATCTTTGACTTCGACAACAGCTTCATCGGCGTGGCCTACGGTGGCGTGCTGCTCAACCGGAATTTCGAGATCGTCGATAAGGTCAAGCAGACCGTCTTCCAGGCCGTCAAGTACAAGGGCGAAGACATCGGCACGGCGACGATCTTCCTCGACGACCTGAGGATTTCGACCAACGTCAAGAACGCGGACGGCTCGCGCGCCCTCGGCACACGCGCGGCGGAGGACGTCTATAACCTGGTCGTCAACGAAGGCAAACAATGGATTGGCCGCGCCTTTGTCGTGAACAACTGGTACATCACCGCCTACGAGCCGATCCGGAACCTCGACACGTCCATCATCGGCATCCTCTACGTCGGCATCCTGGAGCAAAAGTATCTCGACATCAAACGCCGGACGGTGCGCGTCTTCCTGGCGATCAGCCTCCTGGGCGCGCTGGTGGCGCTGGCGTTGTCCTACTTCGTTTCGCGGAACATTTCTGCCTCGGTCAACAAGCTGGTCTCGGCCTCGCACGAAGTGGCCCACGGCAATTTGGACGCGCGAGTGGAGATCAAATCCAACGACGAGCTGCATGAGCTGGCCGACACGTTCAATCTGATGGCGTCGGCACTGAAGAAGAGGGACGAGCAGTTGAAGGAGTTTACCACGAAGAAGATCATGGAGTCGGAGCGGCTCGCCCTCATTGGGCAGTTGGCGGCGGGCGTGGCCCACGAAATCAACAATCCGCTTCAGGGCATCGTGATGTACTCCCACCTGCTGCTGGAGAAGATGCCGGCTCAGAGTGCGGCGCGCGAGTCGGCGCAGAAGATCGCGACCCAGGCGACCCGCTGTCGCGACATCATCCGCGGCCTGCTGGACTTTTCGCGGCAGCGCAAGCCGGACAAACGGCCGTCGAACGTGAACGTGCTCTTGCAGGAATGTGTCAGCCTCGTGGCCAACCAGGCGCTGTTCCACAACATCGAGCTCGTCAAGCACCTGCACGACAAGCTGCCGCTGGTGCTGATGGATCCGTCGCAAATCCAGCAGGTCTTCATGAACATGATCATCAATGCCGCCGAGGCCATGAACGGCGGCGGCCGCTTGACGTTGGCGACGCGCTTCGATCCGGCCGCGACGCTGGTCGAAGTGGAATTCGCCGACACCGGCCACGGCATCCGCGAAGAGGACCTGGAGCGCATCTTCGATCCCTTCTTCACGACGAAAGAAGCCGGGCACGGCACGGGGCTGGGCCTGGCCATCAGCTACGGGATCGTCAAGGAGCATCGCGGCGCGATCTCGGTCCAGAGCGAAGTCGGCAAGGGCACGACGTTCACGGTGAGGCTGCCCGTGTCGGCCGAGGAAAGGGCATAAGCCATGGAAACCCCAAGCAAGATATTGGTCATCGACGACGAAGAGGTCGTGTTGGACTCCTGCGTCCAGGGGCTGGAGGGCGGCCACTACCAAGTCGCCACCGCTCACGATGGCACCGCGGGGCTGAAACTCGTGGAGGAGCTCCGTTCGGACCTGGTGTTCGTGGACCTGAAGATGCCCGGGATTTCCGGCTTCGAGGTGCTGGAGCGACTCCGCGCCTTCGATCCGACCGTCGTCGCCATCGTCATCACCGGCTACGCCACGGTCAGCTCCGCCGTCGAGGCGATGAAGCGCGGCGCGTTCGATTTTCTGCCCAAGCCGTTCACGCCTGACGAACTGCGCGTCATCACGCAGCGCGGCCTGGAGAAAAGACGGCTTGTCCTGGAGGCCATCGCCCTGCGCCGACAAAAGGAAATGCTCCGCGAGAATTTCGCTGCGATCGTCTCACACGAGCTGAAGACGCCGTTGAGCGCGATCCAGCAGAATCTCTTCGCGTTGACAGCCGAATTGTCGGGCCAGCTCAGCGAGGCGCAGAAGAATCGCCTCGAGCGGCTCAAAGGGCGTCTCAATGACCTCTTGAAGCTGATCCACACCTGGCTGCGGGCTTTCTCCGTCGATATCGCAAAGATCAAGGAGACCTTCGCACCGATGTCTGTTGCTTCGTCGGTTGCCAAGGCGATCGACAGCGTCCAGCCGCACGCCACGCGCAAGGACCTCGAGATCGTCGCTTCAGTCCCCGACGCCTTGCCGCTCGTCCTCGGCGACGAGGGCAGCCTGACCGAGGCGCTCGTCAACATCCTCGGCAACGCCGTCAAATACTCCAATGTCGGCACGAAGGTGGTGGTGACGGCCGAAGCCGCGGAGGAGCGCGTGTTGATCTCCATCGCCGATACCGGCGTGGGCATCGCGCCGGAGGACCTGCCGTTTGTGTTTGATGACTTCTATCGCGGCAAGTCTGCCCCCGCGGTCGAGAAAGGCTGCGGCCTCGGGCTGGCGCTCAGCCGCCGCATCATCGAAGCCCACGCCGGCTCGATTTCGGTCGAAAGCCAACTCGGCAAAGGCACGACCTTCGTGCTCAGCTTGCCGGTGCTTCCGACGGACTGCCACAGCCCACCTCAACCCGAGGCTGCTGTGCTCGTGACCACTCATTAACGGAGACGTGTTATGAACGAACGAAAACGAATCCTGATGATCGACGATGACCCCGATTTCGTGGAGGGCATCAAGTCGATCCTGACGGCCGCCAACTACGACGTGGACGCGGCCTACAATCCCAAGGACGGCTTCCGCGCCCTGGAAAGCAAGCCCTACGATCTCTTGCTCCTCGACATCATGATGGGCCGCGGCGCCGAGGGCGTGATGATCGCGCGCAAGATGGGCCGCGACCCGAAGCTGCGCCAGATTCCGGTGCTGATCATCACCGGCATCCGGGAGCAGATCGCGTTTCTCTTCCCCGGCCAGGCCATCCATCCGCACTTCGTCGCGGTGGATGAGCTGGTGGAAAAGCCCGTCGAGCCGCAACTCCTCCTCGAACGGGTGAGCGCGCTGCTGCAAGCGGCGGAAGCGAAGAAGCCGAAAGCGGCGGCTTAAGTATGCAACCGGAGCTCACATTGATCGCGCCAGCGTCTTGGAGTGCGCCAGTCCTCTGGCGCTTTGGAGTCGCGGCCACACCGGTCCTGTCCCACTGCCGAAGCCAAAGCGCCAGAGGACTGGCGCACTCCAAAACCTGGCGGCTCTCCGCACGGCCCTTCGGCAAGGGAACCTTTAGCCGAACACTCACAGCTTCCTAGGATCGACGATATGGCAAACAACGGAAAATTCCGAACCGAAGTCCTCAACCTCCTCCACGCCGCGGAGGGCAAACCGCTCACCACGTGCATGCAGTGCGGCACCTGTTCGGGCACGTGTCCGGTTGCGGGCTTCATGGACCACTCGCCGCGCCGGCTCATCGCCATGATCAATGCCGGCCTCAAAGATCAGGTGCTCGCCAGCAACACTTACTGGTACTGCGCATCGTGCTACCAGTGCACCGTCCGATGTCCGCGCGGGATCGACATCACGGGCTTGATGTACGCGCTCAAGCGCTACTCGATTTGGAAGAACCAATACAAAGAGGGGCTGATCGGCCCGGTCTTCTCCGAGACGTTCGTCAAGACGATCATGCGCAGTGGGCGGTCCTACGAACCCGTGCTGGCGACCGCCTACCTTTTCACTCTCGGCGTCCAGGAAATGATCCAGGAGGCTTTCACCGCCACCACGCTGATGCTCAAGGGGCGCATTCCCGCGCTTCCGGCCCGGATCAAACGGCTCGAGAATTTCAAGCGCATGGTCAGAAAAATCATTCCCATCGGAGAATCGTGATGAAGAAGTACGCCTATTTCCCGGGCTGTTCGCTGGAGAAAATGGCCCGCAGCTACCATCTCTCCGCACTGGAGACGACACGCGCGCTCGGCGTGGAACTCGAGGAGCTGGACGACTGGAATTGCTGCGGCGCGACGGCCTACTTCCACGTGGACGAGCTGCTGGCCTACACGCTGTGCGCCCGCAACCTGGCCCTGGCCGAGCAGGCGCACCTGGACCTCGTGGCCCCGTGCAGCGGTTGCTACAAGAACATGTACTTCGCCCGCGCCCATCTGAGGGACGACCCCGACCTGGCGGACCACATCAACTTCGCGCTCGAGGAGGACAACCTGCGGTTCTCCGGCAGCGTCGCAGTCCGTCACCTGATCGAAGTCTTCGTGCAAGACGTGGGGCTGAAGGAGATCAAGGCCAAAGTCGCTCACCCGCTGAACGGCCTGCGCATCGCGCCTTACTACGGCTGCCAGATTTTGCGGCCGAGGAAGGATCACGAGGACATCGAGCGCCCGCGGTTCTTTGAGGACCTGCTGGCCGCCACGGGCGCTACGCCGGTGGATTACCTGCCCAAGCTCCGCTGCTGCGGCGGCGCGCTGATCATCACGAATCGCCAGGCCGCCCTCAGCATGGTGCGCAATCTCCTCCAGAGCGCCGTCGCAGCCAAGGCGGCGGTCATTGCCACGGCCTGCCCGCTCTGCCAGGTCAACCTGGAATGTTATCAGAGCCAGGTGAACCGCGAGTTCGACACGAATTTCTCCGTGCCGGTTTTGTATTTCACACAGGTTCTCGGATTGGCTCTGGGCATCCCTCCCGAACGCCTGGGGATCGGAACCGAACTTGTCGCGGCCACGCCAGCCCTCGCCTGCGCCCGAGAAAGCGAGCCGGTCTTGGCTGCTCGCTGACACCTCTGCGCACCGCATGAACTCGAAACGAACTTGATTGAAACCAACGGAGGCAAACCTATGAACACAGCCACGCAAGAAGTCTGGAACGAGGCCAGCCAAAAGGCCAATGTCGCCTACCAGCAAAACCGCCGCCGCGTCACCATCGATCCCATCACGCGCCTTGAAGGCCACGGCAAGATCGACATCTTCCTCGACGACCGCGGCGACGTGGAGCGCGCCTACCTGCAAATCCCGGAGCTGCGCGGCTTCGAGGTCTTCAGCATCGGCCGGCCTGCCGAGGACATGCCGCAAATCACCAGCCGCATTTGCGGCGTGTGCCCGACTGCGCATCACATGGCTGCGACCAAGGCGCTCGACGATCTCTACAAAGTCGAACCGCCGCCCGCGGCGCGCAAAATCCGCGAGCTGGTCTATAACACCTTCATGCTCGAAGACCACGCGCTGCACGTCTATATCCTCGGCGGCCCGGATTTCATCGTCGGGCCGCAGGCCCCGCCGGAGCAGCGCAACATCGTCGGCGTCATCCAAAAAGTCGGCGTCGAAGTCGGCAAGAAAGTCATCTCGATGCGGCGCCGGCTGCGCGAGCTCATCGCCTACTTCGGCGGCAAAGTGATTCACCCTGTCTTTGGCCTGCCGGGCGGCGTGTCGAAGGGCCTTGCGCCCGCCGACCTCGCGCAGTTTCAGCAGCTCGCCAAGGATGGGCTGGAATTCGCGCACTTCACACTGCAAGTCTTCAAAGACATCGTGCTGCGCAACCCGCACTACGTGGAGCTGATCACCTCAGACACCTTCACGCATCGCACTTACTACATGGGCTTGGTGGACGAGCGGAACAAAGTGAACTTCTACGACGGCTTGATTCGCGTCGTGGATCCGAACGGCAAGGAGTACGCGAAATTCCCGGTGCAGCGCTACCGTGAGTTCGTCGCCGAACACGTCGAGCCGTGGAGCTACGTGAAGTTCTGCTTCCTCAAACCGCTCGGCTGGCACGGCTTCGCCGAAGGGCCGGAGAGCAGCATTTACGCGGTCGCGCCGCTGGCGCGCTTGAACGCCTCGGACGGCATGGCCACGCCGCAGGCGCAGAAGGCCTACGAGGAATTCTTCGCCACGCTCGGCGGCAAGCCCGTCCATCACACACTCGCCAACCACTGGGCGCGCGTCGTCGAAATGATCTACGCCGCCGAGCGCATCGTCGATCTGCTCCACGACCCGGAGATCACCAGCCCGGACATCCGCACGATCCCGACGCAGAAGCCATCGCTTGGCATCGGCGTGGTCGAAGCCCCGCGCGGCACGCTCTTCCACCACTACGAGACCGACGACAACGGCCTCATCACAAAGGCCAACCTCATCGTTGCCACGCAAAACAACGCCGCCCGCATCGCGATGAGTGTCGAGAAGGCGGCGAAGGGGCTGATCCACAACGGCAACGTCTCCGAGGGCTTGCTGAACATGGTCGAGATGGCCTTCCGCGCCTACGATCCGTGCTTCGGCTGCGCGACGCATTCGCTGCCCGGCCACCTGCCGCTGCTCGTGAGCATCTACGACCGCGAGCGGAACCTGGTGAACCAACTCGCGCAGTCCTGAGCCCTCGTAGCAGCCGACGTGAGTCGGCTCATCCTAATCCGGAACTTTCGTCGCGGAATGAAAATGACTGTTGACGCGGTAGAAGCGAAGCGCACGTTCCCCCTCACCCCGGCCCCCCCCCCGGGGGGGGGGGGGAGGGCGTGTGGCGGG
>ORMF010326125.1_pt1 | contig 15351 bp, 16 predicted proteins | sample 1779871 | NCBI WGS metagenome assembly ORMF01 (sample SAMEA104232316, study PRJEB22302) | groundwater metagenome | biome: forest; feature: aquifer; material: groundwater | place: USA | collected 2011-08-07 | depth 5.4 m | reverse complement strand
CTGGTCGGCCGCGGGGCAGGAAGTGTTGGCCACACGCGCGGACCAGGATCCCCCGGCGGTCCAGACGTCCGCCACATAGTCGTCATCGCCGGACAAATGCACGATCCACATGGTCCAGGCGTATTCGATGAACCGAGATAGCCGTGGCCCGCCGGTAGGTGGGGCGAGTGCGTAGTCACCTGATTCGCGGGGGGGGGCTGTTGGGTGCGGTGGCGGCCATCGCCAGCCTGCATTTCGTGACCGATCCCTCGCGCATTGTCCTGCACGAGGTCTATAACTACCTGTGCTACGTCCCGATCATCTTTGGCGCGTATTGGTACGGCGCGTGGGGAGGTGTTGCAGCGGCGGCGGTGACGTCCGCGGCGTTCATTCCGCACATCCGTGCCGCGTGGACCGGTAACGAGGCATACTCAGCCAGCCTGTACGCGCAGGTCGTGGTCTTTCATGTGCTCGGATTGACGGTGGGCCTGCTCGTCGGGGCACAGCGAGGGCTTACTGCCCGCTATCGTGACGCCGCCACGTCGCTCGAGCGGGCCAATCGCGAGCTGCGCGATTCCCAGGAACACTTGCGCCGCGCCGATCGCTTGTCGGCACTCGGCGAGATTGCCGCTGGACTCGCCCATGAGATTCAGAACCCGCTGGCTGGCGTCAAAGGCGCGCTGGAGATCATCGCCTCTCGCGTGACCCAGGGCACCCCGGAAGCTGAGTTCGCAGGCATCGGGGGCAAGGAGCTGGCACGATTGGAGGGGCTGGTCAGTGAGTTTCTAGCGTATGCGAGGCCTCACGATCCGGCGTTGCGCTCGACCGACCTTCATGAAATCGTTGAACGCGTGGCCGCGCTGCTCCGATCAGAGGCCGAGAGAAAGTCGGTGACCCTCGTGTTCGAGCGGCCGGCCGCATTCCCTGTGCTTTCGCTCGACCCGGAACAGATCACTCAGGTGATCTTCAACGTCGTCCTCAATGCCATTCAGGCAACAGGAGGCGGCGGCCACGTGCGGATTCGGGAATCTGTCGAACCCGGCTGGGGAGTGATTGACGTGATCGACGAAGGACCAGGCATCCCGCCTGAGCACGCGTTGCGCATCTTCGATCCCTTTTTCACGACGAAACCTCGCGGCACCGGCCTGGGGCTCGCAATCTCTCATCGGATCGTCATCGCGCATCGCGGCACGATCGAGGCGCTTCCGGGATCACCTTCAGGAAGCGTCTTCCGTATTCGGTTGCCCCTTCCAGTCGGCATGGCCGGACTGTGATGACTCGCGACGAACAGAAACACAAGAGCGACCCGAAGACGGTCCTCGTCATTGACGATGATGAAAGCCTGCGACGGGTGGTCGAGTACAACCTCCACGAAGAAGGGTACCGCGTGCTCACAGCGACGGACGGCACGAGCGGGCTTCAGGCTTTTCAAGGCCAACCCGTAGACCTGGTGCTGAGCGACGTACGGATGCCGGAGATGGACGGGCTCGAGCTGCTCACGCGTGTCAAGGCCATGCAACCCGATCTCCCCGTCATCATCCTGACGGCGCACGGGACGATCAACTCCGCCGTCGAGGCGATGAAGCTCGGCGCCTTCGACTACCTCACCAAGCCGTTCAACCGCGAACAGTTGAAGGCTGCGGTGCGAAAGGCGCTCGCAGTGGCCGCACTGACCACGGAGAATCGGTACTTGCGCGAGGTCGTTGCCGAACGATTCTCGTTCGCGAACATGATTGCCGGATCCCGAGCCATGAGAGCGGTCACGGAGACGGCGTCGCGCGTTGCGCAGAGCGACACGACAGTAATGCTCGAGGGGGAGAGCGGGACCGGCAAGGAACTCCTTGCCAAGGCACTTCACTTCCACAGTGCGCGCGCACGCGCGCCCTTCGTGACGATCAACTGTGGCGCCATCCCGGAGCAGCTCCTCGAGTCGGAGCTGTTCGGGCATCGGCGCGGATCGTTTACGGGCGCGGTCAGCGACAAACGAGGCAAGTTCGAGGCAGCCGACCGTGGAACGATCTTTCTCGACGAGATCGGCGAGCTGCCGACGTTGCTGCAGGTGAAGATCCTGCGCGTATTGCAGGAGCGCGAGATCGACAAGGTCGGCGAGACTCGCCCCGTCAAGGTCGACGTGCGTGTCATCGCGGCGACAAACAGAGATCTGGAGAAGATGGTGGCGGATGGAACGTTCCGCGACGATTTGTACTACCGCCTGGCGGTCGTCTCGATCCGGATGCCGCCCTTGCGCGAGCGCTCGGACGACATCCCATTCCTGGTGGATCATTTCTTGGGCAAGCACTCCGAGCGGTTGGGTCGCCTACGGCCGACGGTGGACAAGGGAGTGTATTCCGCGTTCAACCTCTATAGTTGGCCCGGCAACATCCGGGAGCTCGAGAACGTGATCGAGCGCGCGTTGGTTCTCGACAAGGACAGCGTGCTCGGTTTGGACGACCTCCCGGAGCGCTTGCGGACGCGAGAGCACCGAGTCGCCAACTTGCGCATGGAGCTGCCGGACGAAGGTATCTCCCTCGAGGATGTGGAGCGCGAGCTCCTGCTCGCAGCGCTCCACAAGCACAACTGGAATCAAACGCGCGCCGCTGCATTCCTCAACATCACGCGGAGCACGCTCTTGTACCGCATGCAGAAATTCGGGCTCGAGCGCGAAAAGACAGCGGTCGAGCCCACGGGCGACGCCTAGGCACCGACCGCACGGCCGTCCACCTTCTACTTCGCCGCGTACTTTTCCGGATTCTTGTCGAAGACCGTTTTGCAGGCGGGACTACAGAAGTAATACGTTTTCGCCTTGTAATCGCTTTTCGCCGGCGCTGACGCTTCGGCAAGCTGCATCCCGCACACGGGATCTTTGGCCATGGTGTCTCCTGTCTCGTCTAGTGTCTCAGCAACATGATCGCCGTGCGCTTCTCAAATCCACTTGATGAACGTTTTTTAATCCAGCGGAGGTGCCTATGCGTCTCACCCCGATGGTACGCTGACTGGAGATTTCCCACGACATTCGATGCCGGAAACGTTTCTCGACGAGATGAAGCGGTACATCGGCTTTACCGCCGATGACGCCGCAATACTGGTGTCCCTGGGGCATGTGGTCGAGCCCCATCTGCCCGCCTTGGCCGACCGGTTCTACGAACAGATCCCCCGCCATTCGGAAGCCGCCGCCGTTTTCACGGGCGGCGAGGCGCAGATCGCCCGGCTGAAGCTCACGCTCCAGCATTGGTCGCGCGGTCTCTTCTCGGGCGTGTATGACGACGCGTACGCGCAGGAGCGCTTTCGGATTGGGTATCGACACGTTCAGATCGGCCTCGCCCAGCGGTATGTGATTGCTGCGATGCACGTGGTGTCGCTCTTCCTCCGTGAGGTCATCGATCGCGAGATTACCGACATGGATCGACGGGTTCGCGCCCACGCGAGCCTGGTGCGAATCATGACGCTCGATCTGTGCTTGATCAGCGAGACCTACGTCGAAGGCAGTCTCCGAGAGCTCAGACAACTGAACGAGCGGCTCACGTCTGCGAATCGCGCACTCGAGGAGGCCAACCGCGTCAAAGCCGACTTCCTCGCGACCACGTCGCACGAGCTTCGGACACCACTGACGTCGATCATCGGGTTCTCCCGGCTCCTCCTTGACAACTACGTGACGAACCCGAGGGAGCGGCACGACCTCCTCGCCGACGTCCATCGAAGCGCCCTGCAGCTCCTCTCGCTCGTTGACGACATCCTGGATCTCTCGCGCATCAACGCCGGTCGACTCGAGATCACACTCGAAACGCTGGACCTCGCCCCGGTGATCAGGGAGGTCGCGACGCTCACCAGGGTTCAGGCGGACGAGAAGGGACTCGCACTGCTCACAGAGGTGCCAGAGGACTTGCCTCGTGTTCGAGCGGACCGGTCGCGTATGCGGCAGATTCTGATCAACGTGGTCGGCAACGCGATCAAGTTCACGGAGCGTGGTGAGGTTCGAGTCGTGGCGGCGACCGACAGCGACGGAACAGGGGTCCTCGTGGACGTGGCCGACACGGGGATCGGGATCGCGCCCGAGCAGCAGCCGCTGTTGTTCGAGAAGTTTCGACAACTCGACGCGTCCCACACACGACAGCACGGCGGCGCCGGCCTGGGTCTCGCGATCAGCAAGGCCTTGATCGAGCGAATGGGTGGACGCATCCGGCTGCGATCTCGAGGTCAGGGCTTGGGGACTACGGTGACGCTGACAGTGCCCGGCCCGAGGGACGCGCGCGTGGATGCAGCCTCGATCACGCGGGCCGATGACGGTCCTGCGCGCCCGTCCATCCTGTTGATGGGGCATGATCGCGACGCACGCGCAGCAATAGCGACCGCGTTGAAGAGCAGCGGCTATGTTGTGCACGAAGGAGCGACCGCCGACGGCGTCCGGGCGCTGGCGCACATCGAACAGCCGGATGTCTTGCTGATCGATCTCACGACCAGTTTCGAAACGGCTCGCGAGTGGCTTGATCTGCTGGTCGCGCTAAACGCCGATCCTCGGACGCGATTCATCAGACCTGTGGTGCTGGTCGATCGAGCCGCGCACGTGGCCGCGAGCGCGCAGATCGAGCTGCTCCCGGTCCGGCCGACCATTCTCGACACAGACAAACCGTTCGATGCGGGCAATCTGAAGCGAATATTGGAGCACATCGCATCCGGCCCGCGCGCGGCTCCCTTGCGCGTACTCGTGGCCGACGACGATCCGATGGTGCTCAAGTTCGTGACCAGCATCCTCCCGCCTCACGAGTACATCGTGCAGCATGCAGCCAGTGGGAAGGAGGTGCTTCGTGCCGTGGACACGCAGCGATTCGATGCCCTCCTGCTGGACCTCCGCATGCCGGACGACTCCGGGTACGACGTGATTCGATCGCTGAAGCTGGAGGGGCGGGCGCCCGATCTGCCGATCCTCGTCATCACGAACTATCCCGCGCCGACCGACGCCGAGGAGCAGGTGCTGCTGTCCTCACCACTGATCCTCGACGTGCTGCCCAAACCGATTGTCGCCGCGCAGCCGGAGATCTTACTGGAATGGCTCGAGACGATAAGGAGCGAATCGTGAAGCGCGTGGTCATCGTCGAGGACAATGACTCGATTGCGAAGTACTTCAGCTATCTGCTCGAACACGATGGCGCATACACCACCGTGATCACGGAGTCCGGCGACGAGGCAGTGAGGTTGGCGCGTGAAGTGGAGACGGTAGCGGTGCTCGTGGACGTGTCTTTGCGTTCCACGCAGTATGCGGGGCGGTACATCGACGGCATCGAACTGAGTCGCATCCTCAAGGAAGACGAGCAAACCGCGCGCGTCCCGGTGATCATTGCGACGGCGCATGTCATGACCGGGGACCGCGAACGGTTCCTCACGGAATCCCGCGCAGATGGATTCCTGCCGAAACCCATCGTCGATCCACACGAAGTGCTGTCGCTGCTGAACCGGTTGACCTCCTCAGGTGCGGAGTAAGGCTAGAGGGCGCAGCATCTCGCCGAATTACGGTTCACGCGGTCGCGTCCCCACTTCTACCTGCACCTCAACCCGTCGCTTGTCCCGCCAGAGGCCAAGCAGGATGGTCACTCCCGGCGTGGTGTCCCGAACGGTGCGTTGCACGTCCTTTGCGGCCACAAATGACGGGCCTGCGATGCCGAGCACGACGTCCCCAGCGCGAATCCCTGCACGTGCCGCCGGACCCTTGTCCGCGATCGCGATCACGACGATGCCCGAGTCGATCCCCAGGGCGCGCGCTCCGCTCCGGCTCAAGCCCACCGTCCCGACCCCGATCCAGCCGTGCGTGACCGATCCTGTGCGGAGCTGCGGGAGGACCTGTTTGACGGCATTGACGGGAATCGCGAGGTTCAGGCCGATATTCTCCCCGCCCTTCGACAGGATGGCGGTCGTGATCCCGACGAGCGTGCCGTCGAGGTCGAAGAGCGCTCCACCGCTGTTGCCCGGATTGATTGCGGCGTCGGTTTGGAGATACTCCATGCCGGAGTCGTCAACCCCTCTGGCCTTTGCGCTGATGATCCCGGCGGTCACCGTGTGATGCAGGCCGAACGGGCTGCCGATGGCAATGACCCAGTCGCCGACACTCACGCGATCCGAGTCGCCGAGCGGAGCGGGCCGCAAGCCGGCGAGCCCCTCGACACGTAGCAGCGCCAGGTCGGTGTCGGGATCGGTGCCGACGACGGTTGCCTCGCCATCATCGCCATCTGGTGTGAGAACGTGAATGACGTCGGCCTTCTCAATCACGTGGGCGTTGGTGAGGATCAGGCCGGAGGCGTCGATCACCACACCGGTCCCGAGTCCTTCCTGAATCGGGACGGGTACCCAGGGTAATTGCGGCTCCGACCGGCCCTGGCTCACGGTGTGGAGGAAGACGACCGACGCTGTGCGCTCCCGTGCGACGCGCGCGATCGAGTCACGTCGAAGAATAGGTGAAGTGGACCGCGTCTGCGCGGTTCCGGAGGCGGCGGTGAGTGCCAGGGTCACCAGCATGCCGGCACCAAAGGCCGCCACCGGTCGCCATATCCGTGGTCGGTTCGTCATGGCTGGTCACCTGTCGTCCGCTGACGCGAAGGGTAGTACCCGGCGCGCGTGCGAACCTGCGCGTCACGCGAGAGCACGCGCACTGAGACGTCTCGCCACTGGCCGTCGCGGCGCTCGTCGCTCGACACGTACCCGATTCGGTAAAGGTGCCGCACCTCGGCATCGATCTCGGCGTAGAGCGCCGGCAGCGCGTCGAGGTCTGGCACACCCAGCGCACGAGCCCCGGTGTCACGGGCGAGCTGCAAGAGGGGCCAACTGGCCCCGAGCCATCCGCCGCGATCGTCCGCCCGAAGCGACACGGAATACATGAGCGCGCCGCTGCGGCGCAGCGCCGGCAAGACTTCGTCGAACCCCATTCGGCTCGACGTATCCTCACCGTCCGACAACACGATGACGACCTCGCGTGTGTCCGGCAGCGTTCCGCCGCGCGCCCGCAGGAGCTCGTTGGCGCCGACGAGCAGCGCATCATACAGAGCTGTCGAGCCTGTCGTGCCTCTGGACGAGGACAGTGTTGTCCCGATGGACGACGACAACGCGCTGGGCACATGCGCCCGATCATCACTGAAGGCGTGAAGGCGCTCGGCGCGCTGATTGAACGCGATGATCTCGAGCCGGTCCTCTGGGCCGAGCAGCTCTGCGAACTGCCTGGCCGCCTCGATGGCCCGTTCGAGCTTTGGGCCGTACATGCTGCCACTGACATCGATCAACAGCATCGCCGCAAGCGGGACCGCTCCGGATGGCATCACGAACGAGATGCGCTGCGGCGTGCCGTTTTCCAGCACGAGGAAATCGTCCGGGGTCAGGCCGGTGAGAAGACGGCCGGTCGAGTCCCTCACACAGACATCGAGAGACACAAGATCGACGCCACTCGCGAATCGCGGCTGTTCCGGAGCGTACCCCGTGAGACTCAGCGTATGTGACGACGAGGCCTGCGTCCGGTGCGACTGGGCCGTCGATGGACCGTCGAGCACCGCGAGCGGCGTTACGAGCGCAGCGAGAAACACGAGAGAGCGGATCATGACAGCACCATGGAAAGATGGCACGTGCGCACGGCGGCTGCGTCAGAACCGGTACCCAAGTCCCACCACCATGTTCGTCAAGACCAGGCGATCGCTGCTGGCGAACACGACGAGCGCGCGCACGTCCGGCCGGACGTATAGCCGGTCCGTGAGATCAATGCGTATGCCCCCGCCCAATGTGAGGGCCGGGTCGGTAAACGAGCGCATCCCCCAGCGACCGTCCGACGGGATCATCATTTGTCCAAGCCGGTTGGCGTAGAACATCGGCATCTGGTTGCTCGTGAAGGTCGGACCCGTCCACGCGCCCGTCCAGATGTTCCCGTTGAACGTCGGGCCCACGCCCATCATGCCGAACCCGTGCGTGCCCTGGATCGGTACAAACCGTGTCCCGGCCGCGAACTCGGATCCCATGCGGCCGAGAAAGCGGGTGTCGCCGAGATCGAAGCGAGCCCGATAGAGCCCTCCACCAACGGCAATGTACGGAGCAGCTCTTTCGCTCCGTGCAATCGTCACCAGGGTCGTGCCTGTCAGCTCGATCCCATGAGCGCCGCCTCGCTGCATGTAGATCCCGCGGCCTTCGACTCCGACCCAGTCGGTCACCTCGAACGTGAGCACGCCGCCGGCGCTTGCGCCGGCGTCACCCGACCCGGCGGACACGCCGCCGAGGAACCCCGCAGACGCCGGATGCGAAATTGTTCCCGGCGAGCCGGACGACTGCGCGTTGGCGGCGCCCGTTGCGAGAATGATGAAGAGCCCTGCAACTACCGATGCGAATGATTGAGTCATTTGGCGATCCCCTTGTCGTCGCGTCGCATGTGACACGCTCGCTCTCTCCAGGACTCATAACCTGTGCCAGCCGGCCAGAGGCGTCGTCCGCGCCCGGCCCTAGCGGAGACTGAACTCGATTTCGAAGTTCACCAGCACCGCCACCGGCTCACCGAAGCGCGTGCCGGGAACGAAGCGGAACTGCTTGGCGGCCTTCATGGCTTCCTGGTCGAGGCCAAAGATCGGGTCGAGCGAACGAGTGACGCGCACGTCGCCGACCGTGCCGTCAGGCATCACCACGCCTTCGAGCCGGACGACGCCCTGGACCTTTGCGCGCATCGCCTCGCCCGTGTAGTTCGGGCGGACGCTTCGCAGCAACCTCGGCGACTCGACGCCGTTGCCGGGCCGATAGACGCCGCCACCGGTTCCACCGCCGGATCCTGGCCCGAAGCCCGGGCCGCGCCCCGAACCGATGCCGGTTCCCGTGCCTTCGCCGACGCCGCCTCCAGACCCAGGACCTTGCGAGCTACCGAGTGCCGGCGGGCCATCAAGTGATCCCACCTGGAACGCCAACGCGGAGGCAAGCGGTGTCGCGTCGAGCGCCACCGCCTCCGGGGGCGGCGCCTCGTCGTGTGGCTGCGGTGCAGGCGCGATCGGCGACGCGACCGGCCGCGTCACAAAGTCGCGGCCTCGGGTTTCCGCGCGGGGGACCGGCTTGGTCTGACGGTTCCCGCCACCTCCGCCTCCTCCGCCGGGGCCGGGCCGCGGGGGTTCCAGCAGGACGACGAGCCTCGGCATTTCGAGGCGCGTGCGAACGGCCTGATGGGACTCGATGTCCGGCACGCCCTCCCCGCGAATTCCCGCCAGGGCCAGCAGGGCAGCCAGGATCATCGCGTGGAACAGCAGCGACGTCCCGCCAAATACGGCGGGCGCCTCGAGTCCATCGTGTCGCGGCAGTCGCGGAGAAGGCCGCGCGAGGAACTCCCCTTCGCGCGCGATGCGTGACGAGGAGGAGGAGTCTGTGCTGGCCTGAGCCACTCCGACCGGGATCGTCACGGGGAACAGGATGGGTCCCATGACGATGACTCGAAGCTCGCTCCGGCCGCGGCCGATCATGCCAACGGGGGCGGCAACGGAAATGCCAACCGGCTCGAACGCCTGCCGCGTGCTCGCTGACGATAGTCGACGTTCGGTGTGACTGAACGCGCGTGTTCTCAGACAACGGCTGCGGCAAAGCAAACAGGAATAATCTGGGCGGCGTGTCAGGCGGATCCGGTCATGCCGAGGCGAGTGCCGATGGTGCTGCTCACCATCGAGGTGACCGACCGGGTGGCCGCCGAAGGCGCCGGCATCTACATGCAGCGTGAAAGCGGAGCGTCACGCATCCGCGCTATTTGGACCTTCGGGGTGATCCTGCCGCGAATTCGTGGGGCGACCGGACCGGCATCGCGGCCGATCCGGCTATCTGTGTACTCAACGGGCGGTGCCGGCAAGGTCCTTGTGCATTGCGGCAGCCGCGTTGGATTCCTTGACCGAGTCGCGGGCCAGGGCCACCAGGCGATCGCAGTGCGCGGCGGATTGAGCGATTTTCGTTCCCCTGTAGGCTTGCGCCATCGCGACATGTTCGTTGGCATCAGCGGTGTACTGTTTCGCCGTCGTCAAGAAATACTCTTCCAGCCCCCGATGATCGGCGGGCGTGTTCGCCTTGGCGGCGAGATCGCTGAGGTATTTGTCGCTGGGCGCGGGTGCGCCCGCACCCGCTTCGAAGCGGGCGCCGCCACGCGGCGCGGTGGACTGCACGCCCGCCGCCAGTTTCTCGTGGTACGCCGCCAGCTCGCGAAGCGTCGCCGCCGACTGCGTGTTGAGTTCGGCTAAGCGTGTGCAGTGCATGCTGGAGCCCGATCCCACGCTGCGGTTGCGGTTCCCGACCAACGCATGCGCCATGGCGGTATGCCGCTTGGCTTCGCCTGTGTAGCGCTCGGCTAAGGCGGCGAAATGCGCACTGAGCCGCGCGTTGTCGCCAGGCTCTGAGCTGGCGATGAGTTTCCGCACCTCGAGCGCGTTCAGAACCGCCGATGGCGAAGTCTGCGCGGCAGCGTTTCCCGCGAGCGCGAGGAGCGCCGTGAGCGCACCGATTGATAGTGCGCGAACATAGATCGTTCTCATGACGGATCAACCTTCTTTCTGTCGTGACTTGACTCGCAAATCACATTGCTTTTCTTGGCCACCGCGTGTGCGGGCCCGTTGGAAACACCACTACCGTGCCTCTTCTGAACGGACCACACGGCAAACAGTGGGCCACAGCCACGGGTTGCAGGTTTCTTCGGAAATATCCAGGCAGTTCTGCCGTTCGGCAGACAAACCGCAATGACGACGGTGACGCCTGTCAGTTTCGAAGCAGCCGATGTGTCTGTTTTCGTACAGCGACAATCTTGTTGCTCGCTATCGACCGTTACACAGCGGCACGGGCTGATCCGGGCGGACAACAAGCGCCGAAGATTGAATGCCGATCGAGTACGTGACCGTTTCCCGTGTCGTGAAGGCGGGAGGCCGCAAACGGCGTCGGGGCGAACGATCTGGCTGGCGGTGTCAGGTGTTTGTTTTCGAACAGCGCCAGCGCCAAGAGACACAGGGGAAGGGAGAAAGTCTCGGGTATATCCCGCGTTTGAGGCGCTCGTTGTCCTGGCGCGACACGGCATACCCGTTGCTCTTCGGAGCAAGCAGGAGGATGAATATGCGGAAGTTCTCGGTTTACACGGTTGTCGTCTCTGGCATGTTGGCGCTGGCGGCATCATCGCCGGTTCCGTCATCGGCGCAAGATGTGCGGACGACCAAAGAGATGGAAGAGTTCGTCGCCAAGGCATCAACGCCCGCGGAGCACACCGCGCTGGGCAAGCATTTCATGGACATGGCCGCGCAGTATGAAGCGGACTCCGATACCCACGTCGCAATGGCAGCACAGTACAGGCGCAGTCCGGGGAACGCAAACCGGCGCCTTGGGGATCCGGGCATTCATTGCGATGTTATTGCGCGACGTGCTCGGGAAGCGGCCACCGCGGCGCGTGAGCTCTCGACTTATCACGAACGCGTGGCGGCCGAAGGGCCAACAAGCAACGCGAAAGCGCCAACCAAGGTCCCCGACCTCTCGATGCCGAAGGTCCGATTTCCCGATCTGCTGCCCCCAAAGCAGGCGCAGGAGTTGATTGCGAGCGCCAAGACACCTGCGGATCACACCAGGCTCAGTAAGCATTTTGCGGCGGAGGCTGCGCGATACAAGGCAGACGCCGACAGCCATGCGGCCATGGCGGCGGGATACAGAGGCGCCAATCGGCGCGGCTTTCTAGAAGCCCAGGCCGTCCACTGCGATCGTCTCGTGCGGGAGATTCGGGAAGCGGCCACCGCTGCCCGCGACCTCGCGGCTTATCATGAACAGGAGGCGAAGTGAGCCCACGGTTGTCACGACACAGCGCGCAATGAAAGCCTGCCTTTCGTGCCGCTGATTCACGAGGGTTCAGCGAGAGGGAACCCTCGTGGCGTCACTCGCGAATCCGGACATCCGAAAGCGCAGGAAGGGAGAGCCTTATGACAACGAAGTATTGGTTGGGATCGCTCCTGGGGAGCCTGCTGATTGTCATGCTGATCGCAGAGCCGCTCGCGGCACAGACCGCGAAGGCGCCGGACCTGACCGACGAGGAGCTGATGACGCTCATCCAGAACGCCAAAACGCCCGCTGACCACGAAAAGCTGGCTGCGTACTACGATCAGACGGCCACTGACTTGGCGACGACGGCCGCGAGACACAAGGAACTTGCCGTGATCTACCGCCGCATGCCACCCGAGAAGCACTGCAAGAACATCGCGATCAGCGCAGCGAAGGGCGCCGAGGATGCCCGCGCGATCGCTGAGCATCACCGGACGCTCGCGAAGGGAACGGCAGCGGCTCATTGAGACGCGCGGTGAAAGACGTCGGCGTGCCCCTCAACAAACGCTACGCCCGTCCGAACACTATTGTCCTGACATCGCTGTCCTGACATCGCGGTCGCGTGCACCCATTGGCCACGTCAAAACGCCGAGCTGGACCCCGGCGCATCTTGGTCTTCCTCGACGATCGATGTAGGTGTGCGGAAACCCACAATGGTCTCGACTCATTTCATGCAGGCGGTGACTCGTGAGTCACCTGTTCGCCCCACAGCTTCGGGGAAAATCTCGTGCCGCGATCACGAGACCTGAGGATCAGGCGGTATTTCTGATCGTCACTTGGGAAAAAAAGGACGTCTCGGCTGGAGGCTTCGTGGTACGTCCATTGCCGCTTGGTACCATCGAAAGGAAAGGAGGTAGGCCATGAAACGAACACTCTTGATCTCGTCTATGGCCCTGCTGTTTACGGCGCTCTTTGTCCCGACGGCTCAGGCCAGACTGGATCAATACACAATCTCGCATTTGACGTTCAGCGCACCGTTTCAACTTCCCGGCATGACCCTTCCGGGGGGCACCTACACGTTTCGGCGGGTCCTTCCTGGAGTCATCCAGGTCCAAAGCAAGGACCACATGACGCTGTATGGGACGTTCATGACGATCCCGACTCTGCGACCGCTGGGAGAGAGAACCCAGGAGCAGGAGGTCGTCTTCGGGGAGGCTCCTCAAGGCGAAGCGCCGCCGCTCGCGGTGTGGTTCCCATTCCCAGAGCCATCGTGGCTCGCGCTTCACCGTTCGGTCGGGTATGAGTTCCTCTACTGAGCGGGATATCCGGGGCGTCAGCCCGGGCCGCGGATAGGAGCGGCCCGGGTTGCTTCTGCAGTCTACGTCGGTTCGAGATCTGAATCCGTTCAGCTCGACGCAATTACCACGTTGCGCTTCGGCATCGGCTCCGTGGCCTCGCTCGATCGGCGCACCGACCTCAGGGTCTCCAGCCATTTGAGCCAGCGATCCATCCCCTCGCCCGTGCGCGCAGACACCGGAAAATACAGCGGCCGCGGCATCACGCGCCCGAGCGCGTCCGCAATCGTCTCGAGATGGACATCGGGCAGATGCGGCAACAGATCGATCTTCGTGAGAAGTACGAGATCGGCCTTCCGGAACATGACCGGATACTTGAGCGGCTTGTCCTCGCCCTCCGTCACCGCCAGGGCGACGACGTTCGCGGCCTGGCCAAGGTCGTAGATCGCCGGGCACACGAGGTTGCCCACATTCTCGATGAACAGATACTCGAACTCTCGCCACGGGAAGCGATGCAAGCCGCGATGCACCATGTCGGCGTCAAGATGGCAGGCCGAGCCCGTGGTAATTGATTTCGCCGTGATGCCCGCCGCGCGCAGCCGATCGGCATCGCGCTCGGTGGCCAAATCCCCGGCGAGCGCCCCGAGGCGCTGTCGGCCCGCCAGGCGACGTGCGGTCGCTTCGAGTAATGCCGTCTTGCCAGCGCCCGGCGACCCCATCAGATTCACCGCCACGACGCCTCGTTCGGCGAAGTGCTCCCGATTGTGCGCAGCCGTACGGTCATTGCCGGCAAGGATCTTCTCGTGGACATCGACCGGCACGATTTCCGAGTCCCCGCATCCACAGGTATCGCACATCAGGGCACCTCCATTTCAATGCGGTCGAGCATGATTTCGTCTCCCTGGACCAGGCGTGCGGGAACGGCGCACGAGGGACACATGAGCACCTCACCGCGGCCAATTCCGCCACCGCAGTCCGGGCACTCCCAGCGCGCAGGCACAAGCTGCAGATTGAGTTCTGCCCGGTCGCAGATCGTCCGCTCCCGGAACGTCTCGTACGCCGTCGTCAACAAATCCATCTCGACTCCAGACAGCTCGCCGATGCGCACCGACAGCCGGTGTACGGCGGTGGCTCGGCGGGCTCGCGCTTCGGTATCAACGCGTGCCAGGAGCGCCTGGACGATGGAGTACTCGTGCACCGCTATCCCTGCCGGAATGTTGGTGGCCGCTTCGCGAAAAACCCTTCGAGGCCCTCGGCGAACTCGGCGCCATTGGCGATGCGACTGAGGGCGTCAAGCTCCCGATCCAGGTGGAAGTCGAGTCGGTCCATGCCTGACGCCTGGTTGAGCAGCCCTTTGGCCACACCGAGCGCCTCTGTCGGCCCCTCGGCCAGGCGCGCGGCGATCCGTCGCACGGCCTCGTCGAACGTCTCCGTCGAATAGACGTCGTTGATCAGACCCATCTCGAGAGCCCTCCTGGCTTCGAGACGTGGGTTGAGGAGCACGAGCTCCATGGCCCGGCGGAACCCGATCAGCCGGGGCAGCATGAACGTGGAGCTTTCAGCACCGGTGAGACCGGTCTTCGAGTACGCCCATTCGAAGAGCGCGCGCTCTGACGCGAAGACGAGGTCGCAACACATCGCGAGGCCGAAGCCCCCCGCGGCGGCAACGCCGTCCACCGCGGCAATGAATGGCTTCGGGGCGCGGCGGATCTCGGCAATCGTGCTGTGGATGTACTCGAGGATCTGCTTGAAACGCTCGCCGTGCCCCTCGGGTGTCTCATGGGCATCCGGACTCAAATAGGCCAGGTCGTCCGCCTCGCCTCCCGCTCGGATGTATTTGAGATCAGCGCCGCTGCAGAACACTCCGTTGACGCCCGATAGCACGACAACGCGAACGCCTGTGTCGCGGGCCATCATCAGTCCCGCTCGCCGGAGGTCCTGCGCCGTGCGCACGTCCAGCGAGTTGAAGCGGTCGGGACGATCGATCGTGATGTAGCCGACCGCGTCTTCACGACGTACGCGGATGTGTTCGGTGATGACCTGCTCCATGCTCACTCTTTCAACAGATCCTCGGCAACGGTTCGCCCTCAGGCTCGGTGACGAGACGCCGCCCGAAGCCGGTGTCGAGCACGATTGCGCCAATGCGTTCGTCCGTGCACCTGCCCACGATCGCCGCGTCGCGGCCGAGGGGATGCGCACGCAGCGCCTGCAACACCTCGTCCGCGGCCTCGGGACGCACTCCCAGCACCGCCTTGCCCTCGTTGGCGACGTGCAGCGGATCGATGCCGAGAAGTTCGCCCGCCGCGCGGCCTTGGGG
>ORMF011551109.1_pt1 | contig 15356 bp, 11 predicted proteins | sample 1779871 | NCBI WGS metagenome assembly ORMF01 (sample SAMEA104232316, study PRJEB22302) | groundwater metagenome | biome: forest; feature: aquifer; material: groundwater | place: USA | collected 2011-08-07 | depth 5.4 m | reverse complement strand
GACGTGACGCCGATCCCGCACAACGGGTGCCGGCCTCCAAAGAGAAGGAGGGTCTAATGGCCCGTTATAACGCGTCCGTCTGTCGGCTTTGCCGCCGGGAAAAAATGAAACTCTTTTTGAAGGGCACGCGCTGCTATACGCCCAAATGCGCGGTGGAAAAGCGCGAGTACGTGCCGGGTATGCACGGCCAGGGCCGCCAGAAGCTGTCGGACTACGGCGTGCAGTTGCGCGAGAAGCAGAAGGTCAAGCGTATCTACGGCGTGCTTGAGAGGCAGTTTAAGTTTTACTTCAAGAATGCGACGCGCTCCAAAGGCGTCACCGGCATCGCTCTACTGACAACACTGGAACGGCGTCTGGACAACGTGCTTTACCGTATGAGCATGGCCACATCGCGTAGCGAGGCCAGGCAGATCGTCCGCCACGGTCACGTGCAGGTGAACGGCCGCCAGGTGAACATCCCGTCCGCTCAAATTGAGGTCAACGACGTGGTACATGTCAAGCCGTCCGAGAAGATGAAGGAGCGCATCAAAACGATATGGGAGCTGAACAAGGATCAGAAGATAGTCGAATGGCTGGAAGTCGATTCCGCCAACCTCAAGGCCACCGTGAAGCGGCTGCCGGGGCGCGCGGACATACAGATGCCCATCCAGGAGCAGTTGATCGTCGAGCTTTATTCGAAATAAGCGATACGTCCAAAAGACGGCGGGACGACTGCGTTGCCGTAGGAAATGACGAACAGGAGATAGAAAAATGGGAATCGCGTTAAGGTCTTTCGAAATACCTAAAAAATTGGAATGTGACGAAGAGTCGTTGACCGAGAATTACGGTAAGTTTCGGGCCGAGCCCTTTGAAAGAGGCTACGGCGTCACGATCGGGAACTCACTCAGGCGCGTGCTGCTTTCTTCGCTGGAAGGGGCGGCCGTGACGTCCATCAAGGTGGATGGGATAGCGCATGAGTTTGGGACACTCCCCGGGGTTGTAGAAGACATGACTGAGATCGTACTGAACATCAAGAGCCTCGTGCTGCGCTCGCACACACGCGTACCCAAGACGCTTCGCATCGAGGTTGATGAGAAACAAGAGATCAAGGGCAAGGACATCATCACCGACGACACCGTCGAGGTGATAAACCCCGAGCTGCATATCGCGACACTGACCAAGAAAGCATCGTTTCGCATGGAGCTCGAGGTGCAAAAGGGACGCGGTTACGTACCGGCCGACAGGAACAAGAAGGAAGGCCAGCCCATCGGCGTGATCCCCATCGATTCGATATTCACACCGGTCAAAAAGGTCAATTTCCACGTTGAAGACACGCGCGTGGGACAAATGACCGACTATGACAAGCTGATCATCGAGGTCTGGACCAACGGCAGCATCTCGCCGAAGGACGCCATCCTTTACGGCTCGAACATCCTGCAACGCCATCTGGACGTGTTTGTCAACTTCGGCAAACTACCCGAGGAAGACCTGGCCGTCGAGGCGTCGGACGAGAAAGAACGTGAGCTTTACAAGCGTCTGGCACAGCCCGTCTCGGAGCTCGAGCTGTCGGTGCGTAGCGCCAACTGCCTGCGTGAGGCGCATATCAAGACCATCGGCGAGCTGGTCAAAAAGAGCGAGATGGAAATGCTTAAATATCGCAATTTCGGAAAAAAATCGCTGACCGAGATCACCAACATCCTCAAGGAGATGGGCCTGGGTTTTGGCTTGGACGTAGATACCGAAAAGCTGAAGCAGTACAGCGGAGAGACCAGTGAGGCATAATCGTCAAACCAAGAGGTTCGGCCGCACCTGGAGCGAGCGCAAGGCGCTGCTCGAGGGCCTGGTCACCAGCCTTCTGAGCTACCAGGAGATCAAGACCACGCTACAAAAGGCCAAGGCCGCCAAGCGTTTGGCTGACAAGGTCATCACGCTGGGCAAGCGCGACACACTCCACGCCCGGCGCCAGGTGTTCGCCTATCTGCAGGATCATTCGCTGACTTCCAAGGTCTTCAAAGAGGTGGCTCCGCGTTTCAAAGACAGAAACGGCGGCTACACGCGCATCCTTCAGCTTCAACGCCGTAAAGGTGACGGAGCGCAACTGGCGCTGCTCGAGTTGACCGAGAAGGAAGTGATAGTGAAGGAGAAGGCCAAGGGCAAGAAGGACGCAAAGGCGCACAAGGCCCCGGCTCACGAGCAGCACGAACACCCGCATAAGCACGAGACCGGCGAGGAGCGCCCGAAGACGCACGGCGAGAAAGAGACCCGCACGGGCAAGCCCGATGAGAAGACCAAGCCCCAAAAAGGGTTTTTCAAGAACATCGGGAAGTTCTTCCGCAACAAAGGCGGCGGCTAAGTCCCCCATAGATCGGAAATCAAGCTTCAAAATTGCCTCTTTTGCTTTACAAAAGAGGCAATTTTTTTGTTATAATTAAATTTTTATATACGGAGTCATCGCATGCAGATCGCAAACCGGATGGCGCAGGTTTCCCCCTCGGCGACGTTAAAGCTCACTTCCAAAGCCAAGGAGATGAAGCAAAAAGGGCTGCCCGTGCTTAGTTTTGGCGCCGGAGAACCCGATTTTGACACCCCGCAGGCGGTCAAGGACGAGGCCGTCAAATCCCTGGCCGCAGGTTTCACCAAATACACGCCGACCTCGGGCATTCCCGAGCTGCGTGAGGCCGTTTGCAGAAAGTTCAGCGAAGACCAGGGCCTATCCTACCAGCCCGAGAACGTCGTTATTTCCTGCGGCGCCAAACACTCGCTGTACAACCTCATCCAGGTGCTTTGCAATCCGGGAGACGAGGTGATTATCCCAACGCCCTACTGGGTCAGTTACCCGGAGATGGTTTATTTGGCCGGTGGCCGACCTGTGTTCGTCGAGACCTCGCAGAGCGAGGGTTTCCGCCTGACGGCCGCGCGACTTAAGGCCGCAATCACCCCCAAAAGCAAGCTGCTCATTCTGAACAGCCCCTCCAACCCCACCGGCGGCATTTTGGAGGAGAAGGACCTGTGCGCGATAGCGGAGGTAGCGCTCAAGCACAACCTAGTAGTCATTAGCGATGAGATTTACGAATACTATCTCTACAAAAACTTGAAACACGTGTCTATCGCGTCTCTGGGCGAGGAGCTTAAAAAAGTGACGTTCGTGGTGAACGGCACGTCAAAAAGCTATTCGATGACAGGGCTGCGTATTGGTTATCTGGCCGGTGACGTGGAGGTGGTCAAAAAAATAGGCATCCTTCAGGATCATTCGACGTCGAACCCCACGTCAATAAGCCAAAAGATGGCTGTAGCCGCGCTGGGCCTGCCCAAAAGCTACCGCGCCGACGTGAGGGCCATTTTTGAAAAAAGAAGCCAGCTTATGCTGGGACTTTTATCTCAGGTGCCGGGGTTCAAGCCGTTCGTACCCGAGGGCGCGTTCTACGTGTTTTGTGATATTGGTGGTACCGGATTATCCTCGGAAACGCTTTGCGAGCGGCTGTTGCAGGAGATCTACGTCGCCGTGATTCCGGGCAAGAGCTTCGGCTCCGACAGGCATGTCCGTTTTAGTTTTGCTGCGGGGGAAAAAGACATACAGGAAGGCCTCGCGCGCGTCATCGATTGGGCGAAGACCAAAAAATAGGAAAACAAGAGAGAAGGCTATGAAAAGAAAAGTGACTTTAATTCCGGGGGACGGCATCGGACCCGAGGTGTCGCTGGCCACACAGCGCTGTGTCGACGCCACCGGCGTCGAGATAGAGTGGGAGGTTGTGCACGCGGGCAGCGAGATCATGGCCAAAAAGGGAACGCCGCTGCCCGACGATGTGCTGGAATCGGTGCGAAGGAACAAGGTGGCCATCAAGGGACCGGTGACGACTCCGGTCGGATCCGGTTTCCGTTCGGTGAATGTCGCGCTGAGAAAGGAACTGGACCTGTTCGCCTGCGTGAGGCCGTGCAAGCTTTATCCGGGCATACGCAGTCCGTATTCCAACATCAGTCTGCTCATCGTGCGTGAAAACACCGAGGACCTGTACGCGGGCATCGAGTTCGACGCAAATTCGCCTGAGGCCGACGCGCTGGTGGAAAAAATAAAAGAGCTGAACCCGAAGGCAAAGTTCAACGAGCATCCGGCCATCAGCATCAAGCCCATATCGAGAAAGGGCAGCGAGCGTATCCTGCGTTTCGCCTTCGAGACGGCGCTCAAGGAAAAAAGGAAGAAGGTCACCGCGGTGCACAAGGCCAACATCATGAAGTGCACGGACGGTCTTTTTTTGAAAGTCGCGAAGGAGGTGGCCAAAGACTACGAAGGGCGCGTGGCCTTCGAGGACCGCATCGTTGACAACATGTGCATGCAGCTGGTGCAGCGGCCAAACGAATACGACCTCTTGGTATTGCCAAACCTGTACGGAGACATCGTGTCGGATCTGTGCGCGGGTCTGGTCGGCGGACTCGGTGTCGCGCCGGGCGCCAACATAGGGGATGGTGTCGCGCTTTTCGAAGCGACGCACGGCAGCGCTCCGAAGTACAAGGGTCTCAATAAGGCCAACCCGACGGCGATGATACTCTCAGGCATGCTGATGCTTCGCTATCTGGGCGAGGCCAAAGCGGCCGACCGCCTGGAGGCAGCCGTAGCCAAGGTCTTGAAGGAAGGGCGTTATGTCACCTACGACCTCAAAGCGGATAGAAACGACCCAATGGCGGTGGGTACCAGCCAAATGGCCGACGCTATTATCAAGGAAGTCCGGGGTTAGGAGTGCGGAATTGGGAGTGAAATCTTAAAATGTCGAGAACAGCGCTGCACGTACAAACAGCTGTCCGGCGCTTGCCCGATTGGCTAAGGAAAGACCTGGCCCCGGGCCAGGAGGCCGCCCGTACCGACGCGCTGATCAAAGACCTTGGCCTGCACACGATCTGCGAAAGCGGCCGCTGTCCCAACCGCAACGAATGCTATTCGCAGAAAACCGCGACGTTCATGATCCTGGGCGACGTGTGCACGCGCAGCTGTAGTTTTTGCTCGGTAAGCACCGGCCGACCGGACACGTTGGACGCAGACGAGCCGCGGCGCGTAGCCGAGGCGGTGCGCACGCTCGGCCTGCAGCACGTAGTGGTGACATCGGTTAACCGTGACGACCTGCCGGACGAGGGTGCCGGGCATTTTATTCGCGTGATCGAAGAGATTAGAGAGACCTCGCCAGAACTGATCATCGAAATACTCACCCCCGATTTCAAGAGGACGCAGAAACAGGCCGTCGCTCTCATCGCGCAATCGGGCCCCGACATTTTCAACCACAACCTCGAGACGGTGCCCGGACTCTACAGAAAAGTGAGGCCGCAAGGCGATTATCCGCGCAGTCTTCAAATTTTCAGGGAGATACGCTCTCTCTCCTCCAAAATACTCACCAAGAGCGGTCTCATGCTGGGGCTGGGCGAGACACGCGAAGAGGTGCTGCGTGTGTTGGGCGACTTGAGGGCCGCCGGCTGCGATATTTTGACGCTGGGACAGTACTTGCAGTCCAGTGCCGTCGGTCTGCCAGTCACTGAATACATCCACCCCGATGTCTTTTCCGATTACAAGCGACAGGCTCTAAGCCTGGGCTTCACCTGGGTGGAAAGCGGGCCGTTCGTCCGAAGCTCCTTCCATGCCAGAGAATCGTTCCGCGCGCTTAAGGCCGCGCTCGGAAAAGGCCGTGAGGGAGCGTAAGTCCAGTGGCCGCAATAGAAAAAAGCAATGTTTGTGTGCTGGTACCGGCCTTCAATGAAGCCAAAAGAATCGCGGGGGTGACCACCAAAATCAAGGCCCAGGGGTTTTCTGTGTTGGTCGTCGACGACGGCTCGCAGGATGCGACGGCTGAGGTGGCGGAGGCGGCAGGCGCCCGGGTGGTCCGCGCGGACAAAAACCGGGGAAAAGGCGCTTCGCTGCGGCGTGGTTTTGAATGGGTCGTGGCGCAGGGTTTTAGCGCTGTCATCACAATGGACGGCGACGGCCAGCATGACCCGAAGGAGTTGCAGCGTTTTTTAAACGCGCTGAACCAGGGCCGGGCCGCCGTGATAGTCGGCAACCGCATGACTGACACCAAAAATATGCCATTTGTCAGGAAGATGACCAACCGCATCATGTCCTGGATGGTGTCGACTGTTGCGGGCCAGCGGGTGCCGGACAGCCAGTGCGGTTATCGGGCGATCAAAAAAGAGGTGCTTGAGAAAATGCGCCTATATACCTCTCATTACGAGATCGAGTCGGAGATACTGCTTGAGGCGGCGCGCTGTGGGTTCGCCATCGAATCGGTACCGGTCGGCTCGGTTTACGGGAACGAGGGCAGTCATATCCGTCCGTTGCGGGACACACTGCGTTTTTTCAGGTTTTTACTGGAGTATCTATCCCATGCCTAACTTTCTGGTTGGTTTTTTTGGAAGCAATTTTTACTGGATGTTTAAATCGGGCTTACGATGGGCATGTCTGGTGCTGGCGCTGCTCCTTGTTTACAGCCACTTCGCCAAGGAGAACTACCGCGGCGTAGACTATATCCGCGCAGAATCACTGCAAAACCCTGCGCAGTTCCCGGTAACGGACAAGGGAAAGATTTCTTTTACGGGCCGCGGTTATGCCTATGAAATGGAGCCGCTTTATGAATACCAGCTCACCGGGCTCATTGTGAGTAAAATTAGCTACGGATTCAGTCCCGAAAAACTGGACCAGACGTTTCCTCTGGACCTGTGCATGATCTGGGGCGATAACCTGAGTCCCCAAGTGTACCGCAATCCGGATCTGGCCTTCAAACAGGACATGCGCTTTTGTTTTTACAATTATTCCGACACTTCGATAAAAATCAACGCCAAGCAGCTGGCGAACAACCATCTGCTTTCCCCGAACAAAGCGGTGCTCCAAAAAATGAAGGCCGCAAGCGTAGGCGACCAGGTCGTGATCTACGGCAAGCTCGTGAACCTGACGGCCAAAAAAACCGACGCCAACACGGACATCTTTAACCCCGATCAAATGGTATGGAAATCCAGCACCAATCGTGATGATAACGGCGCCGGCGCCTGCGAAGTGATTTATGTCGATGAGTTCAAGATCCTCGAGCACGGACACCCGATGCTCAAGGCCGTCCATTATCACAGCAGCCGGGCACTGATAGGGATAGGCATGCTGTTCGTGGGGATTTTCATTCTACGTACGCTGATAGGCGCCTAACATTCTGTTGACGGAAGGTGTTTTATTCTTTAAGCTTTAAGGACAATTCAATTCGAGGATAGTGGTTGCCTTTAATCGGGCATGAAAAGGGAAGGTCGTGATGCGCGCTGGGCGCGACAATCGGCCACGGTCCCGCCGCTGTGACCCCGTTCCGCCAGAAAGCGCGGCGGAAGACCTCGCGGGCATCGCAACTGTCACTGTCCCTCACGGGATGGGAAGACAGCCCGCGGGGCGGGGAAGTCAGAAGACCTGCCCTATCCTTTGGACAATAGCGTTTCTTTCCGAGGCCGGAAGAGGCGTCTCTTGTTTTATGGGGCCATGAAATCAAGGACATGAACCCTTAAGCCGCGCCGCGGCTTGAGGGTTTTTTATTTAAGGAATCTAAATGTTAAAAACGGCTGTGTTGGGCTATCCGCGCATCGGGCAGGACAGGGAACTAAAGAAAGCGACAGAATCTTACTGGAGGGGCGAGACCGGCGAAGAAGCGCTTCGGGCCCAGGCGCGGCGTATCCGCAAAAGCAATTGGTTGACCCAGCGTGCGGCCGGCATCGACAGCGTCCCTTCAAACGACTTCAGCTTGTACGACGCGATGCTTGACATGACGGCGCTTTTGGGCGCAGTGCCTCCGCGCTACGGCCGGCAGGGTGACAGCGGCGTGGACCTGCACACTTACTTCGCGATGGCTCGCGGAAAAAAAAATGTCACCGCCATGGAGATGACCAAGTGGTTCGACACCAATTATCACTACATCGTGCCTGAATTTTACCGGGGCCAGCGTTTCACAATCAGCTCAGACAAGCCGGTCGCCGAATTCAAAGAGGCGCAGCAGCTTGGCATAATGACGCGCCCTGTCCTGATCGGCCCGATCACCTACCTTTTGCTGGGCAAATCCAAAGACACGGGGGTCGAGTCTCTGGACCTACTGGAAGGACTTCTAGGCGTTTATGCGACCGTTTTGAAAAAACTGGCCGAGGCGGGCGCGCGTGAGGTCCAAATGGACGAGCCCGTGTTGGCTACGGACCTGTCGCCGCGGGCCAAGGCCGCTTTCAAAAAGGCCTACCGTTTTTTTGCCCAGGAGGTGCCGGGGCTTTCGTTGATGCTCACCGGTTATTTCGGCCCCATCGGCAACAACCTGGCGCTGGCCGTGTCGCTGCCGGTGCAAGGCCTGCATCTGGATTTGGTGCGCGCGCCGGAGGACCTGAACAGGGCGCTCAAGGCGCTGCCGAAGCAGAGGACGCTTTCGCTGGGTATCGTGGACGGACGCAATGTCTGGAAAAACGATTTCGCGAAAAGTATCGCGCTGCTCAGGCCCGCCGTGAAAAAGTGGGGGCAAGAAAAATGCCTAATCGCTTCGTCCTGCTCGCTTTTGCACTCGCCGTTGGATTTGGATATGGAGACCTCGTTGAGCAAGGAGATCAAGCCATGGCTGGCTTTTGCCAGCCAAAAACTGGACGAGATCCATATCATCCGCCGCGCGCTGGCCGAAGGAGAGAAGTCTGTCGCAGGCGAACTTCGCCTCAATATAAACGACCTCGCGTCCCGGAAAAAGAGCCGCCTCATCCACAGAAAATCCGTGATATCCAGAATGGCCGCGGTAAGGTCTCAGGACACGCGCCGCAAAAGCACTTTCAAAATACGTCAGTCGTTGCAGAGGCGCAAGCTCGGACTACCGCTTTTTCCCACGACGACCATAGGCTCTTTTCCTCAAACGATTGAAGTGAGGCAGGCGCGCGCGGATTTCAAAAAAGGCGCGCTCGATAAAAGAAGCTACGAACGGTTTCTCAGAGAAAAGACGAAAGACGCGATCCGCCGTCAGCAGGAGGTGGGACTCGACATCCTCGTGCACGGAGAATTCGAGCGCAACGACATGGTTGAGTATTTCGGCGAGCGGCTGGATGGTTTTTTCTTCACGAAAAAAGGCTGGGTGCAGTCCTACGGCACGCGCTACGTGAAGCCACCGGTGATCTACGGCGACGTCGAGAGGCCTCGACCGATGACCGTCGTCTGGGCGCGTTACGCGCAGTCGCTGACATCCAAACCGGTGAAAGGGATGCTCACTGGCCCCATCACGATACTTCAATGGTCTTTCGTGAGGGACGACCAGCCGCGCAGCTTCACCGCCAAGCAGATCGCCCTGGCCATACGCGATGAAGTGCTGGATCTGGAGAAGGCCGGCATTCAAATCATACAGATCGACGAGCCGGCGCTGCGCGAAGGCTTGCCTTTGAGAAAAAAAGACAGGCCCCGCTATCTCGACTGGGCCGTGTCTTGCTTTAAGCTGGCCTCCGCCGGCGTCAAAGACCAGACGCAGATACACACGCACATGTGCTACAGCGAGTTCAACGACATACTCAAATCCATCGCGGCCATGGACGCCGATGTCATTTCCATAGAGACGTCGCGTTCTCAGATGGAGCTCTTGGACGCCTTCGCGAAGTTCCGTTACCCCAACGAAATAGGGCCGGGTGTCTATGATATCCATTCGCCGCGTGTTCCTACGCCGGGCGAGATCAAAGAACTGCTCAAAAAAGCTGGACGGTTTTTGCCCAGCCGCAACCTTTGGGTGAATCCCGATTGCGGGCTGAAAACCAGGGGCTGGGATGAGACGACGCAGTCCCTGCGGGCGATGGTGTCCGCAGCCAAAAAAATGAGAGAGGAGGCTGGAGTCCTATGAACAGGTCGGCGTTTAAATGCGGGGCCGCGGCCCTTACCCTCATGTTAATTTTATCCTCCGTCAGCTATGCAGAGGACAAGAGTGCCCCGCCCAAGACGGAAACCCGCACGGGAAATCTCGCACGGCTTTTGGAGGCGCCTTTTCAGGCCGCCGGAGCCATTGCCGTTTCGGCATTCGACGTGGGACACACCCTATTGGGAGGCAAAAGGCTGAATAGTCCCTTCGGCGATTTTGTGGCCAACTCAGTCAGCTCTTCAAACATACTCACGCGTCAGGACATGGACTTGTCGGCGGCTGAAAATCTGCCCGAGGCCATGCAGCAGCTTCCCGGCGTCGTGCTGTCGGACTTTGCGGGCAATGGCGAGGAGCCGACGCTGGATTTTCGCGGTTACAACGAGGGGCAGGATTTCGTGTTTCTCCTGGACGGCGTGCGGCTGAACGAGCCCAAATCCAACAACATGAATTTCGCGCTCATCCCGCTGGGTATTCTGGAGCGCGTTGAAGTCAGCCGCGGCGGATCGTCGTTTCTTTACGGCGAAGGGGCCATGGGCGGCGTGGTCAACGGCGTGACGCGCTTCCCCGAAAGAGAAGGCGTTAACACCGAGGTAAAAACCCGCGCCGGTAGTTTCGGCGAATGGGGGGAGAGCTTTGAGACGTCGGGAAAAAAGGACAATCTTGGCGTTTACGTCTCGGGAGACGTTTACCACCGCCGCGGGTTCAGGCAGAACACGTCCGTAGAAAAAGAGGACTTTTACTCCAAACTGCTTTGGGACCCGACGGACAAAAGCCAGGTCTCGCTGTCTTATCTTTACGCCGACGCCAATCTTGACCGCTCCGGCAGTATCCGCGAGTCGCTGCTGCACAGCCTGGGACCCGAGGCCACCGAGCGACCGAGAAACTTCGCGGACTTACAAACGCATCTGGGTATTCTGGACTACCGACTGCTTTTTGCCGACAGTGTCGTGCTCACGGGCAATGTGTTCGCCAGACAGGTGTCTGAGCTCACCGTCGCGAACTTCGCGACGTTTGAAACCAACGACAACGAGCAGGATTTGAGCACCGACTCCTGGGGGACGACGATTCAGCTGGACCACGCCAAGGACTGGCTGTGGAACCTTTCCGAAGGAATTTTGATAGGAGTGGATTATCACGACTACCGCATGGATCAGGAGAGCTTCGACAGGTCCAAGGTGACACTCCAGAGGCTGGGGACCACCGTCGATTCGGTTTCGGACAAAGAGGCCTTCGGCATTTTCTCCAAGGTATCCCTTTCGTGGTTTGAAAAAATCGGCGGTTATTACGGGATCCGTTACGATAACATAGATTTCAAAAACCAGGACCCATTCAACCCCAATAGCAATCTGCCGGCGGAAATTTCAAAGACCAGTCATTCACTGGGCGCTTCAGGCCAGCTGACTTCGAGGCTGGCGTTGTCGGGCAGTTACAGCAAATCTTTCCGCTCGCCGACGCTCAGTGACCTCTACACGGACCCAGCCTTCGGCGGCAACCCGGCGTTGGAAGCTGAAGAGGCCGAAAATTACGAGCTGGGCCTCAAATGGACTGAGAAAAGCGCCCTGCTTTCCAGCGCGCTTTTTTATAGCGAGGTACAGAATGAAATCGGTTTCGACGCCAACGCCTTGAACCCCAGCGCTTTTGGGGGGCTGGGACAAAACCGAAACATCGGAGTTACCGAGCGCTACGGTCTTGAGACTTTTGCCGAGGCCTGGATGTGTCGCGCGTTACGGCTCAGGGGGAGTCACACCTACACCGAGGCGCTGTTTAAGTCCAACGATTCTTTCAATCAAAAGTCCGGCGACCATATCCCCATGGTCCCAAGAAACCGTTTTGCCTCGAGCCTTCTCTTGCGGCCCTTCGACGGGTTAGACATCCAGGGCAGCATGGTCGCCGTCGCCAAGCAGGTGCTGACCAATGACTTCACCAACGACGCGAACGGTCGGCGCCTGCCCGCCTACACGGTGTTCGATCTGAACGCCGTTTACCGCTACAAAGACTGGCGCTTTTCTTTCGCTGTCAAAAACCTCTTCGATGAGCGGTATGAGATGGGCGGGAGCCTGGGTGGCGGGTCGGTGACAGATAATTTTTATGTGCCCGCGCCGGGGCGCAGCTATCACGCATCGGCCAGTTACCGGTTTTAAGCCCGCCGGGCAGGTCATTGAAGTTTGATACGGCCTGCTTTATAATAAAGCCATGCCGCACAAGCATCTGCTGGAGGCGTTTGTTGTTTCCGTGGCGATACATGCCGCCGCGGCCTACACCTTTAACTTGCCAGAAAGCCGGCGAGTCTTCGACTTGCCGGGCATAGCCTCCTTGGACAAATGGGGGCAGTCGGATACCATCCTAATCTCCTACGAGGACTATACGCCGCCCACGCCAAAGCCTGAGCCGACGACGCTGGACAACGCCAAACGGCTCGAGCGCATTGCCGCCTACAAAAAACAACCCGTAAGACACCGGCCGCGTAAACAGCTTTTTGCCGTCGACACGCACGCCCTAAACTTGCCCCAGGCGCGGCCCGCCCCGGCTGCGGTAAAACCGGCTCCACTCGCGCCTCGGCCCGCGGCTAAGCAGTATGGCATCGAGACGCTCGGGGCCCCGATGACGCGAAGCAGCGCCGAGCTTTTGGCCGACCCGCAGAAAGGCGCGGTGTTTTCGAATTATTTCGGACGCGTCAAGGAGAAGATACACGTGGCGCTCAGAAAAAAGTACTCGGCGGCCGAAGAGGGCGAGGGCAAGGTGACGCTTCTTTTTATATTGAACTCGCAGGGCCGTTTGCAGAAGGTCTCGGTGCTGGACAGCCAGTCCAGCTCCAGCGAAAAGATCAAAGAGTTGGCCAAAGAGTGCGTGACGCGCGCCGCGCCGTTTGAAAATTTTCCCCAAGAGTTGGCCCTGAACCAAATCGCCTTCAACGTGACCATCTATTTCGAAGAGCTGTAAAGCAGGCTATGTCCAAGAAAAAACATAGGGCCAAAAGCGCAGTCCCTACCGGCCGAAAATCTGCCCCGCCCCCTGCTTTCGAAAAAAAATTTCCTATAGCTCTCTCGGCGCTTCTGGCGGCCGCGTTGGCCATCAAGCTGGTCTATTTATTTACCAGCCAAAGCAGCCCTTTTTTTGAGCCCCGGTTGCTTGACCCCAAATACTATCACGACTGGGCCCTGCGTATCGCCGCCGGTGACCTGACCAGCGACCCGGTATTTTACGGGCTGCCGCTGTATCCGTTTTTTCTAGCGCTGTGTTATAAAATTTCAAACAGCGCGCTATTATCGGCAAAGCTCGCGCAGATAGCGCTGGGGCTGGTGACGCTTTTTTTCACTTACAAGACCGGCGAGAAGCTTCACGGGGAAAAAACCGGACTGGTCGCCGTCGCGCTGGGCGCCGTTTACGGGCCGCTTTTTTTCCATGAGGGGGTATTCATCCCCGAGGCGCTGGGCCTGCCTCTTTACGCGGCCGCGTTTTATTTTTTATGCCTTCTTGTCGAGAGGATCTCGCCCCTTCGGGCGGCTCTGTTCGGCGTGACGCTGGGCCTGGCCTGTCTGACCAAGGCCGGAGCCCTGGTGTTCGCTTTCATGTTTTTGGCGGCCATTCTCTTTTCCAAAGGGCATACGCTCAAGAACAAAATCCCGGCGCTTTTAATTTTTATACTCTCTTTTTTAGCGACGCTGGCGCCGGTGACTTTGCACAACCTGATACGCGGCAAGGATACGGTCCTGCTGACGTCTCACGCAGGTTTTAATTTCTACATAGGCAACAACCCCCGCGCGGAAGGAGTGTTCGTGGCGCCCGAGGGGACCGGCAGCAACGTCGAGGCCCAAAAGGCCGACTCGCAGGCTCTGGCTGAGCGCGCGGTGGGCCGCAAGCTCAAGCCATCGGAGGTTTCAAAATACTGGTCGGATCAAGCCTGGGAATTTATCAGACAAAATCCCCAAGAGTTTCTCAAACTCACGCTTAAAAAACTTGCGCTGTTTTTCGACGCTAGGGAAATCTCGGATGTGGAGGATTACGGGTTTGCCGGTCGCTTCAACGGTTTCTTGAGATTTCCTTGGCTGGATTTCAGTGTGCTGGGCCCGCTGGTGTTTTTGGGGCTGGCCCTGGCGGGACGGGGATTGAGGCACCGGCTTTGGGTTTACTTATGGATAGGTTGCTATCTGGCCGGCCTTGCCGCCTTCTTTGTGAACGCGCGTTACCGGCTGCCGCTTTTAAGCCTCTTTTTGGTGCTGGCCGCATTCGCTGTCATAAAAGTGATAGAGGCGTTTAAGGCGCGCCAGTGGTCGACGCTACTAGCGTCAGCGCTGGTACTGGCCGCCGCCGTGGGCCTGACGCAAGCCCGGCTGGTTGGCAAAGACCCCTCGCGTGACCTGGTGAACGCGGGGGACGTGTATCTCGAGAAAAAAGATCACGATCAGGCCGTTTCCCTTTACAAAGAAGCCATACAGCTGAACCCCCGGTACGCCAAGGCCTATCAGGCCTTGGGTGTGGCGATGACGCGGCAGGGGCGCCATGAAGAGGCCAAGGACAGCTATCTCAAGGCGCTGGAGATAGAGCCCTCGTCTCAGGTTTACAACAATCTGGGCATGTGGTATGACCGTGTGGGGGAACTGGATAGGGCCGAGCGGTTTTTCATCAAGGCCTTGGAGTTGCAGCCCAATTCGCCGCAGGCCCACAACAATTTGGGCATGATCTGCGGGAAGAAAGGTCTCTATGAGGACGCCGTGCGCGAATTTGAGGCGTCCATCGAGCTCAACCCCCAAAACGCCCGTACCCACACCAACCTGGGCCTGGTGCTTCACCGCATGGGCGACGACCGCAAGGCCAAGGCCCATTTCGAAAAGGCCCACGCGATAGACCCTGATTTCGAAGAAGCCAAGCGCGCGCTTTCTTTCTTTTGACAGAGGGTAGGGAACTGGATATAATAAAAGACTAATTTTTTCCGTAGGACGCGTCTCGTAAAAAGGCACTACTTTTTACCTGACAAAGGTTTATAAACATTCAATCAGGAGGTCGGTATCATGGCAATTAGAGTGGGTATCAACGGTTTTGGACGCATCGGCCGCAACGTTTTTCGCGCCGGTTTCAACAATAAAAACATAGAATTCGTGGGGGTCAATGACCTCCCCATCCCTATGGAATCTCACGCTTATCTTTTGAAGTATGATTCCATACTCGGCACGTTTCAGGCCGACGTCCGCGTCGAAGGTGAGAACCTGAATGTGAACGGCAAGCCCTTGAAAGTCATGAATTACAAAGACCCCGGGCAGATCCCTTGGGGCGACCTCGGCGTGGACGTCGTGGTCGAGTCTACCGGCGTTTTTACGGACAAGGAAAAGGCCGAGGTGCATATCACCAAAGGCGGCGCCAAGAAAGTCATCATCTCCGCTCCGGCCAAGGGAGAAGACATCACCATCGTATTGGGCGTGAACCACGAAAAATACGACCCGGCCAAGCACCATGTCATCTCCAACGCCTCGTGCACCACCAACTGTCTGGCCCCCGTGGCCAAGGCCATCTTGGACCGTT
>ORMF011066031.1_pt1 | contig 15357 bp, 12 predicted proteins | sample 1779871 | NCBI WGS metagenome assembly ORMF01 (sample SAMEA104232316, study PRJEB22302) | groundwater metagenome | biome: forest; feature: aquifer; material: groundwater | place: USA | collected 2011-08-07 | depth 5.4 m | reverse complement strand
TACAGGCCGCGCGCGCCGCTCGAGCCCACCGGAACCGGGGCGACAGGGCAGGTGCAGTGCGCCACCTGCCACGACCCGCATACGCGTGAGACCGACGCCACCAAGGGAAACCAGAAATTCCTTCGTCTGAGCCGCTTCCAGGAGGCGCCACCCGCGGCGGCCTACGACGCGAGCAACGACATCATCTGCCTGGCATGTCACGACAAGAACCTCGCATCCGGCGTGTGGGCCTACTCCGCCCACGCCAATCCCAACGTGGCCACCCAGACTTACCTCGCGGCGCCGGCACAGCAGCGGGATTTTCCCGCCGGCGTTCCGGTATGGAAGGTCGCCTGCCTCAACTGCCACGACACGCACACCGCGCAGGGCGCCAGGCGGCTGCTGCGCGAAGGCACCGACAGCATCGCGACGCCCAAGGCCGGCGGCGACTCGGCGCTGGAGGAGACTTGTTATCAATGTCACACGACGAGCGCCGCGAGCGTCATCACGCCATCGACTTCCGTTCCCAATATCCGCTCGGATTTCCTCCAGGCGCGCCGCATGCCCATCACCTCCGGCGACCAGGCCGCCGGGAGCGAGGTGCACGACATCGGCGGCGAGTTCGGCGACACCGGGTTCGTCGATTGCAGCGGCGCCTCGAGCCAGTGCGGAAAAGACTTCATCGAGCAGCGCTCCCGGCTGGGCATGGGCAACACGGCCAACCGCCACGCGGAATGCACCGATTGCCACAATCCGCACCGTGTCGTGAAGTTCCGTTCGCTTCTCGGTAACCCGCCGGGCAACCTCGCCGGGGGGCCCGATCCCGCAGGAACGCACGCGCACACCGACTCGGCGGGTTATACGCACAGCAATCTCGCCTCGGGCGTCTTGCGCGGCGCCTGGGGCGTGGAACCCATCTACGGATCGGCCTCGTTCCAGAGCCTGCCTTCGAGCTACACCGTCAAGCGCGGCGACCCCGGGGCGAGCGTCGATTCGAGCGCCGGCGCCGCCTATGTCACGCGCGAATACCAGATCTGCCTGAAGTGCCATTCCGACTACGGCTACAGCGACAACAATCTCTATCCCACGGGCGACAGGCCCGATCTCGGATACCCGGGGGGGACGCCTTCCGGAACCAACAATCTGTCGCAGTACACGAACCAGGCGAAGGAGTTCCAGGCGCCTTTGACGCACATGGGCCAGGTCTCGACCGCCGACTCCGGCGCCGCAGCGGCGTACGGCAGCAACAATCACCGCTCCTGGCACCCGGTCATCGACGCGACCGGCCGCAATACCACGGCCCGCGGCGGACTGAACGCCAACAACTGGAATCTTCCATGGCGCAACGCGGTTGGCGCGCAGACGATGTATTGCTCCGATTGCCACGGCTCCGCCGTGACCTCGTCGACTTCGGTCATTCCAGACGGCGGCGAGAACGGCAATCCCTGGGGGCCGCACGGTTCTAGCAACAACTTCCTGTTGAAGGGGGAGTGGAGTACGTCCACGGGCAGCGGGCAGCAGGCGAGCGGCCTGTGCTTCAAGTGCCACAGCTACACGGTCTACGCGACCAGGGGCGATACGCGGACCGGATTCTGGCTTCAGGACGTCGGCAAGGACGGGCATTCACACCACGCCGACAAGCTCGGCCGAATGCGCTGCAACTGGTGCCACGTGGCGGTGCCGCACGGCTGGAAGAACAAGGCGCTGCTGGTGAACCTGAACGATGTCGGACCCGAAGGCGGCCTTTCCGCCGGCACACAGGTGCGTGCCAACACGACTGCCGCCTACAACAACGGCCCCTATTACATGAACGCCGTCAACAAAATCCGGAACTTCCGCGCCAGCGGCCAGTGGACAGCGGCGAGCTGCGGCTCGGCGGGCGCGCCCGGCAACGGCCAGAGCGGCAGGAGCTGGATGAGGGACAGCACCGAGAACTGCTCCAATCCGCCATGAATGTTCGATCGCACACCGCAGCTTCGCCGGCGCGCACACCGCACCTGAGCGTCGGGCTGGCATGGTTCGCCTCGCTGAAACTCAGCGCCGCCGTCATCGCGGCAATGCTGGCCGGCGTCGCGTATTCGTTTCACACCGGGACGCCGCCGACCTGGAGCCTTGCCGGGCCGCTCGTTCTATTCGCGCTCAATCTGGGTGCTGCGGTTCTCGTCAATCCGGCGTTCCGCAGGCAGCTGCCGCTGCTCGTATTCCACTTGGCCCTGGTTGCGCTGGCCGCGCTGGTTGCCGGCGGACGCTTGAGTTACCTGAGGGGCACGCTGGAGCTGACGCAAGGTGAATCCCTTGCGGGCAGGCTGATCGAGTTCGATGCTGGGCCGCTGCATCCGTGGCGGATCGGGCAGGTGTCTTTCACCAACCAGGGCTTCGAAATCGACTATGCGCCGGGAATGCGCCGGGGCGACACTCGCAACCGGGTGACATGGCGCGACGAATCCGGCGCGGAACGCGAGGCGGTCATAGGAGACCACAGACCTCTCGTCATGGCGGGATACCGCTTCTACACCACTCCTAACAAGGGATTCGCCCCGGTCTTCCTGTGGCAACCGCACGACGGTCCGCCGCAGCGCGGAACGCTGCACATGCCCGCGTACCCGGTGTTCCAGTACGGCCAGACGCTGGAATGGAAATTGCCTGACGGATCGCAGTTGGTGCGTGCATCGCTCGAGATCGACGAAGTCATTATCGATCTCGAGAGGCCATCGCAGTTCCGGCTGCCGGCGGAGCACCAATTGAGGGTGGAGGCCGGGAGCATTCACACGCTGCTCAGGCCCGGCGACACCGTGGCGCTCGCCAACGGGACCCTGACATACGAGGGATTGCTGACGTGGATGGGCTACCTGGTGTTCTACGACTGGACCTTGCCCTGGTTGGCGGCCGCGGCGCTGCTCGCCACGGCCGCCCTGGGCTGGCATTACTGGAGCAAGTACGGCATGCGCCCCTGGTCCGCGTGCGGGAGTGGAAATGAACGCTGAGCTGCTGTCGCTATGGAGCGCACTCGGCTGCTACGTGGTCGCAGGTTCGATCGCCATCGCCGCCGCAATCTTCGGCAAGAGGCCCGAACGCGCCGTTCTCGGGCTGCTCGGGTCGGGGCTCGCCCTGCACGCCGTGTCGCTCGGGCTGCGGTGGATCCGTCTTGGCCACGGCCCGTTCGTGACCATGTACGAGATCCTTTCGAGCAACATATGGAGTCTTCTGCTGGTCTTCACGCTCGCCTACTGGCGGCTGCGGCCGGTCCGGCCCACTGCGGCGTTCGTGATGCCGCTGATGTTCGTGATGATGGGGTGGCTGCTGATGACGCATCCGGGCGAATCCCCGTTGCCTCCCACGTACAAGACGATCTGGCTCTACATTCACGTCGGGCTGGGAAAGGTCTTCCTCGGTGCCGTGCTGGTCGCCGTCGGCATGTCCGGCGTCGTTCTCACGCGCGCCGCCGGAATGGGCGCGGCGCGGTGGGCGAAGCTCCCCGCCGACGACAGGCTCGACGACCTGGCATTCCGCTTCATGGCGCTCGGCTTCGTGTTTCAGACCCTGATGCTGATCGCGGGCGCGATCTGGGCCCAGGACGCCTGGGGCCGGTACTGGGCATGGGATCCTCTTGAGACCTGGTCGATGATCACCTGGCTGATGCTGGCCGCGGCGATTCACATGCGGCTGGCGTTTCCGGTGCGCCCGCTCATCGGGGCGATGTTGATCGTAAGCGTGTTCATGCTGGCGTTCCTCACATTCTTCGGCGTTCCCTTCATCACCATGTCCGCGCACAAGGGTGCAATATGAATCGCAGCGATGCTCCGGCAGCTTCGGTGCTCCCGATCATCGACCGGCACTGGATGGCACTGAGCACCGCGGCGCTCGGCGCGGCGGCGGTTCTTGCCCTGGTCGTGGTTGCGTTGAAGTTGAGCGGGGCCTGGGGGCCGGCGGCCGCGCCCGATTTGATGGCGCGGGCGCTGGTGATGCACGTGAACCTCTCCGCCCTGGTGTGGTGCCTTGCGAGCGGATGCGCGGTGTGGTGTGCGCCGGCAATGGGATTGCAGAGAGCTGCCGCGCGCCTGGGATGGATGCTCGCGCTAGCGGGCGCAGCGGCGATGGCGTTCGCCGCGGTCGCCAGTGCGGGCCGGCCTGTGATGAGCAACTACGTGCCCGTGATCGACAGCCCTGCATTCATGGCGGGATTGGCGTGCTTTGCGCTCGGCGCCGTGATGGCGATGGTGCCGGCAATCCTCGGGGCGCGCCGGCCGGCGCCGGGCGCGGCCTACCGCTTCGCGCTGACGCCCGCCGTGCTGGCCGTGGCCTCGCTCGCGATCTCGTTCGCCACCGTGCCGGATGCCCCGCCCAGCCACTATTTCGAATGGCTGTTCTGGGGACCCGGACATCTGCTCCAGTTCACATATTGCCTGCTGATGATGGCTGCATGGACACAGTTGGCGGGCGTCACGGGCGCCGGCATCGATGTCGACAGTAAGGCCGTGCGTGCCTGCTTCATTGTCGCGGCGGCCCCCGCGGTCGGCGCCCTCCTGATCCACGCCGTCTATCCTACACACAGCGCCGAATTTCGCGCCGAATTCACGCGACTGATGGCGCTCGCAAGCTGGCCGGGGGCCGCGGCGCTGGCCGCGCTGCTGTTCGGCCGCAGTGTACTGCGCGGCTGTCACCGGTGGAATTCTCCCGCGTCGGTGTCGCTTGCGGTTTCCATGGCGCTTTTCTTCTCCGGACTGGTGCTAGGCGCGATCTCGCAGCCGGATACGCTTTCCATACCGGCGCATTATCACGGTGCGCTCGCGGCGTTCACCGCCGCCTGGATGGGGATTGCCGGAGTGAGCGCCGACGCCAGGGGCCCGTCGGTCGACCTCATGCGTCTGCGCCGGTTGCAGCTGTGGTGTTACGGGGGCGGAACGGCGGTGTTCATGACGGGTTTGCTCGGATCGGGTGCCGCGAAGGCGATTCGCAAGACCCCGTTCACGGGCGACGAGCCCGCGTTCGGGCTGGTGTTTCTTGCCGCGGGCGCCGCCATCGCGATCGGCGCCACCGTGCTGTTCGTCGCCCTTCAGTGGCGCGTGCCGTTCGCGCGTTCATGTGCTCGCGTGGGATCGGTCGCTGCCCGCGTGGACTGGCGCCCAAGCCGCGTGGCGGATGTCCGGCCTCGCGCCGTGCTGCTTGCCGGAATCGGAATCCTTGCATTGGGGACGTTGGTCACCTGGCTGCCCGGGTCATCGGTGCAGTCGGATGCATCGCTGCCCGGCGCTGCACCCGTCGACGCACGCACGGCTACGACGCGCGAGGCGAGGGAAGTACATCAACGCTTTCATCAGGGTGCGGCAATGCTGCACGCCAGACAATACGAGCATGCGCTTGCGGCGTTTCACCGGGTGCTCGAGCTGGAGCCCGCGATGCCCGAGGCGAACGTCAACATGGGATACGCGCTGGTCGGCATGGGGAATCACGCCGCAGCCAGGGATTTTTTCGAGACCGCCATCAATCTCAGGCCAAGGCAGGTCAACGCTTATTACGGGTTGGCGATCGCGCTGGAAGGCATGCAGGATCTTTCCGGCGCGATCGGCGCCATGCGCACCTACGTCCACCTTGCGCCGGCGGCGGATCCGCACCGCCGCAAGGCGGAAGCCGCATTGTGGGAGTGGCGCGAGGCGCGCGCGTCGCGCGTTCCCGTTTCCAAGACAGGAAGCCAAAACATTCCCGCAGCCGGGAATTCCTTCCTCGCAACGCCATCGCGCTAGCGGTTCTGCGCCTTGTCGCGCGGTGCGCTCACGATTCCGAGAAAACGCTGTGCGGCGGCGAAGCCCTGTTCGGCGGCGCGCTTGATCCAGTTCAGGGCCTCGATGTCGTTCTGCTGAACACCCTTTCCCGCCAGAAACAGCAGGCCCAGGCTGTACTGCGATTCGGCATGGCCGGTGCGCGCTGCCTGGAAATACCATTGCGCCGCACGCACATCAGGGTCCGATTCCGCTGTTGGGACGCCATGTCCGAACAGATACATGTTTCCAAGGCGAAACATCGCCTCCGGTGAGCCCAGTTCCGCTGCGCGGCTGAACCACTTGAAAGCAGCGGCATCGCTCTCCGGAACGCCCAGGCCGTGAAAGTGGAGCAGGCCCACATGGACCTGCGCGGTCGGGTTTCCCCTCTCCGCCAGCGGCGTCAACAGGGACGCTGCGTCGGAGTATCTCCTGGCCGAATAAGCCGCCAGACCCTCTTCCAGCGAACCGGCGGCGAGCGGTCCCGCCCTCAGGCCCAACAGTAGACCGAACGTCAACGCGCTCACAATCTGGCCAATGCATGCGAAACTCCTCATCGCGGCGCCCCGGAATGTTTGACGTGGATCAATTTGTGCGGTCCCATCCTGAAATCCAATGCAAAATTCGAACCCGGCACGAATATCGCTATCATCGATATCCCAGGCACCTTGCAAGCTCCGATCGCAACCCCGGCGCAAACGCTCCGGCCTCAAGGACCTGTGCCTGTACCCGATACGAGATACCTGCACCGAATCCGCGGCAGGGGTGAGGAGTTGTCGTTTCACGGGAAGCCCGCTCAAGGACCGGCCGGACAGATGAGCTTGCGTACCAAGGGATTGATTGCATTCGGAATGCTGGTTCTGTACATCGTGATCGTCGGCGTTCTGGTCGAGCATCAACGCCAGAACCTCTTCGTGATCGTGCAGGACCTGGAGCGCATTCATGCCAGTGATGAGGCGCTGGGGCGGGTGAGCTACTCCGTAGGCCACGCGATCCTGGCGGTGAACGAAGGCTATTTTCGCACCGACGGTGATTTGACCAACATCATCCTGAGCGGGGAGATCGTGCAGTCGGGTCTGGCCGAGCTTGCCAGGCAGTTTCCCGAGCTGGGCGCATCGGGCGGCAGGATCGAACAGACCCTTGCGCGGGTCATCCGCACGAAAAGGCGCGATGCCCTGATCGATTTTCGCGAGTCGCTACACCGCGTCGTGGCAGAGCTGGACGAAGTCGCCGCGAAGGTAAGGGCGGCGAAGAAGTCCATATCCGACCGTTACCGGTTCCAGTACGACGCCATCACGATGGTGGGCGCGTCGCTGGGAACCGTCGGCATGGTGGCATTCGGCGGACTGATCACGCTCTTTTTCACCCGTCTCGCCTCCGATATCCGCAAGCTTCAGCAGCGCTCGATCGAGGTGGTCAACGGCTATCGGGGCCCACGCATGGACATCACGCGGGGCGACGAAATCGGCGACTTGATGCAATCCCTCAATCGGATGCAGGACGCGCTTCGGGAGCGGGAAGCGGGGCTGGAGATATCTCGCATGGAGCATTTTCACCGCGAGAAGATGGCGGCAATCGGGAATCTGGCAGCCGCGATCGCGCACGAAATCAACAATCCGATCGCCGCCATAGCGGGCATCGCGCAGTCCATGACGGACGTCCAGAAGCTAGACGCGCAGGCCAGGAAATGCGAAATGTGCAATCCGAAACTCATTCTGGACGAGGCGAAGCGGATTTCGGCGATCACGCGGCAAATCGCGCACTTCACGCGCCCGCAGCCGCTGGAGCCGCAGCTTCTCGACCTGAACGGGTTGATCGAGAGCACGTCCGCCTTCGTGCTCTACGACCGGCGATTCCGCTCCGTCGAGCTGAAAACCGATCTGGACGCCCAGTTGCCGGCGGTCCACGGCGTCGCGGATCACCTCACGCAGGTGCTCATGAACCTGCTCATCAACGCCGCGGATGCGCTGGAAGGCGTCTCCGACGCCGACAGCCGCCGCATCGAAGTGAGGACGCGCGCGCAGGGCGACGAAGTCGTAATGACCGTGACCGACAACGGATGCGGGATGGACGAGGAAGTGAAGGCGCGCGTATTCGACGAATTCTTCAGCACCAAGCCGCCGGGAAAGGGCAGTGGAATCGGACTTGCGCTCTGCCGGAGGCTGGTGCGCGAGGGAAGCGGCGAGATCGACGTCGAATCGACGCGAGGAGCCGGAACTACGGTTTCGGTCAGGCTGCCGACCACGCGGGTCATGCCGCTGGCGGTGCCGTAAAGGAGGCGAATGCACGTACTGGTGATTGACGACGAACTGGCCGTGCGTCAGGTACATGCCGCGCTGGTCAGCACGGCGGGGTATACCGTCGACCAGGCCGCCGGCGCGCAGGAAGCCGCGGCCAGGCTCGCCCGGGGCGACGTGGACATCGCGATGTGCGACATCAAGATGCCCGACGGCAACGGCATCGACCTGGTCCGCAATTCGCGCATCGCCGGACTGGATACCGTGTTTCTCATGGTCACGGCGTTCGGATCGGTGGAAACGGCGGTCGAGGCACTCCGGGCCGGGGCGTTCGACTACATCGTGAAGCCGGTCAACAACGAAGAGTTGCTCCACCGCCTAAGGCAGATCGAGGCGATGCGGGGCCTGCGCGACGAAAACAAGGCGCTGCGCCGAGCGGCCGGGGAATCCAGATCCAGACTGTTCAGCTTTACCTCGTCATCGATGCTGCAGGTGGAGAGACTCGCGGGCAAGGTCGCGCCGACCGACAGCACGGTGCTCATAACGGGAGAGAGCGGGACCGGGAAGGGTGTTATCGCGCGGGCAATACACGAGCGCAGCAACCGTGGCGCGGGACCCTTTCTGCCGGTCAACTGCAGCGCCATCCCGGAGCACCTGCTGGAGAGCGAATTTTTCGGACACACCAAGGGGGCGTTCACGAGCGCCGACAAGGCACGCCGGGGACTGTTCCTGGAATCCGATCGCGGCACCCTGTTTCTCGACGAAATCGGCGAACTGCCGCTGCACATGCAGACCAAGCTCCTGCACGCCATCGAGGACAAGGAAATTCGCCCGGTCGGCGGCGATCAGCCGCGGCGCGTCGACACGCGCGTCATTGCGGCCACCAACCGCGACCTTGCGGCGATGGTGCGGGAGGGGCGGTTCCGCGAGGACCTGTATTTCAGGCTGGCCATGTTCCGGATCGAGATCCCGCCGCTCAGGGAACGATTGAGCGACCTGCCGTCCCTGATACGGTTCGTGCTCGGCAACCTGCAGCAATCGCCGGGCAACCGGTCCCTGGACATCGACCCCGCGGCCGAGGAAATTCTCGTTTCCTACCATTGGCCGGGCAATGTTCGCGAACTTGAGAATGTGCTCAATCGCGCCTACATTCTGGCCGACGGCCAGAGCATCACCATTGCCGATCTTCCCGTGGAACTATCGCGTCCCGCGGGGGAGGGGGCCGCTGGCACGGCGATTGCTAGAGAGGGGCATCTGCGCGACCAGTTGCGCGCCATCGAGGCGGACCTGATATTTCGCACGCTGGACGAGGTTCAGCAGGACCGGAAACTCGCCGCGCAGAAGCTCGGTATAGGACTATCGAGTCTCTACCGGAAACTCGAGGAGTTCGAGCGCCAGGGCGTCATCAAGCCCGACGCTAGAACGGACACCGAATCGCCGTAGGTCGGTTGCCGGCTCCTCGATGCGGTTCGAACGCGCGAGGGCCAGGCAATGAGCAACAGGAGTTGGACGCAGGGCGTCGCAACGGCGGTCGCCGCCGCGGCAGCAGTCTTGTTAATCGTCATGACCGGCGCGCACGCCGCCGCGGACGACGACTACCGCAACGGCCTTCAGGCTTACCGGACCGGGGACATCGTTGGCTCAATGTCTCCGCTCAGGCGCGCCGCTGATGCAGGCCACGCCGCAGCGCAAGCGCTTCTCGCGGACATTCTCGACGCGTCGGACTTCAACGAGGAGGCGGTCGAGTACTACCGCAAGTCCGCCGCCCAGAACCATCCCAATGGGCAATTCGGGCTCGGCTCCATGTACGCGGCCGGCGAAGGCGTCAAGCGCGATCCGGACGAGGCCAGGCGGTGGATTACAAGGGCCGCCGAGCAGGGACACGAGCAGGCGATAAACGTCGTCGCGCATGCCTACATGAGCGGGGCGCTCGGGATCGCGGAGCACGAGCAGAACACGGAGACGGCGCTCGCGTGGGTCAAGCGCGCGGCCTCCAACAAGTACGTTCCCGCCATTCAGTTCCTCGCCAGCTCGTACCGAAGCGGCCGATTCGGCGTAGTCGACGTGGCGCTTGCGGAGCAATTCGAGGCCCAGGCCAGGACGGTCCGCGGAATCAAGGACCGCTCGCGGGGAAAGAAGAAATGAGCCGTAACCGGACGGAGGGGAAATCGGCGCGCCCGGACGCCATGCCGCTGCGGACAACGCTTGCGGCGACGGCGCTAGCGCTGGGTGCAAGCGTACCCTCTCTCGCTCCCGCCGCCGACGTGATGAAGGGCGGGCAGCTCTACTCGGTGCATTGCGCGGCATGCCACGGCAGGAACGGCATCAGCGTCGTGCCGAACGCGCCGAGCTTCGGGCGCGGGGAGCGAATGATGCAGCCCGACATGGCGCTGCTCGCGTCGGTTCGCTCGGGGCGAAACGCGATGCCGGGTTTCCTCGGCATGCTCTCCGACCGTGAAATCCTGGACGTCATCGCCTACCTCAGGACACTGCGATGACGGCGGTCTTCCGAGTCCGGCCGGCCGCATCGGAAATGCACCGGCCTTAGCGCCGCAACGAAGGGGATGTTCATGCAATCGCGTGGGAACTTGATCGCCGTGGTCACGGTGGCTGCCGCCGCACTGCTGGCGGCGGGTTACGGTGCCGGCCGGCTGGGCGGAGATAAGAACGCGGCTGCGGTGCCCGGCCGGACGTCGGGTCCGCAGGCCGCAGCAGGGCTCGCTTCCGGTCCGCAGCGGTCGCACTCGCAGCCCGAGGCGCCGCCCGCGGACGCCGAGCGACAGGGACGGGTTTCGGTGGATCCGAAGCAGCAATTTACGCATTTCCGCGTGGGCAACCGCAACGTGAAGTCCATCTACGCGGACGGGAAGGTGACGTGGGTAGGAACGTCGGGCGGGGTCATCCGGTACGATACCGTCAGCGGCGATTTCAAGCTCTGGGACGCACGCAATGGATTGCTGTCGAACGGCGTGTTCTTCGTCGGCAAGGTGCGTGGCCGCATCACCGTCGGCACCTACGGCGGCGGCATGTCCGTCCTGGACGAAAAGACCGGATCCTGGGAGACATTCAACGTGCCCCAGGGACTGGGCGACGCGTTCGTCTACGACGTGCTCGAGGCCTCGAACGGCGACGTGTGGATCGCCACCTGGTCCGGCGCCAACCGCATTCGCGGCGGTGCGCTCAAGGACCGCAGCAAGTGGGACCTGTTCACGGTGGAGAACACCAAGGGCGGAGTTCCAAACGACTGGATTTACGCGCTCTCCGAGGGGACGAACGGAGACATCTGGCTTGCCACCGAAGGGGGGCTTGCACGCTACCGGCAGGGCAAGTGGGAGAACTGGAACCACGCACGTGGGCTGGGAGCGGACTACGAGAAGGTGAAGAACGACATCGAATACAAGAACGATCCCGCGAAGGAGTCTGCGCATCACGCCCGCCAGAAGGTGGAAATGGGCCTGCAGGACGTCACCGTCGCATACAACCCGAACTACATCGTCGCGCTCGAAGTCGACCGCGACGGGGTGGTGTGGGTGGGAACCTGGGGTGCGGGACTGGGACGGTTCGACGGCAAGACATGGACCAATTACACGACCGCCGAGGGGCTGCCGGGGAATCACGTGTTCATGCTGCACATTGACCCGGCCGGACGAATGTGGGTGGGCTCGAACAAGGGCCTGGCGCATTTCAACAACGGCCGGTTCGACCTGATCACCACGGCTGACGGCCTGTTCGCCAACAACGTATTCTCGATGACCACCGCCAGCGACGGCAGCGCCTGGGTCGGCAGCTTCGGCGGCGTCACACACCTTCGTCATGTCACTGCACGCCCCCGGCACGCGTCCCGCTGAACATGGCGCCCGGGCTCTCGCCCGGGGCGCCGCGAACGCGCTCTCGGAGCTGCCCCTGTTTCGCGGTCTGGATGACGCCTGCCTGGAGCCGTTGCGAGGCCGCTGGCGTACTTCGCGGGCGAAGCGCGGCGAATTCCTGTTTCGGCCGGGCGACGACGCGAACTGCGTTTTCGCGATTCTCTCCGGAACCGCCAAGGTATTTCATTTGACGCCGCGCGGCGACGAAAGAGTGATCTATTTCGTCGGCGAAGGCGAGGTCCTGGGCGAACCCGCGGTTCTGGTGCAGGAGCCGTACGAGCTGGCAGCCCAGGCAACCAGCAAGTGCACAGTGCTGATGCTTCCATCCGGGCCGATGCTGGAACTGATCGCGCACCAGCCTGAGGTCGCGAGGCGCCTGATCCGGGGCCTTGCGGCGCGATTCAGCCGGACGCTGAGAGAAGCGCTTGAATACGGAAACCTGCCGACCCAGGAACGTCTCGCACGGTACCTGCTGTCGCTCGCAGGCGAGGCACGCGCGACGGAAATCCAGTTGCCGGCGAGCAAGGGCGACATTGCCTCGCTGCTCTGCATGTCGCGCGAGACCCTGTCGCGCGCCTTCGCCCGGCTTCAGACGAGGCGATGCATCCAGTTGACAGGCAAGCGCCTGCGCTTTACGGACGCAGGTGCACTGGCGGCCCTGCTGAAGAATTATTACGCCAGACCCCGGGGGCGCTTCCGCCGCGGCGAGGCATCACTCGATTGAAGGGCCCGCATCCGGGCCGGGAGTTTCCGGGCAACATCATGCGAAGCTTGTCCTGCGGCATTACCTGCGTGATCCTGGCATGGGGTCTTAGCGTCTCCGCCCTGGCGGCACCCGGATCCGCAACGCGCGCGCCCGAGGAAGTCGCGTCCACTCAGGCCGTCGTGCCGTCAGCCGGCATTCCTGCGGACGCAAGTGGCGCGAACCACGCCGGCGCTCGTGCGGGCCATGCGGCACACGGCGACGTTCACGCGGACGCCGCCGGCAGCCACACTGACCATGGCGGCGGTGCGGCCGGGGATCATCACGGCTCGGGCCATGGCGACGGGGAGATGCATCACCCGGGCCTGCAATGGCCCTGGGTCTCGCACGCCGCGGTCGCTCTGGCTGCGATCGTGATCTGGTGCCTGTTTGCGCCGCCGATGGATACCCCGAACCGTTCCATCGACCTGGGGACATTGCCGGGTATCGGCCGGGTAGTTCGATTCGCCACGCGTTCTCCCTATCCGTTGCTCGCGGTCAGGATCGTATCGGTGGCGGTCTTCGTCCTGGTCATCGCCACCGGACTCTTCGGCTCCGCCTACCCGGAGCGCAATTTCGCGACGGCGTTTGTCTGGAACCTGTGGTGGCCCTTGGTCGTCGTATCGGTCCTGTTCGTCGGAACGGCCTGGTGCGCCGTTTGCCCATGGGATGCCCTGGCCGGCTGGATCGTGCGGCGGCGCTTGTGGCGGCGGGTGAGTCCGCATCCTGGATTCAACCTGAAGGTTCCGCCCTACTTGCGCAACGTCTGGCTGGCGCTGCTGATGTTCATGGGGCTGACATGGTTGGAACTCGGGGCCAATGTCACGGGCATTCCCTTTGCGACGGCCATCATGGCTTCGGAGATGCTGTTCCTCTCTCTGATCTTCCTCCTGTTGTTCGAGCGCAAGGCTTTCTGCCGGTACGCCTGCCCGGTGGGGCGAACGCTGGGGTGCTACTCGCGCGTCGCGCCGGTTTCGGTGCGGCCCGTCGAACAAGGCAGATGCGACGGCTGCACGACCCTGGAATGCTACAACGGCTCGGCGCAGATCGAGCCTTGCCCGGCGCATCTGACGGTGGGGCGTTTCAGCCAGAACACATACTGCATTTCTTGCGGCAACTGCATGCTCAGTTGCCCTCACAAGAACGTGACCTGGCGCCTGCGCCCCATGGGCAGCGAGGCGGGAGACCGGGCGCGACCGCAGTTGGATGAGACCTGGTTCATGCTGGCCCTGCTGGGAATCACCAGCTTTCACGGCCTCACCATGATGCCGTTCTGGAGCGAGTGGGTGGCGGCGATTGCCGGGGCGATCGGCGACGGCGGTCGCCACTTCGCCAGTTTCACGCTCGCCATGCTGGGCGGATTCGCGTTCCCGGCGCTGATCTATGCGGCGGCCATCGGCCTGCTCCGGCTCATCCTGCCTCGCGGCGCGTCATACAGGAAGCTGTTCGCCGCCTTTCCCTTTGTCGCGCTTCCCCTGGCATTCGTCTATCACCTGGCACACAACATGGATCATCTGTTGCGCGAAGGCGGCGATGCGCTGTCGACCGCGGCCAATCCCTTCGGGACCGATCTGGAGCCCCTATCCGCCGCGGACAGGCATCAGCAGATGATGAGCGTGCCGATCCCGGACGAATGGCTGTTCACCGTCCAGGCGGCGCTGATGGTGCTGGGTTTCTTCCTCGCCGTGCAGATCGCCCGTCAGCGGGGCCTCAACTCCCTCGGCAACGGTGATCGCGTCACGGGCTGGCGGTTGCTGCCCGTGCTGGGGTTCATCATCGCGATCACGGCGATGAATCTCGCCCTGATGTCCCACGACATGACCATGCGGTTCTGAGGCGTGCCGGCCCGTCAGCGGACGGCCAGGGAACTGGTGAGAAATACCGTGCAGTCCGAGGCGCGATGACACATGACTGCCCTCGCTAGCTGCTTCGGGCTCGCACTGCCAATCGGCGGGCCGTAAATGGGAATGTTTCGTACCACGCCCGATCGATTCGCGGACTCGCCCAGCGCCGGGTCGGCATCCGCCGATTCCAGATTCTCGCACTGGATGTACCAGAGATGCCGGCCGTCCACGTGATAGCGGCAAATCCAGGTCTGGCCGTCGCCGTCCGGCAGCCGCTTCGCGAACACGGCGCTGCGGTCTGCCGCCGTGTCCGCGTGCGCCGTGCAGAGCGCCAACAGCGTCCAGATCACGCAAAACATTCCGGCTCGACGCGCCGACTTCATCGTCGCCTGCACCTCCTCGACCGCCGGGCGGAACAGCACGGCGAGGCGAGCCGTCCCAGGCCGCCAAGAAAGGTTATCGGCCGCCTGGCTCAATTCATTAGGGGGACATCACGTACCCATCTTCACGTCCTCTTCACCTCGAACCCGGCCCGTTCCGCGCCCGCGCCGTCGCGCGAGCCCTACACGTGGCGGCTGTCCTGGTTTAGCCGCCAGCCTTCGCGAGCGGATGCCAGGCGGGCTTGCGCTTCTCCAGGAACGCGCGCACGCCTTCCTTGCCGTCTGCCGAAGCCCGCGCGCGGGCGATGCGCGTCGCCGTATCCCCGATCAGCTTCCTGTCGATGGGCCTGCCCGCCACGTCGCCGATCAGGCCCTTGCTGTCGGCGATCGCGGTGGGGCTCGCCTGCACCAGGTGGCCGAGGATCTCGTTGACCTTCGTATCCAGCTCGGCGGAAAGCGCGATCTCCTGCACCAGCCCGATCCGGTAGGCCTCGGCGGCGGGAAAGCGCTCGGCGGTGAGGAAATATCGGTGCGCCGCGCGCACGCCGATCGC
>ORMF011712458.1_pt1 | contig 15363 bp, 16 predicted proteins | sample 1779871 | NCBI WGS metagenome assembly ORMF01 (sample SAMEA104232316, study PRJEB22302) | groundwater metagenome | biome: forest; feature: aquifer; material: groundwater | place: USA | collected 2011-08-07 | depth 5.4 m | reverse complement strand
TGGGGGCCGGCGGCGCCGGCCCCGCCACTCCCCTGAATCTCCCGTTTGATTGCCTTTTTGTAGCGACGCAAGCTCTTCCGAGAGCGCCGCTTCGCGCTTCTTCGTGCGCACCAGGACCCCGCGTCGCCAATCTATGCAAAAGACACCGCTCACGTTGACCGGCCGGGCGCATCACGCTTATGATGCGCGCCTGTTGCCGCGCGGGGCGGCGCCATCACAGGAGGGACACGCCATGACACTCCGGCTGGGCGATACCGCGCCCGACTTCACGCAGGAATCGACGATGGGCCCGATCCACTTCAGCCAGTGGAAGGGCGATAGCTGGGCGGTGCTGTTCTCGCATCCCGCCGACTTCACGCCGGTCTGCACGACCGAGCTGGGCATGGTCGCGCACCTGAAGCCACAGTTCGACAAGCGCAACGTGAAGACGATCGGCCTGAGCGTCGACGGGGTCGCCTCGCACGAGAAGTGGGCGGGCGACATCGCCGAGACGCAGGGCGCCGCGTTGAACTTCCCGCTGCTGGCCGATGCGGACCGCAAGGTTGCGCTGCTGTACGACATGATCCACCCGGAGGCGGACGCGACGTTCACCGTGCGCTCGGTGTTCATCATCGACCCCAAGGGAATCATCCGGTTGATCCTGACGTATCCGGCGGCGACCGGCCGCAACTTCGACGAGATCCTGCGCGTGATCGACTCGCTGCAGCTCACAGACGGGCAGAAGGGGGCGGCGCCCGTGAACTGGAAGGGGGGGGAAGACGTCGTGATCCTGCCATCGATCCCGAACGAAGAGGCGGACAAGCTGTTCCCGCAGGGTTACCGGCAGATCAAGCCGTACCTGCGGATGACGAAGCCGCGCTAACCGGCGGTCCTCGCGGTGCAGCCGCGATCCCATTGTTTCGCGCGGCCGGGCGTCTCACGCCGGGCCGCCGCACCTCCCAAGTCCATGATGGACACACTGCTCGCCACGCGACATGCAAGGGCAGACCGACTGTAGGGGCACGGCGCACCGTGCCCCTACACGCTTCGCGGTCCGCTCAGGCACGCGAACACGAATGCGCCCGCCTAACGGTAGTCGATGCGGCGGTCGCGAAGGCGGCCTTCGATGGTGTAGGCGATGGCTGACGTGAGGCCGGTTGCGGTGTTCGCCAGCAGGCGGTCGCGCAGGCCGCGGTGCGGCTTCACGTACGTCACCTTCCGTTCGGGCAACTCGGCGAGCGACTGCGCCAGGTCGATGGCGGTGTCGAGATCGCCCAGCTCGTCGATCAGGCCGAGCTCCTTCGCCTGCTCGGCCGTGTAGATCTCGCCGGTGGCGAGTTCACGCGTGCGTTCGGGCGAAAGCTTCCGCGCCTCGGCGACGAGCGTGACGAAGCGGTTGTAGAAGCTGTCGAGCAGCGCCTGCTCCTTTTCGCGCTCCTCGGCGGTGGGCTCACGGAAGTTGGAGAACATGTCCTTGAGGCGGCCGGCCTTCGTCACTTCCATGCGGACGCCGATCTTCTCGAGCAGGTCGTAGAGCATGGGGCGCATGGAGATGACGCCGATCGAGCCGACGACCGCCATCGGCACGGCCACGACCTTCGTCGCGGCGCACGCGGCCATGTAGGCGCCCGAGGCGCCGGTGCCGCTGATGAAGGCGATCACGGGCTTGTGCTTCGCGATCCTTGCGATCGAGCGGTAGATGTACTCCGAGGCGCCGGCGCCGCCGCCGGGTGAATCGATATCGATGACGAGTGCGCGGATCCTCTTGTTCTCCTCGATCGCGCGGAGCATGCGGACGTATTCGCTGGTCTTGGAGGGCGAGCCGATGGCGCCGAACAGCTCGGCGACGGCGATCCGGTCGGGGTTGATGTTGAGCATCGCTGCGAGCATGGCGGGGACTCCTGGGGGCGATGGCGGCGCTGGTGGTGGTGGCTTTGGGAGTGTAAGCGGGTTGGGGCGCGGGCAACAACAGGACAGCAAACAGCAAACGGCAAACAGCAAAGCGCTTCGCGCCAGAGCAGAGAGCAGCGAGCAGAGAGCAGAGGGCTATCAGCCGTCAGCTCTCTGCTATCAGCGGACGACAGACAACCGGAGTAGCCGGTCAGCGTACCGGGCGCGGTAGAATCTGCGTATGGATACGCCTACGGACGCCGCACCCTCACCCGCGCCCACTGCCGCCGACATCAAGCGGTTCCGCAGCAACTACCAGGGCGAGGTCGACGGCATCGAGCTGTACCGCCGCCTGGCGCAGGCGGAGAAGGACCCCGAGCGGGCGCAGATCTTCCGGGACCTGGCCGAGACCGAGAAGGGGCACATGCAGAACTGGGCGACGCGCCTGCGCGACGCCGGCGCCGCCGTGCCCGACGCCCGCCCTTCGATGCGCGTCCGCATCCTCGGCTTCCTGGCCGACAGGCTGGGGCCGCGCGCCGTGCTGCCGATGGTCAGCGCAATGGAGTCGAGCGGCTTCAACAACTACATGGCGCAGGCCGAGGCGGGCCCGTCGATGGCGCGCGACGAGCGGTCTCATTCGCGCACGCTCTCGACGCTCTACGCGCCCGGAGGCGAGCCGGACGTCGCGGGCATCGCGCGCGGCGAGCGCTGGCACCGCGTCGATACCGGCGGCCAGCTACGCGCGGCGATCTTCGGCATGAGCGACGGCCTGCTCTCGAACCTGAGCCTGGTGATCGGCGTCGCCGGCGCGAACCCGGACGGCCGCTTCATCATCCTGGCCGGCATCGCGGGCCTGCTGGCGGGCGCGTTCTCGATGGGGGCGGGCGAGTACATCTCGGTGACGTCGCAGCGCGAACTGTTCGAGCGCCAGATCGCGCTGGAGAAGGAAGAGCTGGAGTCGGACCCGGAGCAGGAGCGCAAGGAGCTGGCGCTGATCTATCGCGCGAAAGGCCTGCCGATCGAGGAGGCGGAGGCGCTCTCCGCGCGGATCATCGCCGACAGCAGCGTGGCGCTGGAGACGCTGGCGCGCGAGGAGCTGGGGCTGAACCCGGAGGGCCTCGGCAGCCCGTGGGGCGTGGCGATCTCGTCGTTCCTGGCGTTCGCCGCCGGCGCGATCATCCCGGTGATCCCGTGGCTGTTCGGATCGAGCGCTCCGTATTTCATCGCGTCGGTCGTGCTCGGCGGTCTGGGGATGTTCGGCGTGGGGGCGGCGGTGTCGCTGTTCACGGGGCGCAACTTCATCTTCGCCGGCATGCGGCAGCTGCTGATCGGCAGCGGCGCCGCGGCGATCACCTTCAGCATCGGCAAGATGATCGGGGTGGGGACGAGTTGACGGTTCACAGTTCACGGTTGACAGTCAACAGTCCGTAGGTAGTAGTTTGTAGCCCCTCCGGCAGCTTCCGGGACTGCATTTCGTCTCGTATCATGAGGCCGCATTCATCACTCATTCTCGGAGAGGTAGCGTCGTCCATGTCACCGCAACAGCCGGGCAAGCTCTATAACGTCGCCGTCGTCGGCGCGACGGGGGTCGTGGGGTTGGAATTCCTCAAGATCGCCGCCGAGCGCCGCTTCCCTATCGGAGCGCTGAAGCTCCTCGCGACTGAGCGGTCGGCGGGCAAGCGCATTCCCTTCGGGGAGGGGCAGATCACCGTCGAGGCGACGAACCACAACTCGTTCAAGGGCGCGGATTTCGTCTTCATCTCGGCGTCGGGCGCCGCCTCGCGCGAGTACGCGCCGATCGCCCGCGACGCCGGCGCGATCGTCATCGACGACTCCAGCGTGTGGCGCCAGGATCCGGACGTGCCGCTGGTGGCGACGGAAGTGAACGCCGACGACGTCGACGGCCACAAGGGCATCGTCGCGATCCCCAACTGCTCGACGACGCCGCTGGTGCTCTGCCTGTGGCCGCTGCACAAGCTGAACCGCGTGACGCGCGTGATCGCCGACACCTACCAGTCCGTCTCGGGCACCGGCACCGCGGCCGTGGGCGAGCTGGACAGCCAGACGCGCGACTGGGCGGAGGGCCGCGCGAGCGTGCCGCACATCTACCCGCACGAGATCGCCTTCAACCTGCTGCCGCACATCGACACCTTCATGGACAGCGGCTACACGAAGGAAGAGTGGAAGATGATGGCGGAGACGCGCAAGATCATGCACGAGCCGGAGCTGCCGGTCTCGGCGACGTGCGTGCGCGTGCCGGTCTTCCTGAGCCACAGCCTGGCGGTACACGCCGAGTTCGAACGGCCGATGTCCGCCGACGCGGTGCGCGAGGTGCTGCACGAGGCGCCGGGCGTCGTCGTGCAGGACGATCCGTCGGTCAACCTCTACCCGATGCCGCGGGCGGCCGCGGGCAAGGACCCGGTGTACGTGGGCCGCATCCGCGAGGACATGTCGAACCCAAACGGGATCGCGATGTGGATCTCGTCGGACAACATCCGCAAGGGCGCGGCGCTCAACGCGATCCAGATCGCGGAGGAGATGATCCGGCGGCGGCTCGTGTAGCCGCTGCGCGGCTTGACGAGGCAGAACAGAGAACAGAGGGCGGGCGGGAGCATCTCGTCTTGGGATTCCGTCCGCCGTGAACCCGTGTGGCCATTCCGCCTGTGGCGTCCCGGACTGCTTCGACGCATAATCCCCGGATGAACGCCCCTCCTATTCAGTACGCGCGCACGGCCGACGGCCTCAGCATCGCCTACAGCACGGTCGGCGAGGGCAAAGCCGTCGTCAACATGCCCACCATCCCGTTCCGGCACGTGAGCCTGCTCTGGTCCATCTCGGCGGCAAGCCGGAGGCAGGCGCAGCTGCTCGCCTCGGTCGGCTGCCGCTGGGTCATGTTTGATCCACGCGGCATGGGATCGTCCGCGCCGGTCAACTCGTTCTCGCTCGAAGGCTTCGTTGCCGACCTGGAAGCCGTCGCCGACGAGCTCGCCCTCGACCAGTTCGACCTCGTCGCGACCACCTACTCGAATCCGATTGCCGTCGAGTATGCGTACAGGCACCCGGAGCGCGTGTCCCACCTCGTCCTCCAATATCCGTTTCTGCGCTCCGCGGAGGCGCTCAGAACGCCAACCCTCAGAGCGATCAAGGCGCTGCGTGGTCACGACTGGGGCGTGTTCACGGAGGCCGCGGTGCACCTCTTCTACGGACACGAGCGGTCTGAAGAGAGTCAGATCCTCAGCAGGGTGCTCAGGGAAGCGATCACGCCGGAGCGTGCCTGGCAGGTCTTCGAGCTGATCGATACGTTCGACATCACCCAACAGGCGGAAGGCCTGAAGGTGCCGACGCTGGTAACGGCTGAAGCCGGCCGGTCCGTCTCAATCGAACAGAGCCGCCTCGTGGCGACGACGATCCCATCCGCCCAGTTCGTTATCACGGAGTCGCTTGAACAGTTCATGCGAGCCTCAGCGCGATTCCTCGGGCTGGTGCCGGGCGACGCAGCCGCGCCCGCTGCGAACCGCGCGGTCGGCACCCCCGCCGTCTCGCTCACCCCTCGGGAGATCGAGGTGCTCGCGCTCCTCGTCGCCGGGCAGAGCAACCGCGAGATCGCTGAAGGCCTCGTCCTGAGCGAGCGCACCGTGGCACGGCACATCGCCAACATCTACGAGAAGACGGGCGCGCACGGCCGCGCCGAAGTCACCGCGTACGCGCTGCGGCACAGGCTGGCGTAGCCTACACATTCCGTGCCATCCAATCAGCACAAGTTGGTCAGAACAGCCGATAGGCGGCCACGCGTCCGTCCCGCATAGTCGCGGATGCGGGGAGTCGCCGGACGTATGCGGCGACGCCGTCGGCGCTCGGCGGCTCCACCGCGCACCCATCTAGCAGCAGGAGGAGGAGCGGACAATGAAGGAGCGCTTAGGCAGGGGATCCAGCGCGAGCTGGTGGCTCAGGATCGCGGCGAGCAGCATTCTGCTCGTCGGAGCAGCGGCGGCGGTCGCATGCAGCGACCACGACGACAAGAAGGACACCGGCGGAGGCTCGACGCCTGCGGCCACGGCGGCACCCGCAACGCCGGCTGCAAGTGCGGACGAGAAGGCCGTGCAGCAGGCGTTCCTTGGCGCGATCGAGCGCTGGAACGCGAAAGACGCGGACGGTTTCTTTGCGAACTTCACCGATGAGGGGCTCGTCGATTCCTTTGGTGAAGGCGAAGGCACGGCCGCAGACGTCAAGTCTCAGGCGGCGGCGTTCGTTGGATCGCAGGAGATTGGGAGCCCGACGTTCCTCGGTACGAGCGTCGCCGGCGACACCGCCACGCTGGATGTCGTCTTTTCGTTCGGAGCCGTGTTCACACACAGCAAGTTCAGCCTGGTCAAGGTTGGCGACCGCTGGAAGCAGAATAAGGAAGACTCGAACCTGCCGGTTCCCGTACCCACCGGCACGACACTGGTCCATGTCGACGCGATTGAGTTCGCGTTCGGCGTCGACACGAGCGAGATCAAAGGGAAGTTCGCGTTCGAATTCGCCAACATCGGCAAGCAGCACCACGAGTTCGGGCTCGCCAGGATTCAAGCCGACGCAAACATCGACGAGCTGCTGAAACTGGCTGCGGCTTCGCCCGACGGCGCGCCGCCCGAGGGCGCCGAGTTCATCGCCGGGACAGACGCAGATCCCGGGAACACAACCAGCATCGTGTTTGCGAAGGCTCTCGATCCCGGGCGCTACATCATGGTCTGCTTCGTCCCGGACGAGACCGAGGGCGAGAACGGCACACCGCATGCCCTCAAGGGCATGTACAAGGAATTCACGATCAAGTAGCGCGACAGCGGGGCGATCCGGCACCGGAGCGCCCCACTGTTGCCGCTCGCCGCCGTGCCGCAAGGCGGACTGGTAAGCGAAAGGAGAAACCTCGTGACATCCAACACGCAACTACGCGTGGCTGCGCTGGTCGCAGCGATCCTGTTCTCGGTCGGGTACCTGGTCGTGCTCATCATCCCCGGCGGCGGTGAGGTCACGGCGAAGGACTTTGCGGACTATTACGATTCAGTCGGCCGTAAGCGTGTCGCGCTCGTGCTGACGTTCGTCCTGATCGCCGCGGCGTGGGCGCTCGTGTGGTTCTTCGCGGAGGTGAAGGCGCGCCTGGCGGATGATGCGCTGAGTCGGGCGGCATCCAGCGTGTCGCTGCTGGGCAGCGGCGCGCTTGCCATCGGCGCGGCCATCATGCTGGCGCCGACTGGCGTAGCGCTCAATTCGGACGCTGACTTCGTGGGTGTCCCGATCGCGCATACGCTCGCCCAGGCCGGGCTCGGCGTCATGCTGTTCGTCGGGATGGGCTCGCTGGCGCTCGCGACGGCGCTTGTGAGCATCTCGGCGCACCGCCAGGCGCTCGTGCCGCGCTGGCTGTCCATCGGCGGTGGACTCGCCTCGATACTCATGATCGGCTCGGTCATCTGGATACCGGGGTACATCTTCCCGATCTGGCTCGTCGTGTTCGGGCTCGTCGGCCTGCGCGAGCGAGCGCCTGAAAGATGACAACGCTTCCCGAGGTCGCGCAAAGATCGTAGAATCAAGACCTCTGTTGTCTGTTCTCTGTTGTCTGTTCTGCGGCCGGAGGCCGCGCCGCATGGAACTCGGACGCCTGCTTACCGCGATGGTCACGCCGTTCGCCGCCGACGGCTCGGTGGACTACGCGCAGGCGCGGCGGCTGGCGCTGGCGCTGATCGACTCCGGCTCCGACGGCGTCGTCGTCACCGGCACGACGGGCGAGGCGCCGACGCTGACCATCCCCGAGAAGATCCGCCTCTGGTCGGAGGTGACGGAAGCGGTCGCCGGGCGCGGCGCGGTCGTCGCCGGGTCGGGCGACAACTGCACGGCCGACAGCGTCGACCTCTCGCGCGAGGCGGCGCGCACCGGCGTCGACGCGCTGCTGCTGACCGTGCCCTACTACAACAAGCCGACGCAGGAGGGCATCTATCGCCACTTCGCCGCCATCGCCGCGGCGGTCGAGCTGCCGTGCATCCCGTACAACGTGCCGGGCCGCACCGGCGTCAACATGAGCGCCGACACGCAGGTGCGGCTCTCGCGCATCGAAAACGTGGCCGGCGTCAAGGAGGCGAGCGGCGACCTCGCGCAGGTTGCGCGCATCATCGAAGGCGCGACGCCCGGCTTCCGGGTCTGGTCCGGCAACGACGAGGACACCTTCGGCATCGTCGCGCTGGGCGGCTACGGCGTGATCAGCGTCGCCTCGCACTTCGCCGGCCGCCAGATCGCGGCGATGATCCACCACGGGGTGGAGGGCCGCACCGACGAGGCCGCGGCGATCCACCGCCGCCTGCTGCCGCTGGTCGACGCGCTCTTCTGCGTCACCAATCCGATCCCGGCCAAGTACGCGCTGAACCGCATCGGCTTCAACGCCGGGCCGTTCCGGCTGCCGCTCTGCGACCCGGACGACGCGACGGGCGAGCGCATCATGGCGGAGGTGCGGCGCCACGCGATCGACCTGGCGCTTGGGGAGTCGGTAGTTCGTAGTTCGTAGTTTGTAGTTCACGGTTTTCAGTTCACAGTTCACAGTTGTTTGATGGCGCCCGGTTGTGACGCCGAGCGTCGTCCTGACCAATGACCAAGGGCCAGCGGCGAGGAATGACCACTCACCAGCAACCAGCAACCAGCGACCAAGAGGCTGATCCTCGGCATCGAGACCTCGACCGGTGTAGACTGAGGCGTCATGACCACGAAGCAAGAGGCGATTCAGCTCATCGAAGGGATGTCCGATGGGGCGTCGCTCGAGGACATCTTCGCCGAGCTGTACTTCAAGATGAAGGTCGAGCAGGCGCTGCATGAAGTCGCTGCCGGCCGCGTCGTATCCGACGACGAAGCCAGGAAGCGATTCGCGCAGTGGCTCACGTGATGCGGTCATGATCGACGAGCAGCGACTGAATGCCATCCCCATCGTCGTGGAGAAGCACCCCGACACCTACGTCGCGTATCCGCTCGGGATCGAGGGCGCCGTTGTTGGTGAGGGCGAGACGTTCGAAGAGGCGCTCGCCGATTGCCGTTCTGCGATCCGGTTCCACGTCGACACATTCGGCCCGCAGGTGCTCGACGTCGAGTCGCCGGTCCTTGATGCCACGCTCGTGCGTCCCACCAGCGCATAGGCGTGCCCAAATTCCCGATCGACGCTCCGCAGTCCCGCGTGCTCTTCGCGTTTCAGGCGTTGGGCTTCATCATTGTCCGCCAGGCGGAACATGTCGGCCTCGAACGCCGCAACGCGGACGGGACGCGGACGATCATTTCACTCCCGAACCATCGCCGCATCAAGGGAGCGACGCTCCGCCACATCTGCACGGTTGCGGCGATAGACCGCGACGAGTTCCTCGCAGCCTTCGAGCGCGCCTGATCCCATGACAGACCCACAGCAAACAGCAAACAGCAAACCGCAAACAGACACGAGCAACCAGTCACCAGTCACCAGCCACCAGTCACCAGCGACCAGCGACCAGCAACCAGCGACCAGAGGACTGATCCTCGGCATCGAGACGTCGTGCGACGAGACGGCCGCGGCGGTCGTCGAGGGCGGGCGGCGGTTGCGCTCGAACGTGATCGCCTCGCAGTTCCACCTGCACGCGCAGTACGGCGGCGTCGTGCCGGAGGTGGCGTCGCGCCATCACCTGGAGGTGATCCTGCAGGTCGTCGACGCCGCCGTCGCGGAGGCCGGCGTCACCTGGCGCGACCTCGGCGCGGTCGCCGTCACCGCCGGGCCGGGGCTGGCGGGCGCGCTGCTGGTCGGCGTCAACACGGCGAAGGCGCTGGCCTACGCGCACGGCCTGCCGCTGCTGGGCGTGAACCATCTGGAGGCGCATCTCTACGCCAACTGGATCGACGTCGATGGCAACGGCGGCCCCGTGCCGGAGCTGCCCGCGCTCGGCCTGATCGTCTCGGGCGGGCACACCGACCTGGTGCTGATGAGCGGCCATGGCGAGTATCGCCGTCTCGGGCGCACGCGCGACGACGCCGCCGGCGAAGCGTTCGACAAGGTCGGCCGCCTGCTCGGGCTCGGCTTTCCGGGCGGGCCGGCGATCGAGCGAACGGCGCACGGCGCGCCGAGGAAGACGGCGCTGCGGCTGCCGCGCGCCTGGCTCAAGGGCAGCGACGACTTCAGCTTCAGCGGCCTGAAGACGGCGGTGCTGCACGTCGTGCGCGGCGAGTCCGGCGAGCCGCCGCCGGTGCCGGAGATCGCCGCGGCGTTCCAGGCGTCGGTCATCGACGTGCTGACGAAGAAGACGGTGCAGGCCGCCGAGCGCGAGGGCGCGCGCAGCCTGCTGCTCTCCGGCGGCGTCGCCGCGAACGGACCGCTCCGGCAGCTGCTGATCGAGCGCTCGCCGGTCCCGGTCTTCGCGCCGCCGCCCGTCCTCTGCACCGACAACGGCGCGATGATCGCCGCGTGCGCCCACTACCGCTTCGACGCCCTGCGCGCCGGCCTGGACCTGGACCCGCAGCCGGGGATCGGCGGCAGATGGTAAGGGGTAGGTTCTAGGTTCTAGGTTCTAGGTTCTAGGTTCTAGGTTCTAGGTTCTAGGTTCTAGGTTCTAGGACAGTACCTCGATCCGCATCATTCTGTTGTCTGTTCTCTGCTTTCTGTTCTAGCGCGAAGCGCTCAGGGGGCAGCGGCCGCAGCCGTTGGCGCCGCACCAGTCGCGTTGGAGCGCCAGCAGGCCCTGGGCGCGGCGCGCGTTGACGGGGACGCGCAGCCCCTCGGACGCCAGCGCCTCCTCGATGAAGCGCGTGGCGCCGTAGGCGGCGGGCCGCGGCAGCTTGCCGAAGAGCGCGCGCGCCGCGACGGCCGCCGCGGCATCGCCGCAGGCGCTCGCGGCGGGCAGGATCACGTTCACGATGATCTCGAGCGCGCGCGAGCGGCCGGTCAGCGCGGGCGGCAGGCGGCACGGACCGGCGCAGACGTCGTGGTGGTTCAGCCAGTAGCCGTGAGCGGAGACGAGCAGCGGCGCGACGGCCTCGTTGACCGTGCGCGCACCGACGATCGCCAGCAGTTGCGACGGCCCTGCGAGCCGCGACAGCAGCGCCGCCGCCGCGGCGACACGGCGCGTCGGCGCGTTCTCGGGCCGCACGCCCCACAGCTTCCAGGCACCGCCCTGCAGCGCCGCCGTTCCGGCGCGAGCGTGCCGCCGCTCCAGTTCTTCCACGTAGCCATCGAGCGGGCCGCGATGGCCGCGCTGCGACGGCAGCAGCCCCGCGGCGCCGAGCAGCCGCGCTTCGATCTCCGTGCGCCGATCGCCGCACGCGGCGGTGGCGCGGACCAGCCGCGCCCACGGCAGCAGCCGCGACAGCGCCAGCATCTGCGGCCCGTTGCCCCCGTCGCCGAGCGCCTCCAGCAGGCCTTCATACAGCGCCTGCTCGACGCCGGAGGCGCGCGCAGCGTCGCGGAAGCGCGCCGCCTTCACTTCGAAGCGGCGATCGCCTTCGGCCTCCAGCGCCGCGCCCGCCCCTTCGAGGCCGAGGCGCATCACGGCGTCGTGGCAGGGCTCGCGCCAGAGCAGCGGCCGCGCCAGCCAGCGCTGCAGCTCCTCCGCGCGCCGCGCCACCCACGGCGCCAGCGCGACGACGGGGGCGCTGCCACCGCCCGGCAGCGGCGTGTCCGCGCCCGTGTCGTCTTCGAAGACGACGTGGAGGATGACGCCGGCGTACGCGCGGTCGGCGTGGTGGCCGTGACCGCGGAACGACGACGACCGCACGTGCAACTCGACGTCGCCGCGCAGCGGCACGCCGGATGGCCCGGCGATCACGGCGCCGCGGAAGTCCGGCCCCGGCCCGCGCCCCGGCCGCCCCTGGAAGATGACGTTCACGGGCACGCCCTGCCGCGTCACGAGCGCGCCCTGGGGGAAGCGCCGCCCGCGCCAGATCTCGTGGAGCTGAGACTCGCGCAGGTGTTGGTCGCCTGGTTGCTGGTTACTGGTCGCTGGTGGGAGGGCGCCGCCGGTTGGCGGCGTGCGGGTGAGGTCCGGGGGCGCTTCGGGCGCCGCGGCTGGCGCCTCTCGTGTTTCGGCTCTACTCATCGGCGTCGGGCGGGGGCGCGCCCGTCTCGTAGGCGAAGCCGGCGCGATCGGCGACGAGCGTGAGCAGGCGCTCGCTGGCGCCGCGCGGGCGGTAGGCGCCGGTCTCCCACTCGCTAACGGTCTGCTGCCGCACGCCGAGCTCCTCCGCCAGCTGCTCCTGCGTGAGGTCCATGTGCCGCCGCAGCCCGCGCACTGAGCCCGCGTCCCAGGTGGCCCTGCGTCTCTTCGCCATACGAGCGACGTTACACGGAACCGTGTACGGATGTCAATCGCGCGCGCCGCGGCCGCCGAAAATCGGCGCTTTGAAACACCCCGGACGCCGGGCGCGTTAGAACTGGTGAACGGACCCGCGCAGGGGTGGCGCTGGGGACCCGGATCGTGAAAGCACGAGCAGGAGTCCCGCTATGATGCACCACCACCCCACCCGCCGCGACGCCGGCCTCTCCCGGATCACCTTCGCGCTCAGCGCCGCGATCGCCGGCGCGCTCGTCCTGACGGTCGCCGCGGCGCCGTTCAGCGGCGGCGGCGGCCGCCCGCCTGCCGCCAGCGCCGCGCCCAGCTCGCTCAACGTCGACCTCGACCAGTGGGCGAACCAGGCGGGCCAGGGCTGGCAGAACGGCGACCTCAACGGCAGCAACTCATCCTATGCCGAGGGCGACGTTGTGCCCTTCCGCCTCGCGGTCGAAGGTCTCAGCGCCGGCGCCCACAGCATCCACGTGAACTACGACTTCACCGCCGGCGGCCACAAGGCGTACGACTTCCTGGCGACGTACGACGTATCCGAGAGCCCCGGACTCTGCTCGGCCGGCGGCGGCGGCGTGTCCTCGATGTGTCCGTCGTTGCCAACAGCGGCGACGCTGGCGTTCCCGTCCGACCCCTTCTCGACGGACGGCCTGACCGTCGCCGGCGCCGAAGCGTTCGCGGGCGTCAGCCGCCTGCTGACGATGTACGGCGGGACGATCACCGGCATCACCACGCCGGCGCACTCCGGTCCCACGACCGGAAACAACAGCGGCGACATGATCGTCAGCTTCACGACGACCGGGTCAGCGGCCCTGTTCACCTGGGGCGGCCACCTGGCGCAGTCCGCGTACTGGGACGTCGCGGCGGCCGGCGCCCCGGACGGAGCGAGCCAGATCAGCGGCGCGCCCTGGCACATGCGCACGCAGCAGCTCGACGGGGCCGGCAACAAGAACCAGGACCGCAGCATCCAGCCGAGCGCGATCGTGACGCCGACGGTGACGCCGACCGCGACGGTGACGAGCACCGCCACCAGCACGCCGACGCCGACCGACACGGCTACCCACACGCCGACGAACACACCGACGCCGACCGACACGGCCACCAACACGCCGACGAACACGCCGACGCCGACGGACACGGCCACCAGCACGCCGACGCCGACCGACACGGCAACCCACACGCCGACGCCGACGGACACGGCCACCCACACGCCGACGCCGACCGACACGGCGACTCACACGCCGACGAACACGCCCACCCCTACCGACACGCCGACGCCGGTCCCGACCGCAACGGACACGGCGACCCCCACGTACACACCGACCGACACGGCCACCAGCACACCGACGCCGACGGACACGGCCACGCACACGCCGACGCCGACCGACACGGCGACGAGCACGCCGACGCCGACCGACACGGCGACGAGCACCCCGACGCCGACCGCCACGGCGACGCACACGCCAACGCCGACCGACACGGCGACGAGCACGCCGACGCCGACGGACACCGCCACCAGCACGCCGACACCGACGGACACGGCGACGAGCACGCCGACGCCGACCGACACGGCTACCCACACGCCGACGCCGACCGACACCGCCACGCACACGCCGACGAGCACAGCGACACCAACCGACACGGCGACACCGACTGCCTCGAACACGCCGACGCGCCGCCGCACCGCGACGCCGTCTGCCACGAGCGTGCCGCCGACCGCATCGCCGACGCTCGTCAGCATCGCGCTGCCACTGGTGGCGACGCCGCGGCCGGTGCAGGTGATCCTGCCGAACACCGGGTCCGGACTGACGGACGGCGGCAGCGGCTGGGTCGCCGCGGCGACCGCGCTCGCCGGCGCCACAGCGCTCCTGATCCTCACCGGCGTGCGGCTCCGCAGACGCCGCTAACCGCGCCACTCAGCTGAACGAACGAGAGGGAGCCTCGGCGAGGCTCCCTCGTCCTGTTCAGCGCCGGGCGGGGCCCTGTTCTCTGCTGTCTGTTGTCTGTTCTCGGGCGCCGGGGGCGCCCGCGCCCTTGCGGGTGCGCGAGCGCTGTCGTATCATCTCGCTGCTGGCACTCTCATCTGACGAGTGCTAAGCCCCGAACCCGGACCCAATATCCATCACACCAGACAACAGGAGGAAAGCAGTGGCCAAGGCTGCAGTAAAACCCGCGTCGAAGAAGAAGGCCGCGAAGGCATCGAAGCCGGCCGCCAGGGCGGCGAAGCCGTCCAAGGCGTCGAAATCCGCCAAGCCGGCCGTGAAGGCCGCCGCACCGCGCGCGAAGTCGGCATCGAGCAAGCTGATCCCGCTGCACGACCGCATCGTCATCCGCCCGGTCGTCCAAGAGGAAGTGCTCGCCAGCGGCATCGTCATCCCCGACACGGCGAAAGAGAAGCCGCAACAGGGCGAGGTGATCGCCGTCGGCCCGGGCCGGCTCGATGACAACGGCAAGCGCATCGCCATGGACGTCCACGTCGGCGACCGCGTGCTCTACGCGAAGTACACCGGCCAGGAAGTGAAGATCGACCAGGAAGAGCTGATCGTCCTCTCCGAGAAGGACATCCTCGCGAAAGTCAATTAACCGGCCGTCTGGTCGCTGGTCGCTGGTTACTGGTCGCTGGTTGGCACCGGTCTCCGGGACGAGCTTCGCGCCGCCGGTCCACAACGACACGAGTAAAAGGGGAAGACATTGGCAAAACAACTGGTATTCGATGAGGAGGCGCGGCGTTCGCTGAAGGCCGGCGTCGACCAGCTCGCCGACGCGCTCAAGGTGACGCTCGGCCCGCGCGGCCGCAACGTGGTGCTCGACAAGAAGTTCGGTCCGCCGGCCGTCGTCAACGACGGCGTATCGATCGCCAAGGAGATCGAGCTGAAGGACCCGTTCGAGAACATGGGCGCGCAGCTCGCCAAGGAGATCGCGACCAAGACGAACGACGTCGCCGGCGACGGCACGACGACCGCCACGGTGCTGGGCCAGGCGATGGTGCGCGAGGGCATGAAGAACGTCGCGGCCGGCGCCAACCCGATGGCCCTCAAGAAGGGGCTGGAGGTCGCGCTGGCAGCGGTGCTCAAGTCGCTGCGCGACCTGGCATCGCCGGTCTCCGGCCGCAACCAGATCGCCCAGGTGGCGACGATCTCGGCCGGCGACGAAGAGGTCGGCACGATGATCGCGGAGGGGATGGAGA
>ORMF010200428.1_pt1 | contig 15365 bp, 16 predicted proteins | sample 1779871 | NCBI WGS metagenome assembly ORMF01 (sample SAMEA104232316, study PRJEB22302) | groundwater metagenome | biome: forest; feature: aquifer; material: groundwater | place: USA | collected 2011-08-07 | depth 5.4 m | reverse complement strand
TGCCGGAAGTCTCCATGGTCTGCGACAGCATCATCATCATCAACCGCGGCCGCGTCGTGGCCAAGGGCACCCAGGCGGAGCTGGTGGAGCAGGTCTTCCCCGCGGCGCGCGTGGAGGTGGAAGTGGGCGGCCCCGGAGAAGCCATCGCTTCCTCCCTGAAGACCCTTCCCGGCGTAACCTCGGTCGAGGCGCTCGGCGCCCGCGACGGCGCTTCCCGCTTCGTCGTCGAGTCGCCGCGCGGCCGCGACGTGCGTGGGGAGCTCGTGCGGCTCGTCGCGGGCCGCGGCTGGGAGCTCCTCGAGCTGCACCAGGTCGGGCTCTCCCTCGAGGAGGTCTTCATCCGCGTCGTGGCGGGCGAGGAGCACGCGCCGCAGGTCTTGGAGTCCGTGGTGGAGACGGCGCAGTGAGGGGCTGGCTGCCGGTCTTCAAGAAAGAGATGCGCCTCTACTTCGGGTCGCCCGTCGCGTATGCGGTCGCGACGTTCTTCCTTTTCATCGCGGCCTTCTTCTTCGCGCCGTCTTTCATCCAGTACGCGGACGTCTCGATGCGCTCGGCCATGCAGCCGCAGATGGGACAGAGCCTCAACGCCACGGAGAACATCCTGCGCCCGCTCACGTACAACATGGCCGTGGTCCTGCTCTTCTTCATCCCGATGCTGACCATGCGCCTCTTCGCGGAGGAGAAGCGCTCGGGCACCATGGAGCTTCTCCTGACCTACCCGCTGCGCGACGGCGAAGTCCTGGCGGGCAAGTTCCTGGCCGCCCTGGCGCTCTACGCCTCCATCCTCGCGCTGACGCTCTCGTACCCCATCACCGTCGCCTGGTTCACCCGGATCGAGTGGGGCGCCGTTCTGACCGGCTACCTCGGCCTCCTGCTCGTGGGCGCGGCCTTCCTGGCCATCGGGCTCTTCGTATCGTCGACCACGGAGAACCAGATCGTGGCGGGCTTCGGCACCTTCGGCGCGCTCTTGACCCTCTGGCTGCTCGGCTGGTTTGCCGACTCGGCCCAGGGCGCGCTCCGCACCGTGATCCAGCAGGCCGCCATCATCGAGCACATGGAGAGCTTCGCCAAGGGCGTCCTCGACACGAAGGACCTCGTCTATTACCTCTCGGTAACCGCGTTCGCGTTGTTCCTCACGCTCCGCTCGCTCGAGTCGAAGCGGTGGAGGGGCTAGGCTAGTCCCCATGAGGATCCTCATGACGCTGCTCAAGCGCTGGGGGATGCGGGGCGCCGTGCTCTGCATGTTGGGCGCCGGCGGGCTCGCGCTCTTTGCGTCGTGGATGACGCGGCTGCAGTGGGCGCTCGTGATCGCCGCCGCCGTTCTCTTCGTCGCGGCGGCCGCGCTCAACTGGCGCGAGGGCGCCTCGCTCCTCGGCCGTCGCGGCATGCGCCACGGCGCAAGCGCGGCCTTGCTGGTGCTGATGGCGCTGGGCGTGGCGGTGCTCGCCAACGCCGTGTCGCTCCGCTACAACGCGCGCTGGGACCTGACCGAGAACAAGCGTCACAGCCTCTCGCCCCAGACGGTCAAGCTGGTCCGGGGGCTCGCGGCGCCGGTCGAGGCCATCGGATTTTTCCGCTCCGACACGCCCGGCAAACGCACGGCCGAGGATCTGCTCAAGCAGTACGCCCAGGCCTCCGGGGGCAAGTTCACCTACCGGATGGAGGACCCCGACCGGTCGCCGGGGCTCGCGCGGCGCTACGGCGTTGAAAGCTACGGCACGCTCGTGATGCAGAGCGGGGACAAGTCCGAGAAGGTACTCGACGCCGATGAGGATCGGCTGACGAATGCCCTCGTCAAGGTCACCCGCTCAGGCAAACCCGTGATCTATGTCGTGAAGGGGCACGGGGAGCGCGATCTCTCGAGCGCCGAGCGGGCGGGCCTCAGCCAGGCCAAGGAGCAGATGGAGAAGGCCAACTACACCGTCAAGGAGCTCGAGCTGGTGCGCCAGGCCAAGGTGCCGGCGGACGCGGCCGTCGTCATCGTCCCGGGGCCGAAGACAGATCTCCTGCCGCCCGAGCTCGCGGCTCTGGATGCGCACCTCGAGCTGGGCGGCCGTCTGCTCTTCATGGCCGACCCGCTCCAGGCCGACGGTCTCGTCAAGTACCTCGCCAGGTACGGCGTCGCGCTGGGCAACGACGTCGTCGTCGAGCCAAGTCCCATCGGCCAGCTCTTCGGCGTCGGGCCCGAGGTGCCGATCGTCACGGGTTACGAGCGGCACCCGATCACCAAGGACATGGCCAACGTCATGACGGGCTTTCCGGTCACGCGCTCGGTCGCGCCGGCGAAGGAGGGCCCGTCCAAGGGAATCATGGCGACGGCGCTGGCCAAGACGAGTCGCGATTCATGGGGCGAGACCGACCTGCTCGGGCTCAGGCGCGGGCAGCCCGCGCGCCGGGATCCGGCGGATACGCCGGGGCCCGTGTCCGTGCTGACCGCCGTCACGATCGTGCCGGGGCCGGGCGCCGAGACCGAGCCCAAGACCCCCAAGGCCGAGCCCACGACAGATGGTGACGGGGCCAGGAAGCCCGAGGGACGACTGGTCGTCCTGGGCACCTCGACGTTCGCCTCGAACCAGGGGCTCAGCTTCCAGGGCAACCGCGATCTCTTCCTCAACATCGTTTCCTGGCTTTCCGGGCAGGAGGGCGAGATCGCCATCCGGCCGAAGGACACGCGCCAGAACCCGATCTTCCTCACCAGCGCTCAGAGCCGGACTGTCCTGTGGCTCTCCATCGTCATACTGCCGGGCGCCGTGATGGTGTGCGGGATCTGGCTGGTCGTCCGCCGCCGCCGCATCAAGTAGCCGCCCGACGATGAGCTGGAAGACCCTGACAGTCCTCGCCGTCCTCGCCGCGGGCCTCGGCGGTTTCCTCGTCGTAGACAGCTACTGGTTGACCCCGAAGCGCGAGAAGACGGCCGGCGTCAAAGGACGCCTGTGGACCATCGAGCCCAAGGATGTCCTAGGGCTGACCATCAAGCGCAAGGACGACACGGTCACGCTCAAGCGGGCGGGCGACGGCTGGGAGATGCTGGAGCCGGTGAAGACGCGGGCCAACAGCGGCGCCGTCAACGAGGTCGTCACTGGACTGGCGACAGTGAGAGTGGACCGGGAGATCGACGCCAACCCGTCCAAGCCGAGCGATTTCGGTCTCGAGCCGCCGGAAGCCTTCGTCACGATCGAGGTCAAGGGCCAGGCTGCGCCGCTCCCCCTCGCCGTCGGCGGCAAGAGCCCGACGGGGGTCTGGGTCTACGCGCGCGAGGGAAGCAAGCCGGTCGTAGTCGCGATCGGCGACTCGGTATCCCGCGATGTCACACGCCCGGTCGCCGAATTCAGGGACAGGACCCTCTTCGCCTTCGACCGGCGGAACGTCAGCGCGATCGACCTCGACATCGATGGGTCGAAGATGACGATCGAGGCCGAAGAGGAGGGCAAGTGGCGCATCGCCCGGCCCGGCCCCTACCGGGGCGACGCCGACATGATCACGGGGATGCTCGACAATCTCGCGAGCGTCACGGTGAAGGAGTTCCTCGGCTCGCCAAAGTCGCCGGCGACGTACGGCCTTGACAAGCCCTCGCGCGTGACGCTCTGGCTCAGCAAGGACAAGGACCGCACGTCCAAGACCCTCCTCCTGGGCAAGGTCGACGCCGCGAAGAAGGGTGTCTACGTCCAGCGCCAGGGCGAGCAGGAAGTGCTATTGGCCCCCAGCGAGACCCTGGACAAGCTGCCGAAGACCGTTGCGGCGGCGCGCGACAAGGTGGTCTTCGCCTACGCCTACGACAAGGTCAACCGCGTCGAGATCGAGAGCGCGGCCGGTACCGTGAAGCTCGAGCGAGATGGCATCAACTGGAACATCACCGCGCCCGAGACGCTCAAGGCGGACACGGGCGCCGTCAACGGCCTGCTCTGGCGCATCCGCGACCTGCGCGCCTCGGGCTTCCTCGACGAGTCGGCGGCGAGTGTCGCGCGCTACCTGTCCAAGCCCGACGTGACCGTGAAGATCTGGGAGGAAGGCGCCAAGGAGCCCAGGACCCTGCTCCTTGGGCTGTCCAAGGCGGTCAAGGTCGGTGAACCGACGGGCGTGGCGGCGCCGAGCGCGACGGGCCCGGTCTTCATGGTCGAGGCCAAGGGCATCGGCGATTTCTCCACGACAGCGACTGACCTGCGCGACAAGAGTGTGGTCGCCTCGTTCGATATGAAGGAGGTCAAGCGCGTACGCCTCTCGGTCGGGGACAAGCGTCTGCTGCTGGAGCGCCGCGGGGAGGACGAATGGCGGGTGCTCGAGCCGTCGAAGGGTCCGGCCAAGGAGATCAAGGTCACGGGCCTGCTCCTGACGCTGCGCGCCCTCAAGTGGAAGGAGATCGCTGCCGCGGACGGCGCCGACGCGGCGCGGTTCGGCCTGGACAAGCCTGAGGTCGAGATCGCCGTACTCAAGGCGGACGGCAAAGAGATGGCGGGCCTGGCCATCGGACGGACGGACCCCAAGGTGAGCTACGTGCGGGGCAAGTCGTCGCCGGCCATCTTTGCTGTCGACCCGAAGTTGCTGGAAGACATCCGCAAGGCGCCCTCCGAGATCCCCGGCTAACCTTTCGACAGCCCCATGACGACTCCCTCCGACGGCGTCTACCTCAGGCAGATGGAACTGGGCCCGATGCAGAACTTCGTCTACCTCATCGGCGACCCGGAGACGCGGGACTGCGTCGCGGTGGATCCGGCCTGGGAGATCGATGCCATCCTGGAGCAGGTCCGGGCCGACCGGATGCATCTCACCGGCGTGCTCGTCACCCACACGCACCAGGACCACGTCGGCGGCCACCTCTTCGGCCACGACATCCCAGGGATCGAGGACCTCCTGGCCAAGGCCCCGGCCAAAGTCTACGTCCACGCGGCCGAGCGCGAGTTCCTCCGCGGCTTTGGCTCGGATCTCGTCAGGGTGGGCGGCGGCGACACCCTCGACGTGGGGCGCATGAAGGTCACGTTCGTCCACACACCGGGGCATACGCCGGGCTCCCAGTGCTTCCTCGTGGACGGCCGCCTGATCTCGGGCGACACGCTCTTCATCCGCTCCTGCGGCCGCACCGACCTGCCCGGCAGCGACCCCGGGGAGATGTACACCTCGCTGACCCAGCGGCTGGGCGCTCTCCCGGACGAGACCGTCGTCTTCCCCGGCCACAACTACGGCGGGACCGTCCCCACGATCGGTGACGAGAAGCGCCACAATCCAATGATGCGCTTCTCCACGATGACCGATTTCCTCCGCGCCATGGGTTAGCAGGCCGCCGATAAGGGCCCATCTGCTTCGTTGGCGCCCTCGGCCGCGGGCTCAACGTACCAGGGGGTACGCCTCGCCCGCAGCCTTCGGGCGCCGCCTCGCATCTGGACCCTTCTCGACGCCCTGCCCCGTCCGAATTTCCGGGCTGAAGCCCCCGCGTCACACGGCCGTAGCGCCCCCGTCTACGTAAAGTATTTGGCCGGTTATGTAGGTGGGGCAGGTGGCGAAGAAGCGCACCGCCGCCGCCACGTCGTCCGGGTGCCCGAGCCTGCCCATCGGGATCTTCGCCCGCAGCCGCCGCTTCGACTCGCGCGGGAAATCCTCGGGTAGGAGGACCGCGCCGGGTCCCACCGCGTTGACCTGGATCCGGGGCGCCAGCGCGGCCGCGAGCCCTCGCGTCAGCATCACCACACCCGCCTTGGAGATGGCGTAGGGGATATAGCCCGGCCACGGCCGCTCGGCGCCCACATCCGCCAGGTTGATGATGCGGCCCCCCCGACGGCCCATCGCGCGCGCGGCGGCCTGGGAGCAGAAGAATGCGCCCTTGACGTTGACGGCGATGAACCGGTCGAAGTCGGCCGGGGTGACGGTATCCCAGGGCGTGCGCCAGAAGACGCCCGCGTTATTGACCAGCAGGTCGAGCCGCCCGAGCCGTCGGACTGTCTCTGCCACCAGCCGCCGCGCCTCCGCCGGCTTGGCCACGTCGGCGCGGATGGTCACCACGCGCGCTCCCAGCGCGGTGATCGCGGCGGCAGTGGCGCGCGCTCCGGCAGCCGAGCGGCAAAAATTGACCGCGACGTCGAAGCCCGTCCGGGCGAGCTCGAGCGCGATGGCGCGGCCGAGGCGGATCGCGCCGCCCGTTACGAGAGCGACCTTGCGGGCCGTTTTGTTGACTTGCTTAATCTCCTGTGGTGTCATGAATTTATCATGGCCGGCCCGCTTCGAAACTGGTTCAAGGTCCGCTTCATCACCGGTTTCTTCGTTACGGTCCCCGCCATCGCCAGCGCGTGGCTCCTGTACGTGTTCTGGGATGCCATCGACGCGTTTTTCTCCCCCGGCTACGAGCGGGTCTTCGGGCGGCGCATCCCCGGCCTGGGCTTCCTCACCGCCGTCCTGTTCATCCTGTTCATGGGCACCATCGCCACCAACGTCGTGGGCCGCCGCATCCTCGCGCGCATCGAGCGCGTGTTCGCCCGCGTGCCGATCTTCCGCAGCATCTACCCGTCCATCAAGCAGCTGATCGAGTCCTTCTCGCCCGAGAAGCGCCAGTCCTTCAAGGCCGTCGTCCTGGCCGAGCACCCCCGCGAGGGCGAGTTCGTCTTCGGCTTCGTCACCTCCGAGGTCCTCCTGGAGACGCCCGGCCGCAAGCGAGAAATGGTGACCGTCTTCGTCCCGACCAACAACCTCTACCTGGGCGACGTCATCATGGTGCCGCGGCAGGATGTCATCTCCACCGGGCTCACGGTCGAGGAGGGCATTCGCATCATTCTGTCGGCCGGCACCGCGACCCCCTCGCGGCTGCCGCGCGAGCGGCTCTGATCACAGCCCCCGCGGGTCAGATCACAGCGCCCGCGGGTTAGATCGAAGGCGTCCACGTCCGCAGCCACCGCTCCACCGCCTCGCTCAGCGGGAACAGCTTACCGAAGAAGAAATGCTCAGCGCCCTCGATGATCTCCGCCCTGGTGCCGAGCCGCAAACCCAGTCGCTCGATCGCCTCCACGGGGCAGTACTGGTCTCGGCTGCCCGACACGAGCAGCGTACGCGAGGGCGCGTGGCCGAGGAAGTCCAGATCGTACATCTGGAGGGGGGGCGCCAGCAGGGCGAGCGCGGGCAGGGCAGGCATGGCCGCCGCGAGACGCGCGGCTACCCAGGCGCCGAAGGAGTAACCCGCGAGGCCTATCGGGCTGTCCGCAGGCAGCCGCCCGGCCAGCGCCGCGAGCGCCACAGCCACGTCGTCCTGCTCGCCCTCGCCGCCTGCATGGACGCCGCCCGATGCTCCCACTCCGCGAAAATTGAAGCGGAGGGTCGCCATGCCTACGCCTTGGGCGACTTCGGCGACGCGGACCACTACGGGATTCTCCATGTTCCCCCCGTAGAGGGGGTGGGGGTGGCAGACCACCAAGCCGGCCTTGGGGCTCTCCGGTAGGGCTAAGAGGGCCTCCAGCCGCAGACCGACCGGGACGTCAAGCGCTACAGGCGTTTCCACTTCACGACCTTAGGGTGGTGGGGGCAAATATTCAAGGGTGGATAGCCGTCCAAGACGAAGAGGTATACTGCCAACTATGTGGAGTATGAGCTGCGCTCGGGTACGTCCCCGCCTCGATCGGCACATTGATGGTGCCCTGGGGGTCCATGCCGGGCGCTTCGTGGCGGGTCACCTTGAGCGCTGCGCCGGTTGCCGGGCCGCCTCGGAGGAGCTAGCCCGCCTCAAGGCCTTCGTGCGACAGGCGAGCGCCCCGACGGTTGAGCCGGACTGGTCGGGCTTCTGGGTTACCGTGCGGGCACGCATCATGAGCGAAGAGCCCCGTCCGGTGCGCGAATCGTGGTGGTTCCCTTTCTGGAAGCCTGTCTGGGGGCATCCGCGGGTGGCATTCGGCGCGGTGGTCCTGGCTGTCCTCGTCACTGCGTTTACCTTCTGGCCCGCCGACGATACCGCGTATGCCTCACCGGTGCGCGTGCAGGACGTCTCGGCCGACGACCCGGAGCGGAGCGTGATGGTCTATTCGAGTCGCGCCCACGGCGTCACCGTCATCTGGGTCTTCGGCTCCAACCAGACCTACGACCCGGACGGCGACGCTCCCTGACAGGGCGTCGAGAAGGGTCCAGTTGCGAGGCGGCGCCCGAAGGCTGCGGGCGAGGCGTAGTCCCTCTTCGTTGAGCCCGCAGCCGAGGGCGCCAACGAAGCAACTGGGCCCTTCTCGACGCCCTGCTATTCGCCTAGGTTCTTGAGGCGCTCCCGGGCGAGGGGCGCCACCTCCGACTGCGGGAAGTTGTCCACCAGGTACTGCAGCCTCGCCTGCGCGACCTTCACCTGCTTGAGCTCGACCAGGGCCAGCGCCTCTTTGTAGAGCGCGGTCGGCACCTGACGCCCCCGAGGATAGTTCACGAAGACCTTGCGGAACTCCCGCACCGACTGCTCGAAGGCCCCGCGCGCTTTCTCCGGCTGCCCGGCCGAAGCCGCGGCGCGCCCCATGCTGAAGTAGGACTCGCCGATCCAGTACTGCGCGCCGTCGGCTTCGGACGCGTCAGGGTAGCGCCAGACGAACTCCCGGAACTCTCCAATGGCGAGCGTGTAATTGCCCTTCGTGAAATCGAGATAGGCCGCCTTGTAGCTCTGCTCGGCGGTAGCGTCGCCCGGCGAGCGGGACCCGCCCGAGGGCGAGGAGGCGGGCAAGGGCGAGGGCGGGGGCGTCGGGCGCCCGCTCGGTCCGGCGCCCTGTGAGCGGTTCTGGTCCTCAAGGCGTTGGTCCAGCTCGTCGAGGCGTACGGAGAGACGATTCATCTCGGCCATGAGACCGTCGATCCGGGCGTTCATCGCCGACAGCTGACGCGTGCTCTCTCCCAATTGCTCGCGGGTGCGTCGCTCGAGCTGGCTCAGCACAGTCTCGGTCTCGCCGCGGCTTCTGTGCACGGCCAGGTTCAGGCCGTCGAGGTCCTTCCGAGTGTCCGCCAGGTCCTGCTGGACAGCCTCGTCCGCGCCGGTGGCGCAGCCGGCTGCCGCGAGGGCGGCGGAAAAGACCAAGGGGAGCCAGAGGCTCCCCTTGGTCACTGCGAACTGAATCATCACCGACCCCGTGACGCTCTACCGGGTCTTTGTCAGGAAGTTGCCGCGCCGGTTCTGGGCCCAGCAGGCATCGGTCTTCTCCGTGCACACCGGCCGCTCCTTGCCGTAGGAGATGATCGTGATGCGGCTGGCCTGGACACCCTGCGCCACGAGGTAGTTCATAGCCGCCTTGGCGCGCTTCTCGCCGAGGGCCAGGTTGTACTCGTTGGTGCCCCGCTCGTCGCAATGGCCTTCGATCAGCACGAGGTTGTTGGGATTGGCCTTGAGCCAGGCGGCGTTGCCGTCGAGCGTTTTGGCGTCATCCGGCCGGATGTCGTACTTGTCGAAGTCGAAGTAGACCGCCTTGAGATTCGGGGTCGGAGCGAACTCACTGGGCCTCACCATCGGGGCCGGGGCCGGGGCCGGAGCTGGAGCTGGAGTCAGAGCTGGAGCCGGAGCTGGAGCCGGAGCTGGAGCTGGATCCGGAGTCGGAGTCGGAACTGGAGTCGGCATCGGGGCCGGGGCTGGCGTCGGCATCGGGGCCGGGGCCGGCGCGGGGGCCGGAGCCGCCTGCGGCGCCGAGGGAGCCGGGGCTACGGCGCCCGTAGTAGCGGGCCGCTTCGGGCACCCCACGAGGAATAGGGTGAGAGCGAGAAGAGGCACCACCAGATACGCATGCGCCCGTGGCTTGGCCATAGCGTCACATCCTCCTTGTCAAGCTTTGGTGAAGAGTCCAACGCAAACAGGGCGATTCTATCACGGAAGTCGGGGCGACCAAGCCGGACTTGACGCCTGGCCCGGCCCTCCGGTCAGGACCTGCTGTTCCGATCCGTCGGTGAGCATGGTGACGAGCTGCGTCCCCCCGAGACGGCTTGACTGGAAGACGAGGTGCCGCCCGTTCGGCGACCATGAAGCGCTCTCGTTGTCGCCGGAGCCCGCGGTCAGACGCCGCAGGTTCGAGCCGTCCGGGCCGACCGCCCAAATGTCGTGGTTGCCCTGCCTGGAGGTGAAGGCGATCGTGTCGCCCTTGGGCGACCATCGCGGCTGGGTGTTGAACCCCTTCGACGTCACGCGCCGGACGTTGGTGCCCTCGGCGTCCATGACGAAGATCTGCGCCGGCCCCGAGCGGTCGGACACGAAGGCGAGCTCTCGCCCCGTCGGCGACCATGTCGGCTCCGTGTCGATCGCGGCGTGCGTCGTCAGCCTCCGGAAGTCGCCGGTCGCCACCGTCAGGAGGTAGATCTCGGGGTTGCCGTCCTTCGACAAGGTCAGCGCCACCGTGCGGCCGTCCGGGCTCCAGGAGGGCGAGGAGTTGATCCCCGCGTAGCCCGCCAGGAGCTGCACCGGCCGGCGCTCAAAGGGGAAGATGCGGTACAGGAACGGGTAGCCGTTCATGTACGACGTGAAGGCGAGCGAGCGCGAGTCGGGGCTCCAGGTCGGCGACATGTTGATGGACTTGTTGGCGGTCATGGCCGCAGGGCCCGCGCCATCGTAGTCCATCACGTAGAGCTCCTTGACCCCCGAGCGCGTGCTGGCGAACGCCATCTTGGTGTCGGCGACGCCGCGCTCACCCGTGACGAGCAGCACGACCTCGTCGGCGATCTTGTGGGCGGCGCGGCGGGGCTCCGAGATGTGCATGACGATCCTCTTCGATCCGATCAGGCCGAACTCGGGCGAGGTGAGGTCGTACAGCCGCATCTCGACCTCGAATCGGTTACCGTGGACCGCTAGGAGCCCCTGCAGCGCCTGCAGCGCTCCAGCCGCCGCAAACTCTTCGAACCGCGGCTTGAGCGCTTCGGCGCCGCCCGTCGGCAGGGCGGGCGTGCCCGCCACCACGCTGTAGAGTGAGGTGAAGGCCAAGTCGGCAGAGGTGATCTCCGGCAGCCGTTTGGCCCAGCCCTGCGGGTCGGCGCCGCCCACGAGTGCGAAGTCGGGGACGGCGATATTGATCTTCTTGATCTGCCCGGACCGGACGTTGAGCTCGACGTCGGGATTCTGCGATCGGGCCGGCGCGGGCCCCATGAGCGCCGCGGCGAAGATCGCCAGCGCCGCGGCGGCGGCCGGCGCGGCCAGCCGGAGGGCAGGGCGCGGGAGGCCCGTCATCCGTGCTTCAAGTCGAAGTTGAAGAGCACGCGGAGCGAGGGATTGGCCCAGTCCGCGGGAAGCGGCGGGAACGGGCTCGCCTCGGTGATGGCGCGGAGCGCGGCGCGGTCGTAGATGCTGTTCCCCGAGCTCTGCTCGATACGGGGCGGCGCAATGAAGCCGTCCCGCCGGATCTCGACGTAGATGCGCGGCTTCTGGGCGGGCTCGCTGGATCGGTTCTGCGTCTGCCACCGTTCCTCGACCTTCTGGAGCACCTGCCGCAGGTACCACTCGTGGGGGAAATCGGTTACGTCGAGCGTGAGCGAGCCTTGCCCGGAAATGGAGCCCGTCGCCTGTCCGAGCGCCGCCACCGACGGCCGCGAGGCCGGTTCGACCGCCGTCTTGCCGCGCCGGTCAGACGGCATGGACAGCGGCGGGAGCTCGCGCTTGCCCGGGCGGGACGTCACCTCTCGCCAGGGCAGGGCTGCGTCCGTGGGCTTCGCCGCCGCGCGCGAGGGCAGGGCCACCTCCGTGGGTTTCGCCACCTCGCGCTCGCGCGGAACGGGGTCGGGGGCGATCTCGCGCGCGGCCGGTGTGAGCGTGCGCGCCGGCAGGGGGGCCGCGCTCCCCGCCGGATTGCCGACGGCCGCGATGGACGAGACGAGGTTGACCACGTGCACCTTCGGACGGTCCCAGATGCCCGAAACGACCAAGCCCACGAGCGCGGCGACGATGACGACATGGCCCAGCAAGGACAAGGCCAGCGCCTTGATCGGCACGGGCGCCGGCGCGGGAGCCGCCGCCGCCCGCCGGCGCGTTGCGTGAACGGGGGAGGGCATGGGCAGCCCGCGGGCGACCGTCAACGTCCTCATGACCCCCGCACGGGTTCGGTGACCATGCCCAGCTTCTCGATGCCGGACTTGCGGATCCGGTCCATGGTCTCGACGACGAACCCGTACTGCAGGGCCTGGTCCGCCTTGAGGTAGAGCGTCTTGTCCGTGCGGTTCTTGAAGGTGTCGCGCAGCGTCTGCTCCAGCGAGGCGAGCGCCAGCGGCTTGCCGTTGAGGTAGATCTTCTGGTCCTTGGTGAGCGTCACCTCCATCCGCTCTTCCGTCACCGTCGGCTTGCCAACAGTCTTGGGCAGGTTGACGTCGATGCCCCGGTACATGAGCGGCGCCGTCAGCATGAAGATGAGCAGGAGCACGAGGACGACGTCCACGAGCGGGATGATGTTGATCTCGGACAGGGAGCCGCCGGCGCGGCGGTAGCCTCCACCACTGCCGCCCCCGTGGTCCATGGTGAAGGCCATGGCTACCGGCTCGCGGTTTTCGCCGCCGCAGGCCGCGCGAAGATGTTCACGAGCTCGAGCGTGAAGCCGTCCATCTCCGTCGCCAGGCGCCTCGTGCGATTGATGAACAAGTTGTAGCCCATGACGGCCGGGATCGCCGCGCCCAGCCCCGCGGCCGTGGCGATTAGCGCCTCGGAGATGCCCGGCGCCACGACGGCCAGGCTCGCGGAGCCCTGCTGCCCGATGCTGTGGAAGGCGCTCATGATGCCGACGATCGTGCCGAAGAGGCCGATGAAGGGCGCGGCGCTGGCGGTCGTGGCGAGGAAGGGCAGGTAGCGCTCCATGCGCGCCACCTCGATCTCCGTCGCCCGGCGCATCGCCCGGTGCGCGGCGTCGAGCGCGTCACGCGGCAGGCCTTCGCCGTCCTCGAGCGCGGCGTCCACCTGGTCCACGCCGCCGTAGACGCTCGACAGCTCGAGGCCCGCGGCCGAGTAGAGCTGGGCGAGCGGGCTCGAGCGGAACTTCTTCGCCGCGCCGTAGATGATCGAGAATCGCCGCCCCTCCCGGAAGGACCGCATAAAGCGTTTCGCGTCGCGTTTGATGGCGCGGAACTCCCACCACTTCTCGACGATGAGGGCCCAGCAGATGACCGAGAAGAAGAGGAGCACGCCCAATACGAACCTGGCGAGAGGACCCGCCTGAAGGATCAGGTCGAGGACGTTGGAAGACATCGCGGCCTGAGGTGGCAAGCGGGACTCCTTTATTGACGGGAAGTCGTACCAAGGGGCACGGCTGATGATACCCAGGCAGCGCGATGAGTGTCAACGAATTTGGCCAGAAATGCCCGGTTTATTTGACAGCGCTGGGAGCGGGCCGTATAAGGGAAGCCGTATGTTCCACTCCCCCGGCGCTATCGTCTTGCAGCTGGGCCCCCTGACCTTCCGCTGGTACGGCATCCTCATGGCCAGCGCCATGGCGTTGGGCCTCTGGCTCGCCTATCGCGAGGCCGTGAGGCGAGACGTGGACCCCGACAGCCTGCTCAAGGCTTGCGAGCTGGGGCTCCTCGGCGGGCTTGTGGGCGCGCGTCTCTACTACGTCGTCTTCAACCTGGACTACTACACCCGCTACCCGGCCAAAATCCTCGCGGTGTGGGAGGGCGGGCTTGCCATCCACGGAGGCGTGCTGGGAGGACTCCTCCTCGGCGGCGGCTACGCGCTGTGGCGCGGGTTGCCGGCCGTCACGTACCTGGATATCGCCGCGCCGAGCTTGGCGCTGGGACAGGCCATAGGCCGGTGGGGTAACTTCTTCAACGAGGAGGCCTTCGGCACGCCGACGGACCTGCCGTGGCGGCTCTACATCTCGGCGCCGCACCGACCCGTCCAGTACGCCCAGGATGAGTTCTTCCACCCGACGTTCCTCTACGAGTCGGTGTGGGATCTCCTCGTCTTCATCGTCCTGGTCCGCGTCTTCCGGGACCGACTTCAGCGGGCGCCGGGCGCGCTGTTTCTGACCTATCTCGGGCTCTACTCCGTCGGCCGTTTCATCACCGAGGCTCTCCGCACCGACGCGCTCATGTTAGGTCCCCTTCGGGTGGCACAGCTGGCCAGCGTCGTCGGCGTGGCGCTCGCGCTCGTGGGCGTCCCGCTGCTTCTGCGCCGGGCTCGCGCCTCCGCCTGACGCCGTGCACTTCGTCTTCCTCGGCAGCTCGGGGGCCATCCCCGGGCGGGACCGCGACACGACATCCCTCGTCTTCGTCGGCCCACGCGACGCCGTCCTCGTGGACTGCGGCGGCAGTCCGGCCCAGAAGCTCCTCCTGGCAGGGGTGGACCCGCTCGCGCTTTCCCGCGTCGTCATCACGCATATCCACCCCGACCACGCCTACGGCTTGCCATCCCTCGTGCAGACCCTGTTCCTGCTAGGCCGGCACGCCCCCCTCCACCTCGCGTGCCGCGAGGAGCACGAGGCGCCGCTCCGCGCGCTGCTGGGCCTCTTCGGCCTGCTGGAGCGCCCCGGGATATTCCCTCTCGTATGGGAGCCGGTGCCTCCGCGCGAGGGCTTTGCCGTCGGCACGCCCGGAGACTTCGCGCTCACGGCGTCGCCGAATGCCCACGGCGGCATGCCCAACATGGCGCTGCGCTTCGAGGCGCCGGGCCGGCCCGCCGTCGTCTACTCCTCCGACACCGAACCCTGCGCCGCGGTGGAAGCGCTCGCACGCGGCGCTCACACGCTCATTCACGAGGCGACCTTCTCCGAGCGGCGGCCGCGCGGCGTCGGCGCCCACTCCACGGCCGCCCAGGCGGGGGAAGTCGCGGCACGCGCGGGCGTGGCCCGGCTCATCCTCGCCCACATCGACGCCGGCCTCCACGGCGAGCTCGACGCGCTCCGCGAGGAGGCGCGCGCCCGGTTTCCCGGCACGGTGGAGATCGCCCGGGAACTCGTGCCGTACCCGCTGTGACGCCGCGCATCGCCCGCGCGCAGGCCCTCCAGGCCCGGCTGCGCCGCCGCGTGCGGACTCGCGGCGGCCCCCGCCACGTGAGGCTCGTGGCAGGGGCCGACCTGGCCTATCGCGGCGACGGATCGCGCGCGTGGGCCGCTGTCGTCCTCTGGTCGCCGAGCGACGGCGCCATTGTGGAGACCGTGACGGCCTCCGGGCGCCCGAGCTTCCCGTACGTGCCCGGCTATCTCTCCTTCCGTGAGGGCCCGCTCCTCTTGCGTGCCTTCGGGCGCCTCCGGCACAGGCCCGATCTCGCCCTCTTCGACGGGCAGGGCATCGCGCATCCGCGCGGGATCGGCCTCGCCTCGCACTTGGGCGTGCTGCTCGATCTGCCGAGCGTCGGCCGCGCCAAGACGCGTCTGGTCGGAGAGCACGGCGAGCCCGGGCCGCGGCGCGGCGACTGGACGCCGCTCGCGCTCGCGGGTTGTCAGGTAGGGGCAGTGGTGCGCACGCGGGACGGCGTCAAGCCG
>ORMF010161011.1_pt1 | contig 15372 bp, 11 predicted proteins | sample 1779871 | NCBI WGS metagenome assembly ORMF01 (sample SAMEA104232316, study PRJEB22302) | groundwater metagenome | biome: forest; feature: aquifer; material: groundwater | place: USA | collected 2011-08-07 | depth 5.4 m | reverse complement strand
TTGGTCGTATAGCCATAATTAAAAATCTTCTTCCGTATTTTATCATCCATACCGCTGCCATTATCCGTAAAATGAACCGCGATCAAATCCGGATTTTCATCTAAGACTTCGGCCTTGACCTCGATTCGGGGATTGCGCCGGCCGGCCATCGCGTGATAGGCATTGATAAAAAGGTTCAGGAATACTTCCTGCAGACGTTCCAAATCCCCGCGAATTAAGGGGGTACTCCCAGGAACATTAAAATCCACTTCCGTACCGGCCAAATTGTCCAGATACGTCTGAAACTGCACTAACGGCAAAGTTTCTTCCAAAATCAGCTTCAAGGAAAGCGGCTCGAACTTGCCCTTTTCTGATTTTTTTAAAAGGCCGGTGAGCGTATTCACAACAGCCTTGATGCGGTTGATATTTTGTTCCATTTTCTGAAATATATCTAGGATGTCGCCTACTTTCAGATCCGCATTTTTTCTATATTTGAGGATGGCTCGCGAAACATTCATCGAGAGAATTGTCAACGGATTATTGACCTCATGGCCAACCGATGCCGCTAACCGCCCCAAAGTCGCCATCTTCTGTTCGTGAATCAACTGTGCCTGCGTATCCTGTAATTGCTTATTGGCCGATTCGGTTTCGCTGAGTGCCTGCGTCAAGCTGGTTTTAGCCCCTTCTAGGGCCTCATTAATTTTTTCAAGCTCCCTAGTTTTATTAATAGCTTCGTCATAAAGTCGGGCATTCTCGATGGCAATGGCCGATTCTTGCGCCAGCGTATAAAGGACATTAGCATCATCACCAGAGTAAACATCACCGGATTTTTTTGGACCTAAAATTAAAATGTTTCGCAATTCCTTCCCCAAGAAACTCGGGACAGAAAAAACGGCATTCAATTCTTCCATTTGCTCCTTTATAGCCTTAAAATTATAAATAACATCTGATTCCATTTTTGTCTTTCTAGTATTTCGTCCCTCGCCTTCGATACGCTCGTTGACGTATTCAACATCGATAGACTCCTTTTCATTAATGAGATATTGAATCAGAGGTGAATTCGTTTCAATATAATAAACGTAATATTTTTTCCCATAGCCTCTTTGGTATTCCAGGCTAAAACGTACCCCTTCACTTTCTCGAGTCAGAATCGCCGCGCAACTTACTCTCATTCGCATGGTAATAAAATGAGTCACTAATCCGAAAAGATGCTCCAAACTTTTAATTCTAGATATTCCTTTGGATGCATCCTTAAGCAACTTTTGGTAATCATATTTTTTTTGAAATAAAAAGCGATCTGTTAAATTCATCATAAGATTTCTGATCGGATCGTATCCTAATACTATGAGGAAAATACTTAAAACGTATGTCCAGGTATTACTCAATCTAAAATAAACATTCAAAACTTCTCGCACGAAGACCGTAGCCACTAAAAAAACTGCAAAAACAAAGGCTAATAAACCAGCAAAAATTAAAGTCCTTTTAATTACAACTTCAACATCAAATTCATGATATCGAATGATTGTATAACTCATTGCAAATGGGTATAGGACTATTAATGTACTCGCGTAGGGCGGGAAGGGAATATTGAAAATCAAAAAAAACAGTGATGCCCCACCAATAAACCCCAAAAATGATGTAAACATAAAATATAATAATCTTTTTCTATTATTCCCCTTTGACCGCATGAATTCTTTCCACAAATTAAAATGCGCATGCCCTAGCGCAAAAAAGATATATAGCCCAACATAGATTGGATAAAGAGGGCCTTTCTCAGGATAATATTTGAAATCCATTTTTGAACGGAGTTCGCTAACTACCAAAGGGGTTATAGATGCAAGAAACATCACGGACGATACAATGTATGCCCATCTCAAGAGTTTAGTGTATTGTTCGCGCCGGCCGATAAATGCCAGTGTAAAATGTAAAAAGGTAACGGGGATGAATGCTCCTGCTGCGTGTGAACCCCTACTGGCCGTAAGCGCAAGCGAATACCCCTGTTCTGGAAGCAGTGACAGGAAATATCCAAAAGCCCAAAATGCTACCATTGAACAGAAAACTAGGAATATTTTGCAGAGGAATTTGTGCGGATTATGAAAGAAGACAAACAGACCAATCCCTGCATATGAAACGGTGGTCAGCAGGGTGATTAAAATATAAAATGCCACTCGATTCCTATTTAATCTAGATAGTTTTCTAAGTTAATCTTTGTGCCCTGATTCAAATACAGCTGATTCAACCTCTTTAATATCTGCAGAGCTATAACCCTATGCCCTCTATCATTTGGATGAAGGCCATCATCAGACAAGACAAATTCTATTTCGCTTTCCAACGGCAAGCGTATATCTATCATTTGACAATCTAATAAATCTGCGATTCTTTTAATTTCTTTACTATACATCCCTTGCAATTTTGATGGATCTGTTTCAGCGCTTTTGCTAATGCTACACAGCTCCGGATACGCATTAAACAGCTTTTTAGAGTTTATAGGCTGCAAGTTGCAAAAAATCGGTACTTGCCCATTGTTCTTAATTTTCGTTCCCATTTCTATCAAATTTTGATGCATTTTATTAATTGCGATTTTCGGCACCCCATCAGCCTGAAACCAACAATCATTATTTCCAAACAATATAAACACGTGGGATAAATCTTTTTGAGACAAAACATCACTACTAAGTCTTTGCAATCCATCCTCACTTGTATTCCAGTTCCGAGTTCGAAGAGAAACAGGGAACGTTAAAGCACTCTTGACTAACTTTGCACACCCCAAATCTCTTGTTGATGCACCTGTCCCTGCCAATATACTATCGCCAAAAAATATTAATCCCGTGATTGCCATGACTATTTATCCTTAAAATTCGGAGCGCGCTTTTCTTTGTATGCCCGCAACCCTTCCTTCATATCTTCTGATTCGCAAACGCGTCTGAAACATTCAATCTCAATTTTAAGACCTTCTTCAAACGAAGAACTTCGCAAACCTTCTCGAATTGCCTTCTGTGCCATTTCAATACAAATTTTACTATTCCGTATAATGCGTTTCGCCAAATCCATGGCGGACAACAGGACATCTTGTGCAGGCACTACAATATCTGCAAGCTTTAACTCAAGTGCTTTTTGAGCTGATATCAAATCCCCCGTTAGAATTAATTGTCTTGCCCAAGAAGCACCTATAAGACGAGTGAGCCGTTGTGTACCGCCAAAACCAGGTATAATCCCTAGGTTCACTTCAGGTTGACCAAACTTAGCTTTATCCGAAACAATTCTCAGATGGCAAGCCATGGCGATTTCATTGCCACCACCGATGCATAGGCCATTGATTGCTGCGATCACTGGTTTATTCATATTTTCGATCTTGTTACACAGGCGCTGCCCGCGAAGTGCCATTGCTTTCCCTTCGTCTGGCGATGAGATCAAAATAATTTCATTGATATCAGCTCCCGAGGAAAATATACGCTCGTTAGCAGATGAAAGAATCATAACTTTAGCTACCGCATCCAGAGAAAACCGGTCTATAACAGATTCAATTTCATCAAACAACGCGAAATTAAGTGCATTTACGGGTGGATTATCTATCAGCAATATCCATATCTGCTCATCGATTTCCTTATTCAACCTTATCTTTTTAAACACGGCTTTCTTTTCAGTCATACTTTTACCGCTTACTCAATTCGATTATATAGTCGACCACTTGTTTTATTTTGCGCTTCGAGTTCGCTTCGCTCAGATTAGGATTTACTTGAAATTCTTCCTCAATCGCATTCATCAAATCCAGTGTCTCGACAGAATCAACACCCAGATCATCTACTATATCTGTTTCCCAATCAATATTGGGCTGACTTCCTGGCTTCTGATCATGAAAAGATTTTAGCAAATTCATTAATATTTTTATTAAACGATTAAAAACTTCCTGTCTATCGAGCGCCATCAGTTTCTCCTTGTTCGGTTTTTTTTCGAATCTTAAATAGATTATACATTCCCCATTTATCAGTCATGATACTAATACTTCTAAAGCCAGTTTGCCATAACCACCCATGTAGAATTTCAGATTTCCTATAATAAAGCACCCAGGGCCCCTCTTTGGTTGTGCAAACTTTTTCCATAAGTTTTTGGCTTGGATTAGCTTGCTGGCTAAAAAAGATGAAAAGACCGCTATCGGTCAACCCTTCATAGACCTGGCCAAAGACACGCTTAGTGCTTTCTTCATCAAGGTACTCTACCAAACCCGAAGCTATAATAATATTCGGTTTCCAGTTAATACTTTTCCCAAAATTTTTTAAATGCCCAAGGCAAAAAACATTACCTTTAAAATATCGCAATTGTCTCTCTGATATATTGTTGGCTGCCGCAAGTTCCTTACCAAGGTTCAATGATTTTCTATCAAAGTCAACGCCTATGATCTCCACATCACTTTGATCAAATTTTGACTCTATATCTGTTAGATAGCGCCCCGCCCCGCAAGCAACATCCATTATCCTTGCCACGTCATCTTTTTTCTTCAATGCTAATATTTCATTAGATAATATTTCGATGATTTTGTCTTTTCTAGCTCTAGTAGCCTTAACTGCAGGCAGACGCAATAAAATAAAATCGATGATTTTCCCTATGCCATAATATCCTGCTGAGATTTTTGCATACATATGATCAAAATTATATCCTGTCGCAGCTTCACCTAATACACTTTGTCTGCCCAGTTTACTCGTGAGTAAAATATTTCTGATAACCCTTTTGTAAATGAAATCTTCCAGTACTTTTATTATTCGCATCATGCTTTTTTCCCAAAAATCAAAACTGAATTATTCGAGCCAAACCCAAATGAGTTAGAAATGGCATATCTAATTTTCTTCTCTATTTTCTTTCCCAAAACTACGTTTATGTTGCAATCACCATCAAGCTCATCACAGTTGATGTTAGGCGGAACTATGTCATAGAGCACAGCCAACGTCGTTAAGATAGCTTCGATAGCGCCTGCAGCGCCAATGGTGTGCCCCGTTTGCGATTTTGTACTGCTTACCAAGGGCCCCTGATTGCCGAAACCGAATACTTTTCCAATAGCCTTAGCTTCACAGGCATCATTCATTTTGGTTGCCGTACCATGGGCATTAATATAGTCGATTTTTGTGTGATCTATTCCAGCTGAAATCAAGGCGCTTTGTATCGCCTTCGCAGCATCCTCACCGCTGGGATCTGGCGCCGCCATATGGAATGCACCACAATTGCTGGCATAACCACACAATTCGGCATAAATATTTGCGCCTCGTGCTAGAGCTTTCTCAAAATCTTCTAACACTAAAATGCCGGCACCTTCCCCCAGCACAAAACCATCCCTATCTTTATCGAAAGGGCGGGGCGTTCTTCCTTGATGCTTTTCTCCATTCGATAGCACTCTCAACGCTTGATAGGCGGCATAGGTAAAAGGGGTAATAGGACATTCGACTCCCCCCGTAATAGCTATATCTGAGACTCCGTTAAGTAACATCTGTGCAGCCATCCCAATAGCATTGCCCCCTGATGAACAAGCTGTTGAGATCGTAAGATTTGGACCACGAAGCTTAAACTCCATAGCGATAAAAGCGGAAACCGCGTTAGGTGCTATACGCGGTACTGAGCTCGACAGTACTTTCCTCGGATCGCGTCCTTGTATAAGCTGAAAAATTTGTTCTTCATGGAATAGACTCCCACCCAGCCCTGATCCAATGACAACAGGCACATTATTCTCATCTTTATTAATATAACCTTCTAATTTAGCATCTTCGATCGCCATTCGTGCGGCGGCAACTCCCATCTGAGTAAAGCGGTCTGCTTTCCTGTAAACTTGGGGAAGCATAAAATCCTGTGGATTAAAATTTCTCACTTCAGCTGCTATCTTTGTTTCATAATCATGAGCATCAAATAACGTTATTTCACCGGTACCACACTTCCCAGCACAAGATGCCTCCCAAAGGTTCTTTATTCCAATACCAATAGGAGTGACTGCACCCAATCCGGTAATTGCTATCCGTTTTTCTTTCATAAGTAATCCCTGATTACGGTTAACAACTTATCTATATTCACTGGTTTATATAGAACTTCACCAATAAAATTAGCTTTCAATTCTCCACCGTATTCGGCATAGCCTGTGATAAAAATTATAGGCAAATCTTTTTTCCCTGCCCGAACTAATCGAGACTGTATTTCTGATACGGTTTCTACTCCGTTTTTTCCAGGCATTCTTATGTCAGATAAAATCAAATTAAAATCAGAAATTTTGAAAGCTTCGATAGCTTCTTCATATGAAGACGCCGGAGTGACTTCATATCCTTGACCTTTTAATAATTTTGTAAAGGTTTTCAGAACAAGGGCATCGTCATCAATGACTAGTATCAGTATTTTATTAATCATAATTCAAATTAAACAACTCCTTGCGATACGTGCGCCAAATTAAAAATTAATGAAAATGTAGTCCCAACACCATACTCCGAGGTTACCGCCGTACGGCAATTATGTTTTTCCAAAATTTTATAGGAAATTGCTAACCCCAACCCTGTCCCCTTGCCAACATCCTTGGTAGTGAAAAATGGGTCGAAAATTTTGCCTAGATTTTCTTTTTTAATTCCGATCCCATTGTCACGCACCAAAACTTCTACTATCCCATTATATTGTTTCAATTGAACGTTAATTATCCCCTTCCGTTTAGCTTCTAATATCGCATCGCGCGCATTGATAAATAGATTTGTCACAACTTGTTCCAATTCAGATGCGATACCAGTAATTTGAACCCGTCCATTGGACTCAATTTCCATCTGAATGTTTTCCTGTTCGAATTGATATCGCAACATGTCCGCACAACTTTGAATTACTTTGCTTAAATCAAGAGGCTCAAGACTGGCTTCTGCTGGTGATTTGCGATAATATTTTAAAAGTTTTTGGACTATCAGTTGACATCGTTTGGCGCCTTCTTCAATCATTTCAATGGATTCCATATCATCCGAATTGGCGGTCATTTTGAGTAGCTGAGCATTGGTCAAGACTGCTGTTAATGGGTTATTGATTTCATGGGCAACGCCGCCGGCGAGAGTGCCTAAGGTGGCGAGTTTTTCGGCCTGGATAAGTTGTTCCTGAGTTTCGACGAGTTCTTGGGTGCGTTCTTTGACTTTGACCTCGAGTTCTTCGTTCCAGCGCTTGAGCTGGCGGGTGATTTGGCGGATTTTGAGCAGGACGGCGATGCGGGCGATGAGCTCTTCCTTATTAAACGGCTTGGCGATGTAATCGTTGGCGCCGAGGCCGAGGCCGTAAACCTTGTCGCCCATTTCGGTTTTGGCCGTGAGCATAATCACGGGCAATTCTTCCGCCGAATGCTTGTCCCGGAGTTTTTTGCAAAATTCAAAGCCGGACATGCGCGGCATCATCAGATCCAAAAGGACCAAATCCGGATTTTCCTTTTCGATTTTCTCAAGGCCTTCCACGCCGTCCGCCGCCTCGATGACTTGGTAATGATTGAGTGTCAAGCGTGTGCGGATCACTTCGCGGTTGACCGCGTTATCGTCGATGATCAGAATTTTTTCGCCGTTGCCCTGAATCGCCGCTTTGAGTTCTTCATCCTTTTCCAAATCGTAGGCTTTGTCGGCCCCGAAAACTTCCTGGTTCTGTTGGGCTGTCTCCAAAGCCTGGACCGCCTGGACCGTTTCCCGGGTCACCGGCGCAGACTGTGCGGCCGTTTCCACCGAAAACATTTGTTTGGGCAGAGCAAAAGAAAAGCTGCTCCCGCGCCCCAGCTCGCTTTGCACCACGATATCATCGCCGTGATGGCGAACAATCTCACGCGCAATCGCCAAACCCAACCCCGTGCCCTCAAAACGCCGGGTGGTGCTGCCGTCTGCCTGCCGGAAACGCTCGAAAATCACGGCCTGGTCTTTGGAAGAAATCCCGACGCCTGAATCCTCCACCGAAATCCGCACCTTATCGGGCTCATCCTGAATGCGGATCAAGACCCGTCCGGCTTCGGTAAACTTAATCGCATTGCCGACCAGGTTGATCAAAACCCGCTGGATTTTTTGCGGATCCCCGTAAATATCCGGCACGGTCGCCGCGGCCACACGGCCGAATTGCAGGTTTTTCTTGCGGGCCAGGCTTTCGGTCAACGCGATCACGGAATCGACCACATTTAAAATATTAAACCCTTTGATCTGCAAGCCTTCCTGACCGGATTCAATCCGGGATAACTCCAAAAGATTGTTAATCAGTTCTTTTAAATTGGTGCCGCTTTCCACAATCATCTGCAGGTGCTTCTGCTGCGGCTCATTCAAAGGCCCGTCCGCGCCGTCCAAAATCGATTCAACCAAACCCAGAATGCCGTGGATGGGCGTCCTGAGTTCGTGCGAGGTATTGGCCAGAAATTCACTTTTCAGGCGGTCCAGCTCCAGCAAGCGCGCGTTTTGCGTCTGCACTTGCTTATAAAGCCGCGAAACATTTTCGAATTGCAGCGAATTGGAAAACGCAATGGTGAGCGGCGATTTTAATTGAGAAAGAAAATCAATCTCGGCCGCGCTGTACTTCCTCAAATTGTCTTTTTTACCAAGATGGAGCACACCGACCAATTTACCGCCGAGGACAAACGGCACGGCCACCAAAGCCTGCCTTTCGGCAAAGTAAGCCCGCATTTGCGTTTTAAGCTCTTTTAATTCGGGATCGCCTTGCGCCAGGTCTTCGATCACAATCCGGTCGCTTTTCTCAAGCCAGGTCAAGAAAGGATGCCCGGCCGCGACGGCTTCCATGCCGCGCACGCCTTTGGCGATGGCCGGCACCAACTGTTGGGTGGATTCATCCCAAAGATAGATGGAAAGATGCCGCGTATAAACGGTCTGGCGCAGTAAGCGCGAGAATTTCTGCAGCAAATCGCGCAAATTCCTTAAATGCACGAGCTCCTTTGAAAACTCGGCCAGAACGTTTTCAAGATTCGCACGTTTGCGGCGGAACAGATGGCTGAGTTTCGGCTGGACCGCCCGGAAATACGAATAAAAAATAAGGCTGAGGATCAGATAATAACCGGTCACCGCAACAGGCGTCCATTGATCGGTCCATGGCCGCGTCCAATGCAGGAGCGCCGCGAACGGCAGGACGGCAATCACCGTGCTGCCGGACCACATCAACGTTTTATGGATCACGGTTTCGATATCGAGGAATTTGTAACGCACAATCGTGTAGACCAGCGTGAAAACGGCGCCGAACATCATCAAGCCGCCCATGGGAAAAATTTCAATCCCGAAATAGGAAGGCATCAGGTCCGAAGAACCCAGCGTCGCCAGAAAGAAGGCGATCCCCACCAAACGGATTTGCCGCTTGGTAACGTCATTCGTTTCCTGTTGATAGCCCTGATAAAGAGTCGCGAAAAAGAAAACCAGATAGGCAAAAAAGAAAACCAGAAAGAGCGCGCCGCCGAATGGCGTCAGGCGCGAGTGATAGCCCCAAAAAAACTTTTGCGCTTTGAAAACGACCTGCTCGGTTGCCACGACCAGCAGAAAAAAGCAAGTGCCGGCCGCCAGGCCCGCAACAATGAGCGGCTTATTTTTGCGCGCGCGCTCGAGCCAGACCGATGCGTACGCATAAAGGCTGACCGAGATAAAAGCGCCGCCGGCGTACGTGAGGTAAAGATATGGCATGGCCGCATCCGCATTGTTGACCGAATACATGAAGAACGTGCCCAAGAGCCAAAGGAAAAACGTGACGCAGATCCCCATAAAGGCCCACATCTGGGCTGTCCGGGCGCCCTGCAGAAAAATGAAGCCGCCCCAAAAAAGCATCAGGACCGCTGCGATCAAATACGGGACCGCATACGGGTTCCATTGATAGTTTTCGAGACGGAATAAATTTAAAACCATAAGCTCCCTATTTTTCTGGATCCCCGCTTAAAACTTGCGGGGATGACACAATGATTGGGGACAGGCCCTAGGGCCTGCCCCCAAATGAATTTCTAAACGAGCTTTTTACTGTAAACCGCATAATCGCGATAATCCACGCCGCCAAATTTCTCGGCCACGCGACGCGAGGCATGATTTTCTTTTAAAACCCAGGAGTATTCGCACTGGCGGTAGCCCTTTTGCCGCATATGATGGAAGGCATGCGCCGCCAGATTGGGGGCGATGTCCTTGCCGCGCCATTCATTCAAGACGCCGATCGCAATCAAACGGGCTTCTCGCAAACCGCGCATCTGCAAAAGAAAAGGAAGTCCGCCCAGCCAATTTACATTGCCTTGTAATTTGCGGACAATGGGATTGTAATCCGGCACGCAGATCGTAAAACCAATCGTCTGCCCCTCATGGACCGCAAAAAGAATCAAGTCCGGATCCAGGATGGAACGAAAAGGGCTGATGATTTCCGCGAATTCTGCCGCCGACTGCGGCGCATAGCCCCAATGCGTCTGAAAGGTCTTGGAATAGATGTTCGATAACCGCTCGGTCTCGCGAGCAAAGGCCTTTTTGCTAAATTTTTCGATACGCACCGGCGAATTTTTTGCCGCCTGCACAAAATGATCCACTTGCGCGGCAACGGTATGATCGGTCAAATTCATGCGGTAAGCGATGAGCTCTTTTTCTTGCTGGTAGCCGAGCCGTGCCAGATAATCTTGATAGTAGGAAGGGTTGTACGGCATGAGAAAGATGGGCGTCGCCTCGTAGGAGTTTACGGCGCTCACCAACAGCCCCAAGGGATTGGCCATATAGCCGTTAAAAGGCGCATACACAAAATCGGCGCCTTCCTGCCGCAGGTACTCTTCTCCGGCTTCGAATAATTCCCGCACGGCCTCCGGCTTTTCCGGCAGGGCCTCAAAAAATCCCAGGAAGCCGGCGCGTTGATTCCAGTGCTTCTGAAAATTTTCATCGCAAAAGGCCGCCAGTGTTGCAACGATTTGGCCCTCTTCCTCCGCCACCCATAAGCGGTGTCGGCAGTGATCGTAAAAAAGGCCTTCGCCCAGTAAAAACCGGCGCGTATCCTCCAAAAGTGGCGGCACCCAGGCGCTATTGTCCGCATACACCCGGAAGCCAAACCGCAGGAATTTTTCAACATCCTGCTTGGCGTGGATTTCCCGGATTTTGATCGTGCTATGGACCGTTTCCATAATTAAGAAGCGACCTTCATTTTTTTAAGCAGGCGGAATTTTTGAAATTTTTCGACGGATTGCAGCACGTCTTCCAGCGCTTTCAAGAAAAGCCCGGCCTGCTGGCGCGTGACCGTGAGCGGCGGTGCGATTCTGAGGACATTTAAATTATTAAACGTGAAAAGCGTGATAATGCCGTGCTTTTTCAACAATTGCCGGGCAATCCAAATCGACAACACGCCTTCCATCAATTCGGTATTGCCTTTAAATTCCGCGAGCTCCATGCCGATCATCAGCCCTTTGCCCCGCACATCCCGGACAACTGAAAATTTATCTTTCAAGGCTTTTAATCCGGCCATCAGGAACACTCCGATCTCGGCCGCATTTTCACTCAAATTATTCTTGATGATGGTATGCAGGGCCGCGATGCCGCACGCGCACGCGCGGCTGTTGCCGCCGAAGGTGGAAGTGTGCAAAAGCGCGGAAGAAAAACCGCCGTACGCTTTTTTCCAAATCTCATCGGTGGTGACAATGGCCCCCACCGGCATGACGCCGCCGCCCAAGGATTTGCTCAAGATCAAAATATCGGGCTCGACATTTTCATATTCCAAGCAAAAAAGGCGGCCGGTACGGCCCATGCCGGTTTGAATTTCATCCAGCAGTAAAAGCGTGCCGTATTGGCGGCAAAGTTTTTCAGCGCCTTTTAAATAACCCGTGTCCGGAACAATGACGCCGATTTCACCCTGGATCGGCTCCACGATAAAACCCGCGACATCGTTTTTGCGAAGACGCTCTTCGAGGGCGGCCAAATCATTGAAAGGCACCCATTCGGAACCCGGCAGAAAGGGCTCAAAAGGTTTGCGGGTTTTGTGCCCGGGCTTGGCCGAAACGGCAAGCGCGCCGAAAGTTTTACCGTGATAAGAGCCGCCGGCATACAGCAGCACCGGCCTTTCCGTGGCTTTGCGCGCGAGCTTCAAGCCGGATTCCACGGCTTCGGCGCCGGTATTGCAGAAAAAACTCCGGCTCAAATTGCCGGGCGTCAAGGCCGCGAGGTATTCCGCCAGTTTCGCGGCAAAGGGATTGATCGTGGATTGGAAAATATTAGGACGGTTTTCGACGAGGCGCAACGCCGCCAGCACTTCGGGTGGCTCGTGCCCGAGATTGGCGGCGCCAAGCCCCGAAATAAAATCGAGGTATTCGCGGCCTTCATCATCTCTTAAATGGATGCCGCGGGCTTCCACAAAGCGGCGGGTCGTGCCCAGGATATGCATGATGTTCAACGCCACGGCATTTAAATTCTTGCGGTAGGCCCGGGTAATGTCCCCCACCGGCATGTTCAAAACTTCTTCCACGCCGCCCAGCCGTTCCAGAATTTTTATTTTTTCGTCGTTATGCATATCCCTCTCTCGTTACGCTTTTACCCTGCCAAATCCAGCAACCTCCTCATCGGCGATTAATCTTTTGCCCCAAAAAAACGGCGCCACATCAAAACCGTGCTTGCGGGCAACGCCCATGATGTAATCTACTTTTTCCTTGGTGATATTGCCGCGGCCCCAGGAGAAATTCTCGTAACGTTCCTCCAGATCCAGCAGAATCGCCTCTGAAAAACAGCCGTACAGCACATTCACGCTGGGAAGCCCGGTGTCGTAACCCAAATCAATCGGGCTCGGCAGCGACGCGATACCGCCCGAAAAAATGAAGATGTCCTGGCGGTCGCATGCACGGTAGGAAATATTTTTAGGGTAACCCACATCGCAAATAATGGCGCCGGGTTTAAAATTATCAAAATTGAGGATCGAGCTGGAAACGCTTGCGGCCGCGATAACGATGTCCGCGTCTTTGACCGCGGCATTGTTATCCCGTGTCGCCGTGATCTTGGATTTTGCCGCGTAAACAAGCGTTCTTTCAACTTCCGCCAGGTTTTTTTCGCTGCGGCCCGTGATGGTCACCTCGCGCACGATCTCGGAAAGGATCCGGGCGCAAGTCCCGCCGATATCACCGGCGCCGCCGATGACCGTTACTTTGGCCTGGCTCAGGTTCACCCCTCGCAAGCGGGCGGCCTTATAGACCCCTTCCAGGGCCAGCGCCACGGTCAAAGTATTGCCGGTGGTCATGGGCACATTCACCGGATTGGCAAGGTCGGTCCCGAAACGCTGCGCCACAATCGAGGCAAACCCGCCGAGGGCGACCACGCCCACGCCAAGGTCCTCCGCCACTTTGCACGATTCCACGACTTTATGAATGGCGCGCTTGGAATCCACGGTGATCATATCCGGGATGATGGGGCACATCACAAAATAGCCGTGCGTCTTCTTGCCGGTCTTCGACTTGAATTCTTTCACATCATAAAAGCGGTACGCCTTGGTCAAATCAAACAGCTTCATGAGGAATTCCGGCGAGGGCTGTTTGAAATCCGGCTTATGAAACTCGAAATGGCGGATCAAATGTTGCATGTTGTAGGGATGCGCGATAATCCCAAAGCCTCTGAGGTCGCTGGTCTTGCGGTGATGAATCTGCTGGTAGCGGTGCTTGGTCAGATACTCGCACATCCCCTCCAGCATATATTGAAAGCTTTTTTTGAATTTTTCTTTAAAAAGAGGCCCGACGCTATTTTCAATGAGCGGCACGCCGATCTGAAGCGACATCTCGAGAATAATTTCCGTGCCGCCCTCCGGGCCGTCTTTCAGCATCCATTTGCCTTCGAATTTCTCCAAATCGCCTTCAATCGCCCGGAAATGAACGGTGTAGTTTTCAAAATCAAACCGGTCTTCTTCTTTCCAACGGATCGGCACGCCTTCGAGCTCGGCCTTCCATTGGGTCAAGGAACCCTTGCGGTTTTTTTGCAAAACCGTGCATTCCTGAATGCTCGGCATAAATTGTTTGAGGCCATCGATCTTGGTGATCAGCCTTAAGATCTTCCATTTTTTGGAAGGGCAAATTTTCGTGACTCTAATTTGAATCGGATTCATCGGAGAAACCGGGCCTTTCGCGCGTTTGTGTTGTTGTCATTCTGAGACCCCGCCGCGGCGGGGCGAAGAATCTCAGATCCTTCGTCTCCCGCCATAGGCGGGATTCTCAGGATGACAGAAAAACTTACCAATTTTCGGCAAAACCTGTACATGGGTATCATCTATGTATCGGCGTTAACCACGGTTGTCTTTTGGTGTTACCGAATGGCTGTTTTTCCGGCTGCTATTGATAAAATCGCGGACATGGGCGCGTTGAACGCGCCAGCGCGTGCCGCCCATTTTAATGGCGGCTAATTTGCCTGCTTTGATGTATTTGAGGAGAGTTTTGCGGGATTTGATGCCGAGATAGAGCTGAACCTCGGCAAGTGTCATGAATCGACTAGCACCCGCGCTTGTTGCTCGGGTACTGCCAAGGGCGGGCTTGCCGCCCGCCTCTTGTCTAGACTTTTCTAGATTATTTTTGCTCTTTGCCATGTCTTCCCTGGATGCTTGTAAAAAGACTGGATCAAGCGACGAAAGAATGAGAACAACCAGGAAATAATAGGAAATCTTAGGTAAAACCGGGTATTTCTAGGTGGGGTGCATTCTACGACTTTTGCCCGAAGCGTCAACGCTTTTTTGGGGATTCCCCCGACAACTTCTGTGGGGGAAAGGCGGAACACAAGATTTTGGGCCTGCAAAGCCCGTAAGGCACTATAACCAGCCGGAAAGACCTTGGTATTTTGTCATTCCCGCGAAGGCGGGAATCCAGCTGGATCCCCGCCTTCGCGGGGATGACAGAATGTAAAAAAGGGGACATGTACGAATTGTGTACGTGTCCCCTTTTTTAGATGAGTTTTTAGTTCTGTGCCCCGGTAGGAAATTCCAAATAAAAGGTATTCCCTTTTTCAGCGGCGCAAAGGCGGATCGTGCCACCATGATGTTCGACCAATTTTCTGGCAATAAAAAGGCCGAAACGTGCCGATTGATCACGGTCTTCGCGTTCATAAAAAGGATCAAAGAGCAGGGACTCATCCCCCTGTCTCAATCCCTGAAAATGATAACTGATGCGGATATCGTGGTATGGTTTAGCGGCTTCTGCCTTCCCCTCGCACTCGGCCACCGCAATGCTGACAATTCCCACGTTACCGTTGATTTCATGGCGCGCGAAATGAATCAGATGGAACAGGATGGTCTCGAGATGTTCCTTGGGCACGTGCACAGGGTTTAAATCATGGGGAACGGCTTTTAAAATCGTAATCCGCTGCAGCGGGAAAGTATATTGCATGGCCCGCAAAACTTGGTCGACCAGCCCTTGCATCCGGGTTTCGGCCGGCTCAACCCGGTCTGCCCGCATGCCGGACATCTCGCGAAAAT
>ORMF010609847.1_pt1 | contig 15377 bp, 15 predicted proteins | sample 1779871 | NCBI WGS metagenome assembly ORMF01 (sample SAMEA104232316, study PRJEB22302) | groundwater metagenome | biome: forest; feature: aquifer; material: groundwater | place: USA | collected 2011-08-07 | depth 5.4 m | reverse complement strand
GGTCAGGGGTCAGGGGTCAGAGAAAAGATTAAAGAAGAAGTTTTAAAGGCGCTAAAAGTTCCTTTAAAGTTCACCCCCCTCTGGATTGAGGCAATCGGCATGGGCACTGTGATGGGCGCGATAGTAGATGGGAATAAGCGGTTTAAAGAAAGACTAAAAGAGATTGACGATAAGATATTTTTATTTGAGGCAACAGACTTGGGTAAAAAAATCTATCTGCACATCAAAGACGGCGATATAAAGATTATCCCTCATCTTGCAAAAACACCGGATGTTGTAATGAAAGGTGAAACAAGGGTATTTTTTGGACTGCTCCTCGGCAAGGAAGACCCTGATACGGTATTTTTCTCAAGAAGACTGGAGATAAGCGGGGATACTGCTGCGGCTCTACATTTTAAGAATATATTGAATAGTATGTAGGGTGGGCTATGCCCACCGATTTTTTTGCCGCATATTTTTGGTGGGCGCAGCCCACCCTACCTACTGTATGAATGTGGGAAGTTAAATGGGTGCTATCGCTCATTTGTTTTTATTCTCACATGGTTGGAGCATATTTATGAAGGAGGAATTGAAACAGCAGGATGTCGTTGATGATCCATTGATCCATGAAGTAATTCTTACTGAAACCGGCAGGTTAATGAATTCAGCCAAATTACTGCATGGTGATCGAAGGGATCTTGCTATCCTACGACTTGAGTATGAAGACGCAATTATTCGTGAAGCCCCAATCGCTCGTTGTGCTGCATGTCATCAAGCGGTCAAACCAAGATTATCACCATTGAGACGCCGTTTTTTTCGTCATTATAAAGGCGATGGTAATTGCCCTTATCGCACTAGCGGATCTAATAACCAACGTATGATAGATGCAATGCGTTATAACGGCATCAAAGAAGGCCCTGATCATATCCGCCTAAAAGAACTATTAGAGAGTAGTCTTAAAGCGGATACATCATTTGGTCCAGACATAAAGATAGAAAAACACTGGTGGGCTACTGTGGACACCTCAAAGTGGCGCAAACCAGATGTAGCGGCATGCTATCGTAAATTGAATTTGCAAGTTGCATTTGAGATACAGCTCTCAAGCACCTTCATCAATGTAATGGCTGAAAGGCGCCGTTTTTATCTTGAAAACGGTGGTCTTCTCTTTTGGATATTTAAAAATGCACAGACGATTGAACCACGTCAGTTCCAGGACGACATCCTATACAATAACAATAGCAATCTCTTTATTATCGATGAGGAAACCACTCAATGTTCCAGCGAGCAGCACCGTTTAATACTGCGTTGTTTCTATAAGGTTCCAAAAGTTAATAGAGGCAATATCATAGAGGAATGGGAGGAGAGATTAGTAGGCTTTGACGAACTTACCATCGAAGCAGATCGACAAAAGGCTTGGTGGTATGATACTGAGGGAGAACTGGCAAAGGCCAATGATGAAATAAGCAAGCAAAAGACCATTGACCTTCGTGAACGGTTTGAACAGTTTTGGATTGGAATAGGAAAACATCCAATAGATGATGAGCATGAATATCATGAGTTGCGTATATTGTTAGAAAACAATGCTATCAAAGTTCCAGATAATTATGAAGATGGAAGTTTTGCAGCCCTTCTCAACATTCTCTATAGCGCCAAGCATGGAAAACCTATCGGCACCTATCATTACACTAGGTTTGTTGAAGTGGCCCATAAAATGGCTGAGACCTATCCCAGATATTTGCGCTACTTTGCAGATGTCGTGACAGAGAGTGGCACAAAGCAGCTATTAAAGAAAGAGGATACCAGCAGTAAGTGGCAAAAAAGAAAGAGAAAACTTTGGAAGATGATAGAATCCAATGTTCCTGAAGTGGCACCAGACTTACGCTATGCTAATCTTGTGCGTCTATTATTCCCATGTTGTGAGGCAACATTGGCTCGCTTTGCCCCAAAAGAATAATGAAAACGATTATGACAGTAAAAGCTGCGCAGGGGGAAATCATGAACAACACATCCCAATAAAAACAAGATCAATATTGTTTAAGCACATCAATCATCTCCCGCTCCCTTTTCCCGCTTCCCCTCTCACCCGCCACATCCAACACCCATCTCTTTTCCTATTTTGTCAAATCAGGCAATAACCAATCCGGTTCGAAAGGCGCTATTCATCGCTCTGTACGCGTACCTTTGAAGTGTCGTTTAGGGGCGCCCGAACTTTTGGCTGCGGGACGGGATTTATGCCGTGCATGAGAAGGCGCACCTGTCTTTTTTGCGGCTGGCCGGAAAGCCGGTCTTGCCATAGAATGTTCCTGATGAGGCGCTGGGGCTTTGTAGTTGAAGTTCTCTATAGTCCGACGTTCGAGCTGGGAATGGAGGACTTTTTCTATAGTGCGAACCATGACCGTATCCTCTGATGTTACAAGCGTGAAGGCGTCGCCGCTTCTGGCAACGCGGCCGGTCCGGCCTATGCGGTGGATGTATGCCTCGACTGTATTGGGAATATCAAAGTTTATGACATGAGAAATCTGCGATACATCTATGCCGCGTGCGGCTATGTCTGTTGCCACCAATACCTGAAATGTGCCGTCACGAAACCCGTCCAAAGCTGCCTGTCGCCGGTGTTGGGAAAGGTTCCCTTGAAGCGAGGCCGCTTTGTAACCGGCCTTGACAAGTTGCTCTCCAAGACGCTTGGCGCGATGTTTGGTGCGGGTGAAAATCAGCACTGATTCGGTATCCGTATGATGCAACAACTCAAGGAGCAGGCCGGTTTTGAGATGCTCTGAAACAGGGTAGATGGCATGGCTCACGGTAACCGCAGGAGAACCGCTCCCCACCTGCACGGTAACCGGATTGCGGAGCGTTTCGTGGGCAAGACGTTTGATCTCTTCTGGCATGGTGGCCGAAAAGAGGAGGGTCTGCCGCTCACTGGGTATCCGTTTAAGTATTTTCCGTATATCAGGCAAAAAGCCCATGTCGAACATGTGGTCTGCCTCATCAAGAACCAGAACTTCCAGCCGGGACAGGTTGATGGTAGCTTGCCCGATATGGTCGAGCAGACGACCGGGACAGGCAACAACAATCTCGGCGCCCTGCATCAGTTTTTGAATCTGGGGGTTAATATTTACTCCGCCGTAAACGGTAACGCTCCTAAGGCGGGTCTTGCTTCCGAGGGTTTGAATGGCCTGATGTATCTGCTCCGCCAGTTCGCGCGTTGGGGCGATAATGAGCGCCCGCACATAACCGCGCCCGCCCTGCATCAAACGGTGCAGTATCGGCAGCGCAAATGCGGCGGTCTTTCCTGTGCCGGTCTGGGCAAGGCCCATGACGTCCCGCCCTTCCATTACAACCGGTATCGCCTGGGTCTGTATGGGAGTCGGCGTAACATATCCTGCCGAGGTTACTCCTTCGTACACGGCAGCATTGAGGTGAAACTTTTTAAAATCCATAATCTCCTTCTTTCTTGCTCCAAAAAAAAAGCCCCGGAGTCATTCCGGGGCATACGTTTTGATATTCGTTTCCTTCCTGGAACAGCTAATTTAATATGTTCGAATTATAGCAGATTTTGCAAGGCAATAGCAATCTTAATTAAATCTTTCTCCCTTTAGAATATGAAGAAACAGCCATTTATATATCTTCTTACTTCAAACTTGCCACCGTTACCCCTCCTCCTCCCTCAAACTGTTCCCCGCTTCTGAAATTATTTACCAGAGGATGGCCTGAGAGATGCCCCTGCACAGCCTTTGCAAGGATACCCATGCCGACCCCGTGAATTATTACAACTTCGGAATGTCCGGCAAGTGTTGCGTCATTCAAAAACTGCTCAAGCCTTGCAATTGCTTCATCAACCCGCAGACCTATGATATTTATCTCTGCTGCAACTGCCGCCTCTGACATATCAGGCTTAATAGTGCGCTTCTGCGTCTTTACAATTTTACCTTTTTTCATTCCCACATCAGACAAAGGCGCTTCCATCTCCATGCTGCCTGCCTTCACCCGCAGACGATTTTTCTTTTTTAAAAGTTTTACAACTGTTGCATCATAACCCACGGATTTTACAAACACCACATCCCCTTCTTTGAGTTCATCCATTGACACATGCTCAATATCAGCCGCCTCATACTCTTTTGCCTTTTCAATAACCTGTTCCTGCGCGGATGCTGCCTCTTTGAGAAGGGGCAAGAGATGCCTTACCCCTCCGGTCTTGTCTCTTTTTTTCGTTTCTTCAAAAAGATTTTGCATCTTTCTTTTTATGTCGGAGATAATCTCAGACGCCTCTTTATACGCATTCGCAAGCGCCTCTTTTCTGCGGACTTCGGCGTCCCTCTTCAATTCCTCTATCCGCTCTTCCCTTGTCTTCAATTCCGCTTTTTGTCTCGTGACCCCTTCAAGGGCTTCTTCGTAATCTCTTCTTTTTTGGTCAAGGTCGTGGATGAGGTTTTCAAGGTCAGCCTTTCTCTTGCCAAGTATGCCTTTTGCAGATTCTATAATCTTTTCCGGCAATCCATATCTCTTCGCTGTCTCAAGGGCAAAAGAGTGTCCCGGCTCGCCCAATCTCAATCTGTAAAGCGGCGCAAGGGTTTCCCTGTTAAATTCCATAGAGGCATTGACCATTCCGTCTGCCTTGTGAACAAACACCTTTACATCTGTAAGATGCGTTGTGGCAAAGATCAAAGCCCTCCTCTGCTTCAACTCCTCCAGTATCGTGCAGGCAAGCGCAGCCCCTTCTTCCGGGTCTGTGCCTGTGCCGAGTTCATCTATCAGCACAAGGGTTTCGGAATCCGCCTTATTCAGAAACTCCATCATATTTGCAAGATGGGCTGTGAATGTAGAGAGATTATCCGCAATGGACTGCCTGTCGCCGATATCCACCAGAAGATTTTTGAACAATGGAATGGTTGTTAAAGTATCTGCCGGCACAGGCATGCCTGATAAAGCCATGACCGACAACAGCCCGATGGTCTTTATCGCAACAGTCTTGCCGCCTGAATTAGGGCCTGTTATCGCCATTACGGTTTTATCCCCGCCCAGATGCGCATCAATAGGGACAATCTCCGTGGCATTATCCTTCCTTGCTACGGCATAAAGCAGCAAGGGATGTCTTGCCTTTGTAAGACGCATGACATTCTGCTCGTTAATTTCAGGAATCTGCATGTGGAATTCTTCAGCAAAACAGGCGACGCTGTTTATCAGATCAAGGAAAACTAAAGTTTTAAACTCCCCTTCAATCTCATCTGCAATCTCCCGTATTCGTCTGCCAAGTTCCCGCAAAATTCTTATCTCTTCACCCTTCTCATCGGCAATAATATTTTCCAATTCATTGGAAAGGCCTATGATGGCGATAGGCTCGACAAATGCGGTCTCTCCTGTCCTTGACACATCATGCACCACGCCGGACACCCGTCCTTTTGAATCCATCCTTACAGGAATGACCCATCTCCCTGATCTCTGTGTGATAAAAGTATCCTGTAAAAAGGGCGCTGTGTTTTCATCTCTGGTAATCTCCTCAAGCCTCTTTATAATCCTGTTTTCAAGCCCCCTCTTTTTTGCCCTGAGTTCTGCAAGCATCGGCGATGCGCTGTCAAGGATATTCCCCTCCCTGTCAATAGAGTTGTTAAGTCTATGCAGCAACTCTTCCCTGCCGGCAATGTTCTTCGTAAGTTCGTTAAGGGAGGATTGTGTAGGAGCGTGTTTTAAACCCGCCCTAATCTGCGCCACTGCCTCATGCACAGCATGGAGAAAATCCATCAAGCAAACAAGCTCAACAGGCTCAAGGATTGCATCTTCAGGACGAACCTTTTGCAAGACAGGGAGAATATCGTTAAACGGAAGGATGCCGAGCGGTCTCTCCTCTTGCGACATCCGCCAGATTTCTTTTACGCAGGCAAATCTCTTTTCAATCTCAACTCTGCTGGAAAGCGGCGTGATGGAAAAGATAGCATCACGAGAAGGATCGCTGTGCGCATACCCGGCGATTATCTCAAGAAGTTTGTTGAATTCAAGGGAATCAAGGGATGTTTGAGGGATCATAGGGTGATGGTTTACTATCATGCAACAAGCGTAATGTTTATTGTTATGTTATCCCTGCTTCAAATATCTTTATCTTTCCGAATTCGCCGTCATAGCCTGGGGCGATGTGGACATTTCCGGAGCGCATCATGGAAATGGCCTCTCTGAGGAGCGGTGAGCCTGCCCTTTCAATTTCATCCAAAGGCGCATCCATGAGTATCTTAAATTCGCTGCCGAGTTTTTGCAGGAGGTTTTGATATACGTTGTTCACTTTTTTGCTGCTCACGCCGACTTTCAAGACCTCTGCAATAATCTCCGGCAGAGGGATTATGGAATAAAAAGGCGGCGCGCCTTTTAATTTAAAATCTTCTTCCCTGTCTGCGAGTTTCTCCACCCTGTGCATCACACCCACCGTAACCTTTTTACTGCATACAGGACAAAGGTAGTTGTGTTTTATCGTCTCCTTTGGCGAGAGGCTTATATTGCAAAGCCTGTGGCCGTCGTAATGATATTTTCCTTCTTCAGGAAAAAATTCTATGGTACCTGAAAAGCCTTTTTTTGTTTTGAGCGCATCCATCATTGCCTTATAAAAAATTTCTGTATCAAAGATATTTGCCTCGCGGCCTATCTTTGCAGGTGAATGGGCATCGGAATTGGATATAAGGGTAATTTTGTCTAAGGCTGAAAGCCTCCGGTTCATGGCCGGGTCTGAGGAAAGGCCTGTTTCAATGGCGTGGATATGAGGGGTCAGATCCTCAAAACATTCTTCAAGGGAATCAAAACCTGATGCTGCGCCGAACACTGAAAAATGCGGTGTCCATGCGTGGGCAGGGACGAGCATGGCTTCAGGGGATATGTTCAACACAATCTTTATAAGTTCCTTTGCATCAAGCCCAAGTATGGGTCTTCCGTCAGCGCTGAGATTTCCGATGCGTGAGAGCTCTGCGTTTATCTTTGCAACATCGGCAAAGTCAGGGGCAAATACAATGAAATGAATCTTTCGGGTCTTTCCGTTTTTGCTGTAGATACAGCTTATCTCTGCGGAGAGGATAAAAAAGACATCCTGCCTACATGAATCAGGAATTTCATCGGTTTGAAATTCTTTTTTCAGCCTGAATAACCCGCTGCCTGTTGGCTCAAGTTTTTTTCTCAGTTCATCAGACCACTTTGGATGGGTAAAGTCCCCTGTGCCTATTACAGTAATCCCTTTTAACTGCGCCCATTTCCAGATGTTTTCAGGGGACATGTCCGGGCTGGTTGCCCTTGAATATCTTGAATGGATATGTAAGTCGGCGATGAAGGTTTTCATCTTCTCATAAACCTTTCCATAAAAATCCCATATACTGTTTAATCTGTAACAATATATCAGCATATACAACAGCGGGAAAAAACACAAGTCCTGCCTTATATCTGTTTGCCTTTTCCATGCTCCTGTGGCATATTCTTTTTATATGAAGTGTCCATTTTGCAGCCATATAGAAGACAAGGTTATAGATTCCAGGCTTTCACAGGATGGCGATGTTACACGGCGGCGCAGGGAATGTCTGAAATGCGGCAAACGTTTTACAACCTATGAGAGGGTGGAAGAGGCGCTGCCTCTTGTTATTAAAAAAGACGGGAGGCGGGAGCTTTTTGACAGGACAAAGATATTAAACGGCATCATTAGGGCGTGCGAAAAAAGACCTGTCGGGATTGAGGCCATAGAAAAGGTGGTTGGCAGGATCGAAAAGGGTTTTATAGAGACGGGCGAGAGGGAGATACAAAGCTCTGCTATAGGGGCCGCAGTGATGGAGGAGATTAAAACCCTTGACGAGGTGGCCTATGTAAGATTCGCCTCTGTTTACAGGGAGTTCAGGGATATAAATGAATTTATGAAAGAGCTGAAAGGGCTGCTTGAGATAAACAAAAAGAAAAAATGAATCCCAAATCCCAGATTATGCAAACTGCCATTGCCCTTGCCCGAAAAGGCATTGGCAAGACAAGCCCTAATCCGGCGGTAGGCGCCATCATTGTAAAAAACGGCAGGATTATCGGCAAGGGTTATCACAAAAAGGCAGGCCGCGCCCATGCGGAGATAAATGCCTTAAAACAGGCAGGCATAAAGGCAAAAGGGGCAGAGATGTATGTAACCCTTGAGCCGTGCAATCATTTCGGCAGAACCCCTCCATGCGCAGATGCTATAATAAAGGCAGGCATAAAAAAGGTTTTTATAGGAATGAAAGACCCGAATCCATTAGTGGCAGGAAATGGGATCAGGCGGTTGAGGAGGGCAGGGATGGATGTGGCGGTCGGGATGCTTGAGGATGAGGGCAGAGGGATCAATGAGGCATATATAAAATATATTACTACAAAAACACCATTTGTAACCTTAAAGCTTGCCTCAACTCTTGATGGGAAGATTGCAACCGCAGCCGGAGAGTCTAAATGGATTACGGGCGAAGATGCCCGCAGATTTGCGCACAGGATGAGAAGGGAAGCGGATGCAGTTATGGTTGGCATCGGAACTGTTTTAAAAGACAATCCTGAACTTACAACCCGTCTTGTTAAAGGCAAAGACCCTATCAGAATAGTTATTGACAGTAAATTAAGTATCCCTGTAAATGCCAAGGTTTTAAATACAAAAAGAGGCGGTATAATTATAGCAACTACAAAACCGGTAAAAGGCGGCAGGATAAAAGCTTTGTTTGATAAAGGGGCGGAGGTTCTGGCGCTTCCTTCAAAAACAGGAGAGGTGGATTTGAAGGCCCTTATGAAGGAGCTTGGCAAGAGAGAGATAACAAACCTTATTATTGAAGGCGGCCCAACCCTTGCCGCATCAGCTATTAAGGATGGTATTGTTGATAAAATTGCAATCTTCTATGCGCCGCGGATTTTTGGAAAAGAAGGCTTGCCAATGATAGAAGGACTTGGTATAAGAAGACTAAAGGATGCTGTCTCTTTAAGCAGGCTTGAATGTAAGAGACTCGGAGGGGATATACTGGTGGAGGGATATCTGAATTAAAGGTGTAAAATGTTTACAGGCATAATACAGACTGTCGGTAAAATAAAAGATATTGAAAGGAAAAGAGGATTTGCCAGGGTAACCATTGAGCATAATGGAGACCTCTCCGGCATAAATACAGGAGACAGCGTTGCCGTAGACGGCGCTTGTCTTACTGTTGTGGATTTTTCTCCTTCTCTTTTTAGGGCAGATATATCAGGAGAAACCCTGAGCCTTACAACTCTTGGGAATATTAAGGCAGGCGGAAAGGTTAATCTTGAAAAATCCCTTACACCCTCAACGCCGCTTGGCGGGCATTTTGTTACAGGTCATATAGATGGTATCGGTTTTATTAAAAGCAAGACAATAGATGACGGGTTTGCAGTGATAGACTTTAATATCCCGGATGAATTGCAAGGCCAGCTTGCTAAAAAAGGCTCTGTTGCAGTAGATGGCATAAGCCTTACAGTGGCGGATATGTTTGAAAATGGATTCAGGACTGCCGTTATCCCGCATACATTAAGGAATACTACACTGTCCGGCAAAATAAAAGGGGATAATGTCAATATAGAAACAGATGTCATTGCAAAATATGTGCAGAGGTTTTTATTGACATATAAGAAACAGGGGATTGACGAGGCATTCCTAAAGGGGCATGGGTTTTAGAGGAGTAATATTATGCAAGAAGGCATAAAGGGCAGGCTCAAGGATATGAGCCTGGTAGATGTTATACAGGTGCTTAATTTAGGCCGCAGGACTGCCGCCGTAAACATCGGCTCGGAGCAAGGGGCAGGCAAGGTATTTGTTGAAAACGGCAATATTGTTCATGCCGGGTTTAGAGAACTTTCAGGCGAAAATGCGCTATATCATCTGCTCTCATGGAAGGATGGAGAATTTGATATTGAGATGGATGTTAAAACGCAGGAAAAAACAATATCAGCCAATGTTGAACAACTGCTTCTTGAGGGCATGAAAAAGCTTGATGAGGCAAATAAGGGCGGATTGGATAAAGAAAGGCTGTTTGGCGTCGGAGAAAAAGAATCTATCCACCTGATAAAAAGGCTGATTGAATTAGGCATCCTTAAAAAGAGGGAAGGGTAATCTTGGACAGGGTAAAACACATAGCAATAATAGGGGCAAACAGGGAAGGCTTAAGTCTTCTGCCAACCCTTCTGCATGACAAGACCCTCAAGATAGAGATGATTGCAGACAATAATAAAAATGCCCTTCTCTTTAAACTTGATGAGCTTGGCTACAGGCTTGCCGACCCTTTGTATATCCGCCTCACCTCAAATATAGAGGAGATAAAAGATATTGAAAATCTGGATATCGTCATCAATGCCTCAGAGGATTTAAGCCTCCAGGGGTTTCTCCAGCAGGCGGAGTTCGGAAATGTTGAAAAACTGAGCCCGCTATCCGCAAGGCTTATATGGGGTTTAAAGGAGGAAAAATTACAACTCGAAGAGCATGGAGGGGGGGATAGTCATGCAGTGCTGCTGTCATCTCTGAGAGAGGTTGTTGACGCAATAAGGCTGACCAGCGACAGGAAAGAACTCCTCTCGTTAATCTTAAGGCTTGCCGTAGAATCTACAAAGGCGGAAAAGGGCTCTTTAATGCTTCTGGATAAAGATGGCAAATATCTTAAGGTGGAAATAGCAGAGGGGATGGAGGAAGAGATTGTAAGAAAAATCAGGATGCCGCTTGGGGTAGGCATAGCAGGAAAGGTTGCGCAGGATGGAAAACCGCTCCTCATATCAGGGAAGGCGTCTGAAGATGAATTTCAGCATACAAGAGAAAGAAGTGATGTAAAAAGCGCCCTGTGCGTTCCCTTAATCATAAATGAAACCGTAATCGGCGTTATAAATGTGAACAGCACAGAATCAACACACGCATTTACACAGGATGACCTTGCATTCTTAACAAGGCTGGCTGGTTTTGCAAGCGAGGTTATTCTTCGTTCTAAAGAGCATGAAGAGATGAAATGGGACACCGTCAAGTTCAGCGTCTGGAAAGAGATGGATGTAATACTCGGGACCGGCAAACCGCTGGAAAAAAGACTGAATGAGGCATGTGTCAGGTTGTCCAAATTCATAGACGGCCTTGTCTGCTCAATCTATGTGTTTAGTGAAGACACACAGATGCTGCATCTAAGGGCATCTACCCTGGTAGATACTAAAATAATAGGGCCTTTTGCCCTCCGCAAAGGCGAGGGGATAGACGGATGGGCGGCAAATACAGGCAAAATGGTTATACTCGCGGAGAAAGAATCAGAGACGGGGACAGGGATTGATGAGCCGAAAAAGGTATATATCGCTTTTCCCCTGATTGCAGAAGACAAGACAATCGGCCTCTTAAGCGGGCAATTGATATCTCAAAAAGGGCTTTTACCGTATCAGGAATCTTTTCTCAAAGAAATCAGCACCATGATTGCCGAAGCAATAAACAATCACCGAAAACAAGAGGAACAGTTTTTACGATCTAATAAAATGATTGCAGTGGATGAAACAGGGCTGGAAATAATCTCTATCACAGACCCTGAGAAATTGTCCAATATAATTGCCACAGCCGCCGCGGCCATTATTGGGGCAGAGGGTTCAGCGCTGAGAATACGACATGACGGGACGCTGAAATATCAACTGCGCGCAGGACATGGATTGGATGATGAAAATATGCGAATAGCTTTTCTGCCGGCAGAAAAGGATATACTCCATGAGGTAATTAAGACCCGAAAGGCCGTTATAAAGGATTTTTCAAAAGAGACAAGTCCACTTGTGGTCTCGCTTTTATCTTATCCTCTTAAGAGAGAGGGAAAGACAACCGGAGTTCTCACCTTATTTAATAAGATTGTACCGGGAACGTTCTACCCTGAACACTTCACTAAAACAGATATGGAAATACTTGGCAGATTTATGGTTTATGTAGAAAAGGCGCTGTTGAATATAATGCTGCAGGAAGAAGGAAAAAACAGGGCGCAGGATATGCTGGATGGGATCTTAATTGGAAAGGAATTTTTAGAAAGGCGCGCAGAAGAAGAGATTGGCAGAGCAAAAAGGTTTGGGAGGAGGTTTATGCTTATGATTATACATATACCAAACTTAAACACATATAACCAGGAGCATGGGAAAGGGGAAAAACTGATTGCCGCAATCCTCGATGTTTTAAAGGAAAAGGTGAGAAACTTTGATGTCGTGGCAAAGTTGGATAACGAAAGGCTTGCAGTCCTGTTTTTAGAGTCTGACGAAGGGGCTATACGGTTAGTGAGCAAGCTATGCAATGCTGTAGAGGACGGGAAACTTTTTGATAAAAATATTTTAAAAGAAGAAATCGGAATCCGATACGGATACGCAATATTCCCTGATGACGGCGAAACAGTTGAGGCGCTTCTCAAAAAGGCCGGCCCAAGGGTGGAAATAAAGGTTACAGGAGATACGGACAAATGGATATAGATTATGATAATTAAAGTAAGATTTTTTTCAATGCTGAAAGGGAAGGTGGGTAAAGAAGAGGCAAGCCTGTCTATCCCGGAAAACACCTCTGCTTATCAGTTAAAAAACATACTGAAAAATGAATTTCCTGCAATAGCAGAATTTATTGATAAAAATATTATGATTTCTATTAATCAGGAATTTGCCGATAAAAACACCATTATAAAAGACGGCGATGAGGTGGCGCTCTTGCCGCCATTCTCAGGCGGATAAGATAATATGGATTTGGTGAGGATACAAAAAGAAGATTTTCAGATAAGCGCGGAAGTGGATCTGGTCAAGGCTGCGTCTAAAAGCATAGGCGGCATCGTTGTGTTTATTGGCACGGCACGAGATATATCAAAAAGCGAGGAGATAGTAAAACTTAACTTTGAATATTATCCCGGCATGGCGGAAAAAAAACTGAAAGAGATTAGAGATACGGCGCTGAAAAATTTCAACATAATTGAAATGGGAATAGTCCATAGAATCGGATATATAAATATCGGGGAAGATATTGTTTTAATCGTAGCAGCGGCGCAGCATAGAAATGATGCATTTATGGCATGTGAGTGGGCAATAACAGAACTCAAGAGGATTACCCCTATATGGAAAAAAGAGACGACAAAAAAAGGGGATGTCTGGGTGGAGGAACATCCGTGATTACCGTCGGCATATTAACAATGAGCGATAAGGGTTCTCGCGGGGAGCGGGAAGACTTAAGCGGCAAGGAAATAGAGAAAATGATTAAAGACCTTCCTGTGAAGGTAATGGCATACGAAATAATCCCTGACGAGGCTGATATTATAAAGAAAAAAATTATAGAATTTGTGGATAAAAAGAAAGTAGATTTAATACTTACTACAGGCGGCACAGGCGTAAGCCCAAGGGATGTTACGCCCGAGGCAACAAAGGCTGTCATAGACAGAGAACTCCCCGGCATGGCAGAGGCAATGAGAATGGAAAGCCTTAAAAAAACCCCAAATGCAATGATATCAAGGGCTGTCTGCGGCATCCGCGGACAAACCCTTATCATAAACCTTCCCGGAAGCCCAAAGGCCGTAAGGGAAAATCTTGCAGTAGTCCTGCCTGCAATAAGTCATGCTGTGGAGAAGATAAAGGGGAGTCAGGAGGAGTGTGGAAAAAATTAATATATTATCTGATTTTCTGAAAATGAGGATAAAGCTTATCGTAGGTAGCCTTTAGATGTTCCGGTATGACCCTGACATCGCTTATTACTGGCATAAAGTTCGTGTCGCCATTCCATCTGGGGACTATGTGAAAGTGGAGATGCTCTTCTATTCCTGCCCCCGCTTCTTTGCCCAGATTCATGCCGATATTAAATCCCCCCGGGTTCATTTCTTTTTTCAGGATTGCCGCAGAATCTTTGATGAGTTTAAAAAGCTCTAAAGTTTCTTCTTTTTCCATATCTTCTAACTGGCTTGTGTGTTTCCACGGATATACAAGAAGATGGCCGTTGTTGTAAGGAAATTTATTCATCATGACAGCCGCAAGATCTCCTCTGTAAAGAAGCAGATCCTTTTTGTCGTCCTTGCTGTACCCTTTGCAAAATATGCACTGATTAGATTTTTGTCCGAGGATATACTCTGCGCGCCAGGGCGCCCAAATCTGTTTCATATTTCTCTGTTATTTGTTTACCCTTTTTTTTAGTTCTTTGCCGACTTTGAAGAACGGCGTTTTCTTTGCCAGAATATCTATAGTTTCTCCTGTCTTAGGGTTTCTGCCCTTTCTGGCCTTATGCTCCTTGACCTTAAAACTGCCAAACCCCCTGATTTCTATCTTGTCTCCTTTTGCAAGGCTGGCTGTCATGCTGTCAAATATTTCATCCACAATTATCTCCACATCTCTTTTTGTGAAATTTTTAACCCTTTCAGCCACCTTTTCTACAAGACCACTTTTTATCATTTTTGAGACCTCCTCATGTAAAGTCAAAAAACATGATGTCTGGTTTTATATGCTATACGGAAAAAGATACTGTAACCCGTATCCACCTTTTAATTTCTTTAACATCTGACCTGCGGCATCGCCAAAGATAATATCCCACAGTCTAATGCCCTTTTTCTCCGGGTATAAAACACTCGGTTTGCCCTTTATATTGGACATGGAAGCTGCAATATCAATAGCATCCTGAAAATTGCCAATCTCATCAACTAATCCAATCTCTTTTGCCTGTTGTCCTGAAAATATCCTGCCATCGGCAATTTTTTTGACTACATCAACCTTTAACTTCCTATTTTCAGCCACGACATCAACAAATTGCCGATGCACATCATCTATAACATTCTGGAGAAGCCTTTTCTCATCATCTTTCATGCTTCTGAGAGGAGAGCCTATATCCTTATATTCTCCGCTCTTTATTACATAGCCCTTAAAACCTATTTTGCTCAGCAGTTCTTCCGCATTTGCAAATTCCATGATAACGCCGATGCTGCCTGTAATAGTTCCTGGGTTGGCAACAATTTTATTGGCTGCCGCCGCGATATAGTAACCACCGGAAGCGGCCACAGCGCCCATGGAAGCGATCACCTTCTTTTTAGCGCTTACCCTTTTTATCTCTCTATAAATCTCCTGAGAAGGCCCGACCCCGCCGCCAGGCGAGTTTATCCTTACAACTATAGCCTTTATATCGTCCCTTTCTCCAAATTCTTTAATCTGTTTGTTGATTGATTCCGGTTCGGTTATTATTCCATCCACCTCTACCACAGCTATTTTATCGCCGAAGGGAAGACCGCCGCCGCTCAGAAGAATAATAAAGAATATAAAAAAAAGAAAAAAGAAGAGACCTGCAATGCCTAAGACCCATTTTATATATTTCTTTCTCATAGCGCTGTCAGATAACTGCCTTTTCCTCCGCCTTTACTAATCCCTTGAGGCCAAGACCTATCTTCCTTTCATCAGGGTCCACATTTAACACCTCTGTTTCCACCTTATCC
>ORMF011016681.1_pt1 | contig 15379 bp, 18 predicted proteins | sample 1779871 | NCBI WGS metagenome assembly ORMF01 (sample SAMEA104232316, study PRJEB22302) | groundwater metagenome | biome: forest; feature: aquifer; material: groundwater | place: USA | collected 2011-08-07 | depth 5.4 m | reverse complement strand
TAGCCGCAACCCGCCCCCGCGCCACGAAAAAATCAGATTACGGAAAGGCTTTTGTGGATGGCGTGCGGCGGACGGTGTAGCAACACCGGACGCAGGTGGAGGCGCACCATGGGTATGAGCGTACTTCACTTTGTGGAGTCACCATTGACCGCCGAGCGCACGCCAGCAGATTAGTTTTTACCAGTCGTGCTTTTCTCGAAAAAAGTTCGAGCAAAGCGCAATAGTACTCCGCCAAGTTTCACATTCAGAAGATTGAAAAATGTTGAAATTGCCATGAGAAAAAAATTCATTCTTTTTGATTTTGATGGAGTTATCGCTGATTCATTTCAGTCGGCTTTTGAAATACAAGCAATGATTTGTCCACACGTGACAAAGGATGCGTATCGAAAGCGTTTTGAAGGAAATATCAACGATTGGGAAGAACCAATCAACGATCACACAGTAGGATGTCGGCATAACATTGATTTCAACGCCGAGTATACTCTGAGAATGGAAAATGAAGTCCAGATCGTGCCAGAAATAAAGGAGGTCATTATCGAATTGGAAAGGAACTACACACTCATTGTTATTTCCTCCACAACCACAAGTCCAATTCAAGAATTCTTAGAGCGATATGAGCTGGCGAATCACTTCGTCCAAATTATGGGCAATGATGTGCATAAAAGCAAAATAGAAAAAATGAAGATGGTGTTTAAAAAATTTAGAGTAAAGTCGACAGATTGTGTTTTTATAACGGATACTTTGGGTGATATGCGTGAAGCAGAAGAAATGAGTGTTGGAACAATTGGTGTTACATGGGGATTTCACAAGTCATCTACACTGCTTCGCGGAAAACCATTTCGTCTTGTTAAAAAACCAAAGGATTGTCTGACTGCTGTTTCAGAATATTTCAAGAGATAACCGTTTCGTTTGTATTCATTCTGCATTATGTGCAGATCAAACCTCCACAAAGGACACCGTAAAGAGCCGGCGTCTTGTCTTCTTGCCGACACTATACTATGATGAATCCTAGGATTATCCCTAGGATTTATTGTTATGGCTCGACGAACGATCGCCCAACATGCAACACGTAATATTCAGAATTCAAAAGGCACCTATTATATTTCGATTCCGATTGAGATCATTCAAGCACTGAAATGGAAGGAGCGCCAGAAAGTGGTGGTCCATCGACGAGGAGAAAAAATTATCATCGAAGATTGGGTACAGTAATCTCACAGACACAGTAATAGTATGAATCGTTCAGTCTTGTTAGAGCTTTTGAAGAAAAATCCTTGGATTTTTGTGGTCCTTATGCTGTTGTTTTCCGCATTTCCAAAACTGATTGTTTTCTTGGTTGCCATCGCTCTGCTTGCCGCGTTCATTCGTCTCTCGGCGAAACGGGGCAGTGTGCGACCAGTGAATATCCCTTCTTCATTGAATCCGTTATCCTTTTCCTTTCTTTCTATGAATACGCGGCGCATCGTTCATGGATCTTTAGTGGCGTTTTTGGTTGTAGTGATATTGTTTCGAAGTATTATCGTGGTTGCTGCGGGGCAAACAGCGGTGGTGAGTGTGTTTGGTCGGGTACATGAGCAGGAATTGCATAGCGGGATTCATTTGGTCAACCCCATTGCCCGAGTGAACCGGATGTCGATTCGCACCGAAGAGTTTAGCATGACCAAGGAGCGCGAAGGAGGAGCGGGCGATCCAATCACCGTGCTTACGAAGGAGGGGCTGGATGTCACGTTGGACGTAACGATCCTGTATCGGTTAGTTGAGGAGAAGGCCTCAGACATTTATAAGGAGTTTGGGTTACAGTATCGTGACGTGGTGATCCGTCCGATTATTCGCAGTGTGATCCGCCAAGTCATTTCTGAGTTTGAAGCCAAGGACATTTATTCCGAAAAAAGACAAGAGGTGGGCGAACGCATGCGCACCAGCCTTGCTAAGGAATTCGAGCCACGGGGATTGCTGCTGGAAGAAGTCTTGTTGCGTGACGTAGAGTTGCCTGACCGGCTTATCCAAAGCATTCAGGACAAATTGACCGCAGAGCAGGAATCGCAGCGCTATCAGTTCTTACTCGAGCAAGCGAACAAAGAAGCCCAACGAAAGCGCATTGAAGCGGCTGGTCAGCGGGATTCCCAAAAGATTATTACCGAGAGCCTGACACCCACGTACCTCCACTACCAGTACATTCAGAACCTGAAAGATCGCCAGGGAACAATCTATGTGCCGGTGAGTGCCCAAAACGGTCTACCATTGTTCCAAAATATTGGCGGACGCTAATCGACGTATGTCGGCACAAACGATCACTCTTAACCGTCGTTCGCTTCAATGTCATAAACGATGGGGTGGGAAACTTGAGATACGCAGCAAGGCTCCGCTGAAGAATAAATTAGACCTTTCTGTTGCCTATACGCCCGGCGTTGCTGAAGTATGCCGCGCAATTTTCAAAAATTCCGAATTGGCGCGTACCTATACCATCAAAAAAAATTGCATCGCCGTGGTGACGGATGGGAGCGCCGTGTTGGGGTTGGGGAATCTCGGTCCACTCGGGGCACTCCCTGTGATGGAAGGGAAGGCTATTTTGTTTAAGGAATTAGGCGACATTGATGCTTTTCCGATTTGCCTGGATACGCAGGATGTCGAAGAAATCATCGATACAGTTAAACGAATCGCCCCAGTATTCGGCGGGATTAACTTAGAAGACATCGCGGCACCCCGTTGTTTTGAAATTGAAGAACGATTGAAAAAAGAATTAGATATTCCCGTGATGCACGATGATCAGCATGGAACAGCCGTTGTTGTTCTGGCGGGGCTCATCAATTCTTTAAAACTCAAAACGCTCTCAATCAAAGACGCGCACATTGTGGTTCTTGGTGCAGGCGCGGCCGGCACGGCCATAACAGAACTTCTGTTAGAGTACGGCGCTAAAAACATTACTGTTTGTGATCGGGGGGGCATTCTTAATAAAAAAAATAACTCACTCTCCGCGCATAAAGCGCAATTAGCAAAACGGACAAACTCTGAAGGTCGCAGTGGGTCGCTGGCGGATGCGCTCACTGGTGCGGATGTGTTTATTGGGGTGAGCGCGAAAAATTTGGTGACGCACGCAATGGTCCAATCGATGAACTCAAAGCCCGTTGTGATTGCGATGGCAAACCCGGACCCCGAAATATTGCCGTCGGTGGCGAAAAAAGCGGGTGCCTATATTGTCGCCAGCGGTCGGTCAGACTTCCCAAACCAAGTGAATAATGTGCTTGCATTTCCCGGGATTTTTCGCGGTGCGCTCGACCATCACGTGAGAACTATTACGTCCACAATGCTCATCGCAGCGGCAAAAAAATTGAGCGGGTATGTTAAGCGCCCAACACCGGAACGAATCTTGCCTAATCCATTAGATAAAGGAGTGGTAAAAGTGGTTGCCTCGGCAATACGAGTATGAAACCCTACTACGACTATCAGACCAAAAAGGCGATCAAAAATTTCCCATTTACGTTTCGGAAGACTCCGATCGATTTTTTGCATAGTATTGTGGAGATTAAAAAAGCTGCAGCCATGGCGCATGCCCAAGTGCATGAACTCAAAGCCAATCGAGCAGACGTGATTGTGAAAGCGTGCAATGAAATTCTGACAGGAAAATTTGACGATCAATTCATACTTCCGGCATTCCAAGGCGGGGCAGGTACGTCCAACCACATGAACGTCAATGAGGTCATCGCGGGGATAGCGACAGAGATGATCCACCACAGCGGGAAGAAATTTGCGGTCCATCCGAACGACCACGTGAATCGCTCCCATTCGACGAACGATGTGATGCCCTCGGCCTTACGGGTCACCACCATCCGCCGCACGAAGAAATTACTTGCAACTATTAGGGATCTTGCAAAAATTTTTGATAAAAAAGCCGAACAATTTAAGGGCATACAAAAGCTCGGGCGTACCCACAGGCAAGATGCGGCCCCGGTCACACTGGGGAGCGAATTCAAGTCGTATAGCGATTCGATCAAACGGGGGAGCGAACGCATCGCCCATGTCCTCGAGAGTCTGTATGAGCTCAATCTGGGAGGCAGCGCCGTGGGCAACTCCATCAATGCGTCGACGGCCTACATTCGCAAACTGTATCCGCTCCTGCGTTCGATCACAAAGTTATCATTGCGTCCGGCCGGTAATTTAATGACGCTTACCAGCAGTAACGCCGATTTTGTTGCACTCTCCCAGAGCCTTACAGGATTGGGGGTCGATTTGGCTCGGATCGCGCATGACCTTCGGTTCCTTTCCAGCGGACCAAATGGCGGAATCGGGGAGCTCAAGCTGCCAGAACTCCAGCCTGGTTCCTCAATCATGCCCGGGAAAGTGAATCCTATTATGCCCGAGGCTGTCACACAGCTCTATTGTCTTGTTTCCGGTAATAACCTTACCATCGAACTTGCAGCTCAAGCCGCACAACTGGAAATGGCAGTATTTCTTCCGGTTATCACGGATCGTTTGTTGGAATCCATTCAGCTCATGGACGAAATGCTGACACAGTTTGGAAAAACGTGCGTGGCCGGCATCACGGCCGACAAAAAACGCTGCAAGGAGTTATTGGAACGCTCTACAGCGTTTGCTGTTTGTCTTTCTCCAAAGCTTGGCTATGAAATCGTCGCCACCGCAGTGAAAGAGTCGGTGAAGAGTGGCAAGACATTGCGGAAAGTAATTATAGAGAAAAAATTGTTGACCAATAAACAATTTAACGCGCTCGTAAAATCGGCGATTAAATAGGCCTATGTATTGCCGGGTACGAATCAGTGCGACATCAGAACAAGAAGCCAATATCATTTCTCGCACGCTTGTTGAGAAAAAACTTGTTGCGGGTACAATGATCACGAGCGGAAACTGCCACTATTGGTGGCAAGGTAAAGTTGTTGAAAAAGTCTATTGGAATATCGGAGCATTCTCGTTGATGCGCCTGAAACATGCCATTATCGATGAAGTAAGGGAATTGCACAGCGATGTATGCCCGATTATTGCGCTCAATGAAATTGACGGGAATGAAGATTTTCTGCGGTGGATTGATGAGTCTGTGAATTCCTAACAGCATAGGTTTTTTTAAGTATGGCTAAAAGTACTATAAGGCATATTTGGTTTGATTTTAGCGACACGATCGCTTTTCAAAAAAAAGAGCGACTTGATCGCTTGCGTTATAAAACATATTCGAAGGTGGTTAGAAAACCAGTAAGCGATGAACGTATTACCGAATACCAAAAATTGTATAAGAAATTTAACCACAGTAACGCCGCTGTTTTTCGTTCTTTTGGCAAATCATCTAATTATTGGTCGGAGTGTATTAATTCTGTTGAGCCCAACGAATTGTACGAACTCGCGGACAAAAATATCGCCAATGTACTAGAAAAAATAAGAAGGTTCGTCCCCATTTCGATTCTTTCTAATATACAACTCGGAAAGATTTTAGTGGCACTCAACATCAGCCCGGAGTGGTTTACTAATATACTTAGTGCTGGAATGGTGAAAGAGCCAAAACCCGCTCTCGATGGTTTTTACAAAATGATCGAGTTAAGTGGAATACCAGCCCAAGAAATTTTATACATTGGCGACGATGTTGAAAAAGATGTTAAACCGGCAAAGCAAGTGGGGGTGAAGGCGGGGTTGATGTGGAAAAAGTCAGACGAAGCCGATTATTCATTTGAAAACTTTGAAAGTATTTTAGAAATTTTTAAGAATTAAACCACCTTTCATATGCAATATTCCAAAGAACAAACAATGGTCAAAGAGGTTGCACAAAAACTTTTTGCGTTGGTTAATCGTGGGTTAAAAGATCATCTCTCGACCACCTCGAAAACTGCCGCGCATGATGTTGTGTCGCCCTTGGATTTGGCGGCCGATCGATTACTCGTGCGCGCGGTACGAACATATTTTCCGCATGATGCGATCATCACCGAGGAATCAAGTCCGACGACAGTACTCGGGGCGAGCCGGACCTGGGTGATCGATCCCATATGCGGATCAAAAAACGCTTCTCGGGGTATTCGGTTATTTGTGACCAATATGGCCCTTGTTGTGGACCGACGAGTTGTCGCAGCTTGGGTGATCGATTACAATCGTGGGCGGATCCTTTGGTGTACCGGGGGGTTGGTGTATGATGGAAAGCGACGAATTGCTTCGTTGAAAAATCGAGCCATGTTCCCAATGGTGGATGCGAATCAGGGGTATCTCCATTTATTACCACCTTCGGTTCGGAAATCATACGGCAACGTCATCCAGGACCTCTACAATAATCGTTCTCTTGCTATTAATTCATTACGAAGTTCATTGAGTTTTGCACTCATTTCAACCGACCAAATGCAGGGTTCGATTACTCCCAACATTAATATATGGGACTTTGCCGCGGGAGCGTTCCTTATTGAGCAAAATGGTGGATTGGTGACAAATTTTGACGGGAGTCCCTGGAATTTAAATTCTCGCAGCTTGGTGTTGAGCGCCAATCGAGGACTTCATCGACGTCTTCTGCGCGTCATTGCTAAACATCGACTACAATCCCTCGTATAACAGAACCCCCTCTAGTCAGGTTCAATGGATCCGTAAGGGAAAGTTCCCCGAGAAATCACAAATTCTATGAGTCTTTCTATTACGTTCCAGCAATTTAACATACAGAAGGTCGATGAGGCTTGGGAAAAGATCATACGGGGAGAAATCCAAGGCTGGATTATTGAACAGACGGCGGCATTGAATCAGGTAATTCAAGAGGTAAAAATAATACCATTACTACCGGATGATGATTTCGAATTCTATCAAATGGATTATCATGATAAGAAAACGTTTAGCGAGCGCTCGCGGGCGACACAACAGCGAAGACGGTCGGAGAAGTCTCTGGAGCAACTCCAACATATTGATGGAAAAATTAAAACGCTTCTCGGGAGCATTGACGCGAAGAACGATGTGCTATTGAAGAAGCGGATACGAGAAATCGATCAAGTCCTTGCTTATTTCTTTGATGATGCATCGTTTAATGAAGACCTGGGCTGGTATGTCGAGGTGCTCGATGCGCTTTTTGCTAAAACCGTTGGTCAAAAATTTACAGATTTTACCGATACCAGCGTGATTCCACAAGAGGTCTGGATACGGGCATTCCGCGGCATTACGGTCGATGTGATGAAGTCTGTTGTTGCCGAAGTATCAAGAAGGTTGAACACCACAACCACACTCGAAGAGATGGTTGAATATCTCCAGCCGATTCGGGCCGTACTAAAGCATTGTATCGACACTGGATCGCGTATGATTGTTACGGTGGAGGGTGAAAAGGGAGATGGTTTTTTCACTGAGCGGGCGGAGATGACTCTTGCGAAGTTCAAGACGGCCCGAACCACCCAAGGCTCAACATCGATCAGCATGGATTGACCGAGGTGATACACTTTTGATACACTCAATACATATTCATAGCTCCAATTTTTAATATGCCTACAACAAAACGACGTATTAATATTAGTTTGCCCAACCAAGTCGATGCGGCGCTCAAACAACTCGCACGTCGCGATCATGTCCCGACCGCGACAAAGGCGCTTGGGCTCATACAGTCTGCATTAGAAACCGAGGAGGACATTGTGCTTGATCGTATTGCGCAGGCGCGTGATACTGAAGATGCCAAATTTGTTGCGCACAACAAGGTGTAGAGATAATTTACTCCATTGTCTACCAACGGCAAGTTGTTGTCGATGATATTCCTCGTTTATCATCGACAACACAAGATCGAATCCGCCAGGCGATCGAACAAAAGTTGTCTGTGTATCCTGAAATTTTTGGTATCCCCTTGCGGCGATCACTAAAAGGATATCGCAAGTTACGTGTCGGCGATTATCGGATTGTGTTTCGTATCGAGGGTCGTTTCGAAAAATTTTTGTGATTGCGCATCGTTCTGTTGTCTATTGGTTGATGAATAAAAGAATTGTATGAAGAACATTCAAGGAATCCGTTTAGCTCAAATGCTCAAAGGTGGTGTGATTATGGATGTTTCAACCGTCGAGCAAGCGTGCATTGCCGAAGAGGCGGGAGCGTGTGCAGTGATGGCGCTGGAGCGGATCCCGTCCAAGATCCGCGTCGAGGGCGGCGTGGCGCGCATGAGCGACCCAAAACTCATTAAGCAAATTAAGAGTGCCGTAACCATCCCGATTATGGCCAAAGTGCGTATTGGCCATTTTGTGGAAGCGCGGATTTTGGAAGCGCTTGAAATTGATTTTATCGATGAATCCGAAGTATTGACCCCGGCGGATGATACATACCATATTGATAAGACGAAGTTTCAAATTCCATTTGTGTGTGGATGTCGAGACCTTGGAGAGGCGTTGCGGCGCATCGCAGAAGGCGCGAGTATGATCCGCACCAAAGGGGAGGCCGGAACGGGTAATGTCGTGGAAGCAGTCAAACACCAGCGCGCGATTCAGTCGCAAATGAAACACGCACAAGGCCTCTCCAACCCTGAATTAGTGGTCTACGCAAAAGAATTGGGAGTACCGCTCGAGTTATTGATCGAAGTCGCGCGCGACGGGCGACTGCCTGTGGTGAATTTCGCCGCTGGGGGTATTGCCACCCCAGCCGATGCGGCGCTGCTCATGCATCTCGGGAGCGATGGAATATTTGTGGGTTCGGGCATCTTTGGAGCGGAGAATCCGGCCAAAATCGCCAAAGCCATTGTTCAGGCAACGACCCATTATCAAGACTACAAAACGTTGGCAGAAGTTTCGGAAGATCTTGGTGCGGCAATGAAGGGGTTAGAAATCGGCACTCTGGCGCTCAAAATGGCTGGGCGCGACGCATAAATGATCTCGTCATCCTGAATTTATTTCAGGATCTTTAATCATGGGTGTCGTATAAGATTCTGAATCCACCGCTAAGCGGGGCCGGCAAGTTCAGAATGACGTACCATTGAATATTGAATTATGCGCTGTGGAATTTTAGCCTTCCAAGGAGATGTGGCAGAACACGAACACGCTCTTGCGCGCCTTGGTGTGGCAGCGCAGCGCGTAATAAAAACCGAGCAACTCGATGCTCTCACACATCTGATTATCCCTGGCGGGGAAGGTACGGTCATCGCGGCATTTCTCAAAGAAATTGGAATGGGGGAAAAAATTCAGCAGCGTGTGAAGGCAAAGACGTTGGCGGTGTTCGGGACCTGCGCCGGTGCGATCGTTCTAGCGCAGAGCGTGGAATCCCAAAAATTAATCGATCCCTTGCAGTTGATCGATATCACGGTTTCGCGAAATGCCTACGGGTCACAGATTCATTCGTTTGAGGAGGATGTTGTGTTCGAACCCACAGGGGAGCAACTTCGGGCCGTGTTTATCCGCGCGCCGAAGATCGTCGACGTTGGCAAAGATGTTACTGTACTTGCCCAGCGGGAAGGGGAGCCAATCCTTGCGCAGCAAGGCAATGTGCTAGTGAGCACATTTCACCCTGAATATTTAGAAAAACCCATCGTGCACCAGTTTTTCATATCATTATCAAATTCTTAAGAATGTTGGAATGAATCGAATTATGACCGTTCTCATTATCAATAGTGCGGAACCCTCCGAAAGAGGATTTGTTGAAGCAATTCGCAATGCATTGGTCGGGCTTAGTGTCGAATCGGTCATCGAGGAATATGCAGAGTTTATTGATGCACAAGATATCAAGGCATGCGATGCCGTCATCATCAGTGCCTCCCCAAAAGGGGACAACGGAAATTTCAAAGAACGATTGAAGTCTTTTCAATGGCTTAAAAAAACAAAAATTCCAGTGTTGGGGATCTGCGCTGGCCATCAGTTCATAGGCGCGATCTTTGGTGGGGCATTGATTTCCGACGCGCAATCTGAGGATGGAATCACTTCTGTAAAAATCGAAACACCCGATCCACTCTTTCAGGAATCATCTCGTCTTATTACTGTTGAGCAACACCACAACGATGCCATTGCATTGCCAGAAGAATTTACCCTACTTGCGAGTTCTTCACGATGTGGTGTACAAGCAATGCGACATCAAACGAAGCCGATTTATAGTGTTCAATGGCATGCAGAACGGTCGAATCCGGACATCATACGGAATTTTATGAATATCGTTCAGCGCATGTTGATTGATAAAGGCGAGATTGTGTTGGATAGTATTGCCAGAGTTTGCGACACAAAGAACGCCAAATTTATTCGTCATAATGACGCGTGAAAATAATATTGTTAGTTTTTATGGCAGAAAAACCACCCACACAACCAAAGCCTCTGGAAGTTATTCCAGAGCGCTCAACATCATTTGTGCATCGGCGTACCTCAGAGGAATTTTCTTATATTCCAAAAGGCCTCCGGCAAATAGCAAGTTCTGGACTAAAGGACGGTGAAATCGTCTATCTTAAACGGGAATGGCTGTACAGTGTTGATAGCGCGCAGGGGAATGTTCGTAGTTCTAAATACAGTTTTTGTCCTGTTAAGGTGGAGATTAATAAAGGGAAGATCGTTCTGGTTGTTCAGGTGGATGGCATGCCACCTCACCCTATGGAACATGGACGTAATCTTTTGGCCGGAGATCGACTCCCCGTAGATGTGGTCGATCCCAATGATTTTTATCGGAAGGACTAAGTATGCTCCAAGCCGAAGCGCTCGATATTCTCAAAACCGGAGCCAGTGTTTTTTTGACCGGCGAGCCGGGCAGCGGCAAGACGTTTGTGACCAACGCCTATGTTCGATATTTGAAAAAAGCAAGAGTGGATGTGGCGGTCACGGCTTCCACGGGGATCGCGGCCACACATTTGGGCGGGATGACCATCCACTCCTGGAGCGGTATTGGCATTGCCAAATCGCTTTCGGATTGGGATGTGGACCGGATCGCTTCGAACGAACGGATTGCGAAGCGAGTGGAGCGCACCACCGTGTTGGTCATTGACGAAATTTCGATGTTGGACGGAAAAACATTGGACTGCGTGGATCGTGTGTGCCGAGCAGTCAAACGCCGCGAAGAGCCATTCGGCGGCATCCAAACGGTGTTTGTTGGCGACTTCTTTCAGCTCCCCCCAATCTCTCGCGAAGGGGAGTTGCCATCGCAGTTCGCTTTTTCATCTCGTGCGTGGACGGCGGTTAGCCCCCTCGTTTGCTATCTTTCGGAACAATACCGGCAAGAGGATAAAATTTTCCTTGATATTCTGGCATGCCTGCGACGGAATCAACTTTCACCGCTCCATTGTGCGCATCTGGACAAGCGCTGTTTGGCAGATCCGGCCACGCTTTCCAAAGACACACCAAAGCTCTATTCCCATAATGTCGATGTGGACCGAATTAATAGTACCGAGTTAGAGCGCATCGCTGGGCCCGTAGAGCGCTACGACATGACATTTGCCGGCCGCGCATCACTGGCAGAACAACTCAAGCGCGGATGCCTTTCGCCAGAACAGCTTTTTTTGAAAAAAGGCGCATCAGTCATGTTTACCAAAAATAGCCCAAGTGGTTCATTTGTGAATGGAACGCTTGGGATGGTGATCGGTTTTGATGAAGATTCCAATTATCCAGTGGTGAAAACGCGCAACGGACGCACTATTGTGGCGGAGCCGACCGAATGGTCCATAGAAGAACATGGAAGAATTTTGGCGAAAATTTCTCAGATTCCACTTCGTCTTGCTTGGGCCATCACCATCCATAAAAGCCAAGGGATGTCGCTGGATGCGGCCTATATTGATCTCAAGAATGCGTTTGTCGAGGGTCAAGGGTATGTTGCCCTTTCTCGAGTACGCACGCTTGCAGGCGTGTATTTGTCGGGCTGGAATCGGATGGCACTGACAGTCCACCCCGAAGTCTTGGCGGCTGATTCTGAATTACGTGATCGTTCAACCCAAACACGCCAAGCATTTGCAGTGATTGCATCGTCGGAGTTGAAGAATATGCACGGAAATTTTCTCTCGGCTTGCGGGGGAGTTGCGCCCCAGGAATCTCGGAAGAAGTTGCCAAAGACGGAAAAAACGTATTGTGTCGATGATATCCGGAAGACGTACCCCAATGCCTATAAAAGTTGGAGCGAAGAAGACGATGAACGACTCACCGAACAGTACACCTCTGGCAACGACATTGAAGAGCTGGTGGTGGTATTTGGGCGTAAGAAGGGTTCGATCCAATCACGACTCGTGAAGCTCGGGCTGCTCGAAATATAGCCTGAGCTTGCCTGCCTGCCGGTAGGCAGGTCGAAGGCTCATACGCTTATATCGACACAATACATCATTAAGCGTATACTACGGGTGGGTTTATGCCCAGTACAATCACGGGCAATTTTTTATGGTATCAGGGAAAAGGTTGATGCATTGAACTCCAAATCAAAAATAATCCCAAACAGCGTTCATTCATTATTTGCCCGTAGCTGTACTGGGTATGAAAGTCCATTCTCCGTTTCATTATCTTGCTCTTCACTTAGCAACCTGGATTGGTTCCCCACAATCGTTGGTGATCCACACGATTTTTTTTATTGTCATCTTCGGACTGGTCTTTTTTGGCGTTCCGTTTGATACGATGTTGTTAGCATTAACGACTGCCGTTTCGCTCGAAGCTATTTACCTCGCCATTTTTATTCAAATGACGGTGAATCAGACCACCAAAAGTTTGCAAGCCGTGGAAGAAGATATTGACGAAATTCAGGAAGATGTCGATGAAATTCAAAAGGATGTGGATGAGATTCAGGAAGATGTGGATGAGATTGAAAAAGATGATCAAGAAGATGAGCATCGGGATCTTCACAATAAGCAAGTGCTCGAAAAGATCGAGCAGCAGCTCCATAACTTGATCGGAGAAATTAATCGTATTAAAAAACAACAATAATGTTATGGCATACCGAAAAGAAAATGCGGTGATGCAGCGCCTTGCGCCGATTCTGTTGAAATTTGTGAATCGTCGGTTTGGTGGGATGCTGGCAACCAAAGAGAAAGGCGCGGCATATGATGTGGCCTCGGACATTGATGTTGGCGCTGATCGTTTGATTGCCCGCACAATTAAAAAGAATTTTCCTCTCGACGTGGTCAGAACCGAGGAATCCAGCCCCACCGCTGCCTTGGGGAATGGTCGTAGTTGGGTGGTAGACCCTATTTGTGGATCGACAAATGTCGCCCGAGGGATTCAATTATTTTGTAGTAACATCGCACTCGTACAACACAATTGTGTGGTCGCCGCATGGGTGTTAGACTACAGTCGGCAGCGACTCCTGTGGAGTGTGGGAGCGGGTGTGTTTGATGGGCGTCGGCGAATTCCCCGCATTGGCAGGGATACTCGACATACCCTTATTGATATCGATTGGGGGTATTTTTGGCGATTACCAAAAAAAATTCAGAAGGCCTATTCGGCACTGGATGGCGACGCGCGAGTGAGTGCCGGATTTGAGGCGCTTGAATTGTGCTCGTCATTAGGCTTTGTGTATGTGGCAACTGGTCAACTCCAAGGCGCAGTCTGCATTGATGTGAATTCATGGGATGTGGCCGCAGCGGCGTTTCTGATTGAACGTAGTGGCGGTGTGGTCACAAATTTCGATGGGAGCGCGTGGAGTTTGGAGTCTCGGAGTTTGGTGATGGCAGGTAGTCGTGCTGTCCATAACACACTCCTTAAACTCATTCAAAAAAATGGCTTGCAGAACGTAAAATAATATGGCAGAGCAAGAGACATTGGTGGTCGTGAATGAACACGATGAAGTGCTCGGGCAAAAAACCCGGCAAGAATGCCACGCCGGTGGTGGGATTCTCCACCGCGCTATTACGGTCTTGTTAGTGAATGCAAAAGGGGAGTTATTGCTGACTCGTCGAAGTCAATCAAAAACACTCTGGCCGGGGTGGTGGGACACATCATGCTCAACTCATGTCTCCCCCGGCGAAACGTATGAACAAGCCGGTGAGCGCAGACTCCCTCACGAGCTGGGCGTACGGTGTGCGTTGAAACTGGTCACCAAATTTCTGTATCACGCTCCTTTCGATAGCACGGGTTCTGAAAATGAACTCTGCGCGTTATTGGTGGGCGAGTGTGACCAACCCATTCGGGCCAATGCCGAAGAAATATCCGAGACCCGATGGATTCCAATTCCTCGATCTGTTGAAGAAATAGAATCCAACCAAGAGTACACTCCCTGGCTCATGATCGCTCTCAAGCACTATGCCACCCGTCCGTAATCCGGCCATCGATACACTCCTCAAGTCCCACTCGGCCTGCCAGGTGAATCCTGCGCGCTCTGTATTGATCCGCTGTGTGATTGAGCAGAAGGAAGCAGTGGTCACCGTCACCGGGGCGTTGGCTACGTGGAATCCGCCTTCGGCGACTGGGCGCAGCCCAAAGGATACATACATTGTGCGCAGACCCGAAAGTGAAGCAACAGTAGACTGGACATCGAGCAACAACAACACCGTGACCCCCGAGCTGTTCGAGGTACTTCTCGAAGATACACTATCCGCGTTGCAACAGTCACCGCACTTATACCAAATCGATCGGGTTGTTGGGGCGCACTCATCGTATGCGGTTCCTGTTCAGGTGGTTACCAATCGGGCGCTGACGGCGTTGTTTGCTGACACCATGTTCCGACCTGTTTTGACAGATGTGAAGAAAAGCATTTTTTCAGATACGCCGTTCACAATTGTGGTGGCTCCGACCACGGCGGTGGATCCAAAAAAATATCAGGGCAAGCTTCGTGATATCAATGGGAAAACCTCGCCGATTGCCATTGTCATGGATATGGACCAGAGAATTTGTATTGTTTTAGGGACTCTGTATTTGGGTACGGTCAAGAAAATGATGTTTACCGTGATGAATTATTTGCTTCCCGCTGCGGGCATCTTGCCACTCCATTCTTCAGCGATGGAAACGGAAAGTGGGGAGTGCGTGGTCTTTTTGGGGCTTTCCGGAACAGGCAAGACAACGCTTTCTTCAGATCCCCGCTATTATTTTATCGGCGATGATGAGCACGGATGGAGTAGTGAAGGCATCGCGAATTTTGAATATGGCTGTTATGCCAAGCTCGTTCGGTTAGACCCGAAGCGTGAACCCACAATTTATCACGCCACTTTTGATTCGCGTCCGGTGGAAGAAAACGGCTGCATTATCGAAAATGCACTGATGTGGCCGGATGGAACTTTTGATCTCAATGATGAACGGTTGACGGAAAACTCTCGGACCGCGTACCCCATTTCTTTTTTAGAGAAAACAAAAACAGGGGCGACTGGCGGTCACCCAAAAACACTTATTTTTTTAACGGCCGATGCACAAGGGGTATTGCCGCCCATCGCAACGCTCACGCCAGAACAAGCGGTGATATGGTTCTTAATGGGGTATACGAGCAAACTCGCGGGCACTGAGGTGGGGGTTACGGAGCCCACGACGGTGTTCTCGCGGTTTTTTGGGCAACCGTTTATGCCACGCCCGCCCAAGGACTACAC
>ORMF010434532.1_pt1 | contig 15379 bp, 11 predicted proteins | sample 1779871 | NCBI WGS metagenome assembly ORMF01 (sample SAMEA104232316, study PRJEB22302) | groundwater metagenome | biome: forest; feature: aquifer; material: groundwater | place: USA | collected 2011-08-07 | depth 5.4 m | reverse complement strand
GCCGATCCGGATCGAATCCTCGGCCGTCGTCAGCCACGCGAAGAAGAATCGCGTTGTCCTGATAGCACAGCTCAATCCAGATATTGTCGGCTCGAGCGTGCCGGAGCGCGTTCGTCGCCGCCTCCTGTCCCACACGAAGGATCTGCTCCGCGACCGTTGGGGCGCACCGCCGAAGTGTTCCGTTGACCGCATAGTGAAGGCGCACCGGCTCGCTACCAACGAGGGGACCAACGCGTTCACAAAGCACATCGGCAAGATCCCGCCGCTCCAGCGCCGACGAGTGAAGGTCCCAGATCGACTGGCGCGTCTCGCGCACATAGTTCTCGGCTTGATTTCGGAGGTCTTCGATGTGTCGCGCCGCTCGTCTCGGAGCCGACGTGACCTCACTCAACACCTCATCGAGTCCCAATGTCAGGCCGATCAAGCCCTGGAGCAGAGTGTCGTGGAGCTCATGGGCCAACCGCGACCGCTCCGCCAGAACGAACGAATACCTTCGACGGACATGCCGCAGGCGCAGCTGCCAAGCGGCGATCAGGGAAACCGTGAACAGGAGCACGCACGCGCCCTTAAACCAAGTCGTCTGGTAGACGAACGGCGCAATCGAGAAGGCCAGAAGGGTACGAGTCTCACCTTGCAGACCGCCATTCACCGCTGCAGCCCGAAGCTGATACTGCCCGGGAGGGAGGTTCGTATAGAAGGCCTCTCGGCGCGTGCCCGCATCAATCCAATCCTCATCGAAACCGTCCAAGCGGTATCGGAAATGGATCTTGCTTGAATTCGTAAGCGTCGGCGCCGTGTAGGCAATCTCGAGCCTCGACGTACCGGCTGGGAGACTGAGCCCTGACATAGACAGCCTCGTCCCATCGACGAGGATATCTTGGAGATGGACGAGGGGAGCCGGTCGGTTTCTCGTGAGCCCCAGCGGGTTCAGACGCACAACACTGGTGCCGGTGACAAACCAAAGAATTCCCTCTGTAGAAAGGGCCGCAACGGACGACCCCTGATAGGCGGGAGTTCCTCCGAAGCCGTCGGAGGCATCGAACACAGTGTAGGGTCGGGTTGATGACGATGAACGGATCGCTTGCTCGAGAACGTGTCGACCGACCCGCACTATGCCCGAGGCCGTGGCTATCCAGAGGTCTTCCAACCTGTCTTCGAGAATCCCGACGACGTGGGTTATTGGAAAGCCGCTATCTTGAGGCAGACGGTTGAATGCATCGCCGTCGACGTAGCCAATGCCATCGGAAGTCCCGATCCACAACGTGCCGTCCTTGTTCTCGTAGAACGACGTGATGTCCGTCCCGACGAACCAATCGTGCGTTGAGAGTGTCTGCAGCGGGTTGTCCTGATAGACCAACAGATGCCCGTCTCGAAGACCAATCCACACGCGGCCACGGCGATCCGCATACAGACTCCTGGCCCATGTCGCCGTGATTCTCAACAACTCGCCCTCGTGCCAGCGAAAGACTCCTCCGTCCAGGTCAGCGATCCAAACCGCACCGTTGATGGCGCGCGCGATTGAGCTCACTCGTCCGAGTTGTTGGCCGACTGGAATGGGCAACGATCTGAACTTGCCATCCCGGAAACCCGCCACGCCACCGGGTTCGGTCGCAACCCACACATCTCCCATCATGTCGACGTGCAAGGCGTTGATGGCGACGTTCGGGAGGCCAGTCTCACGACCAGGTTTCAGGAGCGTAGAACCGTCGTATCGATACAACCCATCGTCGCTGCCAATCCAAATATTGCCCCCTGGATCAGCCGCAACCAGCCGTGCGGTTATGGGAAACGCTCCCCCCGAACGCGTGTCCAACGTGGGCTCGGTGTCCCGATCGGCAAGGAGGCTTAAGCCGTTTTGGGTGCCAATCCACAAGTTGCCATCGCGATCTTCGAACAGCGAACGCACGACGTCACTCGAGAGGCCTTGATCTTGAGAGTACCGCTCCACGGTGCGACGAGAACCACTGCCCTGGCACACGATGCGATGCAACCCGTTGCCTCGCGTGCCGATCCACATGTTGCCGTTCCGATCGTGGATCAGCACCATACCACCTACGGCTTTGTCCGAGACGCACGTGGCTTCTGTGCTACCTCGCTGGATCGTGACGGTGCCGTCAGGCCGTGTCGCCCAGATGTTGCCGAATCGATCCTCGCTAATTCCACGAACCGCCTCGAGTGCTCCGGCGGAATGCAGAGTGTCATCGCCCGTCATCCGCTTCAGGACCTCAGTGGGGGTCGTGATCCAGACTGTTCCGTTGCGATCCGTCTGTAGTCCCGATGTTGCAGTGTTTTTCGGAAGATGGTCCGGCAACTCAACTCGTTCCCACTCTCCGTGGCGGTATCGTGAAAGCCCCGCCGGGCCTGAGGCCCAGAGGCTCCCCTCCTGATCCTCTGCGAACTCGACAACCCACCTATTGAGCGGAGAATCGTGACTCTCGTAGGACCATTGTTGGTTCGCAGACGGAATCAGCCTGCCGACGTGTCCAGAAAACGCGATCCACAGGCTTCCGTCCCCAGCCGTGTGCACGGAGTACACCGCTGCGTCTGGGAACCCAGGACTCTTCTCCTTACTCCACCGCGCAAAGTGGACTCCGTCGAAGCGGATGAGACCGGATTCAGCCCCAAGCCAGAGGTATCCGTCGCGATCCTGTGCAATCTGCCAAATCGTGCCCAGCCAGAAACCCGCCTCCTTGGTCCACGATGCGCGTCGGTACAGACCGACGGGCGTCTTAGAGTCGAGTGCCTGCACTTGGGATGACGTCAGCAGTACGAATATCAGCGCGCCAGCCAGACGAATCATTGAGTTGACCAGTTCACAAAACGAGCGAACGACCAGCCCTGGGGCGGCAGCTTACCACGCTCAATATCGTGATCCTGCGCAATACTGGGCCGCATACCTCACTCTAGGTAGTTGCGAAGAATTTCGCTAGCGGTTAGGTTCGCGCGGGAGGAGTTGCTGCGTACGGGGGCGAGCGGAGGAGCAGGCTGGTAGGAGGTAGACGGGTGACGTCACGTCAGGGCGAAGGCCACGACTGTGGCCTCCTCAGGACTATCGGGCTTACGAAAGACTTCGGTGGTCTTCGGGCGCTGAACAAACTCGACCTTCTCGTTGCCCACCGGGAAATCGTCGGACTGATCGGTCCGAACGGATCAGGCAAATCGACCTTTGTAAACGTCATCAGCGGCTTCTATGAGCCGACATCGGGACAAGTGGTATTCGCGAGTCAACCCGTGGGTGGCCTGCCGCCGTGGAAAATCGCACGACGGGGAATCACACGCACCTTCCAGCACACCAGGCTCTTTCACAAGCACACCGTGCTCGAGAACATGCTGTTCGCGGCGCACACCCTCGAGCGCAGCAACCTTGGCCATGCCTTGTTCAGACGTGGACTCATTCGAAAAGAAAAACACGCAAGTCACAACAGAGCGCGGCAGATTCTCGAGTTCGTGGGGTTGAGCACCTTCATGTTCGACGCGGCGGCCAGCTTGCCTCCAGGACACCAGCGCGCGCTGGCGATTGGGATGTGTTTGGTGAGCGAACCAAAGCTTCTGATGCTTGACGAGCCGGCCGCTGGTCTGAGTGCCAAGGAGAGCGAGCGATTGGTCAGCCTCATCGCGACGCTCAAGGATCGCGGTGTGAGTGTTTTGCTCGTGGACCACGATATGCGCGTCATCATGAGCGCCTGCGATCGGATCGTCGTCCTTGATCACGGAATCAAAATTGCGGAGGGCCGTCCGGAAGAAATCCGCACGAATGAGAAGGTGGTCGAGGCGTACCTCGGCCGTGACACGTTACGGGCGGCCGAGAATGCTTGAGGTCCGAGACCTTCATGTTTCCTACGGTTCGAGCCCGGCGCTCAAAGGGGTGTCGATCACCGTGGCGACAGGCGAGTTGGTGGCGCTGCTTGGGGCCAACGGCGCTGGGAAGACGACCTTGTTGCGCACGATTTCAGGCGTCGTCCGAGGCCGTCACGGAAGCATCACGTTCCGGGGCGAGTCAATCTTCAATGCCGCCGCTCATCGCATCGCGGGTTTGGGTCTCGTTCAGGTGCCGGAGGGAAGGGGCGTCCTTCCAACCATGACCGTCCAGGAAAACCTGGAGATGGGTGGCTACTTATGCCGGGACAAGCATGTCTTCAGGGAACGCATGGACAAAGTGTTGACCCTGTTCCCGATCTTGGCCGAGCGAAAGAACCTGCCGGGAGGAACGCTCTCCGGAGGAGAGCAGCAGATGCTCGCCATCGGTCGGGGTCTGATGGCGGGTCCGAAGATGCTTCTGTTGGACGAGCCCTCACTCGGATTGGCGCCCCTGATGGTTGAGCGTGTCGCCGACACCATACAAGCTCTCCACCGAGACCAAGCTCTCACGATTCTTCTCGTCGAACAGAACGCGAGAATGGCTCTCGCTATCGCTCGTCGCGGCTACGTTCTTCAGAGCGGCGAGGTGATCCGTGAAGGATCCGCGGACGAACTCACCCACGACAACGTGGTCAAGCAGGCGTATCTAGGTGTCTAGGGGAGACGCGATGGCGGTCTGCGTCGATTCCGTCAGAGTCGGCACAACAGCAGGGAACGCCCCATGACAGAAGAACTGTGGTTCATCGGCCAACAGATAACAAACGGCCTCGTGTTGGGCTCTGTCTACACCCTGCTTGCGATGGGGTTCAGCCTCACGTTTGGGGTGCTTGGGATCGTCAATGCCAGTCACGGCCATTTGTACATGCTCGGCGCGTTCACGACCTTCCAGGCGATCAGCTGGTGGTTCGGCCCGCAACCAGGGGGCATGGCCTACATTGCAGCCCTGATCATGTCAGTGTCTCTTGTGAGCGTTGTGGGTCGGGCGATTTACCTGTTGGGAATCAAGCCGATTTGGGGCAAGGGAGATGTGGCCCCCATTATTACCACGCTCGCGCTCGCGTTTCTTCTCGAGAACATCGCCGTCGTCCTCTGGCCCGGCACCTTCACCATTCAAACAGACCTCTCGTCGAGCGTAAGAAGGTTTGGAGGGATCTTTTTGACGGACCAGAGAGTGCTGACGTTCGTCGCAGCGTTGGTCCTGGTCTCTGCGTTGTCGCTGTTTCTCCAGCGCAGTCGGACGGGTAAGGCGATGCGTGCAACGTCCCAAAACGAACTTTCCGCCTCCTTGATGGGGATCAATACCGAAGCGATGCGGATTCTCGCCCTGATGCTCTCGTCCGCGCTAGCCGCGGCAGCAGGAGGCCTAGTCGGTCCGCTGTTCGTGCTCACGCCGAGCATGGCACAGCCCGCACTCTTTAAAGCCTTCGCCGTCGTGCTCGTCGGTGGTCTGGGCAACGTGCCCGGAGCGATTGTCGGCGGGCTGTTCCTTGGGCTTACCGAGGCGCTTGTTGGGGGACTCTGGGATCCGGCTTGGGTCAGTCCAACTATTTTTGGTGTGATTATCGTGATCCTACTCATCCAGCCCGCCGGGCTGCTCGGCAGCAAGAGGATCGCATAGTGACCGCAAGGCGCGCGCAGCTTGCAGCGATCGTCGCTCTGTTGGCGATCAGTCTGATCATGCCCTATGCCGGGCTGACTCCCTATCTGTTAAACGTCCTCGTGCTCATGTGGATCTATCTCATTGTGGCCATGTCGCTAAATCTCTGTGTCGGATACCTGGGCCTATTCTCGTTCGCGTTTACGGGTTTCATGGGTCTGGGCGGGTACGCGACCGGTTTGGTCACCACGAGACTCGAGTGGCCGCCCGAGCTCGGTCTTCTGGTGGCCATCGGGGTGACCGCTGGCGTCGCCCTGCTTACCGGCGTCGCCGCTTTGCGGCTGACGGGTGTCTACTTCGTCATGCTGACGATAGCGTTGCACGGAATCTTGGTCGGCATCGCAAATAGCTTCTACCAGCTCACAGGAGGAACCGGAGGGCTCGCGGGCATCCCCCCTCTCGTCATTGCGGGGCTGACAGTCGACTCGTCGCTGTCCTTTTACTACGTGGCGTTTGGTACGTTCGTGCTTCTGTTCGTCGCCATGCACTGGGTTGTGCATTCTCGTGTCGGTCGAGCCTTCGTGGCGATCCGGGACAATCAGGATTTAGCGGACTCGCTAGGGATAAGCCCGTTTCGGTACAAGCTGATTGGTTTTGTCGGCTCGTCGGTACTGGGAGGAGTGGCCGGCTGGCTCTATGCCCACTATGTCACCGTGCTGGACCCCCAAGTGTTCGGATTCAAGCTGATCTTCGATGTCCTATTCATGGTGATGCTGGGAGGCCAAGGAACGATGTTCGGCCCGGTGATCGGGGCACTGGTGGTGACGTTCGTCCCCGAGGCGTTGAGATTCGCGGAGACGGCACGCCAGGCCGTGTTTTCGATCTTCTTGCTCATCGTCGTGATCTTCGCGCCGGAGGGGATCTGGGGCACGGTTCAACGGCAGATTCTTGGTTCCGATCGCCAATGGAGGGAGTACGCGGATGAGTCTGAAAGATAAGTGCGCGATCGTGGGGATTGGGGAAACCGAATTCACACGCCACAAACCTCGTCCCACGCTGGAGTTAGGCCTCGAAGCCATCATGCTAGCCCTCCCCGATGCCGGGCTCGGACCCGAGGACATCGATGGGATCATCACGACCTACACCGGCCCCAACGCGAACGAGTACGCGTCCAATCTCAACATCGAAGAGCAGATCAGTTTCAGCTGCAAGCCGAATATCGGTGGCTCGTCGAATATTGCGATGCTCATGCATGCCGCGTCGGCGATCGAATCGGGTCTGGCCACGAACGTCGTGGGCGTTGGGGTCCATCAGATGTGGTCCGATAAGGGTATCCGTCGTACGTGGAGCGCGGCGGAGCTCGCACAGTCAGGTCCGCAGTGGACGCCCGAGTACAGGCAAAGCTTCGAGTATCCGTATGGGATGTCCACCGCCGCCCACCTCTTCGGCCAATGGGCTCGGAGGCACATGGCTTTGTACGGCACCACCAGTGCTCAGATGGGCGCGGTGGCAGTCGCCTGCCGCAAGCACGCCATCCTCAACGACAAGGCCATCATGAAAACACCGCTGACCATCGAGGACCACCAAGCCTCACCGATCCTGGTGGACCCCTTCCACCTGCTCGATTTCAGTCTCCAGACCGATGGCGCGATCGCGTTCGTCGTGAGCTCGGCAGAACGAGCCCGGGACATGCGTCAGCAGCCCGTGTACATCATGGGCATCGGTGAAGGCCACTATTGGACGGACGAAATCCCGAACAAGCCGGACTTCATCAAGACCGGACATCGGGCGGCGGCGAAGCGCGCGTTCGCCATGGCCGGGGTGACCCATAAGGACATCGACGCTGTCGAGGTCTACGACGGGTTCACATTCCACGTTCTGGGCTTTCTTGAAGACATGGGCTTCTGCGGCATCGGTGAGAGCGGGCCGTTTGTCGAAGGAGGACGCATCGAGCTTGGTGGCGAGCTCCCGCTCAACACGCATGGCGGCAACCTTTCGCAGGCACACGTGGTCGGTCTTAATCACACCAGCGAGGCCGTGAAGCAGCTTCGCGGCCAGGCCGGTAAGGCCCAGGTGCCGAACGCCGAGATCATCCTGGTCAACAACGAAGGTCGGGTTGGCAGCGGGGGCGTCGTCATCCTGAGGAGGTGAGGCAAGCCATGACATCCGAACAGAAGGTCGGCAGGCAGCCGGACAATACGTACCATGGGCCGCTTCCCGACATCACGTGGCCCCAAGCCAAGGAGTACTGGGAGGGTGCCAAGAACCATGAATTGAGAATCCAGAGGTGCAGCGACTGCGGGACGTTCAGGTGGTACCCGAAGCCGATGTGCCCGAAGTGTCGATCAATGCGAGCGGAATGGGCGAAGGTGAAGGGTACCGGCAAGGTCTTCTCCTACACCATCGGCTACCGCGGGTTCGGCAACGACTGGTTGAAGGATAAGCTGCCGCTCATCGTGGCGGTCGTTGCGCTTGATGAAATTCCCCACGTACGGCTGCTCACCAATATCCTCGACTGCCAACCCGACGAGGTCCGAGTGGATCTGCCAGTGGAGGTGACCTTCGAAGATGTCACCCCGGACGTGACCCTTCCGCAGTTCAAGCCGATCCGCGGCAATGCCCGTTGAAACGTGACGTCAGAGACGAGCGACTCCGTGAGCTTCTCGTGTGGTGAGGGAGGAGGCAAATAGGCATGCGACTGAAAGACAAGGTGAGCGTGATCACCGGTGCCGGATCGGGAATAGGGCGGGCCGCCGCCGTGCGGTTCGCTCAGGAGGGTTCGAAGGTGATCGTTGCCGACATCGTGCCAGAAGGAGGCGAAGGAACCGTAGACGCGATCAAAGCGTCCGGGGGTGATGCGGCATTCGTCAAGGTAGACGTTGCGAAGGCCGACCAAGTTGCCGCGATGGCGCGTTTTGCCGTGGAGCACTACGGCAAGATCAATGTGCTCTTCAACAACGCCGGGATCAGTCGCCTCAACGACGACGGTGTCATAACCGAACTCGAGGAGGAAATATGGGATCTGATCCTTGCGACAAATCTGAAGAGCGTCTTTCTCAGCTGCAAGTACGTCTTCCCTGAGCTGATCAAGGCAGGCGGAGGATCCGTTGTCAACACCGCGTCGGTCTCGGGTCTGGTCGCGTCCGAGCGGCCGTGCTACTCGGCTGCCAAGGGTGGGATGATCGCGCTTACGAGGTCGCTCGCCGCTCAGTTCGCCTACGCGAACATCCGCGTCAACGCTATTGCGCCAGGCGCGGTTGAGACGGCGCTGGTGGCGGGACAACGGCCCAAGGTGACGCGCGCCCCGATGCCGGCGCCATTGTCGGAACGAGTCGCCAAGCCGGAGGAAATAGCAAACCTCGTGCTGTTCTTGGCCTCGGATGAGGCCTCGAACATCACGGGAGCGACTTATCCGATCGACGGTGGCGTGACCGCACGTTAAACCGGTGGTATCTCGCCTGACGTCAGACACGGTGGAGGCGCGACCGGCTGATGCTCCGACGCTAGCAGAGATGCGCAATCGCGTGGTCTCTGCTCATTTCATGATCGTGGGCTTGCACACATTCAATTGGGGGATCACGGGTTACTTCGCCGACCGCCTCGGCGATCGCCAAACGATGGCGCCCATGGCGATCGCGATGTTCTCGATTCTCGTGCCGATGGTGTTTTGGAATCGGCGGTTGATGACGCTTGGCTCATCAATGAATCCGATTGAGGGCCGCATAGGGAGGGTCGCACAACTGCTTGAATCTGGTGCTAGGCTCGACAATTCAAGTCATCGTCGCGACGCGGGGAAAGGTGGCTAGACGTGAAACCGATTGATACGAACCTCAGCATGCCGCGCCGCAGATTCCTCAAAGCGTTGGCCGTGCCCGGCGGGCTGCTCACGGTGTCTCAGACCCTGACTCAGGCCTGCGGGCCAGCGGGGCCCGCGTCCTCTGGGGGGCCGCCGGCTTCCTCTGGCGCGAGCACCAAGGGACCGATCAGATTGGGTCGGCTTGACACGTTCACCGGGCCCGCGGCGAGCTCGGGCGTCGCGGCGAAGCTGGCAACTGATCTGCTCATCGATCAAGTGAGGGCAGAGGGCGGCGTGATCGATGGTCGTCAACTCGAGGTTGAGTATTTCGACGGCGGGGGACAACTTGCCGAGGAGATCAACGGATTCAAGAAATTCGGCCAAGATCCCTCGATTGTTGCAAGTGTTGGGCAGGGCATCAACTGGGCGGGGGGGCAGCTGTTGGCTGATCTCTCCAACAAGCTCAAACTGCCACACTTCACAGGACACCACACGCCGTCGGACTTGAGCAACTATCCCTACATCGTCCGGCCATCAGGTGGCACGTTGGAGGCGATCGTCAACAAGTGCACGGACTTCGTGATTCAGCAGCTCCGGGCGAAGAGCATCGCGCTACTAGCAGACAATCAGACCGTTCCGCGGGATTCGATGAGCCTAATGAAGCAGCGCCTGGCTGCAGCGGGCGTCACGGTCACGTCCGAGCAGTACCTCGAGGTCGGAACGACAGACGCGTCAGCCATCATCACGAGGGCGAAGTTGGGCAGTCCCGATGTCATTGCTGGGTACCACACGTCTGGTCAGATCCCGCTGATCTTCAAACAGGTCACCGACCTCGGCGGCTGGGGCAACGCCAAGTTCTTTGGAATGACAGGCGGCGCCGTTGTCGGCACGATTCCTCACCTTGCTGCCGCCCAGAACACGTTCCATGCTGCACATTGGGCGCCTGGACTGCTTGATGTGGGCGGCCAGAAGTTCGAGAAAGCTTTCGCCGCGAAGTACGGCACAGCACCAGACACCTCGCACTCGGGCGCATATATCGTCGTCGGCACCGCGATCGCCGCGGTGCGGCTGGCGGCGTCAACCGATCGCGACGTGCTAGCGAAGGCCATGCGTTCGGGCAACGTCACGTGGGATGCGCCCGGCGGGTCTCTGACGATGCGGCCAAGCGGCGAAAACAGCGTGCTGCTACAAGTCGTGCAGATCCAAAACGGCAGGGTCGTTCCCTATTGGAAGTGAACAGTGATCCGAGAGGTGGTTTCCATAAAGCTGGTCTAGTGCGAAAGGAAAGACGATGAATCCAGTACTCGTGAGCGGCCTGCGGATGCCCGAGGGCCCGGCGTTCGACAAGGCGGGCAATCTCTATGTGACCGAGATGGGGAACGGCCAGATCTCGAAGATCACGCCCGACGGTGCGCGAACGGTCCTCGCGACGCCCGGAGGCAGCCCCAACGGGGCAAGAATCGGACCGGACGGCGCACTATGGATCACCAACGCCAATCGGCCCAACCCGGGCAGGATCGAGCGGATCGACATCAAGACCGGGAACGTCGAGCACGTGTTCACAGACTTCAAAGGAACGCCATTCGGCTCGTGCAACGATTTAGTATTCGACCCGGAGGGCAACTGCTATTTCACGGATCCGCATGGTGGCTTGAAACTTGAGGATCCGGCGGGCCATGTCTATTTCTTCACGCCGGATAGGCTGTTATCGCGTGTGGCAACCGGCTACGCGTTCCCAAATGGGATCGCAATCACTCAGGATGGGGGAACGCTCCTGGTCGCGGAGTCCCGGACGTTCTCAATTTGGGCGCACGCGATCGAGGTGCCTGGCCAGCTTGGCGAGCGCCGCAAGTTCGCCCAATTGCCAGACGGTCACATTACCGACGGGCTTGCGCTCGACATTGAGGGCAACGTCCTGGCGTGTGGCTGGCACAGTGGCACCATCGATGTCTTCGACAGCACCGGGAAGCCGATCGACAAGCTAGAGATCGAGGATCAGGACGTGACCAATCTCACGTTCGGTGGCCCCGACTTCTCCACGCTCTACGTCACCGAAATGACCCTGGGCCGCATAGTCACGATCCCCTGGAAACATCGAGGGATGCGACTCTTTCCGGATCGCTGACTGTGGCGGGAAAGCGTTGGGAGTCTGTCCGAAGTTAGCGAAGCAGGGTTCAACAAAGCCGTCGTGTACCACGCAGCATGATGAATCGAGTCCAGTTTCGTGACGGTCTCCGTGGGCGCCATGTGACCATCACGTCCGACCGCTGACGACGACGTCGAGTTCGCGATTCCAACGCGCGGATTGCGATGCGGACGACACCAAGCTGGCCATCACACACACATCGTCTGGCGCCGAGGCGCTCGCCAAGAAGATTCACAACGCCGACGTTGTTTCCGCATTTCGGTACCGTTCCGAGTGAAGTCTTGTTCGACGTATTCGACGCAAAGCGACGGACTCGCCGTCGGCCGAGTCTCTTGTACTGCGGGGACGACCGGGACGCGAAGCGAGTCGCGGCGAGACTGATTCGGGATGTCGGTTTGGAACCAGTGGACGCGGGACTCCTGCGAATCGCCAGATACCTGGAACCGTTCACTCTGGCGATCGCGCAACTTGCGTACGAAGGGGACGAAGGACCCGAGATCGCGTACCGCATCGAGCGCTTCTGAAAGTAGAACGAGGAGAGGTCTACAGGGGCCCGAATGGCACTCCGCAATGGAACTCGACGCGATTTGCCTGATGCAACATCCCAAAAGCCTTGAAAAACCTGGCCGGAAAATCTCCTAGGCAGAGAGAATCGTGCTCTCGTTGGTTTTTGCGGAAATGCTCAGGAAATCGCGAATTTGAAATGGCGGAGAGGGTGGGATTCGAACCCACGTGCCCTTTCGGACAAGACGCTTTCGAGGCGCCCCCGTTACGACCACTTCGGTACCTCTCCGATTGAGGATCTGCGCGCAGTTCTCGCGTGAAGCGGACCTCAAATTATAGCCCACCCACGCGCGCCGGGGTCTGAAGCCGGCTCCACCGTGCCAGGGAACCCGCGTCGCTCGTCGGCGGGCCATCTCTCGCAAAGGGTCTTAGGACTCAATGAGCGCCTGCAACTGGACGCTACGCTCGTCGCTCACGAAAGAAACTCTGCACCAGCTCGCGACACTCTGCCTCGCGGATTCCACCGATGATCTCGAATCGATGGTTGTGACCAGGCAGTTCCCCTCCTCTCATCGTCGACACCACCGCCCCTGATCGCGGCTCCGCGGCTCCGTACACCAACGTGGCCATTCGCGCGTGCACGATCGCGCCGACGCACATGAGACAAGGCTCGATGGTCACGCACAGCACGGCGCCGGTCAGGCGGTAGTTGCCGAGCGTCCGGGCAGCATCTCGAATCGCCACAATCTCCGCGTGCGCCGTCGGATCGCCAGAAGCAACCGGCTGGTTGAAGCCGCGCCCGACGATCGCTCCATCGATGGCGACGACGGCGCCGATCGGCACCTCGGCGTGATCGCGGGCGCGCCGCGCTTGCTCGACGGCCTCCGCCATCAACCAGTCAACGTCCACGTCGACGAGGTACGTATCACGAAAACGCGGCCCCAGCGCGGCCGTCGTCTACTGTCGAGCTAATGCGGTAGGTCGAGCGCCACAACCTAGGACGAGTTGCTTGCATTTCACAGGCGTTTCCTCGAAAAATCGTGGCGCCAGTCTGGCGAAGGCCAGTTGCGCAATCACGCGGGATGGGCCGCTGCAAGAGGAGCTCCCTATCAATCTAAAAACATCATGTGTTTAATACATTGATTGTATTTTACTTCTGCTTGTAACTGAACGATAACAGTGCTCTCCGCTGGGCGGTCCTCCCAGCCGGTCTACGGGGCATGTGTATGGTCGACGATAAGCGCTCTCCACTCGGTTTGCCGGGTCCGCCCGCGGCATCTGGCTTGTACGATCCACAGCACGAGCACGATGCCTGCGGTGTCGGCTTCGTCGTCGACATCAAGGGACGAACGTCACACGCCATCGTGCGCCAGGCCCTTCAGGTGCTCAAGAATCTCGCGCACCGCGGCGCGTGCGGCTGCGAGACCAATACCGGCGACGGAGCCGGCATCCTGATCCAGACGCCTGACGCGTTCCTGCGAAAGGTCGCCCCGGCGGAGCTGCCTCCCCCCGGCGAGTACGGCGTGGGGCTGGTCTTCCTGCCGCGCAACGCGGAACACCGGCAGGCGATCGAGCGACGCATGGCCGAGATCATCGTCGAAGAGGGCCAGCGTCTGATCGGCTGGAGAGATGTCCCGAGCAACGACTCCCCCATCGGTCCGAGCGCGGTGGCCGTGGAGCCGGTGTTCAGACAGATCTTCGTGGGAGCCAGACAGGGGTCTGCGCCCGGCGTCAGCTCGTCTGACCCCAGCGCGTGGTTCGAGCGCAAGCTGTATATCATCCGCAAGCGAATCGAACACGCGGTCGACGGATTGCCGCTTACCAACGAGTCGCGCAAGTTGTTCTACATCGTGGGCCTGTCATGCCGCACGCTCATCTACAAAGGCATGCTCACCGCAGGACAGATCGAAACGATGTTTCCGGATCTCACCGATCCGGATGTGATGTCGGCGCTCGCGTTGGTGCATCAGCGGTTCAGCACCAACACGTTTCCATCCTGGCCGCTCGCGCATCCGTACCGGTACATCGCGCACAACGGCGAGATCAACACCCTCACGGGCAACATCAACTGGATGCGCGCGCGCGAGGGGCTGCTCAAGTCGGACCTGCTCGGCGACGACCTGCGGAAGGTCCTGCCGGTGATTCGCGAGGGCGGGAGCGACACGGCAACGTTCGACAACGTCCTCGAGTTCCTGGTGATGACCGGGCGCTCGCTGCCGCACGCCATCCTGATGATGATTCCTGAGCCGTGGCAGAACGATGAGAGCATGTCGCCCGAGCTGAAGGCATTCTACGAGTACCACTCCTCGCTCATGGAGCCATGGGACGGTCCGGCGTCGATCGCCTTCACCGACGGCATCGTCATCGGCGCGGTGCTCGATCGCAATGGATTGCGGCCCTCGCGCTACTACGTCACGAAGGACGACATGGTCATCATGGCGTCCGAGGTCGGCGTCCTCGACATCCCGGCCGAGAACATCGTGCTCAAGGAACGCCTGCACCCCGGACGGATCTTCCTCGTCGACACGGCGCGCGGACGCATCGTCTCGGACGAGGAGGTGAAGCACGAGCTGGCGGCGGCGCATCCCTATGGAGAGTGGCTGTCGAACCTCATCGACATCGAGGATCTCGATCCCGCTCCGTATCTGCCCGCGCCGAGCCATGAGACCGTTGTCCAGCGTCAGGAGCTGTTCGGCTATACGCACGAAGACCTGCGCCTCCTCCTTGCGCCGATGGCCACCAACGGCGAAGAGGCGATCGGATCGATGGGGACCGACACATCGCTGGCCGCGCTCTCCGATCGCTCGCGGCTGCTCTACGACTACTTCAAGCAGATGTTCGCCCAGGTCACCAATCCGCCGCTCGACGCGATCCGCGAGGAGCTCGTCACGTCGATGGAGTCGACGATCGGTCCGGAGGGCAACCTGCTCGACCCGCGCCCCGAGTCGTGCCGCCAGATTGCCGTGAAGTACCCGATTATCGACAACGACCAGCTGGCGAAGCTGCGCCACGTGTACGATCCAGGCTTTCGCGCCATCCGTCTGCCGATGCTGTTCGACGCAAGTCAGAACGGCGCAGGCCTCGAGCACGCCATGGAGGAGCTCAAGCGCCGGGCGGGCGATGCCGTCGATGCGGGCTATACGATTCTGATCCTGTCGGACCGCGACGCCGACCGCATGCGCGCGCCGATTCCGAGCCTGCTGGCCACCTCCGGCGTGCACCATCACCTGGTGCGCAAGGGCTCCCGCACGCGCTGCGCGCTCGTCGTCGAATCCGGCGATGCGCGCGAAGTCCATCACTGTGCGCTGCTGCTCGGCTACGGGGCGGGTGCGGTGAATCCGTATCTCGCGTTCGAGACGCTCGGCGACATGATCCGGCAGCATCTGCTCGTCGGCATCCCACACGAGACGGCGGTCAAGAACTACATCAAGGCGCTCAACAAGGGCATCCTCAAGGTGATGTCCAAGATGGGCATCTC
>ORMF011333572.1_pt1 | contig 15380 bp, 17 predicted proteins | sample 1779871 | NCBI WGS metagenome assembly ORMF01 (sample SAMEA104232316, study PRJEB22302) | groundwater metagenome | biome: forest; feature: aquifer; material: groundwater | place: USA | collected 2011-08-07 | depth 5.4 m | reverse complement strand
GTAATCTTTCCCCTAGGTACACCCATCGCGCAAGTAATTAGATATTCCCCCTTGGTTTTTGGAGTGAATATTAACACGCTAGTTTGACCTTTCGTAAATCCTTGGATCTCTTGTGTAAGCTGAGGTATAGTCACGCTCCCCATGCACCCGGAACCATTTTCCTTGGCTTCAATTTCAAATCGTACTGGCTGTCCGACCTTCACGCTAAATTGATTGGGCACAATGTCAGTCTCTGGACTGTAGCTCGCTTTGAGTATTTGTGTTTCCCCTTGGGTTTTTGTTTCTCCCTTAGTCGGGGCCATCGCCCTTTTCGCGCCACCTCCGCACCCCCCTCCACATCCTCCACCTCCACCCCCGCATCCTGCCTGCGCGACTTGAGTTGTCGACGGAGCTACAGTAGTTTTTCCATCCACTACGTTAAAACTCCCATTAAACATCCCCATCGAACACGAAAATCGGATCGTTCCTGTGGCCTTGGGGGTAAATTCAATCACGTTTTTACCCAATTTTAGCGTAGTTCTCACTCCTATCTGTTGAGATACTAGGCTCGCCGCACAAGTATTTACGTCAGTCGAAGTAATTGTCCATCGAACGGGCACCCCAGCCTGGATCGTAAACTTATTAGGGGAATACCCCCCCGGTCCCTGTGTCATTGCTATCTCCTGCACTCCACCCTCTGCAGCTTTAGCACTTCCCACCGTTTCAAGCGTGTCCCCTGGCTGACTTGCTAAGACTGCAATAATTCTTGGGATATCAGGCCATCCCCCAGCCAGGTTGAATCCGTTTTTAATGTTAAAGAAAGAGAGAGCTATCACTACCACTCCCGCTGTTTTGAAAAACATTTTGGCACTCTGGCCTTTCACGACAGACGACAGTCCACCAACTCCCAATAGTCCCGGGGCTGTCCCAAGCGCAAATACCCCCATCGTGAGGGCGCCCTGCAACGGGTTCCCGGTACTCATGGCATACAACTGCATAGCCTGGGTAAACCCGCAGGGGAGAAAGAAAGTCATGGCGCCCGACACCATCGCGTTGGTATGGCTGTATTCCTGATTGGCTTTTTGGTGAATGCCGAGCGCTTCCGCAATTCCTTTGGGTAGCGTAAAGCTGATCTTTTTTAATTTGGGGAAAATATCCACGAGTTGTCCGCCCAAGAGGAGCATCACCCCACCCACTGCTATCGTGAGGTAACCCAGCGTCGAAGTCGAAAGTTGGAAAATAGATCCCGCCCAACCCACCACTCCTCCAAGCACAAAGTAAGAAAGTATTCGTCCCAAGTTAAAATAAAGGTGCGGCGTAAACTTTTGGATCCCCGTGGCCATTGGATGTTTCTCTGCGTAGCGGGCCGAGGAGCCAAGTACTAACCCGCCAACCAGGGCCATACACGTCGAAATTCCCGCCGTGAGTCCGATCGCGAGGACCGTAAATAAGTTGCCATAGTTACTACCATGATTGGTCGAGAGATTCACTATTCCTAGGCTACTTGCGATAAAGTACAATCCCATGGCCATGAGAAACGCCATTCCTAGCTCGCCGTAATCCTTGGCTTGGCGCGAAAACCACGGCAATTCTTCTGTACCCAGGCTATATCCGGATCGCTGTAAGACCTCCTGCACCGCTCGCTCGTCGAGTTCTCCCTCACTAGAGACTGCGGCGGTCCCCGATTTGTGATTGACGTATACACTCGTCACTCCCGGCATATTTTTGATTTCTCGCTCAATCAAAATCTCGCAACTGCGACAGTGCATGCCTTTTATATCTAGAGTGCAAGTTGTCATTGCTTGTGGCCTCCGTGTCCCTTCATCATGAAAAGATGCATGGCAGGGCATACGAGAATAATTGCCCATGTTCCCCAGTTTGCTCGCGGCACGAACTTGCCAATTACCAATACTAGTGCCAACGCCCCGAAACAAATCAACCAATGTTTTTTATGCATACCCTCGATACTATCTGCCACGTATGAAGAATTTATGAAGACAAATCTTTTAATCTTAGTACTACGGAACACTAACGGTAAAATCTTTGTTCTCCGTGCTTCCGTCCGACATTTTAACACTTGTGCGTACTCGCCAAGGTCCGCGCATAGACATATTCCCAACTGCCGAATATCGTCCGCCTCCTTGAGACGTTGCCGTCCCTTGCTGAGTACCCATATTCATAGCAGTCATATTAAGATCAAATGTGACCGCTGCGTTGTCGACTGGCTTTCCATTTTTATCCTTCACATCAATCATAAATGTTGCTTGTCCGAGACGTAGCGGATTGGGATTAGTTGATAATGAAATTCCACTAGAAGCACTTGAGTCAGTTCCTGGTGACTTTATACTCATCGATTTCCATCCTAAAAATGCAACAGCCCCAACCATAACCGCAAGTATGATAAGTAATGTTTTGTTATTCATAAGCCACCTCCATTCAATTTTTTATACTAAATGACATCGATCATCATCATAAGACCACCAGGTTCATGATGATCGTTGGTCGTATGGTGCGGGATATGGCAATGGAGCATCCATTTGCCCGGTCTGTCCGGTGTAAATTCGATATCATAGCGCTCACCGGGAGCCACAGATATCACATCTTTCGTCCACTGCGCACTCTCCGGCACATCATTGCCGTCCGTTGCCACAACCTTGAATGGGAAACCGTGTAAATGCATAGGGTGGATCATTTGTCCGGATCCGATAAGCCGAAGCCGGATTTTTTGACCAACTTTCGCGTTAATCACCTCGGTATCAGGGAAGGCTTTTGCATTTATGGCAAAAAAGTTCCCATCCATTCCAGTAGCCGGCATGGCAGCATAGGTCTGACCGTCTATCACACGCCATTCGTTGAGCATCAGCACTTTGTCAATTGCCGGCTTAGATGCCGGCCCTCCCACAGGATCTATGATGAATGCACCAGATAAACCGACGGAGATTTGCTTATCGGAATCAAAATGGGAGTGATACCAATATGTCCCTGTCGGTTTAGCGACAAATTCATAGGTAAATGTTTCTCCAGGCTGGATGGGCTTTTGTGTTTCGTCCGGAATGCCGTCCATATCGTTAGGGACCGCAATGCCATGCCAGTGAATAGTTGTTGGTTCGGGAAGATTATTTTTAACGAGAATGCGAACTTTATCGCCGTTGGTAACACGAATCAGCGGGCCAGGTACCATACCGTTGTACGCCCAGGCTGTAACGACGGTATCTTTCAAGATGTTCCATCGAACGGGAGCGGCTGCCAAATTGAATACCTTAATACCGTTTTCCATTTTGAATGAAAGTTCCTGCAGACCGGCTTCCAATGAAGCGGTAGGTACTCCCTTATCGGAAATTGCTTCCATAGCCTTCTCTCCTTCGAGATTGGCTCCCGTTGTTATCAATTGAGCCGGATTGTTAGCAGATTTGCGAAAGATTTTTTGTGTGAGAAATATGAAGATGACGGCAAAAACTCCGATAAGAATGAGAATGGTTTTTTTATTTAACTTTTCCATTTAATTCAGTCCCTTATTAGCATTTTACACACGAAAGGCTCATTAATTTTCTTCATCGTATAGATAATCGCAAGAAGTAAGATACCTATGCCGATAAATCCAAACTCCTGACCTCGAAACGGCAGAATCCCTATAAGCGTCGTTGCTGATCCGAACCCGAGGAGTGACGTAAGTAGCACAGAACCGCATGAGGCGCACCCGACCCCAAACAGGCTTGTGACGATACCCGCCATCGAAACACCCATTTCAGTTTGGATTCTGGCTGACCTTCGCAAGTAGTAGACCAACAAACTTAACTGTATGCCAGTTAGCACCGCACTCACTACAGTCAGATTTCGCGAAAGAGTAGTAAAGTTGGTCTGTAATGAACCAAGGAGGGCAGTCAACAAGTTTGTCTTTTGCCAGACAGTCATAGATTGAGATGTCATTGTTTTGGCAATAAGATGCAAATTCGGAAGCCAGGCAGCAATAACTATCATTGATGCTGACATGAGAATTGTAGTAATGAAATACCTCGGACGCTGGAGTATTTGTACAATGGTCGTCATATGTTATTGGAGCAATGGATCTATAACAGCCTTGAATGCAGCAAACGGCTGTGCTCCAACGACCAGATCTCCGTCTATATTGCCATCAGGTGATGTTTTTCCGATTAAGAATGATGGCGTACCTGAAGCGCCGGCTGCTGATCCGTCGGCTATATCCTTTCTAACTTCTCCCGCGTTTGTGGTATCAGACAAACATGAAGTAAATGTGCTTATGTTAAGTTTGAGGTCTGAGGCAATTGTTTGTATTTTGGCATCATCGAGGCCGTTGCCATTGGAAGTAGTTCGTTTAAATATCTCATCATGAAACTCAAAATATTTTTTATCCCCACCCTGAACCCTTGCGCAGTTAGCGGCAACCGCCTCCTGGCTTGCCATTGGCTCATGGAATGAAAGCGGGAAATCTCGGTAGACAATTCTAACTTTTCCTTTATCCACGTACTCCTTGACTAGTTGCTGATAGGTATTCTCGAAGTGGCGCTTGCAGAACGGGCACTCATAATCAGAAAACTCAACGATAGTCACGGGTGCGTTTTTGTCGCCTAAAATTGGATCATCATCAACCGACGCTTTGCCTTTTGTCGGTCGTGCGGGCTGCGGTGCGGCCGGCTGATCGCCCGTTATCGTGTTTATTCCTACCGTCCTGGCGCCCTTTTCTAGATATTGAACTTTAGTCCTTAGAACTCCAAGAAAAAATGACCCAACAACTAGGAGCACTACTAACAGAGTAGAAGTCAATTTGCCAACATTTGATTGATCGGTCATATTACTACACAGTGTAGTAGTTAGCTCGATCACTTGTCAACTAAATCAATCAACATCAAAATGCCGAACTAAAATTTGTGGGAACAACAGATCGGTTTTGTGGCTGGTCGCATAATATGACCACATCCTGGTCATCAGTATGTAGTTCGATGGCGTAAACGGGCGCGACAATGAGGAGTATGAGTGCTCCGAGGGAAAAAATGCTCAAAAGAATGTTTTTGATTCCGATTTTATATTGCGCTGGTTTTATATAGCTTAGTATTTGTATGCGAGTTTCCAGCGTATCGGCACCCGCGATCCCGGGAACATGCCTTGGATGAGTGACAGGTTCAAACTGGATGAGTTTTCGTAACACATCTTTGAGTGATTGGCTTTTTGATCCCTGAGCAATAGCTGCTTTGTCGGCCTCAACCTCCCGTTGGGCTCGATAAATTCTTATAAAATCGGATACGACAGGAAAAAATAGAAAAACAGATTCAGTAACACTTGCAAGAAGTAGCGTAATGGTATCTCTGTGCTCCAGGTGGTATTTTTCGTGACGTAAAATACCCTCAAGTTCGGCTCTGTTCATGAGTTTGACTAAACCAGAAGAGATATAGATACGCGGATTACGGATTCCGAAGCAAAAGGCCTGGGGCTTGATGTGTTCAAAGAGTACTATTTTATTTTGCAGTTGCAATTTGTCGGCAAGTGTACGAAGAAGTCTATTATGCGTAAGTTGAGCATTCTGCAGTGATTTTCTGAACTGAACAATCTCGCGTACGGCCAAAATGATTTTGAAAAGTGTAAAAAATATTGCCGCCAGTAGCAATAATGCTATCGTTTTTCCTATATCATCCGAAAACTGGACACTCAGCGCTTTTGCCATTTCCTGACAGTAGTACAAACTATGATGAATGAGGATTTGGAAGTATTTGAATGCTACGAATATATGACCGAAAGAAAGAAGTGAGAAGATTCCAACAAAGGATAGTAAATACTTATATGTTTTCATTTCCGTTTTTCCAAGAGTTTCAAAAAATGCTCTTTTTTTGCCTTGGGTAGTTCATCTATCGATTCTGCAAATGAGGCGATTGCAGTATCGCCGAAAGAATTGAAGAAATTCTTAAAAAATGATCCGGCAACTTTTTTACTATAGTGTTCCCGGGAAATTTTCGGCGAAAAATAGACCACCAGATTCTTTTCTTCCCGTTTCACAATACCCTTATCAAAAAGACGAGAAAGGATTGTCGCGACAGTTGTATAGGCAAGTTCTTTTTCTTTATGCAGTTCTTCCCGTACTTCTCGAATTGAGCAGGTTTCCAAACTCCAGACGATGTTCATCACATCAAGCTCCAATGGACTAAGGCTTAATACGGTATTATGCATACTACTTATTGTAGTATCTCTCCGGCTGATCTTCAAGACATGTCGAAGCTTCAAGAAATCTTCATACTTTCTTCACACATCAGGGGATACACTAAGCGTACTATGTATGATTACGGAAATTGGTTTCTTGTCATTCTCAATATCGTACTTTTTGGGTACTTCTTGAAAAGTTCATTCAAACCCCGCACAAAAACCGACTGGAGGACTTTTAGTTCATTCGGTGCATTTATTGTTGCCTTGTTTGCGGAAATGTATGGCTTTCCACTCACCATATATCTTCTTACCTCATTATTTGGCACCAAGCTGGGGATAGATTTTACCCATGATAATGGTCATTTACTCAATACGTTGTTAGGAATTAAAGGTGACCCGCACTTTAGTTCCCTTCACCTTATAAGTTATGCCCTTATCATCGGCGGCTTTACGCTTTTAGGGAACGCCTGGGAAATATTGTATAAAGCCCAAAAACAACACCGTTTAGCAAATGAGGGCGTGTATGGGTATATCCGGCACCCGCAATACCTTGGATTTATCCTGATCATTTTTGGATTTTTAGTTCAGTGGCCGACGCTTATCACTCTACTTATGGCTCCAATTCTTATCTGGCGATATCTCCGTTTAGCAAAACTTGAGGAAAGGGAAATCGGGAAGCAGTTTGGCCGTTCTTACGCAACTTACATAAAGCGCACTCCTGCATTTATGCCGTCTCCAAGAGCGGTGATTGAGCTTATCACAGGATCTCAATACACAGCCAAAAATAGCAAAGGAGAGTCGTATGAAGAATCAAACCATGCTTTACAGGAACGATAACAGTATCGAAATGGCACCTGATGAAGAGGATGCTCAATCGAGGTCTACCGAGCCCATTCGAGAAAGCTTGATATTGTTTATCCTAAAAATTGCCACAATCTTGATTGTTACAGACACAGTTTATGCTCTCCTAAATTTCATCCTCCTTCAGGCATTCTTCTTAAATCATGAGTTACCACTGAGTATGCATCAGTACGCTCCCTACATTCTTACGTTTCTCCATTTGGCAAAAACCACATTACAGGTGTGGGGTATCTCATCCATCGTATTCCGTTGGGTTGGGAACTCGTATCACATCACAAAGCGGCACCTCATTCACCAGGAAGGCATCATGAACTGTTCGGAAAAAATATACGACCTGGATATTATTCGCTCTATTTCCATAGAGCAGTCATGGCTCGGAAAGATCTTTAAATACGGTACGGTGAGTATTGAAATCAGCGCATCCGGTGGATATACAGATCAGGTAACACTCTTTGGAGTGGCTAATCCCCAGCAATACGAAAACATGCTACGGAAACATTTTTAAGTGTAGTAAACTAAATCTATGATGAATCATGACATGCATTCCATGCACTCAATGAAACCAGATTCCAAAATGACTTTTTGGGAAAAGTTCAAAATGAGTATGACCATGGCGATGGGCATGGAACACAGTGGTCTTGCCGGACGCGAAATGGCTAAGCTCATGGAAGAAGATATTCGTAACAAGTTTTTTGTTGCATTGATTCTCACTGTACCTGTTATTTATTTTACGATGGTTAATCGTAATTCCTCGGTAGCCTTCGCCTTTACTACTCCCATTTATTTTTATTCCGGTTGGATATTTTTGTACTCCACCTACAAGGCAATCCAAGCAAAGACGTTGAATATGGCTGTCTTAATCGCTGTAGGGATTACAGCGGCATATGTGTTTAGCATTGTTCTTACCATTATGGGAAGTGAAGAATCCTTCTATGAAGCAGCGGCCATGCTTACGACGTTTGTATTATTTGGTCACTGGATGGAGATGAAAAGCAGACGTGGGACAACGGATGCACTGCAGGCACTTTTTAATCTGGTGCCTCCGCAAGCTAGACTGTGGAAAGATGGAAAAGAAACACTTGTTTCGACTTCAACGATAAAACTTGGTGACATTCTCATCCTTAAACCAGGCGATAAAGTGCCGGTTGATGGTGAAATCATTGAAGGCGAAACGGCTATCGACGAATCACTTGTAACCGGTGAATCGCTTCCTGTTTCAAAAAGTGTGGGTGACAATGTAATCGGTGGATCAATCAACACATCCGGATCAGTCAAATTTAAGGCAACGAAAATTGGAGCAGATACAGCCTTGGCTCAAATTGTCAAAATGGTGGAAACTGCGCAAAATTCAAAAGCGCCCGGACAGAAAATTGCTGATAGGTTTGCCAAGTATCTCGTCATCATAGCGGTCGGCGGAGGCCTCATCACGTTTATCGTCTGGTATTTTGTACTTGATCAGTCACTCATGCTTGCACTCACCTTTGCCATCTCGACCGTCGTCATCGCCTGTCCAGATGCGCTCGGCTTAGCTACTCCCACAGCTGTTGCGGTCGGCACGGGACTAGGTGCAAAGCACAATATTTTGATTAAGGATGCACCAACGCTTGAGCAAGTATCCAAGATTCAGGCTGTAGTTCTTGATAAAACTGGTACGCTTACGGAAGGAAAACCAAAAGTAATCGACATATCTGGCGCGGAAACATTACAAATTGCCGCGAGTTTAGAAAAATTATCTACGCACCCGTTAGCCAAAGCAATTTTAACTAAAGCAGCACAGCAAAAAATACAATTGCTCGCTGTGACCAATTTTAAAAATCTTGCAGGCAAAGGAATTACCGGCAAAATTAACGGCCGTACATATTTTGTAGGCAATGCGCCAAACGATACAGCAATTATTGTCTCGCAAGGAAGCGACATACTAGGAAAAATATTGGTTACCGACCAACTCAAACCAACGGCGAAGAGTGCAGTGGAAAACATGAAAAAATCCGGTCTGGAAGTGATTATGATCACCGGAGACAACGAAGAGACAGCCAAAAATATCGCAAAAGCGGTTGGTATCGAACGTTTTTTTGCCAGAGTCCTACCGGCGGATAAAGCTTCCTATGTTAAGAAATTTCAGAGCGAGGGCAAATTTGTCGCAATGGTTGGCGATGGAGTCAATGACGCGCCAGCTTTGGCTCAGGCGGACATAGGAATTGCCATAGGAGCCGGAACGGATGTCGCAATCGAAACGGCCAACGTGGTACTGATGAAATCTGATCCTACCGACGTACTACGAGCAATCAAGCTTTCCAAAGCAACCGTGAGAAAAATGAAGGAAAACCTTGTTTGGGCAAGTGTTTACAATCTTCTTGCAATACCGATTGCAGCGGGTGTTTTATATCCTACTTATGGTATTACCCTGCGCCCAGAATTTGCAGCACTTCTGATGAGTGTATCCTCAATTATCGTGGCAACTAACGCTGTACTTCTTAAGCGAACCGAAAAAGACTTACTCGCCATCTGAAGTTGTCATCTTCATCGTAAACTCGACTACAATCAGGTTGAGGTGATTCGTAAAAATTCGTACCTCTCCACCATGCGCTTCCACAATTCGCTTGACAATCGCCAGTCCGAGCCCACTCCCTTTCTTTCCCTTAGCCCCGTGGCCCCGGTAATACCGATCGAAAATGTGGGGGAGATCTTCATTAGTTATTCCCTTGCCCGTATTGCTGACTTCCAATTTCGCGACACCATTTCCTTTTGTCAGTCTCACCGCTATCTTCCCGCCACGGTTACTATACTTCACCCCGTTATCCAGTATGTTGAGAAGTACTCTAAACAGTTTTTCTTTCTTCCCCTTAACCATCACCATCGGCTCGATCTCCGCTGTGACCGTGATCTTTTTCTGCTTGGCAAGCGCTTCCGCTACTTCCACCGCTTCCTGAGTCAATAAATCTAACCGGACAGTATCCATATCAGTTAGCGGCTGCTCAGCCGAAGCCCAAGCGAGGTCAAGCATATTATTTAGTGTGTTACTTACCCGGTCCACTGCTAATATAACTTCGCTATCCGCCATGCTTAACTCCAGTTTACTTTTTGCCACCGAGAGTGGAGTTTTGAGCTCATGTGCAACCTCGCCGATAAACTGCCGCTCACGCTCAAAAGATGCCTTGATCCGCGTGATCATATGGGTAAACGCTTGCGTGAGGCGAGATAGCTCATCTCGTGTCTTGGATGGTTGTATCGCGATCATGAGATTGGCCTCGCTCACCGACTCCAGTTTCTCTGTGAGTCTCGTAATTGGAGCTACAATGCTTCGCGTAATGATCCAGCTGGCGAGCCCTGCAATTATTACGATAGCGAGAAACACGATATACCATAGCTGTACCAGGCGAGAGAGGGCATGATCCACTACGTCCGTTGGGTGTCCTACGATCACGAGCGTTTCAGTTTTTCCGCCATTACTCACGGGGAAGATTCCCAGTCGCATACTATTCATCCCGATTTTTTTGTTTAAATAGGTGGTTTGGATTATGCCCGCCGATGTTTCTAACACTTGTGTTATCTCCACTTTGTTCATACTTTCTGGAAGATTGCTCGCCAAGATTTCACCTTTAACATTGCCGATCGCCACAAGCATTCCTGGGCTATTCTCAAATACTTGCGCCACTAACATAGCAATCTCCTCTGAAACGGCCGTCGTGATGGCGGTGGCATGGAGCTCTATTTCACGGTCAGTTTGGGCATAAAGCAAGCGCGAGGTGAGGGTATAAAAAGCACCAAACAACAAAACGGTTCCGGCTGTAAAACAGGTAAGCAGCCACCAAAAAATCCGCTTACGGATACTCATATTTTGAATCCTACCCCATGTATTGTCTGTATTATTTTTCCTGTCTTATCCCCGATCTTCCTCCGCGTGCTTGCCACAAACACATCTATCACGTTACTCCCTTGCTCAAAGTTGTAGTCCCAGACATGCTCTGCAATCATCGTTCGAGTCACCACAATTCCTTGGTTACGCAGCAGATATTCGAGGATGGCAAATTCCTTGGGGGTTAATTTGCATATATTTCCTCCACGCGTGACAGTATGTTTGATTGGATTAAGAATTAGATCATTTACTTTCAAAGTATTTTCTACGATTTGATATTTGCGCCGTAGTAGCGCTTGGATCCGCGCAGTCAGCTCCACAAATGAAAATGGCTTGGTAAGATAATCATCCGCCCCGATATTAAGCCCTTCGGCTATATCCTCTACGCTACTTTTAGCGGTCAGCATAAGGATGGGAGTCATTATTTTCTCATTTCGCAATTTTTTACACACTGTCAAACCATCCATTTTAGGCAACATTATATCGAGCACAATACAGTCATAACTCTCACTTGTAGCCAGAAACAACCCCTCTTCTCCGTCGTGAGAAACGTCCACCGCAAAACCTCGCTCAGCAAGCCAGGCTTTTACATTTTCAGCTAACTTTATCTCATCCTCAACTAAGAGTATTCGCATACCCTGTATTTTACCCCAGGTCAAGTTTTATTTCTTGTTAGCGAACATGTTGTAGCAGTGGGCCAAGCACCACCCCACTAGCCAAGCACTCACGCTCGCCCCAACTAATCCTAGCAAAAATGCCGAGAATGAAAGACTCCACGCGCTCATTGGTTGTACTGCAAGTCCGTGGAACCAAGCTCGCATAATCGTGAATGACAGGTCAGGGAACATCCAGACGAATAACCGGCAGACAGTATAAACCACTGCCACTGTAGTACCGGCTGCATTTGCCATCGCCGCTCTATTTAGTTTCATATTTTTCTCACCCCCTTTCAAAATTGACTAACGCTTCTTTTTGTTTTGAGGGACATTTTGTGTCAGCGTATGAGCAAAAAACACAACAATCACCTGGCTTACGTTTTATGACTGCACTACATTTTTCGCATTTATAGAAAAATTGGCACGCATCTGTTGGCATATGCACTTTTTGTGGGGCACGGCAAATGGGACACGTCAAAATTGCACTCTCACGTATAGTCATAAAACCACTCTATTTACTTTTATCAATAATATTTCTGATAATTGTATCAATCTCTGCGGGTAAGCTACCAAGATTTGCTTCCGGGAAAAACTGGGAGAGAATAATTGGTCTCATTCCAGAAATATAAGTCTGGCCTGCTTTCGTATAAACATTGATCTTACAAGGTAGGCACAAACCAATTTTCATATCCGCTTGCAAAACAGTATAGGCACTTTTGGCGTTACAAATTTCAATAATCTTTAGCGGTTCAATATTAAAGCCTTTTTCTGCGAGAGTTGCAGTCACATCGTGAATATATAGTACGCGGAATCCGACATTCTTTGCTTCTTGCTCTACAGCGGATACTGCCTCGGCAAATGTTTTTTCCGTTGTAACTGTGTAATCAAAATCCACACCAACCTCCTCCGTGTATTTTTATATACATCCATCTTACCATTCCTGCAAGGCCAGGCCTTGCAGGATAAGGTCTTTTATACACCGCATCCGCCACTTTTCTTGGGTGGCTCCTGCACTAATCCCTTCGTCACGAGCCACGCTTTGGCCGCTTGGGATCCCGAGGCCGAAGAAAATTCTTTTGATAGCAACCGCCGAGCATCAATTTGAGAAAAACTCTTACCTTCTTTATTTTTAAAATATAACGCCAGATCATAATAGTTCCCGGGGAACCAGTAGGCATTGACGTATTTAGCGGCTTCAAACATCTGATCTTCGCTTGCTCCACTCCCCGCCATTAGCTCCAGTAGTCCCAGCAGTGCCATCCCATGATTACAATCAGGGAAAGCGGTCGAGTTGTTGCAACACGGGCGGTATATTGCACCCGATACCTTTTCGACCAAAGTTTGTTGTTCGGGAGTGAGCGAGATTAATTTTTGTTTAGAGTAGTAACTCATCGCCTCGCGCTTGCCTAGAGACCATCCACCGGTCGAGGCAAAGTTACCCGCTTCTTTTAGTCCACCATACTTTGCCATCTCTCCCTCAGTTAAGATTTTGTTTTGATTAGCCAGTCCGACTGCCCAAAAATAATTGAGGAGAAAATAACTATTTTCCGGGGTTATGACAATTTTCTGGTTTGATCCGCGCTCTAAGATATTTAGCTGTTCTTCATTTAGTGGTTGCCCTGCCTGCTCGTAAGTTGATTTAAATTTTGCCAGATCAATCACTCCGCTTTTCAGCATTTCCGGTCCAAACTCACCATAACTAACCGGTATTTCATAACCCTTGGTGGGATTGACCTCATCAAATATCTGCTTTGTATCGGCCGCAGTTGGTAGCGGTTTACTTTCTTGTTTGGTGTAGCGCGGGATTATCCAGTTCTTGATAAATAACGCCCCAAGCCCAATATTGACTGCGAGACTCACTAAGAGTATATATTTCAAGGCAATTCTAATTTTCATGGTTCTTTCTCCTTTTTAATATCAGGTAACCTATCATAATGAGAACTACAAAGACTATGGCATCAGTCCAGGGCGAGCTAAACATTTTTGTTAGCTCAAATACTCGCATTCTCATCCATTGACTATATGGCTCCATTTGATTCATCACAATCTTGCCTTGGTAGTTATAAATTGCAATCAACACTCCTGTCAAGGCAAACAAAATAGTCCCAATTATTCGCAAGATCTTATAAATTTTTTGACGATTTTGCCCGCCTATTTTGACACTCCAGCGCTCATAACCATATGATAGTAAAACTAGCGGCATCACGATTCCTCCCACATATGCGATAGCTACGATTGTCGCCTGCCATAGGGTGGGGGAGAGTGCGGTCAGAGTGACAGCCGCCAATAGCACTGGGGCGCAACACGCCGAGGTAAGCCCGGACATCACACCAAGTGAAAAGATTGAAGCAGTCGAAACTTTTTTATCAGTACTTGGCGTGACATGGAACCATTGTGGTAAGTGGAGGATGGGGTAGGCCGTCGTCAATGCCATAAAGAGCATCATGATCGCTCCGACATAATAGACAGTCGTATGGTATTCATCCAAAAAATAGATGGCGCTACGAAACCCAAGCGCTATCGGCACGAGCACAATCCCCAGACCCAAAGCAAAAAGCACTGTATAGTACATCACATGTTTGCGTTCTTTAAAAATAGTGCCAAGGTACGATGGCAAGAGAAAAGTGATACAGCAAGGCGCAAATAAAGCCAGTACTCCAGCCAAAAAGGAGGCGGTTAGCGATACGCCAAGGAGCAAATTAGTATCCATATTTATTCTACTTGCGCATTGAGAGTAAGAATAATTTTGGGGTTAGTTGGATCATTGGTCGTGATATATAGTTCGCGTGATACAGCGCCATATACTGGCATTATTTTGGGTCGATAAATCATGCGGATCGTTGCGTTTTTGCCTGGAGCGATCTCTCCCAAATATCCGCTCGGAGCATGCATGCCGTACTCGGCACTCTCATTGCCTTCATAGATAAACTGTCCAAAAGTGCAGTTGCAACTCGAGCTAATTTTCAAAATCTTAAGTGGTTTGACTCCACTATTACCAAGATAAAATTCGATGGTCTGTTCAGAATCAACCGAGATTGTTCCCACGTTCTTTGTTACGACATCAGTTACCGCCTTTGCCCCACTACTAATTTCTTGTTTTGTGGCTGGTTGATCCGCCTTATAAAAGAGGAATGTAATCCCACCCATCAAACCGATCGTAGCGGCTAACCAAATTATCAGCATTTTGATCGTCATAAATGCATTCTCGCAGTTGAATATGAAGAATTTATGAAGATCGATATGGTATAAATACTCCTATGAATCTTTGGCTAATCTTTCTTACTGGCCTAACCAGTGGTGGCGTAACTTGCGCCGCTATGCAAGGTGGCATCCTCGCGAGTACGATCGCCAATCAAAAAAAAGTCAAAATAGAGCCTGGTTTTGGCGTCGATGATTGGGGTGGGGTAGCAGCCTTCCTTACTACCAAACTAATCGCCCACATCATTCTTGGATTTTTCCTCGGTTGGCTCGGTTCGGTCATGACTCTCTCCCTTGGTACCCGCTTATTCTTTCAAGGTTTTGCCGCCTTCTTCATGTTTGCCTCCGCCATGAATCTCTTGGAGATTCATCCCATTTTTCGTTTTATGGCATTTACTCCGCCCAAATTTGCCCGTAGATTGATCAAAAATAACACTATGACTGATCGCCTCTTCGCCCCCGGCCTCCTTGGGTTTTTGACTATTCTCATCCCTTGCGGAGTCACCCAAGCCATGGAGATTCTCGCGATCAGTTCGGGATCACCAGTCCAGGGAGCCTTAATCATGGGTAGTTTTGTCCTGGGTACAGCTCCCATGTTTGTGCTAATTGGTATCGCAACCGCCAAGCTGAGCGAAGTGTGGAGGGTCTACTTCCTCCGCACTGCCGCCGTTCTCCTCATC
>ORMF011381702.1_pt1 | contig 15388 bp, 17 predicted proteins | sample 1779871 | NCBI WGS metagenome assembly ORMF01 (sample SAMEA104232316, study PRJEB22302) | groundwater metagenome | biome: forest; feature: aquifer; material: groundwater | place: USA | collected 2011-08-07 | depth 5.4 m | reverse complement strand
AGCTGGGCAGACGTTGAAAGAAGCTACTTCGGCAGGACAGCCCCGCCATACTTCCTCTACGGCGAAACCGCGCCAGACCCCGAAGCATGGACGCTATGGAGCGGGCAAAGGCTGGAGTGAACAACACACATCGCGCTTTTATTATTTATTTCACGAACTCAACATTCGCCAAGCCTTCAAATTCCCTGTCTCCTGTGAGAAACTTTATTTTCAATTTCATTGCTATTACATACCCTATACAGTCAACATAAGACACATTAGAGCTTTTTGACTTCTTCTTTAGTTGAGCCCTCATTACAGCCGCTTCTTTTAGCGTTTCATCGCTAATGTCGATGCAGAATTCTTTAAAGTGTCCAAATGCCAGCTCAGCCTCTTCTAATCCTTTCAGCTTAAAATAATTATGGTAAAGTTCCATCAGGTTTAGTTTTGTGGTAACAATGCCCAATTCCGTGGAATAAGCAGCATAGCTCTCACTGCCTTCCTCAATCTCATGCAAGGCATAAGTGTCCAAGAAGTATTCTGTCAATCGTTGCCCCACCCTTCTCTTGCCATGTCCTTAAACTTCTGGCCTTTCATCCCGGTCTTTATGCTTCCAAAAATCTTAGACAAGTCAGCTTTCTTTATCACAATAGGCAGCACGAGCTTGTCGCCTTCCTTTATGTTCTGCTTCTCAACTAGTTCCTTGGGTAGAGTTATACCTAAGGAATTTCCCCACTTCCTCACTATTGCCGTTGCTGTCATGTAGATGGCAACAGTAACACGTATTTATATAATTTTTGGTTATACTGAAAGTTATACCTGCTTCCTGCAAACAAAAAACCACTTTAGGGAATCCTTCCTGACAGCGCTGAATTCAAAATCAGAATACACCCCGATTATCCTGAAGCCTGACTTTGCAAGCAGCCCCTTCAGCGCTTTCAGGCTGTAAGCCTTTTCAACGTGCTTTTCAAAAAACTTCCTGTAGCCGCCGCCTTTCGCTTTCTCAACCAATGTTATCCGAGCTATCCATGTATTCGGCTTGTGGCTATTTGACCATACCACTTCTGTCTCGCCGATTTTATAACGCGCAGGCTTGTAAAACTTCGGTATGAACTCATTTATCTTGTAGTCTGAATTGACGTCAAAAACAAACAAGCCGTTGCTTTCAAGATGTGCATTAACCCTGCCAAAGCATTTTTTCAGCTGCGATTTGCTTTGCAGGTAATTCATGGAATCAAAAATGCATAATATGAGACCGTACTTTTTACCCAGCTTAAAATCAACCATGTTTTGATTGTAAACTTTCAATCCCCTGCCCTTCGCCACTGCAAGCATAGCCTTGGATATGTCCAAGCCCTCAACGTCGCAGCAGTTCCTGATGAATATCTCAGACAGCTTCCCTGTCCCGCAGCCAATCTCCAGCACTTTTCCAGGCCTTAACTTCAACTTCAGGAGAATCTCCAGGATAAACTGGTAATATCCCTCGTAGAATTGCTCTAAATCCATCAAGGAGTCGTATACTTCGGCAAATTTCCCGTAAGGAGTCTTTTCCTTGTCAGTGCTTTTTGCCACCATCTCTATCTTCACATTTTTCCCAGCAGCCGGACAGCCCTTTCGCCCAAAGCCAGCAGGAACGGCGCAAGCTTAGGGCCGCGCTCCTTGTTGAGCAGCACCATGTAGGCTGCCTTGAAAAATTCCGGCGGCTGCAGCCCGGCTTCCTTCGCAATAGTGTAGCACTCGTTATACAATTCCTTTTCATCCCATTTCTTTTCTTTAATCTTTTCAGCAAGATTCTTCAGTGCCTTTATCTGCGGCTGCGACAATTTTGATTTTACATCATCAGGAACATCCTGCTGCAGCACGTACTTGACTTCCTCGGGCGCATACAGGCTAATCCAAGCTCGGGCTTCCTTGATGCGCTGCATTATCTGCTTGTGCTCTTCCTTGTGGTAGTGCTCTGTTTTCTCCAGGCTGATTATTATGTCCTTTTCATCATGGAAAACCTGCGCTACCATGGCAGCGTGGCTGAAGCTCAATGTTGATGGGACATCAATTGCCTTATTTTTGGCGCGGTTGGAAATCTCATAGAGCCGCTTGATGTGCATCCTTTCCTTTTCGTTTTCCAAAACAGCCTTGTCAAAGTACACCGCGGCAGCCTTGTCGTAATCGTCATACAGCAGCGGCAGCTCCTTCCACGAAAAGCTCCTGGAGGTCATTAGCCTCTTATTGTAAAAAAACCGCAGCAGCTGCGGGCTTGCAACCTCCAGCCACTGCTTAGGGTAAACAACGTTGCCAAGCGAGGCAGACATCTTGACGCCTTCGATGGTAAGGTGCTCGTAAAATATCGGCTCAGGCGCTGGGAAGTCTAACACGCGCTCGCAAATCTCAGCATTTATCCAGAATGCGCTGTTTGGGACCTGATACTCCTTGCCTGCTCCTTCTGTCGAAACCTTCCACCTCGCCCATTGGGCAGCCCATTCGCTTTTCCATGCCAGCTTGCCAGGGTCTTTCATAGGGTCAGCCTCACCCTTGTGGCCGCAGCCCTTTGCAATTGTAGTTTCGAAAAGGTAATCCTTGCACACATAGGAAACAATGCCTGCTTTTTCATCAACTGCCGTAAGCCTTGTCGTGATTATTTTCCCGCAGCTGCTGCACAAGGGGCTCCACGGCATCCAGTCCTTCTTCAGGGGATTGGTTCTGTACTTGTTCTGTATCTCTATCACTTTCGCAGCATTACCAATCAGTTTTTTTATGTACAGCGCAAAGTTTCCTTTTGAATACTCTTCCTGCATGGAGAACCTTTCCATGTCCTCAAACACAAACTCATTAAGGACCTTGAAGTACTCGTCAGTATGATGGTCGGCATACGACTTGTGGCAGCCATCAACATCTGGCAATGTTGAAACTGCTGTCCCAATGTACTTTTCGTAACTGGCCGGCACGCCTGCAGGAATCTTCCTCAAAGGGTCCATATCTTCAGCGACCCAGATGAACCTCGCTTTCTCCCCTGCGTCAACCAGCGCCCGGTAAACCGTAGCCCCCCTCACGGTATCGCTAAGCCTTCCAATATGGAGCACCCCTGAAATTGAAGCTGAGGTCTTCACGACAAATTCATTGGGCTTCTCAGATTTCGTGTCGACGTAGCGGTACTTCTCCCTGTTGGCAATCTTCACGGCAAGCTGGTCAGCCCAGAACAAGTCGAACCCTTCCTTTTCCTCACCCGATTTTGAGGTGCTGCTGTTGTTATGCTCTTTCATATTTCCCGTGCTGCTGCTGTTGCGTGTTTTATAAAGATTTTGTAATGAAAAACGCGAAAGAAAAAAATAAGCGGGCCCACTGGGATTTGAACCCAGGACCTAGTGATAACTGTCCAGCAAAGCTGGCTGGTTAAGAGTTTCGGGCTTGTTGACTTTTAGTCAACGACACTCGCTCTACCAGGCTAAGCTATGGGCCCACCAGAATTGGGCTTAAGAGGAGGTTTTTATTACTTTCTAATTTGTGCCATCAATACCTGGGGAAAATGTTAAATAGCTGCAATGCCGCTGGCAGAACATGGAGGAAGTCACAATTTCAGTTAGGTGTAAAGGCTTAGAGTTAGCAATCTCAGCTTACCTGAGCAAAAGAGGCGAAGAATGGGTATTGTGCCTTCACGGTCTTCAGTCAGGCAAGGAGATATTTCGGGATTTGCTGTCACAACCTTACTTAAAGAAATATTCTGTCCTTGCCATGGATTTTGTTGGCTTTGGCAAGTCCTCAAAGCCGGAAAGCTTTTCTTACGACTTGGAAGACCAGGCAAATGTTTGCCTTGACATCATTCTAAAGTTGGGCATGAAAAAGATACATATTATCGGGCATAGCCTTGGTGCTATGGTTGCCACGCTGCTGCTACACCTGATTCCAGAGAAAATTGCTTCGTTTGTAAATATGGAAGGCAATCTTGTGTTTGCAGATTGTGGGGCAAGCAAGGAAGTTGCATCTCTTACTTTCAAGGAATTCAGTGAAGCCGGATTTGAAGGATTAAAGCGCGAGATTGCGGAATCCGGGCTACCAAGTGCCAAAAATCGGATGGAATGGTTGCAACAAATTCCCGACTATGCATTCTATAACTCCTCAAAGTCAATAGTGACCTGGTCCAAAAGCGGAAAATTATTGCCAATATTTTTGAGTTCGCCTGCCAAAAAATTATACGTTTATGGTGAACAGAGCGCGTTTAAGATAAGGGTCTTAAATGATCGTGTTGCGACAGCAGAGATAAGCACGGCTGGCCATTTTATGCTTACTGACAATCCGGTGGAATGCTTAAATGTTATAGGTGCCTTTCTGGAAAAACAAAGCAAAAAAACATCATTTCGCGTTTTTAAAACTGAATGGTTAGAGAAAAAATTTGACAAGCTTGATAAGTCGTTGCAGGAAAGGATAGAAAAGTTTGTGCCACAACTTGAGGAGAAAGGTGACGTTGTAGGTAAGCCTCTCAGCGGATTGCCTTATTTTCGTGAAAAAAAGTTTGACGGACACCGGCTGTATTATCTTGTTTACCCTTCACTTTCAGTAATCTTGGTTGTTGATGTCAGCGACAAGAAAGCGCAGGAAAAGACAATTTATCAGGTAATACTAAACCTGGTTCAGTATCAGCACTACGTATACGATATAATAAAAGAGAAGAAGTGATTATCTGGACTTCCATTCTTTTATTCTGCCATATTTAATGTCTTCAAAGCTCTTCTTGAAGCTTTCAACGAGTTCCCAATCTACCTCAGCTTCCTTTGCCTTTTTCCTTAGTTTTTCATATTCGGCTTTTGGAATAGTCACTGTTTCCATCATAGTACTACTACTAATTCGCTTATATAAAACTTCCTATGCCGCATTTAAGAAACATGCTGCCAGCATGGCAATTGGCGCTATTACTCGAAAAGCTTATTAACATACATCGCTTTATGTGTTTCAATGACCTGGGAAGGGTTTCAGCGAGAACCAGATTCGCATTTCCCGAATCGTTAAACGCGATTTGGGCTTTTCTTTTTTTGTTAATTCTATGTTGTTGAAGCTATCGCCGCATCCACTACCTTCCTATATTCGTTGTGCAACTCCTTCAGCCGCGCATCATCCTTTGCCTCTATAACAATGCAAACCTCAGGCAGGTTGTTGCTTTTCCTGAGCATGACCCACTCAAGGCTGTTGAGGAAGAACTTGATGCCATCCCTGGTGAGAGTTGCATCAGGGTGCTGTTTTTTTGCAGCGGCAACTAATTTTGCGATGACCTTTTCTTTTTTCTCATGAGTGCCGCAGCCAACGTATTCCTTCATCATTGGCGCAAATTTCACTTCATCTACCATCTTTGAGAGGGGCTCGCTGCTGTTGCTCAGGATTTCCGCCATTTTAAGCCCTGCGAGGAAGCCGTCGCTGAACGGGTGGTGCTCGAACCACATGTGGCTGCTCATCTCGCCGCCATAAACAGAATTGTTCTCATGAACTGCCTTGCCTATGAAGCTGTGGCCGACATCGCTCCAAATAAGCTTGCTTCCAAAGCTTTCGGCAAGGGGCTTCAGCTCGCTGTTGCAGTCAACAGTAATCACAATGTTTCTCCGGCCTTGAGGCTTCTGTGGGAGTATGCTCTTGATGAAAACAGCAGAGCTTATGCTGCCGTTAAGCTCCCTTCCCCTGTCATCAATAAAGACAGACCTGTCGCAATCGCCGTCAAGGGCAACGCCAAAGTCCGCCTTGTGCTTAACTACAAGCCTTCTGAGCTCCCTGAGATTCTCGCCTTTCGGCTCAGGCCTTTCATTGTTAAAGTCAGGCTTCGGGATGCAATGCGAAGGCACAACCTCAAGCCCCAGCTCCTCATACAAGCGTGGGATTATAACAGCCCCTGAAGCGTAAAGGCATTCCACAGCAACCCGTATCTTCTTTTTGGGGCCAAGATTGATTATCTGCCGCAGGAAGTCCCTGTAGGGTGTGTAGCCATCGGCGTGCCTGACACTCCCTGTTCCTGACAAAAAATTGCTGTTCTCATAAACCTGCTTCATTTCATCGTACTGGCCAAGGAAGGATAGCCCGTTCGGCTCAACAAACTTAAATCCAGTGTACTCGGCAGGGTTGTGGCTTGCCGTGATGACCGCGCCAAACTGCTTCAAGTGAAGAGCGTTGTAAAAAAGCACAGGGCTGGGGCACTCGCCGATATCAGTTACTGCGCAGCCAGCTGCCACCAAGCCCCTGATGAATGCCGGGTGAATCTTTTTTGAGGAGTAGCGTATATCACGTCCAACAACAACAGGCTTGCCCTTTATTACCGTGCCAAAAGCCCTGCCAATTCGCTCGCAGGTTTCATCGTTTAGCTCAGCGTCAATGAGGCCCCGTATGTCATATGCATGAAAAAAGCTCGTGTCCATCCCAATCAACTCCTTATCCTTGATTGTCGTAATTGCTGCCATTCAGAAAAGCGCAAAGACTGCTCTCACGCAATATCCTTCCATTCGTTAATCGCCTTTTCGTAAAGCTCCAGAGTTCCTGTGTTGTACCACTGGCCGGAAAATGGGTAGCCAAAAAGTTTGCCGTCACGCGCAAGCTTTGGGAACACGTCCTTTTCAAGCATCGAGTAGCCCTCGCCGATGTAATCAAGCACTTCAGGCTCCATCATGTACAGGCCTGAGTTGATGAGATTGGACGGAGCGTCTTCCTTTTTTGGCTTCTCAACAAATTCCAGAATCCTGCCTCCCTGCATCTTGGCAACGCCGTAAGCGCTTGGGTTGTCAACAGTCGTCAGCGCTATGGTCACCATTGCCTTGCTCTCCTTGTGAAAAAGGTACATGTCGTGCAGGTCAATTTCCTTGAGCTCATCAGAGTTTTCTGCCACGAATGTGCCTGTGATAAGATGCTTGGCAAGCTTCAGCGGGCCTGCAGTGCCAAGCGGCTTTGCTTCCTCAACATAAGTCACGTTTAGCCCAAACCGCCTTCCATCGCCTATGGCGTGCTTTATCTTGTCGCCCTTGTAGCCTATGGATAGTACTATGTTCTTTATCCCGTATTTCTTGAAAAGGTCAAACTGGTGCTCAAGCAAGGTGCGGTCATGAACCAGCACAAGCGGCTTTGGAATCTCATAAGTTATAGGCTTCAGCCGCGTGCCAACGCCACCGGCCAGGATTATCGCCAGTTTTGGGACCTCAGCGTTCCCAAGAGCCTGCATAAGGAGAAGCTCAATAGCGTGGCTCCTGTTCTTTATCCTGTGCCCGTCAACCTTCCGGTCAACGTCGGACAATATGTTGGCATCCAGCGTAAGAGTGACCCTTTCTTTCATTGGTAAAAACCCCAGCACCTTTTAGGCTGCTTGGCGCAGTCCCGTATTTAAAAGTTTCGTTTGTATGAGAAAGTAAGAAGATATGCGATAACCTGCTCACTGGATGGCGCCAGCAAGGTGAGCCACTCCAGCGCCCGTAATCTCAACAGCAACTGTTTTTCCAAGCAGGCTGGTGCCAGCTTCCACTAACACCGGCTTGTAAGCGAAATTCCTTCCCACAAAAGTGCCTGACTCCTTTCCTTTCTCGCTGACATAAATAATTCCCTTCCAGCCAACCCACTCAAGGTTCTTGTCCAGGGCTATTTTCCTTGCCAGGCCATGAAGCTTCCTGCTCCTCCCCATCACAACAGCATCCGAAAGCTGCTTCATACCTGCTGCAGGCGTGCCTGGGCGCGGCCAGAAGCGGGAAACATTTACGATGTCAGGCTTCACATCCTCCACGAGAGCTAGTGTTTCATTAAACTCTTCACCAGCTTCGGATGGGAAGCCGCAAATAATGTCAGTTGCTATCGTCACCAGTGGCAGTTCCTTCCTGAATTCGCCAACAATCTTCCTGAACGTCTCCACCCTGTAGCCACGCTTCATGGCAGCCAAAACAGCATTGCTGCCTGCCTGAACCGGGATGTGAAGGAACTTGAACACCTTGCTGCTTTTGAAAGCGCCAATCAAAGGCTTCAAAAGATGGTTTGCCAGTGTAGGATTCATCATCCCCACGCGAACGCTGAAATCACCCTCGACTTCGGCAATGCCGTTTAGGAGCTGAGGTAGGCTTGCTCGCCTGTCAAGGCCGTAAGTGCCAGTATCCTGGCTGGTAAGCCAGATTTCCCCGCAGCCGCTTTTAACAGCTTCCTCAACGCTGTTCCTTATGGTTCCTATCGGATAAGAAAACGTGCTTCCCCTCGCTGATTTTGTAATGCAGAAAGTGCAGCTTCCAAGGCAGCCCTCGTTAATCTGGATAATGCTAACAGCGTTATTAATGCTAATCTTCGGAAGCGCGGCCTTGTTGATTTTGCTCTCGCCAACGGCAACGCGTGTTTTTCCCTCCACAACATCAACTATCTCATTGATTTTGTGCGTTCCTATAATTGCAGCGGACGGCGCAAGTTGCTTGACGCTTTCTGTCTGAGCCTCTGCCATGCAGCCGGCAATTACCAGCTTTTTAGCATTGCCATCTTTTCCACGCAGCTGCAGCAGCTGCTTAACATAGCTTCTAATCTTTGCTTCAGTAGGGCCCTTGACTGTGCACGTGTTCACAACCACTGCGTCAGCCTCATCAGCTGTTGCAGCGATGCTGTGGCCACCCTTGCTTAGGAGCCCGGCCATTATTTCAGAATCGTTCACGTTGGCAGAGCAGCCGTAGGTTTCGATGTAAACTTTCATTAAACCTCTTGCGGCAACGCCAATCTTAAATATTTTGCCATCGCAGCCAATTTTCATTTAAGCAACCGCAACTTTTTTATACGCCTTCCGTAGCAGCACCACGCATGGCAAGCGAGTTTCCTGAAAAAGTAGAATTCTCCGGCTTCAAGGACATTGACGAAGACGCGATGAACGACGTGAAGAGGATGGTTTCCACCCACCTCAGAAGATACATGGAAATCTGCCGCGGCTTTGACACGCTGCAGCTGAAAATGAAGAAAGTGCACGCGCAGGAGCATTCTGAAAAGTATGAAATCAACGCAGCCCTGATTGACAAGGGCAAAATGTACACCTCAACAATAACTGACAAAAACCTGATTTTCGCAGTTCAGGCAGCCTTGCAAAAGCTAGAAAATGAAATAAGCAAGACAAGAGTTCTCTGACACCGTATATTCCTTTTTCTTCAAAGTCGTCAATACTTTTAAATAGGCTTTTTCATTCTTCCCTGTCTTATGGTACTGGACAAGCTGGGTGAATCACTGCGAAACGCTTTGCAGAAGGTTGCGAAAAGCATATTCGTAGATGACGCGGCAGTCAACGAGCTGGTGAAGGAGCTGCAGAAGGCATTGCTGCAGGCAGACGTCAACGTAAAGCTGGTCTTCACCCTAACCCAGCGAATAAAGGAGCGGGTGCTTAAAGAGGAGATTCCAGGCAGCCTCACAAAAAGGGACTACCTGGTGAAAGTAGTCTATGAGGAGCTGGTAAAGTTTCTGGGTGGCGAGGAAAGCCAAATAGACACTTCTGCGAAGCCCACCATGATAATGCTTACCGGCCTTTTCGGCTCAGGCAAGACAACAACAGCAGGCAAGCTCGCAAGATACTTCTCAAAGCGCAGCCTCAAGGTTGCCCTTGTGCAGCTTGACGTATACAGGCCTGCAGCCTTGGACCAGCTGCAGCAGCTCGGCAGGAACATTGGCGTGCCGGTATTTGGAGAAAAAAACGAGAAAGACCCTGTCAAAATTTACGGCAACTGCCAGAATGAGCTGAAAAAGTTCGACGTAGTCATTGTCGACACGGCAGGAAGGGACGCGCTTTCAACAGCCCTCATTGATGAATTGAAATTGGTTGCGGCAGTTGTCAATCCAAGGGAGAACCTGCTGGTCATAAGCGCAGACATTGGCCAGGCAGCTGAAAAGCAAGCCACAGCGTTCCACGAAGCGTGCAAGATAACTGGAGTGATAATCACAAAGCTTGAAGGCACGGCAAAGGGCGGAGGGGCTTTAAGCGCCTGCTCAGTTTCAGGCTCGCCTGTCAAATTTGTCGGCCTGGGCGAAAAAGCTGAAGACCTTGAGAAGTTCAATCCGAAAGGCTTTGTCGGAAGGCTCCTTGGAATGGGAGACATCGAAGCCCTGCTTGAAAAAGCCCAGGAAGCAATTACACAAGAGGAAGCCAAGGACATGAGCGACAAGTTCCTCAAAGGCGAGTTCACGCTGCTTGACCTCTACGAGCAAATGCAGGCAATCAAGAAAATGGGGCCGATAGCCAAGGTCATGGAAATGATTCCGGGCTTTGGCCAGCTCAAGCTGCCAAAAGACGCGCTCGAAGTCCAGGAAGAGAAGCTCAAGAAGTGGAAATACGCCATGGACAGCATGACAAAAAAAGAGCTGGAAGACCCCGAGCTCCTTTCTTCCGACAGGATTGAGCGCATAGCCAAGGGAGCCGGCACCAGCAGCAGCGAAGTAAAGGAGCTCCTCAAGCAATACAGGCAAAGCAAAAAAATGGTCAAGATGTTCAAGGGCACCGACTCGAGAAAGATGCAGCAGATGATGAAAAAGATGGGCGGAATGAAAGGGCTGGAAGGGCTAAGGGCTTGATGCACGCTTTGCAGTTTTTACTCTTTTCTGCAACAGATTTATAAACGTCCTGTATTTCTTTTTGCTTAACTCTTTTCGAAGAGGATTATTCGTTTTTGGATAAACCCCTTTCGTAAAAGGGTTTGCCGGGATCGCATAACCTGGTATTGCGCAATTGTGCTACAGCAGTGTTGCATAGCGTAGGCCTGGAAAGTGCGGCAAACGCAAGCAGCGAGCTTGTTCCCGCAAGGGTATCTGGGTTCAAATCCCAGTCCCGGCGCTTATTTATCCCGAAAAAATGATACCTTTGTCTGAAGTGCAAATCCCGTATTTAAGAGATTTCTTGAAGGAACTGCATGCGCAGATGCCGCACAGAGGCAGCTCTGACAACGAAAATTTTCTTGATGATGCGGTAAGGGAAGGAGAGGCGCTTTATCATTTCCATTTTGACGAAGGTAAAAAAATGCAATGGTTTGATGGGAATATATATGTTTATGGAAACAGGGCATCTATAAGCATATGGTATGATTCAATAGCATTGCGCAGGCCGGATTTGAATCATCATTTGGAGGAAATCGCAGCTGCTACCGGAGTTCAAACCATATTTACAGTTGAAAACAAAATAATTGAGACAGAAGGAAGTGGCCTAGGCTTTGTCAATGTTCCAATTTTCAGGGAAAACGGCAATCTTACTGTCGGTGAATTTTTACGGGACCACGTGTTCAAATTAAGCCAGGCAGCAAAACAGGCTTCAGAGATAGAAAAGAGAGCCATGCCAAGACGGTACACATAACCGTGCATAAAGAGTATGCGAGGTTTATTAACTGCTTTCATGCATAAAATTTATATCTTATAGCTACCATAGAAAGCTACAATAGAATGGCTACTACAATCCAGCCGAGTGAAGAAACAAAAACCCTTATAGGAACATTCGGAACTAAAGAGGATACTTACGAAGACATCATCAAAAGAATCTACCGTCTTGCAATGAAGGAGCAGCTTAGAGAACTCTTGCTTTCTTCCGAAAATGCAATTTCATTGGACGCGGCAAGAAAGAGGCACGCTGAAAAATGGCAGAGCAGAGGCTGCAAAAGCTAAATTTGGCCATATAATTGCTTCGACACATGACTTTTGAAGATTCTTGGAACACGTGGAATGGTTTGCCTCGCAAGCTGACACCTGAGCAGATAGAACATGTGGGAGTATTCATTGATGCGCTTGAGAGCATACGGCATAATCATTCTCACCGCGAAGATAAGGAAGAATTTTTAGGGAGGCTTAGAAACGGCGATCCGGTTGCATTGTATTTTGTTAGACCGTCTGCAGAGCAATCTTATGTGCGTGTAATAATATCAAGTTATGGTGGTTTTCATGTTGAGGTTGAGAGCGAACGATTTCCTGGAGACTATGCCGAACAATTGCATGAGATTGCTGATAGGCACGGCATTCGAGCTTATGTCCCTAATGTGGAATTTGACCATTGCATACCAGGAGTCGATCCTGAGCCGCCAAGATATTTCTCAGTTGTATGTATTCCCATGTTCAGGCAAGATGGCACACAACTTACTCTGGATGAACTTGTAACGTTGCATATGCACCCGGTCAGCATGGCCATTAAAGATGCAAGGGAGCTGATAGAACATCATGAAATTGCCAAAAAGGAAGGGCAAAGATAATGCACTGGTGAAAACTGTCTTATCCCGAAACTATTTCCCTACGATGAGCTTCTTGGTAGCATGGAACTTATGAGCTGAACTCAAGAAAGTTCTGAAAACAATAGGGCCGCAAGGATTTGTATAGCGTTCTTTCCCGTAACCATATCACTTTAAAAATGACCTGGTGTTTTCTTCATTCATGGAAAACGCAATTACTGAAAGGAGCTGTATGCAATGAAAAAGATGCTTCCGATTCTGTTTGTAACGCTGCTAATCGACATGATTGGCATTGGAATGGTAATCCCGCTGATACCGATACTCTTTACTGACCCAACATCGCCTTCCTTTTTGCTCCACGGCTATCCCCAAGGCATGTGGTACCTTATTGCCGGGATTGTGATTGCAGTTTCCGGCCTCATGCAGTTCATTGCCGCGCCACTATTGGGAGAGCTTTCGGATATTTTCGGCAGGAAACGCCTCCTCACGCTGGGGGTTGCAGTCCTTGCCATCTCGCAGCTGCTCTTCGGGCTTGGCGTGCACATCTCCTCGCTTGCCCTTGTGCTTGTGAGCCGCGCAATTGCCGGGATTGCTGGGGCCAACTTTAGCATTGCCCAGGCAAGCATAGCTGATGTTACTGAACCCAAGGACCGCGCGAGAAACTTTGGCCTAATCGGGGCAGCGTTCGGAGTAGGCTTTATTCTTGGGCCGTTCCTTGGCGGGTTGATTGCACACGCATTTGATGCAGCAACCCCATTTTGGGTAGCAGGTGCGCTTGGCGTAGCAAACCTGATATTCATCACACTATTCCTTCCTGAGACGAGAAAGGAGAGAGGCCCAAGCCGCTCCTTTACTCTCCTGAAAGGGTTCCATAACATCAGGGCGGCATTTCTTGACGTGGATGCCAGGCCAGTCTATCTTGCAAGCTTCCTTTACATGTCAGGCTTTGCGTTTTACACGTCATTTGTTGGCATACTTCTTGTTTACAGGTTTGCATTCGCCGAATCAGCCGTAGGCACATTTTTCGGGGCTGTGGGCGTGTGGATTGTAATCACCCAGGCCGTAATCCTTCGCATCATCTCAAAGAAATACAGCGAGCGCTCAATCCTGCGCTACTCACTGCTGCTGCTGGCTATTTCAATAGCAATTTACCCGTTTGTGCCTAATCCGGCCTTGCTCTATGTCATCATACCTTTCCTGGCAGTGCCGCAAGGGCTTTCGATGTCAAACATGAGCGCGCTCATAAGCAAGGGAGTATCACCAGAAAAACAGGGAGCAGCACTTGGAATAAATGGCTCACTGATGGCGCTTTCGCAGGGAGTCATACCTGTGGTTGCAGGCTTTGCTTCAAGCCTTGTTGGAGTCCAGATTCCATTCCTAGTTGGCTCAATGTTTGTTGTCACTGCATGGTCTGTTCTCTTTGTTTTCAAGCGAAGGACCAAAGCTGCCAGTAGCCCTTAATTCTCTCTTAGTAATCTTGCCCTTCGCAGCGCTTCTTCCCGGTTTGAATAGTTAAGCCGTGCCGCATTCTCGTAAGCCTCAACAGCCTCTTTTACCCTCTTCGTCTTTTCAAGCGCAACGCCAAGATTGTAAAACGCCCGGGCATTGTTTCGGTCAACCTTCACAACCTCCTGCAGCACTGTGACTGCCATTCCAGGATAGCCGCCCTGCTCGTAGATTGCCCCTAGGTTTGTTCTGGCGTTGAAGTCATTTGGGTTTCGCTTAAGCCCTTCCAGTATGGCATCCCTGGCTGCGTTAAGCATGCCCTTCCTGAAATAAGCCACGCCCAGGCTGAAGTAAGGCGAAGGGTAATCAGGGTTAAGCTCAATAGCTTTCCTGAAAGCATCAACAGCCTTGTCAAATTCGCCTAATTTGCCGTAACAAATGCCAAGGCTTTGGAAAGCCTCAACAAATTTGCCGTTCAGCGCAATTGCTCTTTCAAAATATCCCTTGGCTTCTGCAAAGTTCCCAGCTTCCCTCTCCACTGTGCCCATCTCGTGCCACGCCCTTGGATTATTGGGCTCTGCAGCGAGCTTCTTCTCGCCAATCCTGCGGTAGTGGCCAGGCTTAACCTTGAGGTAATCAGGCGGCTTGAGCTCCTTGAAATGGTGAATTGGCACTGCCACGGGTGCATACCTGCCGCCGTTTTTCCTGATAGAATCCTCAACAAGCTCGTGAGCTACCCCTTCAAATCTTATCCCCTTCTTGTTCCTGAAAAGCCGCACAATCAGCCTGGGCACCCAGCCGGTAAAGCCACTGCTTTCCTCGTAAAGGTCGTTTACTGCCCAAAGAAAGTCCTCTCGGTAGGTGTCATTGGTGTAGTTTCGCTGGAGCATGCTGAAGCCGTCAAATTCTGTGCTTTGCGTGAGCTCCCTTACCATGCCAAAATCCTGCAGGGCTATTGTCTCATCAGCGTCCAGAACAAGAATCCAGTCGCCTGTAGCTCGCATTATGCCCTCGTTCCTTGCAGCAGAAGTGTCATCATTCCATTCAAAATGGCAAACCTCAGCGCCAAGCCTCTTGGCAATTTCAACAGTGTTGTCGCTGCTGCCAGTGTCAACCACTATGATTTGGCCAGCCAGCCCCCTGGCAGAATCCAAGCATTTTTCAATCCAGCCGCTTTCGTCCTTCACAATCATGCACAGGCTTATCGTCGTGCTCTTTTCAGCTGGAGCATTATAGCTTGCCATGGCAGTATACAGTTACTATGTGTTAAATAATCTTTTGCAGAAGCATGATAGGCGAAACAGGGAATGCAGCGTCAACTTTATATACTGGCAGAATTTGCAGGCAAAATATACACCTGACCCTTTTAAATCAGGCGTGTACAGAGATTAGAAACAGCAGAAGGTGAAAAGCAAATGGGATATGGCGACAGATCAGGTGGCGGAGGCGGCTTTAGAAGCGGCGGCGGAGGCGGCGGCGGAGGCTTCGGGCCAAGAGAGATGAGCAAGGCAGTATGTTCAGACTGCGGCCAGGAATGCGAAGTGCCATTCAAGCCAGCAGAAGGAAAGCCTGTATACTGCAGGGACTGCTACCAGAAACACAAAAAGTTCTGATTAAGAGCTTTCTTTATTGCCTTTTTTCTTTTTATTCTTATTTTCTGCCATTCAAGCCAGCGGCAGCCTTATAGGAAAGGCTCATAAACTTGCCCAAAAGGAAGGGCAAAGGCAATTTATGCGTGAATACTGCGTGGTCTGAGCGTAGAGCGAAGACCCGCAGATGAGTCGTCGTTAGACGTAAATCCTTAAATT
>ORMF010305736.1_pt1 | contig 15388 bp, 21 predicted proteins | sample 1779871 | NCBI WGS metagenome assembly ORMF01 (sample SAMEA104232316, study PRJEB22302) | groundwater metagenome | biome: forest; feature: aquifer; material: groundwater | place: USA | collected 2011-08-07 | depth 5.4 m | reverse complement strand
GATTCGCTGAAGATCCCCAAAGTATTTGAGACGGGTAAGCCGCCAGTGTATCCAGCGGGGTTAGCCCAGCGGGTGCAAGCCCTCACGCAGGCGGCGAGTGACGCAATTATCCAGGCGTCCAGACGCGCACAGGGCGCGGTAGGAGCACGAGCGAAGGCCGTAGAAATGGCAACCCAGCCACGCTACGGTGAGGCCAGCATTTTAGGGAAGATAGCGCCGCAAGGGACGGTAGACCAGATACATAACTGGATCACACTGCCGGGCGATAAGGCGGGTTCAGGCGCGGCTGCGATGTCGCAGGAAGTGTTGCAGGCGTTCCGGTCCACCATGACATCCTTTGACTTGGGCTCTTCCTTCCTGCAAACGCAGAGCACGATAACCAGGAACCCTGTGGTCTGGGGCCGGGCGATGGGGGCGGGGCTGCTTTCCATAGCGCAAGAGCCGTTAGCGTTTGTGGCTAAGAACCGCGACCTGATAGACCGTGGCATCAAGCAGGGAGCCATTACGCCGCCGTCCGAGTTCCTGTTTGCGGACAGGGGCTTATCGAGCCTTCCAGGACGCATCCCTGTGGTTGGGCAGGCGCTGAAGGCGTCCAACCGATTCATGCAGTGGAACGTGTTTGTCGCGCAGACCGAACTTTACCGAGCAATGGAAGGCAATGGGAGCAAGTCGGTAGATGAACTGGTGAAGTTCGCACGGCAAATCAGGAACCAGACAGGAACCGAGTCCTACGCCATCAAGGGAATCAGGCCGAACCAGCAGATGGTGGAGACCATCGCCGCGTTTGCGCCGAGGTTCACGCGGGGGTTGTCTAACACAATCTTTGCCGCCTTCACGCCTGGGCCGACAGGGGACGAAGCGCGGCGGGTAATGGCGGGGGTTATCGGCGGCATGACCGCGCTGACGGTAGCCGCGAACTACGCAACGACAGGCAAAGCGCCGAACTACACCGATCCCTATAAAGAAGATTGGGGCAGATTCAAGTTGGGCGATTCCTACGTGAGTGCCTACGGCCCGTTCCATTCGTACTTCCGCGCACTGGCACGGATGGGGTACAGCATGGCGCACGGGCAGCCGCTTCAGGCGACCAAGGCGATGCTAGGGTTCTTCAATTCCAAGGAGGGGATTGCCTTGCGTGCTGGACGTATCGGGCTGAACGTGGTGGCAAACACACGGACGTACAACGGGGAGGGGCAGTTGATAGACGCCAGTCCGCAGGGGATGGTGAACTTCATGCGCGACTTCGCCCCGATAACGCCTGCGAACGTGGCCACAGGCGTAGCGAAGGGACAGCCGGAATCGCTCTTGAACATCTTCAACGTGAATATCAACCCCGAAATGGAGAAGAACAAACAAGGCAAATACCCGGACAGCTCTGTGCACAACAAGACGCCGAGTTATATTCAGCAAAGCGGGAAGAAAAAGGGCAACCAGTACCAGGGCTTGAACCTCCCCGTGGCTCCTGCGCGATGATGGACGCAATACGCCAGAAATGCGAGTGCTGCGGCAAGCAAACGATGGGCGAGTGGGACGAAGACGGAAACTTTGTCATCCGCCACGGTGGACATATCAAAACCATTCGCGCCACCGATTTCATGCGACATGCTTCAGGGAAGACTATTGACGCACTCCCAAACGGAGTTTATTCTACAGGGGATGTGAAGCGATAACGTAGAAAACCCCTAACCCAACGGGCGATACGCCCCATGTGCTCCGTGAACACGGACTACATGGGGTTTTTTGTTTGGCTAGTAGCGCCCAAGGCACAAGTCCTGGGCGCAGGAGACGCGCAGATGGCAGACGAACCGGAAGCAACAGGAATCCCCGCGAGCACACCGGAGGCACCGAAGGAAACACTGGAAGTTACCCCGCCTATAACGGAGCAAATACCAGGTTCCGAAGCGCCAACCGGTGAGGCTGAGGAGAAGGCCGTTGCTGAGGCTCCAAAGGTAGAGGAGCCGGACTGGAAGGCTGAGGCTGCGCGGCTCAAAGCCGAGAACGAGGCGATAGCAAAACGGGCGGCTGACGCGGAGGAAGCGCGCAAGCGGGCGGAAAACAATATCAAGTCTGAGCAAGGGAACACCAAGAAGGCTCAGGCTGACGCCGCTGCACGCGACCTGGAGCATCAGCGCGAAACCGCGTATAGAGACGCCTACGAAGCGGCCAAAGAGGACGCAATTGAGGCTGGCTCCACCGTCAAGGAAGCCAGGGAGATCGCCAGGAAACAAGCAGATGAGGCCACCGCGCCCATTCGCCAGAAGATTGTCGAGCACAACGAATCCGGCGTGCGTGAGCAGTTCCAGACTACTGGGCAGGCAATGCGCGCCACATTCACGGCTGCGGGCCTCGTTTGGACAGACCGGGAAGTCTCCCCGGAGTTGGCGAAGGCAAAGTCGCTCTACACCAAGGCGGTCCAGTATGGCGACGTTGACCTGCTTGCCGAAGCGGTAGAAGCCGTCAACGAAGCGGTAGCCGCGAAGAAGCCCGCGCCTGTAGCGGTTGTTGCTCCCGTAATACAGAAGCGCCCAGCGGTGGAGCGGGATGGCGACCTGGATACCGACACAGGGAGGGGTTCCACGGTTGGTATACGGGCGACGTTAGCGAACATCGACAAACTCTACCTGGATTGGGAAGACAAGTACCCGGATCGTCCCAATCCCTACGCGCCCGCTTACCGGCGGGTAGTGGAAACAGGCAGACTCTAAAAGGAGAAGAACGTGGCGATTACAAGCACCACAACCATCACCACCCTGCAAGAAAAAGTCATTGGCGCGGCGCGCCTGACCCTGAAGGACGACGTGCTGGCAATCAAGAGTTCGTTCCAGGTACAGCGCGGGCGGCCCGGAATGGACGACACGTACAACTCACCGAAGCTCCCCGGCGTCACCGCGGTGGGACTGACCGAAGGCGTGGACATGGTGTCAGAGTCAATGACGGACACCAACGTTGCGGTATCCGCAACCGAAGTCGGCGTTTCTGTGGAACTGACGAACAAAATGCTCCGCACCGTCCACGGCGAGGAGTTTATGCGAAAAGCTGGCGTCGCAATGGGTTCTGCTATCAACGTGAAGCAGGAGCAGGACTTAGCCACGCTGATTGACGGGTTCTCGAACGTTGTGGGGCTGGACGGCAGTTCCGGCACCTTGGGACAGTTGGGAGCAGGTTTGGCCCAGTTGCGGAACAACTCAGAGCCGATTAGCGAGGCCATGTTCCGCAAGGTCAGCGCAGTGTTGCATCCATACACATGGCACGACATTTCACAGCAGTTGTTCCCGACCGGTTCCGGGGATGCCCATGCGCCCATGACGGCGCAGACCAACGGGAAGTCAGGCGATGTGATGGACAAGTACTTCCCTGTGGGCAGGTACTTCAACACGCCTGTCAAGGTGAGCACCAATCTGGTCACGAGCTCCAACGACGTGCGGAACGGCATTTGGCACGAAGACGCGGGGCTGATGTACGAGTTCATGCCCGCGACCTTGGAAGTGGACGACAGCGACAAGTCCATGCGTTCCAAGGAACTGAGCATGGTGATCGACTACGGCTACGGCGAACTGAACGACGGGTTTGGCCGCGAGTGGGACACCGATGCGACCGCACCAACCAGCTAAGAGGGAAGCATGGCCGTTGAACTCCTGCTGAACCGGCACAAGCCGAACCCGAACGAGAAGGTGCATAGCCTGTACCACGGCGTATCGGCGTATGGCGGCACAGTGACGGCTCTCACTAAGGTGGCGGCAGACGGCAACCACCTGGAAACCACCCGCGTGTATGGCGCTCCGTTAGCGAGAGGCCAGGGCGGGCAGATAGCCACCTTGATACTTGGCGGCTTGGAAACCAGCCTGGACGAAATGCTGGATATCTTGGAGACCAAGAAGCACAAGAAGTTCGTTCCAAAAAGGGCGGACTCAGACATCGTGAAGGCGATACGCAAAGAGATTGACCGCCGGAACGACGCAATACGGTACTTCAAGAAAAACCCCAGCGAGGTAAGCAGAGACGGATTCAACAGGGTACCGAAAAAGAAGAAGGTCGTCATGTACCTGCCCGTGGGCTATCGGATGAAGCAGACGAGCGTACCAGGGCTACAACTGAGAGTGAGGGCATAAATGGTCAAACTACTAGAAGCCACCGACGCGGACCTGGACTCCGACGCCTTAGAAGCGACTATGACGGAGGCGGAGGAGAAAGCCGCACATGCGAGGTTCGCTCCCACAGCGCAGACAGATCGGCACGGGAACTCGCCTGACCTGTCAGATGGCGGGATGGTGAACGGAGCTCGAATCACCCCGATGACTGGCGGGCGTCCTACCGCGAACGGTCGTGCCGCTGCAAGACGCGCGTGGACGTGGAACGGCACAGAAACAGTCCTCCCGTTGGCTTGGGACACCGATGGGAAGGTGCATGACGGTGGACGGCGATACCTCCTGAAGCGGTGGTGCTTGTGCTGCAACTGGGGTGGGTTCAGAGGGCGAACATGCCCACAGTGCCGCAAGAACGCGTGTGTGCGGTGCCAGGGTAGCACGTCCCAGAAGCCACAGACGCTTCAGAACGGGAAAACAATCAACGGGTTCATTATCCCAGTGTTTTACCTTCAGAAGGACGACGTACCGTTCCAGACGCGGTTCTACGGGAACGTGAACTGCATGATAGCAACCTGCCCGCGCAATGGCGAGTACGGCTTCCAGACCGAAGAGGACATGCGGATGCACGCACGGCTGCGTCACCGGATGGAGTACCAAATCCGCCAGGAAACAGCGGCGTCAAGAGGGCGGAGCGAGACGCAGGAACTCCGCGAAATGGTCAACGCGCTGACACTGCAACTGCTCCAACAGAAGCAGGCACCGGTTGTTGAAAACCCGAGCAGGGCAGAACCAGTGGCAGGGCGCAAAGTAGCGGAGTCCAACACAGGAGAGGCGTTTAAGGCGCGCATGGCGAAAGCTAGAGCGGCCAAGAAGCAACTGGAAGCCAGCACAATCCCATAGAAACGTCCGCCACAGGCGGACTACACGAAGGAGTGCGAAGAGCACAGAAAGGGAACCACGATGCCAGGAACATATTTCGGGCCATACAGCGCAAAAGATCTGACCTTTGCCGCACCCTCTGGGAACGCGAACCTTGGGCGGTACCCGTTGGGTCACACGCTCATCACCCCCGACGGACGGGAGTACAAGTTCACCCTGAACGACGGCACAGCGGAAGTGGCGGGCAACCTGTACCAGAGCGTTGCTGCGCTTACAGGCCACACGAACATCGCCTGCGACGTGTCCCGCGCGGCTGGGGCTACAGCCATCAGCGCAACCCTGAACACAACCCTAGCCGCCATTGACATCTACGGCGAGGGAACGGTCCATGTGAACGACGTGGACGGCGAAGGCTATATGTACAAGATCAAGCGTCCGCTGGCTTCCGGTGGAGCCCATGCAGCAGCGACTTCTACCGGGATTCTCACGGTGAACCTGGATGCGGAGGAGTCCGTACAGGTGGCGCTCACCACGTCGTCTGAGGTGTCCTTCACGCGCAACCGCTACCATCAGGTGCTCATTACCGCAGCACCTCCCACCGCTGGGATTGCGGGCGTATCACCGGGAGTGGCCGCCGCGAACCGCTTCTACTGGAGCCAGGTCAAGGGCTACGCCCCAGTGCTGTGCTCCGGCACGCTGCTGGCGGGGTTGCCCGTCATGGCGAGCATCGGCACGGCTGGGGCTGTGGAAAGCTTGAAGCGGCGCTTGACCGGCGCGGGCACCACCGCCCTTGTCAACTCCGCCACAATGGCGATTGTGTACCTGCAAGACTCGGACGGCACGACCACGACCTTTGCCATCGTGACGACCACAGCGGGCACAACGACAGCGCGGGACGTGACCGGGCCGATCGCACAGAACGCGCCGCCAATTGGCATCTGCATCAAGGCGAACGCGACAACGGAGTACGCGCTGATTGACCTGGCAATTCGCTAGTTGGCCTCAAATCCGTAGCTGTGAGTGTGTGAAGCTATGAGTCCAAAGCCATCAAGAGAAGTCCGGGTCACGATACCAACCAACGCGGAGTACAAGGCGCTGGGGCTGGGGCGGCATATTGTTGACCGTCCCAGCCACCCAAGCCTCTACGTATCCAGTTGGCCGGTGACAAACGGCCTCTACACGATGGGGAAGAAGTTCCGCTACCGGCAACCCCATCTCAATTACAACTCCGTCATGGTGACGACGATAGGAAACCACTACGACGAAGGTGTGTGGTGGCGTCTCCAGAACATGCTCCGCTTTACCGAGGAGCATGGCGTCTTAGTAGCCCTGGAAGAGCTGGACGATATGTCCATGATGCCCACTGATGCTATCGGCATCATGCGTGGGGCAGCTAGCAAGCTAGCGCTGGATGCAGGGTTCGACTGGTGTTTCATGGTGGATACCGACGTACACCTGGAAGAGGACACGCTCGTTCGCCTCTTGCACCACGATAGACCAGTCGTGTTCCCATTCCTGAACATCCTGAAGGATGCTGCCCCTGGAGCGCCAATCTCATCCCCGCGACTGATGCAGTCAGGCATGGGGCTGCAACCCGTCCGCTGGGCGGCGATGTCCTGCATGTTGTTCAACACCAAGGTCTTCAACTGCCTTGACCACTACGCATGGCACGGGCACGACGCCCACTTCAGCCAGAGTCTTGACCACTACGGACACCGCATCCACGTCGATACAGACACCGTAGTGGACGTGACGAAAGGCCCAGCCCGCCATGCTGGGAAAGACTTTGACACGATGATGGCCGACATGAAGCGGGCGCACGACAGCTTTATGAATGACGACCGCGACCGAAGGCCCCCACCGAACTGGGATGCTGCCTTCGATAAAGGCTACGTAGACGAGCACGGAACCTATTGGGGCCTAGAGCAGTGGCGGCGCTTTGACACGGGCGGGCCGCTCTATTTCGGGCCAAAGTACGGCACAGAACAAAAAGAGGAGCGTCCCAATGGCAAATGATTTTGAACGAGCAGACGCCGAAGTCGACAAGATGCTGAAGTACCGCTTTCGAGACAAAGAACGGGAGCGGTCAAACAGGGCGGCGGGCATGGCGGAGCAAGCCCAAGGGACGAGGCGGCGGTGCCTGCCCTACCCGTCGCACCAGCGGATTGCCTGGGTAGGCCCGCCCTGGGACAAGGTGCGCGCCTACGTGTGCCTCACCTGCAACGCGGCGGCGTCAGAGCCGGAGATTCGGGAGAGGGGACTGAAGTACGAGGTAGACCCGTTTGACGAATGCCCGGACTGGATCATTCACGAAATCATGGACCTGGACTTGCAGCGGCAGGGTGGTACAAATCCGTCAACGTTTGGAGGTCTCGGTGGGATCGTTCACCCCTAGCATAAGCCTGGTATCCGACGACGCGCGCGGGAAAATCTACGCCATAAACTTGCCCGGGGACAGGGAGCTGATGCTGCTCTACTCCGTCAAGGGCACACTCAGGGGCGGGCATTCGCACAACGTGCCGGAGATTGTCATGCTTCTGGACGGTTCGATGCGCTACCGCAAGCTCCGCGTGGGAACTAGCGACCATGTGGAGGTCTTGCAAGGTGGCGATACCTCGTTCAACGAAGCGGGCGAGGTGCATGTAGGTGAGTTCCTAGAAGATTCATGGGTGCTCGAATGGAAGATTGGCACGAAGAAGGGCGCTTGGTCGAACTGGAATTATGGACCCTGGAGAGAGCAAGTGGAGGCGAAGACACATGCTAGCGCCTAGCAGGATACCGCTGAACGTCCCGACCTTCGGCCCTGACGAAACCGAGGAAGCATTGGACACCCTGCGTTCCGGCATGGTGACGATGGGAAAGAAAGTCAAGGCATTTGAGGAAGCGTGGGCTGCCTACTGCGGCCGCAAGTACGCCGTGATGACCAACTCAGGCTCCAGCGCGAACCTGGTGGCCCTCACCGCGCTCCGGTGCCTTGGAGAGTTGCAGGAGGGGGAAGAAGTCATTACCCCAGCGCTGACGTGGGCCACAACAGTGTTCCCCATCGCCCAGGTAGGGTGCGTCCCCGTGCTGGCGGATGTGGACAGGGAAACATACAACCTCAAAAACTGGATGCCTGGCGATGACTGGTCAAATCAGTTCATGATGCCCGTATCGCTCCTGGGGAATCCGTCTCCCGTAAACCCTCGGCGCAGCCTGCATGACGCCTGCGAAGCGCATGGAGCCAAGTTAAGTGGTAGAAACATTGGCAAGTCCGGGCTGGCCGCTACCTTCAGCTTCTTCTTCAGCCACCACATCTCCACCGTAGAAGGCGGGATGGTGGTGACAGATGACTGGGAGTTTGCCGACACATGCAAAGCTATACGGGCTTTTGGCTGGGTGCGCGAGATGAGCGACAAGGAAGAGTTTGCCAAGCAGCACCCGGACATAGACGCTCGTTTCCTCTTCCGGTATCCAGGCTTCAACGTGCGTCCTATGGAGATTCAGGGAGCGTTTGGCCTGCGCCAGTTGCCGAAGCTTGAAGGGCTGATTGCCCACCGGCGTGAGAACGCCGCCTTCTGGAACAAAGAACTGGCCCGCTGGGGCGACTTTCTTGAACTTCAGCAGGAACAGCCGAGTACCAGGCACGTATGGTTTGCCTACCCTATCCTCGTGAAAGAAGGCTCTCCATTCACACGCAAGCAGTTACAGGACTACCTGGAAGCGCGGGGTGTGGAAACAAGGCCGATTGAAGCGGGGAATATGGCTATCCAGCCCGCCATGAAGTACATCAAGCACCGGATAGCTGGGCCACTTACCAATGCGCAGACGATTCACGAGCGGGCCTTTTTCTGGGGTAACCATCAGGGCATCGGAAACAGCGATCGTGAAGCGATGGTTGGATACGTTCAAGAGTTCATGTCTGGGAGGTTGTGATGCATGTCTTGGTAACAGGGAGCGAAGGGTTCATAGGCAAAGCCGTGGTGAAGGCGCTCGTGGCAGCAGGGCATGAGCCGTGCGGCATAGACATCCTTCTCGGCGATGACATCACGAAGCCGCTTGTGCATATCCTTGGCCTAGACGCCGTGATTCACCTTGCAGCTATGGCGGCTCCACGGGAGTGCGACGCCAACCCGTCCAAGGCGTTTGACGTGAACGTGAACGGAACCCTGCAAGTCCTGAAGATGGCGTTGGAATCCGGCGCAAAGAAGTTTGTGTTTTCGTCCAGCGCCCACGTCTACGGCGTTGGGCCACGGTACTTGCCGACGGACGAGACGCACCCGCTGTCACTTGGGAACACCTACACCACAACCAAGATTCTTGGTGAGCAGCTTTGCCAACTCTACCACGAGAACCACGGGCTGTCCTACACCACGCTCCGCCTTTTCAACGCCTACGGGCCGGGGCAGGGCGCAGGGTATTTCATTCCTGACATGCTCGCCAAGGCCAAGACCGGTACGTTGCACCTAATGGGCGATCCGCATACCACCAAGGACTTCGTGTTTGTGGATGATGTGGCGCGGGCATTCGTCTGTGCAGCGGAGACGCCGTTCGTAGGTGAGCTCAACATCGGCAGCGGCAAGGAAACGACTCTCGGTGACGTGGCCAGCGCGATTGCGGAATGGTACGACGCAAAATTCTCTTGCAGTCCAGAGGAACACAGCGGGTCAAGAATGTGCGCCGACAATGTGCGCGCCAGGAGAGTCCTAGGATGGCGCGCAGACAAAAACATTTGGGAGGGCCTTCATGCTTGCCTTGAACAAGCCAAAGAGCCAGCCGTTTCTCCGTAACCGCCTGTTGCGCGACGCATCGTGGGTTGCGGTCTATGACGCTATGAAGGCTGATTCCTCGGTGCACGTCTTCGGTGAGGGGGCCGCAGTGAAGGCGCACTACGATGCGCCAGCGATAGAGCGTGACTTCTCAGATCGCGTTCACACCATGCCTATTTGTGAAGACGGCTCGACCAACTTCTGCGTAGGGGCAGCACTGCTTGGTGTGAAGCCGATCATGGATGTCATCAGCGCCGACTTCTTATTCCGGGCAATGGACAGTATCTGCAACACGGCGGCCAAGCTGGACTACGTGACTGGGAAGCCACACACCATCGTGATTCGAGCGGAAACGATGATAGGCGGGCCAACCACAGGGCAAAGACCAGAAGCCATGTTTGCCCACGTTCCGGGCCTGAACGTGGTGCTGCCGTCCACACCGAGGGATGCCTACGGTCTCATGGCGACGGCGCTCAAGACACCAGGGGTCACGCTGTTCATTGAAGACCGGATGATAGCTGATGCGGCCCCGTGGCTGGATGGAGACCTGGACATGGGGAAACCCGTGCCGTTTGGGTCACTTGGTCTGCGGTGGCTTCCGATGAAGAGTCAGGCGCGCAAGGTGCCGCTGGTGACCGTGCTGACCTATGGTGTCATGCGGCAGCGGGTAGAGGACATCCTTGCGCCGTGGCTGGAAGCGTGGGATGGAGATCCCTACGTGGAGCCGAACCTATCCGTGGACCTGCTGGATTTACGCAGTATCTACCCCATCAACTGGGACGAGCTCACGCAGGGGCGTTCCAGCCTCAGCCGGACGGGGAAGCTGCTGATTATCGAGCCTGATATCCAGTACGGCGGCGTTGGTGCTGAGATAGCCGCCCATATCGCGGAAGTCATGCCCAGCGTCAAGGTCAAGCGGCTGGGGGCAAGGCGGGCGACGATACCTGCCAGGGCTGACAGGCACCACTTGCACCTACCTTCTGACCAGGAGGTTATTGATGCCATACTCTCCTTCTGACCAAATGCTCCTCATTCGCGCCCTAGAGACGCGCTTGCAGGCGTTGTGCAACTCCAGCGAGCTGGCGGCTGACCTCCACATGAACACCGGCCAGGAAGCCATTGCCGTGGGCGTCTGCGCGGCGCTCCGGCCTACAGACTACGTTGTAACCCATCACCGCTGCATTGCTACGGCAATAGCCAAAGGCGTGCCGCTGGAACTTCTGGTGGCGGAACTGTTGGGCAAAGACGGGGGACTGAACGGTGGTCTCTCCGGCGAGATGGCGCTGCATCACGAGCCGTCGCGGTTTCTGTCATCGTTTCAGCTTGTAGGTACAGCCGTGCCGGTTGCTGCTGGGGTTGCCTGGGCGGTGAAGAACCACCGGAAGACGAACGATATTGTAGCGGTCTTCTTTGGCGACGCGGCCACGGCAAACGGCCAATGGCATGAGGGCGTCAACCTGGCGGCGGTACAGGGTTTGCCATTACTGCTGGTATGCGAGAACAACCATCTTGCTGGGAATGTGCGGCCGGTGGACTACCTGCCAGTCAATTATATCGCGCAGCGGGCGGCGGCCTATGACATTCCAGCATTTACTGTAGACGGCAACGACCTTGTGCAGGTCAGGGGAATGGCGAGCAAGGCCGTTTCATATGTGCGTCGGGAATCCAGGCCGTTCCTTCTGGAGTGCGACACCACCAGGTTAGGGAAGCACAAGCAGGGGCAGGGCGATCTACGCACAAAAGAAGAGATGGCACAGCTTGCCTTGCGGGACCCGCTGCGGAACGTAGCGCGGAATCCAGACATTGAGCGAATGGTAGAAGCGGCTTTAGAGGGTGCGAAAGGAGACCGGTAATGGGGGTTCACAGTAGGTCAACGGCGGGCGGTGCCCAATACGGATTAGCGGTGAGTTCGACCGTGGTGACACTCACGAGGCCAGCAGCCGCCAACTGCGCGGAGGTTTACGTGCGTGGGAACTCGGTGGTGTTTACCAGGGATGGCACCGACCCCACGGCAACGAAGGGGATACAGGCGAACGTGGACGACATCATCGTGCTCAATTCAACGGACGAGATTATCAAGTTTGAGGTCATTCGGCAGAGTGCGAACGCCACTTTGGACGTTGAGTACTTCACTGACGTCAGTGGTTAGGGGGTGATGCTATGTCAGACCCAGTAATTCGTTCCTGGAAAACGTATGCGGACAAACTACAGCGCAACGGGCCCTCCGGCGGCGCGTCCACCGCACGGAACGGGCGCAGCCTCGTCAAGATTCAAGAAACCTGGGACGACGACACCGCCGACACAACGAACGTCTGGGGTACAGCCGTAGGCGGCACCGGCGCGGTTTCGGTTAACCACGCGGATACAAACGGCGTTCCATACTTCTTGCTCAACATGCCCGCAGGGAGCGACACCGCACGGCTTATCAATGGGGACGGCGGAACAAACTTCTTCAATCCTCTGAGCGTTGCGGTTGCCACGCTTCTAACCAACTACCGCTACCGCAGGCTGATAGTCGAGTTCATGCTGAAGTTCGGCACGCTTGCCAACCAGGATAACGCCGTCTTCATGGCGGGGTTCCTGACAACGGGCGCAAGCGGGACGAACCGCGTGTCTACAAACGCCCTTGGTATTGGCCTGTCTGCCGACGCCCTTGTGCTTTTTTCCGACAAAGCGGGGACAGAAGTCGAGGTTACGCCTTCCGGCACTGCTCCCACGCTGACGGACTGGAACACGTACCGGATTACCCTCTCTGGAGTAAGCATGGCCGTGGACATCAACCACGGCCTCTACACAGGAAGCATCCTGACCACCGCCAACCACCCTGTAGCTCCGCTCTTGTTTACCGTTGCAGACGGCGCGGAGGCGGGCGGGGAAACCTCCCTCAGAGTAGGCCCTGTCACACTGTGGCTGGAGGAGTAAGATGGCATTTGAGAACGTCACCAAAAGCACACCGGTCAAGCGCAAGGACGGCAAGTACGTGTTCACGGCTTTCGTGACAGACGAACCGAACGATCTCTACGAGGGCATTGTGGCAAGCGGAAACTCTGCCACCGCACTGGACAACGCGCTCAAGTCTTTGTGCGACAAACGGAACAAGGCGGGCGTCGCGTGCTTCTGCGGGTTCAAGCCGGTACAAACCAAGGGGGGCTGACGTGACTACCGGCGGCGTCTGGAGCAAGCAAGGCGTTTGGGAGCGGTCCGCGCGGCGGCAGGACTACGCCGCGCCCGTGCTGGAACGGGGGCCACGGGCAGACGGAAAGCCACGCTTCACCCCCGGCGCATCCAAGGACGCCACGGACACCAAGACGGTGCAGTTTGTGTTTGACAGAAGTACCACACGCGCAACCATACTCACGCCGTCCGCAGGCAAGAAGATACGGTTGCAACGGGTAGAGTGCCTAGGGGACGTGAGTGTGACGGGGTCCGCGATGGAAGAGATGTTCTTCGGCACGGGAGCGAACATTACGACGGCTGGAAACACGCCTGTAGCGTACTACGCCGTCAATGCAAACTCAGGCTTCGCCCGCACCTTTGGCAAGGCGGATGGCCCGGTAGGGACCAAAGATCAGGTGCTTTCTATCAGGGCGAACGTCGATACTCCTGGAAATACACTAGGCGTCATTGAGTACGTAGAGGAGCGGTAACTATGGGACGCGAGAACTACCGCAGCCTGTACGGGGACCTGACCAAGCTGAAAGACCAGGCCGGGGTGCAGGAATCTGCCACCACGTACGACACCGCCCTCTGGCAGCTTTTGCTCGCCAACTCCGAGGCGATAGATATGTGGCTTGGCAGGCGGATTGCCCCGATTACGACGACGCGCTACTTTGACGGGCCTGGGACGTTTGGCAACAGCACCAAACGCACGGACGAACTATGGACGCCAGACCTTATTAGCATCACCACGCTGAAAGAGGACACGGCGAAAGACCTAGCGTATGCGACGACCTGGGCAACGACGGACTACTGGAAGTGGCCCTACAACGCGGAGCCGACAAAGCACTGGGGCAGGCCATACGAGAAGCTCAGAGTACGCAGTTCACCCGGCACCAAGGCCGACTTCAAGGCTGGGGAGCAGCGGTTCCAGATAGTAGGCGTGTTTGGCTACCGCCAGTTCACGGAAGCCTCTGGAAGCACTACTGCGGAAGCGGTTGACGCCGCCGAGACAGCTATTGACGTGACCTTGGGCACAGACTTCCAGCCTGGGCAAACAATTATCATAGATACTGAACAAATGCTAGTCGTATCCATTTCGTCCAATACGCTCACGGTGGTCAAAGGACTCAATGGAACCACCGATGCGGCACACGCGACCGCCACCGCCATTAGCATCCTGCGCTGGCCCGCGCCGATAGAACGCGCCTGTATAATCAACACCGCCCGCATGTACGCGAGAGCCCCGATATTCGAACCGTTCTACGTGGACGTGGACCTGGACTCAGACGTGCGGCAAATGCTGGAGCCATACCGAAGGCAACCAAGCGAGCCGTTGGACTAGAAGGAGCAACGAAATGACAGATGTACTACCCGACTCTCAGAGCAGGGAAAAGGACGAGGCCCTGTTTCAGGAGCCGCCAAAGGCGGAGGCCGTTGGGGAGCATTTCGAGTTTGTCCCCGACCCAAATGCTAAGGGTGCAGGCGGCGTGGTAGTGCCAAAAACCACTCCCGCGCCTAGCAAGGAAGAGCCGAAGAAGCTGCCCATGACGGACGCTGAGTTCAAAGCGAGGGCAGACGAACTTTTTGCTGAAGCCAAAGCGTCCGGCGTGGACTACGTGGGACTGCTTGCCGCACGATATGGGATCGAAAGCATAAGCAGCTTTGTCAAAAACGCGCTTGAGTACGGCTTCAGCAAGAACAAGGGGAAATAAGCCCCATGATTGCGGCAATCCAGGTGGTCCGCGATATTGTCATCATCTTGGGCTTCGTCATTATCACCGGCGTGGTTATAATGGTGGGCAGGGAAGTTCTACGCCTGTTGCGAAAGGTGGAAGACGTGCGCGTTGCTGCTGCTGGAGCGGTGAACGGCCTGATGAATCCCGTCAGGGGCGTGCGGGGCGTGCTGCTTGCATTCAGCCGCCGCACGCGGCTAGAGAGGGTAAGGAAGCAATGAAATGGCTCTTCAGCCTCATCATACCCGCCGTGTTGGTGGGAGTCCTCGTCACACGCGCATTTGATTACTTCTTCGCGGGGATGCTTGGTGTAGCAACAGTTGGTGCAGCTAAGTTAGGAATCTTTGCCGGTGCATGGACGGCCATTACCACGAGTTTAGGGATGCGCGACTATTCCAATGGCGTCAAGAAGCTGCGGTCGAAGACCCGACTGGATACAGCAGGGCCGAAAAACGATAGCGTGAAGCATCGGCTGGACACATAGGCGGTAAGAGAGCGCCCAAGTGGTGCTCTACGCAAAAAACGGACAGGAGAGAAACATTATGCCAGAGTGGTTGGTACCAGGAGCCTTAGTAGGTCTTTTGCTGCTTGGTGGCGGCGGCGCGATTTTGAGCATCATCCGAGGCCGGAACCACAGCAAAACCGAACAGAAGTAACCACAGGAAGACAGGGCAGGGGCGCGCATGAGGAATCGTATCAGGGCGATGAAGACGCGCCTCGCCGTCCTGCAACGACGCCTCAGAGGAGTCAAGAAAAGGCTCCCCTGGATCGTCGTTGACCCTGG
>ORMF011429557.1_pt1 | contig 15389 bp, 13 predicted proteins | sample 1779871 | NCBI WGS metagenome assembly ORMF01 (sample SAMEA104232316, study PRJEB22302) | groundwater metagenome | biome: forest; feature: aquifer; material: groundwater | place: USA | collected 2011-08-07 | depth 5.4 m | reverse complement strand
GTGGACGACGCCCTGATGATCATCGACGCGCTGTCGCTCGAAAAGACGCATCCCCGGCCGGAAGTGGCTTGCCTGTTCTATCAAGTCTACGATCCAAGCGTTGCGGCGAACCTCAAACTTGCACTGATGCGGGACTATCCCGACGATTTCGAGGCGGCAGTAATTCGAGATGCCGGTGTTCATGCAGCGGAATCCGTCGAATGGCTCCCGATTCACCGGCTGGACAGGATCGCCGCCGACCACCTCACGTCGGTCTATGTACCTTCTCTCCCAAAGGAGCAGCGCAAAAAGCGCTTCGACGATCTCGTGTGGGTTATGGATCGTCTGCGTGGCGAAGGAGGGTGTCCCTGGGACCGTGAGCAAACGCACCAAACCCTTAAGCGTTACTTGATCGAAGAGTGCTATGAGACTCTCGATGCGATCGACTCCGGGGACATGGACGAATTGGTGGAAGAGTTGGGCGACGTCCTGCTGCAAGTCGTCTTCCACGCCCAGCTTGCGACGGAGGAGGGGATTTTCGATATCGACGACGTCTGCGCCCGTATCGTCGATAAGCTGGTGCGTCGCCATCCCTACGTATTTTCCGATCTTGCTGTGGCGGACACCGCGGAAGTGCTTCGGAACTGGGAGACGATCAAGAAGGCCGAGAAAGGCGAAGGATGGCGCGATTCCGTGCTCGACGGGGTACCTTCCGGCTTGCCCGCGCTCATGCGTGCAATGGAGATCAGCAAGAGAGCGGTAAAGGCCGGCTTTGAATGGGAGAAGCTGGATGACGTCTTGAGCAAGCTTGACGAAGAAGTACAGGAACTTCGCCATGCAATCAAACTGTCAGACCCCGAGCGGATTGCTGACGAGATCGGGGACCTGCTGTTCACCGCGGTGAACGTCGCTCGGTGGAAAAAGATCGATCCGGAAGAGGCGCTGCGTACGATGCTGAACCGGTTTGCCGCCCGATTCCGCTACATTGAGGAACGCGCTCGTACGAACGGCCGGAACCTGGAGGAGATGACGCTTGCCGAGATGGATTCGCTGTGGGAAGAAGCGAAGACCGAGAACCAGAGATGATATCGACGGCTGACTAGTGACGGTCAGCGTTGTTGTGTCGCTCAGACACGCGCGCTCTACTATTTCAGCCCGCGTGATTTTGGATAGCCGGGGCTGCCCGGAGCGATTGCCAGACCGGCTGCCGGCGCGCGCATTGCCGCGCTTCGGCGCGGCCCCTGTACAGCCGCGATACCTCCGCCCATCTGTGCGGCTGGTGCGGCTGTGTCGGACTTGCCTGCGGACGGGATACCGTTCGCGTCAGCGTGAATTCGAATCTTCGGCCCCCCGGTGACGATGGCGCCGCGGACGCGGGCCATTTCTGAGATCGTCACGAAACGATACCCTTGCTTCCGAAGCTTATCGATAAGATCGGGAAGCATGTCGAGCGTCTCCGGAATCCCATCGTGCAAAAGCACGATGCTGCCGTTGCGGATTCTGCTCAGGATTCGCTCTTCGATGACCGAAGCGCTCGGACGAGCAAAGTCCCCGGGGTCGTCGGTCCAGAGTACCATGACGTAACCCAGGCGCTTCGTTGCCTCAACGGTCGCCGCATCGTATTCGCCGCCCGGAGGACGGTAGAGTCTCGGCGCTGACCCGATAACTCGCTCAATTGCCTCTGCCCCTTCCCGAAGCTGGCTCTCGACCGCGGGTGCGGGCAGCATTGGGAGCCGCAGGTGGTCGTAAGTGTGGTTCGCGACCTCGTGTCCCTCAGCGGCCTGCCGCCGGACCAGACCGGGATAACGATCAACCATCTTTCCGACGAGAAAGAAAGTCGCGCGGACGTTCTCGTTCTTCAGTAGGTCGAGCAGCCGCTCAGTGATTGCGCCGTGGGGTCCGTCGTCGAAGGTGAGAGCGATCTCTTTCAGGGCCGGGTTCCCACGCACGAGCTTGGCAAACGGGATATCACGTTCCTCATCATGCTGCTGCCGCGCATTCTGCTCCGCGGCCTGCAGTTTACCGGATATATCTCCATCTACCGTTCGGGCGGCTTGATTCCGGACAATTGATCGACGGGTGTCCGATGAAGCCGTGGCCGTAACCGTCAATGCGGCCACTGCGAAAAGGATCGATGTTCTAATTGTCATTCGTACACAAACACTCCACTGTGTTCTTCCATCAGTCGAGAAATCTCGGAGATACGAAACCGTTCGGGCGCGCCGGACTGTATCGTACCTGGACGAAATCGGCGAAACGTCGACAAGGAGTCGAGTATCGCGGAGGACGGTCCGGTTGTATTCAAGATTTCAGGACGAGGTCGTCCTACTATTCTATACGGCAACAGGACCGTTTGTGACAGTTACTCTGAACTGACTTAGTATACGTGATTTGTATCCGCGCCCGAAGGTCCCTCGCCCGACATCTCCTCGTCCAGCGCTTCATCGAGATCGCCTTCCATGTCTTCGTCCATGGCCTTCCCCATCTCGCGCACCCAGTTGCGCATGGCTTTGGGGTCGTTCTCGATATCGCCGAACCGGGTTTCGTCAGTCAGGCTCTCCATGGTCTCATCTTCAGAGCGAATGCGAGCGAACCGGGATATCTGCTTGGTTAGAAGCGTGCCTGAGCAGCGCGGGCAGGCGGGCTGCCGTGCCGAAGCAAGCACACCGACGAGGGCGCTGAACCGCTTTCCGCACCCGTCACAGGTGTATTCGAAAACCGGCATTCCTATCGCTCCCGTCGTATTTGATAGCGTGCAATTTCCGTGCCAAAACACTGTGGACAATGCGTGTTGCGTAATGCGTGAAATGTTCTTTCAAGTACGTCCGTCGACCAAGTCGCTCCATGCATGGTAGATTTCCAAAAGCTGGAGGCGTGTGGAATGCAGGCGTCCGGCGGTGATCTGGACGACCCGGCGGAGCAGCTCATAGCCCAGGTCGTGGTCCTCTTCCGCCTTCTTCCGGAGACATTTGCCGTCCATCGCAATTGCTCGCGTCGGCTCGACCGCGTGCGCGTTGAACCGCCATCTGTACGGCGGGACCAGCCAGGACCAGCCCAGGACGTCGCCCGCGGTCAGCGCCTCGATGGTTACGGGCGCGTGGCGCCCCGCGGGCAGGTCCACTGCGACCTTGCCCTCGCGAATCAGATAGAATTGGTCGGCATCGCTGCCTTCCTTGAAAATGAACTCCCCGGCGTCGAAACGCACGTTGGAGGCGCACCCCACCATGAGCTGAAGGTACCTGGCATCGAGCTCCTCGAAAAACGGATGCTTCGCCAGGATCGGCTCCAATGTCTCCATGACCATGCTCCTTATCACCGTGGACTTTAGCGGCGCGGCTGCAGTTCCACCCATGCGGGATGGGCTATGCGCACAGTTTAAGGCGGAGGAGGGGACAATGTCAAGAGGCGCGCGGCATCAGACGCAGGCTAATACAGATTGTGCTCGAAGATATACGCCATTACGCCCTCCGGAACGAGATAACGTATCGGTAAGCCCTTAGCCACTCGCTCGCGGATATCGGTCGACGAGATGCCTAAGCTCGGCGATTCGAGCACCTCGATCCGCTCGAGATATGCACGCGGCAGCCGTTTCGCGAGGTCGTTCGCGGCGACGCCGGGCCGCGCGATGGCGATGAACCGGCAGAGCTGCATAACGTCCGGATGGCGTTTCCAGGTGACGATCTCGGCCACGGCGTCGTAGCCTGTTATGAAGAAGAGCTCTGCGCCGATATTCTCGCTTGCTAAGAATGTTAGCGTATCGATTGCAAACGAAGGGCCCTGTCGGTCGATTTCAATTCGGGAAGACGAGAAGGCGGCGTTCGAGCGAACGGCGATATCCACCATCGCGAAACGGTGCTCTGCGGGAGTAACCTCGTACGGTTTCTTATGAGGAGGCGTCCCGTTCGGAACAAAAATGACGTGGTCCAGACCCATCCGAACGCGCGCCTCCTCCGCAATGAAGAGATGGGCGTTATGAATGGGATCGAACGTCCCGCCAAAGATACCGATGCGCATGAAATAGCGGGTGTTAAGGAGTATTGGAGTGGTGGAGTAGTGGCCAGGCCATCACTCCAGTACTCCAATACGCCAACACTCCATCCTCTACAGGGATTTCGTGCACAATTATGGGCTAATGGCGGAGAACTGTCAAACGATACGATTACTGCATGTGGTGCGGCCTGCAGAGGGGGGGATACGGCGGCATCTGGAGACCATTTGCGCACACATGTCCGCCCACGGAATTGAGATTTCCGTCGTGGCGCCGCCCGGATTTCATGGCCCTGAAGGCATTCCGCTTGTCTACGCACCGATTGAATCCGGCTCAAATCCCATCCAAGACCTGCGCGCTGCCGCAATCGTCAGTCGCCTTGCACAGGACGCCGATCTGATACACGGGCATGGTCTCCGCGGAGCGTGGATCGCACATCTCGCCGCGCGGAAAAGCCATAAGCCCTACCTGTTTACGGCCCATAATCTGGCGCCCGAAAGTCCTGGTAGGTTGGCGGGTCGCTTGTTAAGAGGAGTGATTCAGCAGGCGTCCGGCATCATTGCGGTTTCGCAGGCGGTTGCTTACAGCCTGGTCCCGCACGGAGCTTCCAGGGATCGGGTCACGGTTATCCCGAACGGGATCGACCTTTCAAAGTTCGATCGGCCGCGTCCGCGTCCTCAAGTCCTCGAAGAACTTGGATTACCGCAGGACTGCCGTCTTGTCGCCGCCGCGGGCCGTCTGTCGCCGGAGAAGGGATTCGCGACCCTCATCGAAGCGGCGGCGCATGCCGCGGACGAGGTTACGAACGCCCAATTCGTCATCGCCGGAGACGGCCCAGAGTGGGAACGCCTCGCTGCCCTTTCTCGATCCCTTGGAATCGACCGCAGGGTCCACCTGCCGCGACGGATCGAGGACATCCCATCGCTGTTCCACGCGGCGGTGCTTGTGGTCGTACCATCCCTTTTGGAGGGGCAGGGGATTGTCGCGCTGGAAGCCATGGGCGCTGGGCGGCCCGTCGTCGCGACCAATGTGGGCGGTCTCTCGGAGACGATAGTCGCTGGGGTGACAGGAGTGCTCGTGAAGCCCGGAGACCCGGTGGAGCTGGCGGCGGCGATTAGGGCCCTATTGAACAATGCGCCAAATGTGCGAGCGCGAATGGGAGCGGCAGGCCGTGCGCGCGTGGAAGCGATGTTCACGTCGGAGCGGATGACGGGCCATATCGTTGAGCTCTACCGAAGCCTAGCATAGCTTCGTTACGTAGTGGTAAGCATGAAGTCTGTTCGCTTAAAGCGCGTATTTAACCGGTTGTATAGTTTTGCTCGCATGGCAGGCTCGGCCAAATCTATCGAGACGCCGGAGATCGAGCTCGAATTTCCCCCGAACAGTTGGCACGCCGCGAATTCGGCTATCATGCTCGACATCGCGACGGAGTCCGCGCATAAACTATCCCGCGCATTTTCGCTTCCATGGCGGGAACAAACGACCTGTTATGTCACCGATCCGCATACGGCCATGGATATCCAGGGCGTTACCGGCGCCGCCTACAATCATATGGTGATTATTGGGGTCGACGAGGGGCATCTATCGGACTATGCCCGGACTGTAGTTCATGAGCTTGCACATATCCTATCGCAACAGGTCGGGAAGTACGAATGCAAGTTTAAGGGTGAAGGCTTCGCATGTTTTGCGAATTGGCTGCTCGATCCAAACGCCATCACAGGCGGCCTGCCCTTGCACTACCACCTGGTCTGGATGCGCTCGGTGGGGATCGACTGCTCGCTGGAATACCTGTGGCATCGCAAGGATTACACCTGCGAGATATACGACCTCGCGTGGAGCTTTGCCGCCTTCTGTGTCGAGAGATACGGATTGGATCGGTACATGAAGCTCTACGCGAGTGAAGGCAGCGATCTCCAGTCGAGGATCAAAAGTTCACTTCGAGAAGACATTCGCCTGGTCGAGCGGGAATGGCATTCGTTGGCGGAAGGGCGCATAGAGGTGCCCGTATCAGAGATCCCACGGATGGACCGTCACGCCGGCTTCATCTGCAGCAGGGCGGCGTGGGTCCGTGGACAATAAGCCAACGAACGCAGTGGTTCGGAGTGTGGCGCTATGGGAAACCACTCGCACCATGCAATCATTTATGCACTATCATTCATGCCCAAATTCGTCATTCGGTTCGCGCACGGTTACCGAAGTCTCACCATAACGTTCGTCTTGCTCCCCCAACCCGTCCCCCACTGGCTTTCGATCTCCTGCTGCCCCTGGTAGAACGTCGGCGAGTTCGTCGGGATTGCGTAGTCTTTTTGCAGCCTCCCATTTGTGTCGCAGTAGAATTTCAAAAGCCAACGACCCGATGCCAGGCGGGAGTTGCGGCGGGCGGACTGCTCTTCTGGGCTGCCGGCCTTGGGAATGAGCCACATCCACATGTTCGTAGTCCGTTTCTCTCCCCAAACGCCGCGATCGCCGGTAGCGACCGGTTCCGCCGACCAGCCGCCTTTGGCTGCGTCCCAGGCATAAGCGTCCACGCGCAGAAGGTGGTCGCCCCAGGATTGTGGGCAGTCGTCGACGGTCAGGATGCAGTCTGTATAGACGTACGCGTTGACCGGCTTTGGCGGGAGCTCTTTCTCCAGCCGATATTGTCCCTTGACCGATCTGGCATAATCCTCGATCCATGCGCGGAACTGCTTGTAACCCGCGTCGCCCATCAGGAACTTGACGCCGCCGCCATGCGGGACCTTGTTGAGCGGCTTGAGCAGGAAGAGACTCAAGTCGGGCTGTTCGACGTTGATAAGGTTCCGGTCGATGAGATTGCGCATGGTACCTTCTGGGCTGTCAGGAACAAACCATCGGACGCGCTCCCCATACATTTTGAAGTGCTTGTCATTTTCAGGCGTCCCCGGGGTATGACAGCCCATGCAGCGGCCTTGCTGGGACCAGACGTTTCGGACAAAAGAGGCGACGACGTTGTCAATTCGCGAGTGCCGCATTACCGCGTCGGATACGGACGGTCCGGCCGGCCTCTTCCCGGCCGGAAGTGAAGCTGAGGCGAGCGCGGGATTGGCGGCGCCGGCCTCGATCCATGTCTTGAACGCCTCGTACTCCGCTTCTCGTGCTTTCTGATTCAGCAGACGGCTCTTCGGAGAGGACATGCTAATCAGCTTCAGGATTTTTGAGCCGCCCGGGTTCTTAAGATCGATCAGCCCGCGAGCGCGGAGCGACGCAAAGGTCTCCTCTTCGCTAGGACGGATGTAGTCCTTGAGGTCAACTCCCGAAAGATGGCACTCCGAACAGCTCGATGGATTGGGTGAGCGCAGGATCGGCAATATCCTCCGCTCAAAGAGCGCGCGAGAGTTGGAATCGCCGCTATTCACCGCACCGCAAACCCCCGCGAAGAGCACGAGCGACAGTCCGAACGCGATCATCCGGTTGACGGAACGCGCCGGTTGTGATACACTGTCGGAGTCGTTATGCCAGGGTAAACCGGTCATACCATTCATTGGTCCATAGTCTCCATGCCCCGCCGGCTATTCTTCATTGTCCCCGGAAACCGACGCGCGCAATTCCAAACTGAGTGATAAGTGACACGCGATGCGTGATCAAACGTCGAATTTGCGCTTTACATTCTAGGCCATACAGTTTCACGCATCACGTATCAAGTATCAGGCTTCACGCATCACCACTAACATACCACGCACTCGATCTTCCCGGAAACACGACGAATGTTTGCCCTCAATTTCTATACCGATCTATACGAGGAAGTCCTGCGGACCGGCCGGAAGTCCGCGACCATCCGGCTAGGCGATAAGAACGACAAGTATCAGACCGGGCAGCTTGTCTGGGTCACGGTCGGGCAGCGTTATGGCAAGCGGCAGAAGCTCTTTACCGCCATCCTCGACAGCGTGGACGTGAAGCTTGTGGCGGACCTTTCGCCCAGGGATATCAGCAAGGAGAATCCGGAGTTTCGGAGCCGCGATGAAGTCGTCCAGCTCTTGCGCCGCATCTATGGTCCTGAAATCTCGTTGGAAGACACCGTGACGGTGATCTATTTCTCGCCTGTAAGCGAATACTGATACGATTGGCTGAAACCCCGACCCGATCGCATGGATTTATAGAATGGGCACGAGCGATGCCCGGAGATTGAGGTTCTTTTGAGGATTATGCGCTCTGTTTGGGTTATCTTTACATTTGCTGCTTTATCGGGCGTGCCCGCAACAGCCCAACGGAATGACGTGCCCACGACCGGCGTGTTCGTCGACCGAAGCGGCGGCCAGCATCCCTGGTCGATAACGCCTTCTCACGCGCTGCAATGGGATCGGCAAACATATGTCCCGGTCGGCGGTACGTTTGCGCCGCGCTATTTTGCCAATGGCCAGACCGATGCGAATTGGGAAAAGGACGTCGAAGCGCTGGGCGTTCTGAAGTCGCGCGGCGTCCAGGACATCATCGTCAACCCCATCGTGAGCGCGCCGGACGTGCCCGCGGCGGCTTGGCAGAAGCTTATCGACTACCTGGATGCGAACGGCTTTCGGTACGGTATCGCGTTCGGCGTGGGCGTGAAAAGTCCCCTCGCAGGAACCATCGTGAAGCCCGGCAGCTACCGGGTCAGCAACATCGGAGACACGAACGACGCCTACTGGACCGTTTCGGATGCTGACACGGCGCGATACTTGATCACGGACAAAGACGGCGCGGTCATCATGCGGACGGGCGAGGTCCGTATTCAGAACGGCATCGCGGGCGTCGTCGCAGGGCCAAAGATTCCGGCCGGTTCGATTGGTCTGCTCTATCCCAGGAAGGTCTTCCGCACCTCCTCCGAAGGGTATCTTCCCGATCTCTGGGCGGGCTTCGACTCTTACCGTGACCGGCTGCTCGCCGTCCTATCGGCCATCAAATTCGGCGCCGGTCTCCGCTTCTTCCTGGACCCATTGGCCCATCCATTGGGGATCGTCGGCGAGACGGACTATCTGGTCCCGGACTCCGCGGCCTTCCGGCTGGAGTGGGAGGCTTACCTCAGCCAGACGTACGCGGGAATCGACGAGCTCATGGCGCGTTGGGGCCTTCAGGATAAGGAGCTCAACGATTACAAACACGCAGCCGCGCTGATACCCCTCAATTCCGGCGGCCGCGGCGTGGCGTATATGCTGGACACGATGCGCAACAAGCTGCTAGCCTGCGACCCAAATACGAACAGCGTGCGGTTCTGGAGCGATCTGCGGGACTGCCGGAACAGCTCAGTAATCTACTACATGAAGGCCGTCTCCGACCTCCTGAAAAAGGAGATCGCCAACGTTCCTGTCGTCTTTACGCGCACGATGCATCCGCGCATGTTCCGTAACGCCGAAAAGCGGGGCGGTTTCGACGGCGTCGGCATCTCTGCATACGCAAGGGGTTCCGCGCTCATAACGGGCGGGGCGGACTCGGCCTATAGCGACGCGCAGGAATCGGGCAAGAACGTCTGGCTGGTCGTGACGGAGACTCTCGATACGAACAGCCCCAAGAAAGCGCAGGTCGGCTACACTTCCGAGCAGTCGCTCGTCTCGGACCTGGACTGGCTGAGGACCATCGGCGCGAAGGGGTTCTTCGTTAACGGCTTCCAGGTACTGCCGGAAGAGCAGTACGCCAACTTCCAGCTTTTGAGATCGCCTGAACAGATCGATTGGCTGAAACGGTATCGCGAGCGATTGGGCCGAGAGGTCGACCTGGCGCTAAGCCGTCCGAACACCCTGGCATACCCGGCGTGCGCGGCAGGCTTAGTCCACTCCGGACCGATCGGCAGAGGGAGCGCGATGTGGGTGCTCTCTCCCGCGCCGGGCCGGTCCCTGGAGTTCGGAAGCTCGTACGCCGGATATACGATCGGGCTCGCGGGCGGGGATAAGACGGTCCTTTGGTCGCTGCGTGGTCCGCGCGAGACCCACTTGCGAGTCAACGATCCGCGGACCATCGAGGTGACTACTCCGGAGGGCGCGCTCATCCCGTTCAAACCCAACATCAAGACGCGAACAATCTTCCTTACAATGCCGGAAGGCCCGGTCGTGATCAAACCGGGGAATGACGAGATCTTTCCCATGGAGGCTGTCGATGACGCGCTCGGCCAGCTTCGCGAGCTGGTTCTGAAAGCCCAGGACGCAAAGCTGCCCGTCGACCAGTTCAGATATCACTATAATATGGCCCTCCGCGCATATAAGACCGATCCGAGAGCGGCTTTCATTACCGCCTCGGAAGCCTTGAATGGGATCGGGGCAATGCTCCAGCCTTGGGCATGGATTGAGGCCGAGCGTGCGGAGGCGCACAGCTTCAGCGAAGCCGTTGTGAACGATGCTGCAAGTGGCGGCGGCTACCTTATGCTGAATACCGAGACCGACTCGCCGGTTCAGGGGTACACGGTGCAGCTTCACTTTATCGTCCCGGAGGACGATCAGTACACGATCTGGTTGGCCGGTTCAATGCCTGGGCCAAACGCTTCACCATTTGCCTGGCTGGTAGATGCCAGCAGCCAGGTGAACAGCAGTGCGGACGCATTAGCGGTTGGGCAACCCTATCTCTCCGACAAGATGGGCTGGCTCAAGCTGGGTCGGCTCAGCCTGAAGAAGGGCGAGCACACCTTTACGCTTCGCGTTGCCGGACGCGCTCCGGGCACGGGGCGGTTCAGCTTTGCTATAGACTGTCTGCATGTGACCCGCTTCCCGTTCACTCCATCGGGCATTTCGAAACCCCCGCTCGCCACGGTTACGTCGAGTGGCCAGCTCCAGCAGATACAGAACATTCCCAGGGAACCCGCCAAAAAACCCAAGCGCTGAGGCACGTTGGATTCACGGCAGAGGACGCGGAGTTATCAGATTGTCCCGGTAGTCTGTAGGGTGGATACTCCGTCACCGCCTTGTATTGGGCCAGCAGAACCGTCGTCCGGACCTAAACCTGGCGCGGACGGAGATCGCACCGTACACTACACGTGACGTCATCCTCACAGGATCATGATTTGGGGGCTCGACTTTCCGGCCTCAAACCATGCCTTTTCTCAGCTCATCGAGCCGGTAAAGCGTTCCCCGCCAAACGACTCCGCCGCGAATGTATGCCATGAACATCGACCGGAGCATGGCGTAAAGGAATATGACTGCGCCAAGCGGATAGGCCAGTCCGTAGAGACGCGAGACCGGCAGAAACCCGCCGTTTCGAACGGTGGCCGCCATCGCGAGCAGCGTTCCCGCGCATAGCGCTTGAGACATCGGCGGTCCCACGAACAGGCCGATCGCGGGCCAGATACCGCCTATAGAGAGAGCGATCGTCGTGCGGATCATCAGAATCGGGTTGTAGTTCACACCCGCGAACATGTTCTTCTCCCCGCCCAAAATCGCCCCGCGAAGTCCGGCGATCCATCGAACGCGCACCAATCCCTCGGCGGTTACGCATTCCTGCCGTCCACCCGATTGCTTCATCATCTTGCCCAGCTTCACGTCGTCGGCGATATCCATGGGCAGCGCGGCGTGGCCCCCGAAGCTCCGATAGAGGCCTACACGGACAAGATTGAATGCCCCCACTCCGATGTATGCATTGCTCCTGGGATTCGACGCCTCCCACGGACGGGCATAGAGCGTGAACATTGCCCCGAAGAAAGCGACATAGAGCGTCTCCCAGAAACCCCGGACATCCATCTCGGGAAAAGCGACGAGATGATCCACCCCTCGCATTTGGATGCACCGCATGGCGCGGCGAAGGGAATCCGGGGAGAATTGCACGTCGGCGTCCGTGAAGAGGATCCACTCTCCGGACGCTCTCAGACCCCCGACGTGCAGCGCGTGGGTCTTTCCGAGCCAGCCCTTGGGCAGCTCGGTTACGTGGATGACGGTCAGCATGGGGCTATCCGCCGCGAGCCGGTCGAGAATCTCACCCGTCCGGTCGGTCGACCGGTCGTCGACGGCGATCACTTCTAACTCGGGGTGGTCGAGCGCCAGCAAGCTCCGCATGGCCGGTTCGACGGTAGCCTCTTCATTCAGCGCGGGTACGACAATGGAAAGACGCGGCAGCGGCGTTTCGCCGTCCGGGGAGTAGTCCGCAAGGGAGGTGGTCTTGCGTGAAGCGTACAAGAATACCGCGGCCACGACGAGCCAACCGGCAAAGGCGAAGCCGCTAAGAACAATCGGGATTGTCGGAGCGATCAATGAATAGAGCTATCCGTTGGTGATTCAATCACGGTAAGCACGGCCACACGTGGAAAACCGGGAGAGAGTTGGCCTCTTTTGTTGCGCTTTTACTCGGCGCTTGGAGTTTCGTCGGAGCCGTCGCCATCCCGTTGGACGGTGGCGGAAGCTCGGCGACCTATCTCAGAGGTCTACTCTCTCCCGGCTGCTTTCCGCTAGGGTGTCCGGCGGTTCCATGCCTTACGCCCTCCTCTGCGGTTGCAATCTCGGCGGCGGGATGGGAGCATCCTTTTTCGCCGCCGTCTTGTTGTAAATACAGTAAATCACTTTTTCCGGTTCCTGTCAACCCCAACTTTAGTTCGGTTTTTGGCGAAGGGAGGAACGGTCAGGAGGCACGTTCCGCAATTCGTTTCCATCATTTTCGTCTCTTTGTGCGCGCTCTTGGCAGGCGGCTGAACAGTATGTCCCGCAGCCAAGAATGATGACAAATTCCTCTCCGCAATTGGCGCAGCGGCGCGCCCCTACCGAGGTGCGGGTCAGCCTCTTGCGGTAGATGGTGTGCTGGCTGAAGCGGCGGAACGAGATGGGCGCGGCGGCATAACAGCTTCGGAGGGCCCGCTTCAAGCGGTAGGAGACGACCTGCTGCGACACATGGTAGGCCTGGGCGATCTCTTCCTGGGTCCACCCGTCCACCCACAGGCGCAGGCAGCGACGGTGCTCGGGGTCCATGCGGGTTACGGACATGAGGAAACGCATCTCGTCGCGCATCGTCTGGGAGGGGCAGCCCTTCCCGTCCACCAGCGCGCCGATATTGAGCATGCGCCGCCAGCGCTGCGAGAGCTGCCGTTCCGTATAGACCGGCCGCTCCGGATCGTGCGGCGCGGTCCGCAAAAGGTGATCGGCGGCCATCTCCAGAAACTGCTCCCGTGCTTCCTCTATGTCCACATTCGCCATTACGGCCTCCTATATGTATATACTAGTCTACATGTTTTTCATTATAACGTCCCGTCAATCAGTTGTCAAGAGTTAGCCGACAAATTTCTCTATTATTTGAACGGACTATTCCCCGGACGTCTCATCCAGGCCAAGAAATGAGCCGTTAGGCCCATGCCTGCGTCCCCAAAATCCCCTACAATAAGCCCAGGAGTGGACCAAGGAAAGGACCCAGCGGACAATGTCCAATATCGCTATCCACCTGCGCCGTATCGACAACAACACAAGACCAACTCAACCACCAAAACCGCGCACCGCATCGTTGCCGGACATTCGCATCGACTACCAGAACCTCCGGCACACCCGGATGGCCCGGGGGCTGCGCGCCGCGCTCTATCGAATGATCATCGGGCGGGAAGGATGGCCGCTCGTTTTCCGCGCCCCTCAGACGGAGGACGACATCCCGCGCGGCACCAGCCCCAACCTATACGTGCACTTGCCGTTTTGCAGCCAGATATGCCCCCACTGCCCCTACACAAAGACCCTCTACAAACCTGCCCTCCAAGCCCGCTACGGCCTCGCGCTCTCTCGCGAAATACGAAGCTATTTACGACGATCGGATATCCCGCCGGTCGAATCGCTTTACTTTGGAGGTGGGACACCGTCGGTCACGCCGGATCTGATCCGGGAGACCATCGAACCAGTAAAGCCTTCAATGATATCCGGAGCGGAGATCGGCGTGGAAGTCCATCCGACCCACGCAAATCCATCCATGCTGTCAACACTCCGGGAGATGGGAGTAACTCGGGTGAGCCTGGGCATTGAGACGTTTCGGCCCGACCTCCTCAAGATGCTCGCACGCGGATACTCGCCGGACGAGGCTGAGGCCGCCATAGTCAGCGCCCGGGCAGCCGGATTCGAGTGTGTGGATGTCAATCTTCTCTTCAGCATCCCGGGTCAGGAGATTAACGAGACGGCCGACGATGCAAAGAGATGCCTGGGGCTCGGAGTCGATCAACTTTCTGCATATCAGTTGTTCACGTTTGTACACACACCGTTCGGCAAACGTGTCCGGCATGGAGATTTCGCCATCTACGGAGACAGAGCGCGCCTGCGCGCTCAGAAGCTCTTCAATCAGGCATGCTTGGATGCCGGCCTCAAGCGCTCGTCTCCCTGGAACTTCACAAGACCTGGCATCAGTCCCTATTCAACGGTTACGCACGAGGATTACGTGGGATTTGGCGCGGGCGCGGGTTCGAAGGTTGGCGGTGTTTTCTGGTTCAATACATTCTCCGTGACGGCGTACATGGAGGCGAAAGAACCCCGGCCGGCGCTGGTGCTGCAGACGGCAGAAAAGTTCCGTCGGGCCCACTGGCTATACTGGCGCCTGTACCGGATGGCCGTCGATCCCGCGGAGTACCGGCAACTATTTGCCCGCGACTTGTACCGCGATTACGATCCGTGGTTCAAATTGATGCGGCTGCTCGGAATGGGTCGACTTGATGGAGATATCTGGCGGGTCACGGAGTTCGGCTCGGTCTGGATGCACCGGATACAGCAGCTGTTCTCGATCACGTACATCGACAGTCTCTGGGACAAAGCACGTACGGAACCATGGCCACAGGAGGTCGTCTTGACCTGAGATCGCCACGTCGATTCGGTATACTTACGGGCAGTTTAAAGCAGACCGAGGATAGCCAGAATGCCCGTGATGACCGTCGAGATCGAGATACCGCCGGAGATGCTCAAGATCTGGGACGAGCGGGGCGGACCGATCGTCAAATACCCCGACCCCGTATTGAACCAGGTGGCGAAGCCGGTGGGAAAACCGGGGCGCGAGACCCGCGAGCTCGTCGAGCGCATGAAAGCCGCCATGTACCTGTTCAACGGCGTGGGATTGGCAGCGCCCCAGCTGGGAGTGCTGCAGCGCGTCATCATCTACAAGATTCCCGAGGAAGGCCAGCCGCTGCGCGTGATCGTCGACCCCAAGATCGTCTCAGCCAAGGGCGAGCAAATCGGTCCCGAAGGATGTCTCAGCATTCCTCTCCTGCAGGGCGAGGTGCCGCGCGCCATGGAGGTCACCGTCAAGGGAACGGACATGCTGGGCAGGCCTTTTAAGCGACGGGCATCCGAGTTCGAAGCTCGCGTCATCCAGCACGAGATCGACCACCTGGACGGCATCCTCTTCATCGAAAAGGCAGACCCGGAAACGCTCCACTGGCTCACCGGATCGGAGAAGAACGAAGAGGACGATCCGGAGATGCGTGAATAACACAAAACGGAAATGGGGAAATGAGGAAATGGGGAAATGGCCCGCCCATTTCCCCATTTCCATTCATTTACCTTCCTTT
>ORMF012418016.1_pt1 | contig 15391 bp, 12 predicted proteins | sample 1779871 | NCBI WGS metagenome assembly ORMF01 (sample SAMEA104232316, study PRJEB22302) | groundwater metagenome | biome: forest; feature: aquifer; material: groundwater | place: USA | collected 2011-08-07 | depth 5.4 m | reverse complement strand
TCCAGCTCTTTGATTAACTTCTGCTTCTCCTTGAGCTCCTCCTCCACCCTCAAGCGCTCCAGGTTAGCCAGCTGCTGCAGCTTCATCTCCAAAATAGCCACCGCCTGCCGGTCGGAGAGCTTGAACTTGGCCATTAAGTTCACCTTGGCGTCGTCCTTGTCTTTGGACTTCTTGATGGTGGCGATTATTTTATCAATGTCCTCCAGCGCCATTACTAAGCCTTCCAGAATGTGGGCGCGGTCCTTGGCCCTAGCAAGCTCAAAGGCCGTGCGGCGCTTTACCACCTCTTGCCGGTGCTTGAGGTGCTCCTCCAGTACCATTTTTAAGGTGAGTACCCGCGGCTGAATACCATCCACCAGCGCCAAGCAGTTGACGTGGAACGAGGTTTGTAAGGGTGTGAGCTTAAAGAGCTGGTTTAAAATTTTGCGGGGGTAGGCATCTTTTTTAAGCTCTATGACCACGCGGATGCCGTCTTTGTCTGACTCATCGCGGAGATCACGGATGCCTTCCAGCTTTTTGTCCTTCACCAGCTCGGCAATGTGGATAATGAGCTCAGCTTTATTCACCTGGTAGGGGAGCTCGGAGGCTACAATAGCAAAACCATTTTTGTTCTCCACAATCTCGCACTTTCCGCGCATAACAATGGAGCCCTTACCTGTAGCGTAGGCCAGGCGGATGTCGTCTTTGTTAAAAATGGCGCCACCGGTCGGAAAATCCGGCCCCTTAACAAACTTCATCAGGTCGTCAACATCCGCCTCGGGGTTCTCTACCAGGTGCACCGTGGCGTCTATGACCTCGCCCAGGTTATGGGGCGGTATGGAGGTAGCCATACCAACCGCAATGCCCATGGTGCCGTTTAAGAGTAGGTTGGGCAGCTTAGCGGGAAGTACCGAGGGCTCCTTAGTGGAGGCGTCGTAGTTGGGGACAAAATTTATGGTATCTTTATCAATATCAGTGAGCAACTCGTCGGCAATACCGGCCAGTTTTGCCTCAGTGTAGCGCATGGAGGCGGCGCTGTCGCCATCCACCGAACCGAAGTTCCCCTGCCCATTGATGAGCGGCGTGCGCATGGAAAAGGTCTGCGCCATTCTGACCAGTGAATCATAGACCGCGATGTCACCGTGCGGGTGGTACTTGCCTAAAACATCGCCCACCACCAGCGCCGACTTACGGAACTTGGCGGTGGAACGCAATCCCAGATCCCACATGGCGTAGAGAATCCTGCGGTGCACGGGCTTTAGGCCGTCCCGCACGTCAGGCAGGGCACGCGCCACAATTACCGACATGGCGTAGTCGAGGTACGACTCTTGCATCTCCTCGACAATGGGGCGAGGGGTGAGGGCGTGGGCTGGGGCTTTGGCTACTTCATCTGGCATAGAATTCTAGCGTGTGGTATTGCTGTTGGCGAGCGGTTTGGTCATGAGGTTAATAAGGTCACTGACTGGTGCACGTTGCTCGTGGCGGAGGTTGTAGCGAATGGTAAAAATGGTGAGGAGTACCACCACTACTACCGCCGCAAAGAACAAAAGCTTAGGGCGGAGTGAGGGAACAGGGCGATGGGGATGAGGGTGGTGCGGGTCATGCGGCATACGGCAGGCGGCGGCGCAGGCTACGGCATCAGCAGTACAAGTTTGGTTTCCTCCTGCGGTAGATCTTTCTTGCTGATTTTAAACTTATCGACCGGTTCCGCCTTAAGCCCGAGCTCGTGGGTAAACTTTTCCACGCTGTCGAGTTCAACCTTGAGCCCAGGCAAGCGGTAGTGGATGGGAATAACAATACGCGGCTCAATTTGGGAAACGATATTGGCCGCCTGCTTGCCGCCAATAGTGTAGGTGCCCCCCACCGGCAGCACCAGAATGTCCACACCCTCTAAGGTCTCGAGTTGGGTGGGGGTGAGCTCGGTTTGCCCCAGGTCCCCGAGGTGGGCGAGTGATAAATCCTCGGCCTCCAACAGGTACATGGTAATGGGCCCCCGCTCGGAGCCTAGGGTATTGTCATGAAACCCGGGAATACCATAGAGAAAGGTCTGCTTAATCTCGTACTCGCCTGGGCCGTCGACCGTAACGAACTCACCACTAACGCCGGCCAGGTAGTTATGGTCAAAATGGCCGTGGGTCACGGCCACAATGTCAGCGGTCAATTTGGGGAGCTTGAGCCCGAGCTTGGCCGGGTCAAACGGATCAAACAGCACGGTGACCTCACCGTTGGCCCCGGGCTTGGTTTGCACCCTCAAACACGCTTGTCCGAACCATTGAATAACCATATAACAATACTCTCAGGCTACCATAAAAATTAGGCTAAGGCAAGGGGAAAATTGACAACTACACCACGGGGTGTAGGCTGAATTCTAGCGGCATAACCTGGGTATGCGCGCCATTTACAGGGCGAGTAATATCGCCCTAAACAAACACACAATCCATCCCAGGATAACCCAACAACGGAACAATCAAGGAGAAGCCTATGATTGTACAACATTCTGCCATCATTGTTTCCTAACGTAGCGAAAGTTCCAGCTGAGGTGCATTCCTCCTCCGTCTAGGACAGCCGTCGGCAGACCGCAAATACCCCGTGACACGCAACAACTAGGCTCTCGTCACGGGGCTTTTTTATTACCCCTGCCTGACCCCCGGGCAGGCCTTGCCAAAACCGGTGCACTAGGCTATGCTAGTTTCACCTTAAATACGAGGTACTTACTTCCTCTGGGAGGCAAGCTCTGGACTTACGGGCCCGGGCCTAACCCCTCACCAGAACCGGGCCGAGCCACTCAGTAGACGCTCACCAGGTTAAGCCAGTTTTTTATTTGCTTCAGCAAATACCCCGCCATTCTCGAAAGGCGGGGTGCAAGCGAAGCTTACACCTATGCCAGCCAAGAAAAAGCTCGACGGCCCAAGCTCTAAAATGGGCGAACTCCTCGACAGTCAAGACGGTTTGGTTATCCCCCAAACCGGCGACCTGGTGGAGGGAATTATTGTATCGGTGGGCAAGCGCGAGGTGCGCGTTGACCTGCCTGGGTTTACCACCGGCGTGGTCCGCGGCCGCGAGCTGGTAGACGAATCGGGCGAGTACTCGGAACTCAAAGTTGGCGGCCGCGTCACCGCCACGGTCCTAGACCTTGAAAATGAAAATGGCGAGCTGGAACTCTCCTTCCGCCACGCCGGCCACCAAAAAGCCTGGGGCGGGCTGGAGGAGCTGAGGCGCACCAAACAGCTCATCAAGGTGCGCGTGGTGGAGGCCAACAAAGGTGGGCTCATGATAAAGCTCGGGCAGGTGCCCGGGTTCCTGCCCGTGTCCCAGCTTACCGTGGAGCACTACCCTAGGGTGGAGGGCGGCGACAAAAACCGCATCCTCGAGCTCTTGAAGCTCTACGTGGGGCAAGATTTTGAAGTGAAAGTTATAACGGTGGACGATGCTGAGGGTAAGTTCATTGTGTCCGAGCGCGCCGCCTGGGAGGAGAAACAGAAAGACAAGCTCGACCTGTACCACGTGGGCGACACCGTAGAGGGTAAGGTCTCAGGCGTGGTCGACTTTGGCTGCTTCGTGGAGTTTGGCCAAGGCTTGGAGGGGCTGGTGCACATCTCCGAACTAGCCTGGCAGCGCATCGACAACCCGCGCGAGGTAGTAAAGGTCGGCAACCCGGTCAAAGCTAAGATAATCAATATCGACGGCTCCAAGATCTCGCTCTCCTTCCGCCGGCTACTCGAGGATCCCTGGAAGAACGTGGCCGAGAAGTACAAGGTAGGCGACATTGTCGAGGGTAAGGTCATTAAGGTAAACCCCTTCGGCGTGTTTGTGGAGCTCGATGCTGAAATCCACGCCCTCTGCCACATCTCCGAGCTGTCCGACGAGCCGGTGCAAGATGCCAATGAAATTGTAAAGATCGGCGAAATGCGGAAGTTCCGCATTATCTCCATGGAGCCCAGGGAGCACCGCCTCGGCCTCTCTATTAAAGCCCTGACGCAGAAACCGAAAGTCAAAGATGAAAAACCGACTGAAGCACCTGAGGCCGAAGGTAAGGCCAAGGACGTAGCTTCTACCGCCGAGGCGGCGCCCGCGGTAGCGGTCGAACCACCAGCTGCCAGCCCTGAAACCGTCAGCTAGCACGTTCCACATAGAGAAAAGCCGTCCGAGGTTTCGGGCGGCTTTTTGCTAAGGCATTCTACGGTGTTAGTCGAGGCACAGGGCCAACAATCCCATAAAACCTATAATAATGACATTGCCTAAGACTTTAAACGGAAATAGTATGGTGGCGAGGGCAACGTAGGTCAGGTCGGACCAAGCAGATTCATGTTTAGCAAACCAATCGGTGAACCGGATCAGGACTGAGGTCTCTTGGACCGAAAACTCGGCCGGGAAGAGTAGAAACGTAAACGCGTTCCAGAAGCGGTACGGATGCACCGACACCAAGAAGTAACCAAACAACCAAACGGTGACGCCCTCAGGACGTAGAGAAAACAGATCACGTGAGTAGGACGCCCGGCCATCCTCTAGTCGGTTTGAGACCGTATAGGCACGGTAGAGCACCAGAGCCAAGGTGTTCACCAAACAAACTATAACAAGCACACTGAGTGCAAACATATTTTCCTCCAAAGGGTACGATTTTTAAGAGAACTCTGTTATTTAGGTTATTTAAGTGACTACAGCTTAAATCGAGCGGCGAGCCTTGTCAACCACCCAAGCCGCCTCTATACTGTATAAGCATCAAACTCCTATGCGCGGCCAAGTCAAAAACTTCCTCATCATTTTTGCCGTCTTTGTACTGCTCTACGTCCTGCTCCAAGGCCTAGACTTTTCTGGTACCAAAGCGGAACACGTCGGGCTAGACCGGGTGGTGAACGCGCTCGATAGCGAAACGGTGCAATCCATCAGCATCACCGGCAACGAGCTCCAGGCTACCCTCAAAGACGGCAAGGTGCTCCTGGCCAGCAAAGAGGATAGCGATTCACTCTCTTCGCTGGCTCGTAACTACAACATCGACCCCGCCAAGCTCCGGAAAGTGCAGGTGGAGGTAAAACAGCCCTCGGGTCTGGGCTACTGGCTGGCGACGCTGCTGCCCTTTTTGCTCCCGTTCCTACTCCTCGGGGGGTTTATCTACTTCATGTCTCGGCAAATCCAAGGCGCCAATACCAAAGCGCTCTCCTTTGGGCAGTCTAAGGCCAGGGAGAGCGACTGGCGCGACAAAAAGAACCGCGTCACCTTCAAGGACGTGGCCGGCGTGAAAGAGGCTAAGGTAGAGCTGTTGGAGGTGGTTGAATTCTTAAAGTCACCACAAAAATTTCTTAACTTAGGCGCCAAGATACCGAAAGGCGTGCTCTTGGTCGGTCCACCAGGCACGGGGAAAACCTTACTGGCGCGAGCGGTGGCGGGCGAGGCCAACGTACCGTTCTTCCACATTTCCGGCTCCGAGTTTGTAGAGATGTTCGTAGGCGTGGGCGCCTCCCGCGTCCGCGACCTCTTTGCCCGTGCCAAGAAGAGCGCACCCTGCATTGTGTTTGTGGACGAGATAGACGCCGTGGGCCGGCAGCGCGGCACGGGCCTGGGCGGCAGCCACGACGAGCGCGAGCAAACCCTGAACCAAATTCTGGTGGAGATGGATGGCTTTGAGCAGGGCACCAACATCATCGTCATTGCCGCCACCAACCGCCCCGATGTGCTGGACCCGGCGCTGCTCCGGCCCGGGCGGTTTGACCGCCGGGTAGTCTTGGACCAACCCGACATTAACGACCGTGAGGCTATTCTCAAAACGCACTCTACTGCCAAGCCGCTGGCACCGGACGTAAACTTGCACACCATTGCCCAGCGCACTCCGGGGTTCTCGGGCGCCGACCTGGCCAACGTGCTCAACGAGGCGGCTATTCTGGCAGCCCGCCGCAACGAAAAACAGATACCGATGGCCGACTGCCTAGAGGCGATTGAAAAGGTACTCTTGGGGCCCGAACGCAAGAGCCACATACTCTCGGACCAAGAAAAAAAGATAACCGCCTACCACGAGGCTGGCCATGCGCTGGTGGCGCACTTCCAGCCGGCGGCCGACCCGGTGCACAAAATTTCCATCATTTCCCGCGGGCGCGCCGCCGGCTACACCCTGAAGCTCCCCACCGAGGACAAGTACATGCACCCCAAGTCGGAGTTCGTGGCTGACCTGGCGGTGATGCTGGCCGGCCACGCCACCGAGCAAGAAATTTTCGGAGAGGTGACCACCGGCGCCCAAAATGACCTCCGCAATGCCACGCAGCTCGCGCGTTCCCTCATTACCGACTTTGGTATGTCGGAAAAATTAGGGCCCCGGACATTCGGGCACAAGGAAGAAATGGTCTTCTTAGGGAGAGAAATTTCCGAACAGCGCGACTACAGCGAAAAGGTGGCGCAAGAGATAGACGCCGAGGTGTCCCAATTCCTCAAAAAGGCCTACCAAACGGCCCAAACCCTCATCCGCAAGCAGCGCGCCAAGCTCGACCAGCTAGCGAAAGTGCTGGTGCAGAAAGAGGTGGTGGAACGCGAGGAGTTTGAGGCTCTGATGACGAGCTAGAACTCCCCCTCTCCCTCGTGTATACTGAGGGTATACGTTTTTAGCCTAATGGAGGAGCCTATGCACATCTACCGCGATATCCTAAAAACCGCCTGGAAATTACTCTGGCGGTACCCTTGGCTGTGGGTTTTTGGCTTACTGGTGGCTACGGTTGGCAACGGTAATGAGTACGACTCGCTCTTTGCTGCCTTCAACCGGCTAGCGGACCAGGGCACCTTACTCGCGGCGCTGCAGGGCGCCGTGGCAAGCCCGCGACTGGGGCAGGTGTGGCAGAACCTCAACACCACCCTGGGCCAAGCTCCCATGCTGTTTGCCTTAGGCCTAGTGCTGGTACTGGCGGTAAGCGGGCTCGCGATATGGGTGATAATGGTGGCGCGCGGCGCGCTCATTCGAGCCCTGGGGAACCTCCACGCCTCCGAGCCAATCTCCTTCTCTCAGGCTACCATGGTAGGGGTCAACCGCTTCTGGCAAATTTTTACCCTCAACGTACTAGCTAAGTTCTTCAGCTACGTGGTAGTGGTAGTTGCCTTCTTGCCTTTCCTCATCTCGTTCTTGACCCAGCCTACCTTAGGCTCCAGCTTCAGCATACTCATGGTTATCTCAGCCGTGCTCTTCATTCCCCTGGCGCTCATTGTTTCATTCATCCTCAAGTACGCCACTATCGAAATCGTACTCAAAAAGGTTTCCTGGTGGCAGGGCTTGGAGAAAGGGCTCAACCTGTTCTTGCGCAACTGGTTGGTAAGCTTAGAGATGGCGGCGGTACTCTTTGTGCTCAACCTCGTGGTCAGCCTAATTCTGCTTTGGCTCTTCTTGCCCGATGCCTTGGCCCTAGGCGATGAACTGTTCAGGATTGCTAATACCCAGGGCCTGGTGATCGGTAGCCGCTTAGTGCTCACCGCGCTTGTCTTTACGGCCGTCGGTGCCTGGTTTGCTACCTTTGAGTATGCCGCCTGGGTGGTGCTGTTCCGTCGCCTGGAGCAGGGTCCCGTGGCGTCCAAGCTGGCACGTACCGCTACTGAGGTACCCGAACTGGTAGGCCAGTGGTTTAGCAGCAAACGTCAGTAGTCATTAGGTAGGTTCTCTGCGCCCCGCTCCCAGGGAATGCTGGGGCGGGGTTTCTTGTTCTAGGGTCCACCACCTGCTAGAGTAGGGGTACAGCTATGCCACCCAGCAAACCAAAAATCAGCCTGGCGAGCGAAGCCGTGAAGGAAAAATTCGTCAGCGGCATGCAAGCCCTAGGGCTAAAAGAGCGCGAGCACGAGGTGAGTGAGCAGGCCAAGCGGCGTGGACTCCCCTACATCGACCTGCGGAGCTTTCCCGTTAGCCAAGAGACGCTTTCGCTCATACCGGAGGAGGAGGCGCGGCGGCTCCAGCTGGTGCCCATACTCCACCAAGGCACCGAGGTACGCGTAGGGACGTGCAACCCTGATTTGCCGGAGCTGGGTGACTACCTCCAGATGATTACGCGGCGCACGCCGGGCGCCAACTTTGTACTCTACCTCATTTCGCCCCACAGCCTGGAAACGGTACTGAACCTCTACGCTCGCCTGCCCAGGGTACGCGCCGTAACAGCCGGCCTCAGCTTGAGCGAGGCCGAACTCAAACGCTACCAGGGGGCGATGAAAAACTTTAAAGAGGTAAGCGCCAAGCTCCAAGATGCCAGCCTGACCGAGCTGGTGGCTATCATCGTGAGCGGCGGGCTGGAGCTTAGAGCGTCGGACATTCACATAGAGGCTGAGGAGCAAACTATCAAGGTTCGCTTCCGCATTGACGGCCTCCTCTACACCGTAGCGGAACTGCCGCACGAACTGTGGGGGCAGGTTATCTCCCGCCTCAAGCTGCTGGCCAAGCTCAAGCTCAACGTGCTGAGCCAGCCGCAGGACGGACGCTTTACCATAACCTTCAGCGGCGACACGGTCGATGTCCGCGTTTCCACCATTCCTACCAGCTATGGCGAGTCGGTGGTCATGCGGCTCCTCCGCTCCTCCGCGACAGGGCTAGAGTTTGATGAACTAGGACTCCGGGGCCAAGCCTATGAGGATCTGGCACGCGAGGCTGAGCGCCCCAACGGCATGATCATGGCCACGGGGCCCACTGGCTCGGGTAAAACCACCACGCTCTACGCCATCCTCAATAAGCTCAATAGTACTGAAACGAAAATCATCACCCTAGAGGACCCGATTGAGTACAAGCTCAAAGGTGTAAACCAGAGCCAAATTGACCACAACGCTGGCTATGACTTTGCCAAGGGCCTCAGGGCTATTCTGCGGCAAGACCCAGACATTGTGATGGTAGGCGAAATCCGCGACCTGGAAACCGCCGACATTGCGGTCAACGCCGCGCTCACCGGCCACCTCGTTATTTCTACCATTCACACCAACTCAGCCGCGGGTGCTATTCCCCGCTTCCTGGCCATGGGTGTAAAACCGTTCCTCTTAGCACCGGCCCTCAACTGCATCATCGGCCAACGGTTGGTGCGCAAAATTTGCCCCGACTGCCGCCAGGAGGTGAAGCTAGAACCCGAGGTGTTAGCTCGCGTGCAAGAGCTGCTCAAAGGTGTGCCTCCCCAATCTGGTAACAAAACTAAAACCACTGCCATGCGCTTCTCCAAGGGTAAGGGCTGCGACCAGTGCGGTGGCCTGGGGTACAGGGGCCGCATCGGCATCTATGAAATTATGGCGCTCTCCCAAGAAATGGAGCAGCTGCTACTTGCCGGCCAAGCTACCGAGTACACCATTCGGGACATCGCCGTTAAACAGGGTATGGTCACCATGGTGCAAGACGGCCTGCTTAAAGCGCTGGACGGCATTACCACCGTGGAAGAGGTCTTCCGAGTAGCGGAGTAGCCCTAAGTCAAGAAATAACCTATGGCTAAGGTCGAAGGCTCCAACCTAGAAACACTTGAACGGTCGGCACTGACACAGCTCTGGAAACAGCATGGCTTCCCGGGGCAAGCGCCTGCCGAAGGGACTGTGGCGGCTGAACGCTTACAAGAAACATGTAGACGGTACATAACTATGGTGAACACACGACTAGCAACACCAGTACGTACCAACGAGGATGTAGACCCCGAAAACTACCGCCCACCGGAGGTACAAAAAATGTATGCGACCAAAGAACGTGAAAGCTCTGACAAAGCCCAACGCGACCTACACAATCAAATCGCCATAATGATATTCGGTGAATCCCGAAGCAACATGAATGAGGACCTGGCTATAAAAATTAGTAACTTTGCACATGAGGTAGCGGGGGATACTATTCCGAACGAAAACTGAGAATCCGCTGGACATAGCTAGCTTTTCATAAAAAAGAAGGCTCGTCGTAAACGTGCCCTCTGCCTTACATGCGTCGCGGAGTAGAACCCACGAATGTATAGCCTTTGTACTCAAGCTCGTGGGTGTAGGTACCATCGCCATTATTGTGGTTCCATTTGACAACTATGGCGTCACTCGAACGAAGAGCTAAAAGCTCTTCTTCAGTGGCATAAAACGTCCTCCTACCACTACCCCAAGCGTTTATATTTTCAGCCAGTATGCTAGCTGCTGTTATTTTTATAGTGTTCAAGTTTATTCCTTATTTATTTTCAGGGAATCAGTTTGAGTTAACACCTTACACCATACCGGCTGAATTGTCAAGCCTAACCGCTCCAACCCCTATGCGGGGCAGGCGGTAGCACCTGTTCTTAGCTACTGCAAACCAATGGCCAATTTTGTGCTGCCAACTTCAAGTTTGATCCAAGAATCCTGGGATTTCCCAACAAATTCAACCTTGGTTCGCAGACCTTCGATAATTTTTTCGCTGCCTGGGGCCAGACTACCGCGTTCAACTATAGCTACCCGTAGCACCTGGGTGGGCAGTACCTTGTGCTCGGTGCGGAAATTCCGTAAGGCCGAGACCACATCTTGAATGGCTTGAAACTCCCCTTCGGCCACCTGGTCGTACGTTGGCAGCTGTTTGGGCCAGGTGGCTACCATCAGGAAGCCTACCTCCTCACCAAACGACTCCTGCCACAGTACCTCGGTAATGAACGGCGTATAGGGGTGCCAGAGCTTGAGTAGGTTCGTAAGCAAGTAGCACAGTATTTCATCTTTGCCGCCCTCCAACTTAGCTACCTCCAGGTACCAGTCGGCCAGCTCGTGCCACGTAAAATCGTACAGTGCTTCACCAGCCTCGGAGAACTGGTAGGCTTCGATTTTCTTCGTAACGAGCTCGATAATGGTGCGGAACCGTGACAAAATCCAACGATCGGCTAAGGTTTTAGGCTGAGGCGGCTGCTCTACCAGCTTGGGTTCAGGGATAGAGAGTAGGCTAAAGCGGCAGATATTCCAGAGCTTGTTCACGAAGTTACGGTAGCCGGCGATTTTCTCCTCATACAGCCGAAAGTCATTCCCCGGTGTGCAACCTAAAATCATCGAGAGCCGTAAACTGTCCGCACCGTACTTGTCTATCATTGCCAGCGGGTCTATACCATTACCCAGGGACTTGGACATCTTTTTGCCCTGCTTGTCGCGTACCAGCCCGTGCAAGTACACGGTCTTAAACGGCACCTGGCACAAAACGTACGACGTCATGAGCACCATCCGAGCCACCCAGAAAAAGAGAATGTCGTACCCCGTTTCCATAACGCTCGTCGGATGGTAGTTGGACAGATCATTTTCCGGGCCCGGCTTGCCCGCAGTAGCTTTAGCGGAGGGGGGCCAGCCCAAGGTGGAGAACGTCCACAAGCTGGAGGAGAACCAGGTATCAAGGGTATCATCATCTTGTTTGAGAGCCCACGAACCGCAATGTTCGCAAGGACCTACCACCTCCCGGTATAGGGGCTCCGGCAAGGTGGGGCGGTAGGCCGACGCCACCTTATTGGTATCACCATCTAAGAGCTGCTTGAGGGCGCGCATCATACTGGTGTGCCCCACTACCACGAGCCTTTTGCCGCGGTACTGCTTGAGTACATCGCTGAGCCAGTCTGAAAGCCGCGCCTCAATTGCTCCATAATTTTCCGCGCCTGGTATAGGGTACGTCATCTTGTCGCGGTAGTACCCAGGATCAGTTTGCTTAATATCGGTAACATTCCTCCCCTCAAAGGCGCCATAGTTACGCTCGTGCAGGCGCTCGTCCTCTACCACCGGTGCCTTCAGCTGCTCAGCAAAAATGGCGGCAGTTTGCCGCGCCCGCATCAAGGGCGAGGTGATGATTATGTCAACCGTAGCTTCCGCTAGCTGTTTGGCCAAAGCGTAGGTGCCGGCAACCTCACGCTCATCGAGCGGCACGTCCGTGGTGCCCTGTACCTTGCCCGCCTCATTCCACTCGGTCAGGCCATGGCGGGTAATGGTAAGCTTCACTGGTTCTTGAGCCGTTACCTGCCAATGGCTGCAAGCCAAGCACCGCCAGGCGGGTATGCGGTGGCCAAACCATATCTGACGTGAAATGCACCAATCGTGCAGATGTTCCATCCACTGAAAATAGGTTTTGCTGAACCGGTCAGGAATTATTTTAACACTGCCGCCGCGCACAGCCTTGAGGGCCGCCTGTTTCAAGGTAGTACGACTAAACCAGCCGGTTTTAAACGGCTTATCCACGGCCACAAACCACTGCTCGCTGGGCATTGGTTCTACGGGTGTTCCGCAGCGGTAGCAAACCGAGAGGTTGTTAGTGTAGTTCTCATCAATATGGTCAACCAAACCTTTAGCCTGCAGCTCCTCAACTATAGCCTGTCGAGCTTGTTTAACGTTGAGCCCGGCGAACTTACCGGCGGCTGAAGTAAGTTTTCCATCAGGCCCAATAATCTGCACTACCTCAAACCCATACTTCTGGGCCAGCTCAAAATCCACAAAACTGTGGGCGGGGGTGATGGTCATAGCGCCCGTGCCGGTTTTCATTTCGGCCACCTTGTCCGCCACTACCGTAGCCTGCACCGTACCGTCTATCCACGGCACGTCAAACGTTTTACCCACGTACTGCGCATAGCGCTCGTCGTCCGGGTGCACAATTATCACCTTATCCAGCACCTTGGTCTCTGGCCGGGCGGTGCCGATGATTAGGGGGCCGTACTTCAAGTAGTAGAACTTGGTTTTTTGCTCTTTGTACTCCACCTCGTCGTCCGCCAGGGTAGTGCCGCAGCGGTAGCACCAGTTAACAATCCGTTTACCCCGATAGATGAGGCCGTCGTTATAGAGCTTAACGAATACCTCGCGCACAGCACGCGACAGGCCAGCGTCCAGCGTGTAGCGTTCCCGCGACCAATCGCAGGAGGCACCCATGGAACGCATCTGGTCATGAATTACGGCTTTTGACCCCTTCACAAACAATTCTACTTTTTCCAAAAATTCATCTCGCGTATAATCAAACCGGCTCTTATGCTCCTCAGCTAACAATTTTTTCTCCACCACGTTCTGGGTGGCAATAGCAGCATGGTCAGTGCCCGGCACCCACAGCGTGCGCCGACCCCGCAGGCGCTCAAAGCGGATTATCAAATCCTGAATCGCCAACATAGTCGAGTGCCCTAGGTGCAAAGTACCGGTCACGTTAAACGGCGGCATGCTGATAGAAAACGGCTTACCCGTGGCTGGTAAGTTATCAGGATTAAAATACCCAGAAGCCTCCCAGGCTTTATAAATTGCGCCCTCGTAACTCTTAGCCTCGTAGGCTTTGGGCAGCTCTTTCATATAGGTATAGTATGCGCCGCTTAATAAAAAATCCCAAACACTCCTAAGAGCTTTGAGATAAGGACCCTACAAACCAGGGCGGTACCACCTTACTTCCTTCCGCCCAGGGCGGAGGCACTTCGTCTGTTCGCTATGTCGGGCGACCCCGGAGAGCTCTACCAGTCAGCCTAGCGGACGTTCTGCTCTCGAGCCTGGGACGTTCTACGTCCCTTCGTACGGCGACATTACTCCGTACGTAAACGCTCTACTATATATAGTATACGGCGACTAAACAAGATTGTCAATCAAAAGCTCCGCACCTCTCTCGCGAAAGGCACGGAGCTTTTTTCTAAACCTATTTACTTCAGCGCGTCCTTCAGCGCTTTGCCGGCCTTGAACTTCGGCACTACCACAGCCGGAATCTGCATCTTCTGTTCCGGGTGCTGGGGGTTGACACCCATGCGAGCAGCACGCTGCCGAGCCGAGAACGTACCAAAACCGGTTATGGTAACCTCGCCACCGCTCTTTAAAGTGGTTACCACGGTGTCGGTAAAACAGTCGAGCATATCCTCGGCTTGCTTTTTGGCGACCTGCACTTTCTCCGCCAGCTTTTCTATGAGTTCAGCTTTGTTCATGTATGTCACCTCCTCCCAATAGGGCTAATTACATTGATAATCCCGAAAGTCCTGACTTAAGGATAGCACAAAGCTACTGAATTGTAACCTGCTCCGTCAAGCGCTCAATCCCCGTGGCCCAGCCACTCGCTGGATCAATGGTTATGAGCATAGCCGTCACCTGCGCCGTACCAACCTCAGCCGGCTCAAACCGCACTGGGCCGCCAGTCAAAAATCGGGCCAGGCTGAGCTCGGGTTTAACCCCCAGCACGCTCTCCCTAATGCCACACATCCCTACGTCGGTAACGTAGGCAGTACCTTTCGGCAGCACCCAGGCGTCGGCCGTGGGAATATGCGTGTGGGTGCCGAGGATGGCGCTCACGCGGCCGTCGAAGTGCCAACCCAGGGCCACTTTTTCGCTGGTGGCCTCAGCGTGAACATCAACCACTATGCCTGCCGTGTTGGCTTGCCCGGCTTCTCGCGCTAGCAGCTCGTCGAGCGCTTGAAAGGGCGAGCTAAACCCCTCCCGCATAAACACCTGGCCCATTAGGTGCACGAGCAGGAGCTCACGGCTCCCGACCGAAAGCCGTAGCGAGCCCACTCCCAGTGTTCCCTCTGGTGCGTTCAGGGGCCTGAGCAGCTTAACTGATGATTCACCAAGCAATGCCCGGCCTTCTGGGGTATCGAAAATGTGGTCGCCTGAGGTAAAGGCACTGAATCCTAGGCGCGTGAGTTCAGCTAGAGTGCGCACTGAGGCGCCCTTGCCGTGAGCCAGGTTATCAACATTGCCGATGATACAGTCCGGCTGGTAGCTTGCCTGCCACTGGGGCAACACCTGCGCTACCGCGCTGCGCCCGGCCCGCGCCACAATGTCACCAAAGAAAAGGATTTTCATAAGGGTTTAGTGTGCTACCTTCTCATACCACTTAGCTACTAGTGCGGCATCTTCTGGATGCTCTTTAATAAACTTTTCTTGGTTTATACCAAAGTAGTTCCTTGTCAGCTCCGCCCAATACTCACTAACTCGCCGGTAGAGCTGCTTGTGTGGATCGGCATCGAATGTTGTTGATTCCACATATTGAGAAAAAAATCTATCAGAACTTAGGTACCGTTCAGTTACTTCTGCCAGGAGCATAATACGCTCGGGTGTACTCAGGGTTTGGGAAGCATCCCAATCGTTATTGTGTCCAAGCTCATGGTTCAACACATCCGTAACCTTATCTTTCATAGATGCCATCGGCGGTCCCCCGGGCATTTCCAGGGTAGATGGATAAATGGCTATAGGAGCACGAGGGTCATCTTCCAAAAGGGCCGAAACACCGACTTTGACGACGTCTAAACCCAAAAGCTGATACCTCTGGTCACCGATGACCATTACGGAATCTTTGGGTTGCAGCGAAATTCCACGGACAGAGTTACCGAGCCAAAACTTTGAATACTTTTTCTCTAGTTCTTGCTTGATTTGACCATTTGGCGGGTACCCCTTTCTTTGTACACCCTGTCTCATAGTGTAACGGGTACTAGGTTAGCTGTTAAGCTGGGGTGCCTCAGGGCATAGATGCTCGGGGGCATTTTTAGTTTGGTGTGAATCCTCTGGTGGTTGTAGTAGT
>ORMF010118235.1_pt1 | contig 15397 bp, 12 predicted proteins | sample 1779871 | NCBI WGS metagenome assembly ORMF01 (sample SAMEA104232316, study PRJEB22302) | groundwater metagenome | biome: forest; feature: aquifer; material: groundwater | place: USA | collected 2011-08-07 | depth 5.4 m | reverse complement strand
GCCTGGTTCACCAGAAACGAGTCCATGGCTGGAATGTCCCACATGAGCTGGTTCCGGTTGCCCATAACCAGGCTTATGTTCCGCAGATAATCCTTCTCCCGTTTCCATGGGATGTGGCCAAGGACGCGGGCTTCACCGGATGTCGGATGAAGCAGACCGGCCAGCATCTTTAGAGTCGTGGTTTTTCCGGCGCCGTTCGGACCCAGGAAGCCCACGACCTCGCCCGGTTCGAGCGAAAACGTGACTCCTTTGACCGCCTCAACCTGTTTATATTTGCGGCGAAAAAGCGATGTCAGTGAGGCTTTGACGCCTGCTTCGCGCTCGTGCACGCGGAATGTCTTATTGAGATTGCTCAGGTCGATTTGGGCAGGCATTGGCCGTTGGATCCTTGCGTCGCCGGGAAATCGTTTCGCGTTTTCAGTCCTGTCCTGCGTTTAGTTCTGTCCGCGGCACAGGGATCGTGTCGGTGAATTTCCCCGCGACCGCTCAGAGGTCCTGCCTCGGTCTTCGTCCGGCAACGCTCCCATTTTGGAACATCGTCGTACTCATCGGCGTCTTGGTTTCACCGGCATGTGAAAGATTCCGCCGGGCGGACGAGGGTGCCTGAACCTGCTTCCGGGAACGGAGATTGCAATGATCTACAAGAAGACGTCAATAGTGTTTTTAGCGGCAGTCGGTATCGGCTTGTCGAGCTTCAATCTGTGTGATGCGCAGAATATCAACGTAAAAGTGAACGGCGAGTTCGTTCGTTTCGACGGGATCGGACCGCAGCAAGTACAGGGCCGGGTCCTGGTGCCGCTCCGTGGCGTCTTGGAGAAGCTGGGCGCCTATGTAGACTGGGTTCCAAATACGAGAACGGTGGTGGCTTCCCGGGGAAACATGGACTTGCAGCTCCCGATCGGGGGCCGATATGCGCGCGTTAACGGCCGTGACGTACCGTTGGACGTGCCTGCGATGACCATCGCTGGGAGTACCATGGTTCCGCTTCGGTTTGTCGGTGAGACGATGGGCGCCGAAGTCAGCTGGGACGCCGGTACCCAGACCGTGCTGATCCAGACGCCGCAAGTCATATCGGCTGCAGCAAAAGCCGATCGCGATCTGGACGCACGAGACCGCGACACGACACGTCGATATCGCCGTGAAGCCGAGCCGTTGGAGATTACATCCATTCGCCATAATGTGCGTGACGCCTGGCTGCGTGAAGGTGAACCGGTTACCGTAACCATGCGTGGTACTCCGGGCGCCGAGGCGTTCTTTACTATTCCCGGCGTGGCACAAGAAGTTAGAATGCGCGAGGTTTCGACCGGAATATACGAGGGCACCTGGACTCCGCCGTCATCGAAGGCCTTACAGATCAAGGATGCATCTATAATCGGCACGTTAAGACAAGGTGATAGCGTCTCTCCGCTCGTACAGGCGGCTGACACGATCAGAGTCGACACGGTTGCGCCAAAGATCGAAGATCCACTTCCCGCTCCGGGCACGCGTGTCGCAAAACGACGGCTTCCGATCAGCGCTTCGTTTACGGACCAGAACGGAAGTGGAATCGATACAGATCGAGTGCGTTTGACTTTGGACGGGAGAGATGTAACGGCTGATGCCGTCATCACGGATAAATTCCTGACATACGCGCCGCCATCCCTTGAGCCCGGTAAACACGCAGTCGTGCTTTCGGCAAGTGACCGAGCCGGCAATACGTCTAGGAACAGTTGGGTATTTACGGTTACGCCACGGGAAAACGCGATCCGCACCGTACGCGCAAACTCGGACAGAACTCTCGAACCGGGGGACGTATTAAACGTTCAGGTTGAAGGCGCGCCTGGGAGCCGTGCGAATTTCAGTGTCGGCGCAATCAAGGACATACCACTGGTCGAACAGAGTGGCGGTCTATTTGTCGGCAGCTACACGATCCGAAAAGGGGACGACGTTGCCTCCGCTCCCCTTACCGTTACTCTCGTAACCCCCGATGGCGAGAAGTTCACCGAAGTTACCGAGCGAAAAGTGCGAGTCGCCACGGGTCCGCCGGCGGCTCCAGTGATCACTTTTCCTGGACCGGCTGATAAGCCGACGAACCCGCTAATTGTCCGCGGGACGGGTACCGCCAATTCCAGTGTCCTGCTCAAGATCGAATACACAAATAGGATCCTGGGCGTTCTTGCTGTGCGCGGGACGGCCGCCGAACAGGAGATCTCCGTCGATTCGTCCGGCCGCTGGGTCTCCAAACCCATCGATATCTCCTCCGTGCTGGGGGGACGGGGAACAGAATATACAATCACCGCGGTTGCTGTCACAGCGAATAACGAACGTTCCCCTATTTCAACGTTTAAGTTCTCCGGCAAATAAGTTGGTTACTTGATGGAAAGAAAGGGGCCGATAGTGTATCGGTCCCTTTTTTGTGTGTATCGGTCCTGTGAAAACAACGCCGCGTCACTGAGTCGATGCGGCTATCCGGCCGTTCTATGTGTTCCCGCAATGATCGGCAACCGAGTTCTGTCGCGCTCCGTGCAAAGCAAGGGAAACACGGCGACTGCGGTAGAATATACTTCCTTGTGTCACCACGCCAATCGGAACGATCATTACAGCGCATCCGTGCATGAATATCCTGCAAGTCATTTCCAGCTCGCGTACGTCCGGAGCCGAAAAGCACGTTTTAATTCTCTCGGACCAGCTCCGACGCCGCGGGCACAATGTTACGACCGCGTGTCCGCCGGGCGACTGGCTGCCCAAACAGCTTCGGGGAGTCGGCGTCCAGACGGCCGAAATCCAAATGCGAGGCGTCAGCTCGCTGGCGGCATCGTTCCGCCTATGGGAAGTCGTCAGGCGAAACCGGATCGACCTGATCCACGCCCACCTCACGCGCGCAACGTACCTGAGCTACTTCGCCGGTAAGTTTGGAGACATTCCGTTTGTTTCAACTAGTCACACAGAGCCGCACGACGTGGCATATCGCTTCCTCCCCGGCCGCAATCATTGGCTCGTTGCAGTTTCAGAATATATTCGCAATGAGCTGATCGCCCGCGGACTGCCGGCTAATCGTGTCTATACCGTCCATAACGGTTCAGAGTTTGCCGATGAATCCTGGACATATCCTAAGGGCGATCTAAGCGTGCGCGCCGAGCTGGGTTTGCCTGTTGGCGCCCAGATTGTAGGGCTCGTCGGTAGGGTCCGGCCTGTTAAGGGCCACCATCTGTTGATCCAGGCGGCAAGAAACATCGTTCAGGTTTGTCCGAAGGCGTTCATCGTCTTCGTCGGCCCCGCCGATCCAGGCGCGCAGCAGGCCTTATGGGAGATGGCCGCCAAGGAGGGCGTAGAGGATCGGCTGCGGTTTACGGGGGTTCGGGATGATATTTCGCGCCTTATGGATGCTATGGACGTCGTCACATTGCCATCTGTGATGGAATCGTTTGGAATGGTTATCATTGAGGCTATGGCCATGGGAAAACCGGTAGTGGCGACGTCAGCCGGCGGAGTTCCGGAGATTATTGAAAACAAGAAGACGGGACTGCTCGTGGAACGTACCCCGGATGCTCTAACGGAGGCGATCACAACGCTGCTGCGCCATCCGCGAACGCGCGCTGCCATGGGAAGGGCGGGTCAGGCACGTGCCCGCGCGCTTTTTTCCGCGGGAACGATGGCGAAAAACATGGAAGCGGTATATCAAACAATTCTGGCCTCTCGGCGATAGGCAGCCATGTCTTCGCTTCCGCTTCTCCCCGGTATTTGTGCAGCGATCGGAAAGCGGAGCCGAACACATCGATCGTCAGGTCTTCGGCCTCCTCACGGCACGATATGCGGCGGGAGTCGTAGCGGTAAACGTCGTCGAGATATGCCCGCTGGAGATCGGACGCAGTCCAGCTAGTTTTTGTCCGGCTGTCCATCTGTTCCACTGTCTGGGTACGCTCGCGCCCGGGCAGCCGTATTGCTGTGATATTCATCGGCAGCGCCTTTCGGCGTTCCCGGCTTTCCATGCAGCCATCGTCTTCTCCTCGGTCGTTCCGACATGTCTCTATCTATTGGTTCGCCTGCTGACCGGAAAACTATCGGTTTGGTGACGAAGTTTTGAAAATGGTAATCGCACGGCAGGATTTGCGCGCGCCGTACGAGTAGCTTGAATGGAAGATGACCAACTGCGCGGAGGGAGAGCGTTGAGATTATCATGCTTGAGTTTCATCGTGGCTATTAGTCTGGGAGTATTAACCGGATCGCCTGCGAACGCCGGGCAGGCGCCTATGACCGTGGGTGAGCTGAGGGCGGCGCTGGCCGCCAAGCCAACAGGCGCCGAAGCGGAGGCGCTCGCGGGCAGGGTTCGCACGTGGTTTGGCGCGGAGAACTTGAAAAAAGGCCCAGCCCCGAAAGTCGACGGTCTCTCCGCCGCTTGGGCGATCGAGATTCCCGGCGCCGCATCCGAACCAATTGTGGCCACGAAGTCGCCGGACGGCAGAATACCGCTCCAGCGAATTGGGGCGACAGACGTCTTCGCTGCTGTGAAATCGTCCGAGAACGGCGCTGCATTCACCTGGGTCTACATGTCGGGCGGGCAGCGTCTCGGAAGTGGGAATCTGGAGGTTTACGACGTCCATCCCGACAGCATCGAACATTCGGGCGTCGCCAAAGGCGCTCTCACCCAGCAGCCGTCCTGGAAGAGCCGTATATTCGAAGGAACGACTCGGGATTGGTGGGTATACGTTCCCGCGCAGTACAAGGCGGAGGAGCCCGCGGCGGTGATGGTATTTCAGGACGGTGGCGGGGCGAAGAACTACGTTCCGGTTGTATTCGACAATCTCATTGCAAAGGGCGATATGCCCGTCACCGTAGCCATCTGCATAAACCCGGGCACGCTCGACGGAGGACGCTCGAATAGGAGCTTCGAGTACGATACTCTTTCCGACCAGTACGCGCGGTTCATCCTGGAAGAGATCCTTCCGGAAGTCGAGAAGACGGTCAAGCTGAGTCACGACCGGGAGAAACGCGCCGTCGCGGGCACTTCCAGCGGCGGGATCTGTGCGTGGACCGTCGCGTGGGAGAGGCCCAACGAATTTAGCAAGGTACTATCGTGGGTCGGCAGCTTCACGGGCATCGCCGCGCGGCTGAAGGATGGCAAGCTGACGCAATACGGAGGGGATACATACCCGGTGCTGATCCGAAAGACGGAAAAAAAGCCGATCCGCGCGTTCCTCCAGGACGGAGCCAACGACCTCGACAACAATCACGGGAACTGGCCCCTCGCGAACCAGCAGATGGCCAAGTCCCTGGCGTTCATGGGTTATGACTTCAAGTTCGTGTACGGAAATGGCTTCCACAGTGACCGCCACGGGCGAGCCATCCTTCCCAATTCACTTCGGTGGTTGTGGAGAAAAGGGGAGTGAAGGAGTATTGGAGTGATGGAATGATGGCGCCACACTACTCCACGACTCAATTGCTCCAGAAGTCCTAATTCACCATGAACACATCTGAACTTCTTGACGCGATTTCCGATGCTCGGACGCGGACGCTCGACCTGGTCGCGGATCTGACGGACGAGGAGATGCTTGGGCCGAAACTGCGGATTGTGAATCCGCCGTTGTGGGAGATCGGACACGTTTCTTGGTTCCAGGAGTTCTGGGTGCTTCGCCACGCGGCCGGGCTGCAGCCCATTCATCCGGAAGTGGATTCCATCTATGATTCAATGCTCGTGGCGCACGATATACGCTGGGATCTGCCGCTCTACACGCGTGAAAAGACCGTTCGGTATCTCGAAGAGGTACGCGATCGGGTATTGGACAGGCTCTCCACCGTCAAGCCCACCGCAAAGCATCTCTACTTCAACGTTCTGGCGACCTTCCATGAGGATATGCATAACGAAGCGTTTACCTATACTCGCCAGACCCACGGGTATCCCCGACCCAGGTTCTCCAGCGCATCGGTGTCTGAGATTGAGAACGGCGGCGGATCGCTGAACGGCGACGCGGAGCTGCCGGGTGGACGATTCGACCTGGGATCGACGCCCGATGAAGAGTTCGTATTCGACAACGAGAAGTGGGCGCATCCCGTGGACCTGGCGCCATTCCGCATGGCGAAAGCAGCTGTGACGCAATCGGAGTTTCTTAAGTTCGTGGACGACGGTGGATATCGCCGCGACGATCTGTGGAGCGCCGATGGATGGCTGTGGCGTCAATCAGCGGGCGCGGAACATCCGGTCTATTGGCGGCCCGTCGGCGCGGGATTGTGGAACAGACGGGACTTCGACCGCTGGGTGAACCTCGAACCGAACAAACCCGTCCTTCACGTCAACTGGTACGAAGCAGACGCGTACTGCCGGTGGGCAGGTCGTCGGCTCCCGACCGAAGCGGAGTGGGAGATGGCGGCGAGCTTTAATCCCGATTCAGATAGTCGGAAATCTCGGTATCCGTGGGGAGACGATCCGCCGACTCCCGATCGGGCGAACCTGGACTGGCGCGCGATGGGCACGTTGGACGTCTCGGCGCTACCACGTGGAGACAGTCCCTGCGGCTGCCGGCAGATGATTGGAAATACATGGGAATGGACCAACAGCGCGTTCGTCCCCTACCCCGGTTTTTCCGCCGATCCCTACAAGGACTATTCAGAGCCCTGGTTCCACGACCACATGGTGCTGAGGGGAGGATGCTGGGTCACTCGGTCCAGACTTATCGATAGCGCGTACCGCAATTTCTACAAGCCGGACCGGCGCGACGTCTGGGCCGGTTTTCGGACGTGCGCTCTCTAATATGCGAATTGTGATCGTCTCCCCCGCCCCGCCCGGCTCCCGTCACGGCAATCGGACGACGGCGCTGCGATGGGCGCGCATTCTCCATTCGCTGGGGCATCGTGTACAGCAGCTGACGGTATACCTCGGCGGCGGTCCGGACATATTGATCGCGCTGCATGCCCGGCGCAGCTATACCTCAATCGAAAAGTTCCACGATGACTATCCGGACCGGCCCCTGATCGTTACGCTGACGGGGACCGATCTTTATCGAGACCTCGCGACCAGCGCGGAGGCTAATCGGTCACTCGAATGGGCGACTCGGATCGTCGCGCTGCAGCGATGCGCGTTCGATTCGCTCCCCGCTAGTTTGCACCCGAAACTGCGGATTATCGAACAGTCGGCCATCGAGAGCCAAGCACGGCCGAAGCCGTTGACGAGCTGTTTCGAAATCTGCGTAATCGCACACCTGCGCGACGTCAAGGATCCGCTTCGGGCCGCGGAAGCGGCACGACAGCTGCCAATGCAGTCACGAGTCCAGATAACCCATATCGGCGGGGTGATCCAGCCGGAGCTGGAAAAGCGCGCCCGAGATGAAATGCAACAGAACCGCCGTTATGTCTGGCGCGGAGAGTGGTCGCACAGCGAGACCATGCGGTTCCTTGCGCGAAGCCGGCTGCTCGTATTGACTTCCGTGATGGAGGGCGGAGCGAATGTCGTTTCGGAGGCCCTCGCGTTAGGAATCCCGGTTATCAGCTCGCGAATACCAGGATCGGTCGGGCTCCTGGGCGAGGACTATCCCGGATACTTTGAGGTCGGCGACACGGCAGGACTGGCGAAGCTCCTCGGTCGGGCAGAGACCGATCCCACATTTTACGAGGAACTCGTGTCCCGCTGTAAGAAACTGCATCCGATGGTGTCGCCCGACCGTGAGCGCCGACTGTGGCAAGCGCTGCTTCAGGAAATCACGCCGGCCACGAATACAAAGAACTCTTCCGACAAAGCACGGACTTCGTAAAATGCCCGGTAACAACAGACCGATTGTCCCCAAGAACGGCATGGCAATCACAGAAAACACACGGCTGATCCCTGGGGTATACGTCCTGCCCGATGGAATCCGCATCGATCGTGACGGAGTTCATCTCGACGCCCGCGGCGCCGTCCTGATTGGGGCGGATCGGACGGGAGTTGGTTTGACATTAAGCGGTCGATCGAGCGTGGTCATCGAAAACTTGCGTCTCAGCGATTACTATCATGGAATCCACGCCCGCGGTTGCAAGGCGCTGGAGGTCAGAAACTGTGCGGTTACGAGTACCGCCGAAGTACCTCCCAATACCGTCTTTCTGGACATCTGGCTCGGCCCGGAGGAAGCTTATGGCGGCGGTATAATTCTTTGGGATTGCGAAGATTGCCTCATTGAAGACAATGACCTTCAACACCAGCAATCCGGGCTGCTGACTTACACCTGCCAAAAGCTCAAAGTACTGCGGAACCAGGCGAATTACAACAGCGGCTTCGGCATCCACCTCTTCCAGACCTGTGACACCCTCTTGGAGGGGAACTCTGCCGATTACTGCTGTCGTTTCGAGCCTCGCGAGGGCGGTCTGCATTCCGGGCATATGGGCGCGGACGCGACGGGTTTCCTGGCCGTCCACGGTTCCTGCCGAAATCTCTTCCGCCGCAATACGGCGCGACTCGGAGGCGACGGATTCTTCCTGGCAGGCTTGTCACCCGACGGCAACAAGGTCGGGTGCAACGACAACCTGTTCGAGGAGAACGACGCCTCCCTAAGCCCTAACATAGCCTTCGAGGCCACCTTCAGCAAGGGCAACATCTTCCGGAACAACTACGCAGATCGCTGCAACTACGGGTTCTGGCTTGGCTTCTCGTGGGACACCACTATCGAGAACAACCGCGTCATTATGAACCGGCAAGCCGGCATCGCGGTGGAGAATGGGCACGGGTACTCGATTCGGGGCAACAGCTTCCAGGCGAATGGACACGGCGTATTGCTGTGGACGAAACGGGTCGAGCAATTCGCTGAACTCTTCCCGGAGAGCTTGACCAGCTACGATTGGAACATTGAAGAGAACAAGTTCACGCGTAACGGCACGGGAATCCGAATCGCCGCAGACCAGGATCACGGGATTCGTTCAATGTCGCAGGAAGTTTGTGGACATCCGGATACCCGCCCGCGAGATCATCTTATCCGAAAGAACGATATCCAGGACAACCGTATCGGCATCGAGCTGTTTCGGACCGACGGAACGATCATCGAACGAAACATCCTGAATCTGAACGTCGAGGCGAACCTGCGGCAGGACGATTGCGAGGGGTCAGTGGTGACGAACAACTTGGGATCAGCGGGGGGATACCTTTGATGATGGAGTGGTTTACTGTAAGAATTACCGGCAGGAATACTCGGATTCTGAAGAGAACGGCGGATTACCTGAAGTGTTCGTTCATGTATTGAATAAGGGGAAGATGACAATGAAATGTGCGCACTCAGTGATGCTGTTGCTTGCCGGTGTCTGCTTGATGTTTACGCTTTCGAGCAGCCCTCGGACTGCGCTTGCGAGGACCGATAGGTTCGACAAATGCGGCACTAGAGAACCTGACGCTCTGACAAAGAACAATATAGAAGAAGCTCTCGGGAGGTTTCGCAGGAGCAATCCGAATGCGGCCGATCGTGGTGGCGGGACCGTCACGGTCAACGTTCACTTTCACGTGATCAATAATGGGGCCGGAATCGCAAATGGCGACGTTCCAGACTCGATGATTGTAGATCAAATCAGTGTTCTGAACAGCTCCTATGGCGGCGGCACCGGCGGGGCAATCACTCCATTTGTCTTCTCGCTGGCATCGATCGATCGCACGACCAATCCGACGTGGTATACTGCCACTCCCTGCACCACGGCCGAAAAGGAAATGAAGATCGCGCTGCGGATTGGTGGCGCGGCCGATTTGAATATCTACACGAACAATATGGGCCAGGGACTGTTGGGATGGTCGACATTTCCATGGGATTATAGAAAGCGACCCGCGGATGACGGAGTTGTGGTCCTATTCGCGTCGCTGCCGGGTGGATCGGCGAATCCATATAACCAAGGAGATACTGCAACTCATGAAGTCGGCCACTGGCTGGGACTCTATCACACTTTCCAGGGCGGATGCCAGAAGAACAATGATTTCGTAGATGACACGCCGGCCGAGGCTGAGCCGGCTTTCGGGTGTCCGGTCGGACGTGACTCATGTACCGGAAGGCGATTTCCCGGGATAGATCCGATCGAAAACTTCATGGATTACACAGACGACTCTTGCATGTTCATGTTTACCGCGGGTCAGTCCACACGTTCGGACAGCCTTTCGCTGCAGTACCGAAATCTATAGGGTCGCCGGTTGTCCCCATCGATTAACTAGACGGCCAGGCGGATCCCCCGATCCGCCTGGCCGCTTTGTCGTAAGGCTGGGCTTGTGCCACAATTAAGTAAAATGCACAGACGAAGACGAGCGACGAATGCCGCATAGCTCCGAGGTTCTCCATGACCTGATCGCCCTCTCGCGGAGCCTCGGCGATCCATCGCGTGATCTCGCGATCCTGGGTGAAGGTAACACCTCCGCGCTGGTTGACGCCGACTCGTTTATGATAAAGGCCAGCGGCAAAGAACTGCGGACGGCCGACGTAAGCAGTTTTGTCTCGGTTTCCCTGTCTCGGGCGTTATCGGTGCTCGACGAAACGGAACTCACTGACGCCGAGGTCCGCCAGGCGCTGCTCGACTGCAAGTCCGATCCTACCGGCGAATCGATGCCAAGCGTGGAGACGTTCTTGCATGCTTATCTACTGTCGCTGCCGGACATCAACTTCATCGGGCATACACACCCGACAGCTGTTAACGCCGTTCTATGTTCCGCAAATGCGAAAAAGGCCGTGAGCGGTCGGCTGTTTCCAGACGAAATCGTCTGCTGCGGACCGGCGGTCTGTTACGTCGAGTACATCGACCCGGGCCTTCCGCTTGCGCGACATCTCCGAAAGCGGGTGGAAGAGTTCATCGACGAGCACAACATGTCGCCGAAGGTCATCTTGATGGAGAATCACGGATTCATCGCCTGCGGCAAGACCACGCGCGACGTGGAGACGATCACGGCCATGTACGTGAAAACGGCGCGAATCCTGTTGAGGACTTACGCTATGGGCGGCCCGCGGTTCCTGACGCCGGAGAACGTCGCAAGGATACATACGCGGCCGGACGAGCATTATCGGCAGCGGCAGATTGGTGGCAGGTAATGGATAGCGCAAGCAATACGATGCTCCGCTGGCATTTCTATGGCGGCGGATTGGATGGGCTGAAGGTCGAACGGGTTCCGGTTCCTTTCTGCGGCCCGGACGAGCTGCTGGTGCGGCAGGATGCGTGCGGGCTGTGTTTTTCCGACACGAAAGTGATTGCGCTCGGCGAGAATCATCCCCGAATGGCCGGACGTGACCTCCAGAAGAATCCGGTCACCCTTGGACACGAGGTTTCCTGTACCATCGTCGGCATCGGAGACAGCCTGAGGCATCAATTCAGTCTGGGCGACCGATTCATCGTGCAGGCGGATGTCTTCTATCAGGGTGTTTCCATGGCCTACGGGTATGCAATCGCCGGCGGCTTGTCCGAGTACAGCATCATCCCGAAGGCCATGATCGATGGCGACGAGGGCTGCTACCTCCTGCCGATCCGTCCGGACGATGGATACGTCGAGACCGCCCTGGTCGAGCCATGGGCCTGCGTCGTGGCGGCCTACGTCCAGCAGCACCGAAACGGCATCAAGCCGGGCGGCCGAATGCTGATCGTTGCGGGTGAGGGTTCAGGGAGTTGCGATTGGTCCGGTTTTTTCCGTCCGGATTCTTGGCCGGCGGCGACTGCGCTGGTCGGCGGTGACAACGATTTCGTGCATGATCTCTCCGAGGCACTCTCAGGTCGCGGCGGATTGATGGCGGCGGGACCGGAAACCAACTGGGCGCACATCAAGGAAACGTTTACGCATGGAGCCGGGTTTGACGACATATTGGTTCTCGGAGCAGTTGCGGCGGATGTCGTCGAGTCGGCTGCGACGACTCTGGCCGACCATGGAATCCTCAACCTGGCCGGCGGACATTCATTTCCGCGAAAATTATCTCTCGATATAGGACGAATCCACTACAACTGGCACCACTACCTCGGAACAGCCACGACCCGGATTGCCGACAGTTACGTGAAGAACCGGACCGCCGATCTGATCGCAGATGGAACTTGCTTGTTTATCGGTGCGGGCGGGCCCATGGGCCAGATGCACGTCCAGCGAGCGGTGCAGCTTCCGAAACCGCCCCGACGGATTGTGGCGACCGATATCGATGCGACACGCCTGCAGAGTGTTTCCGACAGATTCGGATCGGATGCCCGCGCTCGCGGCGTAGAGCTGATCACGCTCAATCCGAACGAACTTGGAGCGGAGGCGTTCGACGCAGATCTTCGCCGACTATCGGAAGATCGTGGGTTTGACGATATCGTGTCACTGGTCCCGGTCCCGTCATTGATCGAGCACGCCTCGGACTATCTCGCCGATGGCGGCTGGTTCAATATCTTCGCGGGTGTCGCGCGTGGCACGATGGCAAACATCGATATGAATGCCATCATCCATAGAAACGTCCGTTTCCTCGGCAGCAGCGGCTCCAGTATCGCGGATATGCGGCAGACGCTCGACAAGGTCGAGAGCCGCGAGCTGTCCACGAACATGTCGCTTGCTGCGATCGGAGGGATGAATGCGGCACGGGACGGAATCGCGGCGGTCAAGGAAGGACGGTTCGCCGGGAAGACTCTCATATTCCCGCTGATTCCCGACCTGCCGCTGACATCATTAACCGAGCTAAAGCAGCTCTATCCCACGGTCCATTCAAGGCTTAAGGACGGGCAGTTCTGGACGAAAGAAGCTGAAGAAGAGTTCTTGCGCGTCGCGGGGTCGGACGAACAGACATAGCCTATCTCCGTCCATTATTAACCCACTAAGAATCGCATGACAACAGCGTATGCCGAACCAATCCAGCGTACCTGGTCTCATCCGGAACGTTTGGACTTCACCGGGCGGCACGTCGTCTTGACTCCCATTGATCCGAATTCGGATGTGAAAGAGCTCTATGAAGCGTCCCATGGAGATCCTGAGCGGCTGTCCGTTTGGAATTATCTATTCAACGGACCGTTCGAGTCGATGGAAGCGATGGGAGTGTGGCTGAAAACCCTCGAACGATCTACGGAACCGATCGCGCTGACGGTGTTCAGTAGCGAGCATTGCGCTCGGGTCGGGATGATCTCGATCATGAACATCGTGCCCGAGCACGGGCGCGCCGAACTGGGTTCGATCTGGTACACTCCGTCCGCCCAAAAAACGCGGGTCAATACCGAGACTATTTATCTCCTGCTGAAGCATCTCTTCGACGATCTCCGATACCGCCGGGTCGAGTGGAAGTGCAATAATGAAAACGCCGAGAGCAAGCGGGCGGCCGAACGACTGGGGTTCCAGGTCGAGGGACTTTTCCGGCAGCACATCGTGATCAAGAACCGAAGCCGCGACACGGCCTGGTTCTCCATGATCGACAAGGATTGGCCGGCGATCCGTTCGAACTTCGAAGCGTATTTGAACGCCCAGGATCTCTCATTAACGGAGCTCAACAGACGCATCAGCGGGAATGACGGACCAGCATGAGCCGACTGGAAGGGCGAAATGCCATTGTAACCGGTGCCGCGCGGGGACTGGGCGAAGCCATTGCTCGCCGGCTGGCCGCCGAAGGCTGCGCGGCCGTCACCATCGCGGATATCGACGAAGGGAAGGCTAAGGCGACCGGGGAATCGATCGCATCCGAACACCAATGCAAGACCTTGGCGATCAAAGTCGACGTTACGAATGAAAATGAAGTCGACAAAATGGTGTCCAGGTCGAGAGAAGGGTTCGGCTCGATCGACATTCTGATTTCCAACGCGGGCATCCTGATAGCCCACGACATCACCGAATTTCCAGCCGACGACTGGCGGAAAGTGATGGAGGTCAACCTGTTCGGCTATTTTCTCTGCGCAAAGGCGGCGGCGCGCGTTATGGTCGAACAGAAACGGGGTGTTATCGTCCAGATCAACTCGAAGTCCGGTAAAAAGGGGAGTTTCCGAAACAGCGCCTACTCGGCAAGTAAGTTCGGTGGGATCGGTCTCACTCAGTCACTTGCGCTCGATATGGCGCCCCACGGAATTCGCGTCAACGCCGTTTGTCCCGGCAATCTCCTGGACGGTACGCTCTGGCAGGACAGTCTTTACGAGCAGTATGCCAAGAATCAAGGGCTCACCGTGGAGGAAGTCCGCCGGAAGTATGAGTCCCAGGTTCCGCTCGACAGGGGCTGCACTTACGAGGATGTTTGCAATGTGGTGACATTCTTATGTTCGGATGAGTCAAGTTACATGACCGGGCAGGCGATCAATGTCACGGGCGGTCAGGAGATGCGGTAGTTGCCAAAAGTCCAAACGCAATACGTCTGCCAGTCCTGCGGCCATGAGTCACTTCGCTGGATCGGCCGGTGCCCCGAGTGCGACTCGTGGAACTCCTTTATGGAGGAGGTTCGGATCTCTGAACGATCCGGCGGCCGGACCGGACTGACGGTTGTCCCGGGGCTTGCAGGACGGCCCACTCCGATCACTGCCGTAGAGAGCCAGCATCAGTCCAGAGTCTCCACCGGGATCGGCGAGCTCGACCGAGTCCTGGGCGGCGGCATCGTTCCCGGCGCCCTCATCCTGGTTGGCGGTGACCCCGGCATCGGGAAGTCGACCCTGCTCACCCAGGTTGCTCACCACATGACCGCGGGGGCAGTGGAGTCTGGGACTGATGGGCAATTGGGGAAAGATCTGCCGAAGACTTCTTTGAACGTCCCATCACTCCAGTACTCCTCCACTCCGCCACTCAGAGCCGTTCTCTATGTTTCCGGCGAGGAGAGCATCCAGCAGATCCGCCTGCGCAGCGAGCGGCTTGGCGCGCAGGCCGAGCGCTTCCTGGTGGTAAACGAGACCGACGTTTCGGCCATTCTGCACCACATAGATAACGTTAAACCCGATCTGGTTGTCGTGGACTCCATTCAGACGACGTACGATACGTCCCTGGAATCCGCCCCCGGTACCGTAAGCCAGGTGCGGAATTGCGCGGCGGCTCTAACAAGAATCGCCAAGAGCGGAGGTCCGCCGATTGTGCTTATTGGTCATGTCACGAAGGAGGGTTCGCTCGCCGGTCCGCGGGTCCTGGAGCACATGGTCGACACGGTACTCTACTTCGAGGGCGACCGTCAGCATGCATACCGTATCCTTCGAGCCGTCAAAAACCGATTTGGGTCGACCGATGAGATCGGGATTTTCGAGATGCGGGAAGACGGCCTGGCAGAGGTCGAAAACCCGTCGGCGGCTCTCCTGGCCGAGCGGACATCCGGAACGAGCGGTTCCGCGGTGGCCGCGACGATGGAGGGTTCCCGCTCACTGCTGGTAGAGGTTCAGGCGCTCGTCTCGCGGTCCTTCCTTGCCAACCCCCGCCGGTCTTCGACCGGCATCGACCTGAACCGGCTGAATATGCTGCTTGCAGTCCTCGAGAAGCGCGTGGGGCTGAAGTTGGGCGACCAGGACGTCTTTGTAAATGTGGCGGGCGGGGGGGGGTGGG
>ORMF012433813.1_pt1 | contig 15399 bp, 15 predicted proteins | sample 1779871 | NCBI WGS metagenome assembly ORMF01 (sample SAMEA104232316, study PRJEB22302) | groundwater metagenome | biome: forest; feature: aquifer; material: groundwater | place: USA | collected 2011-08-07 | depth 5.4 m | reverse complement strand
TGCCGAGGAAGTCCGCTTGCGGCGTTGGTTCAGCCGCCGCGCAAAGCGCTGTTTGAAGACTTTCATCACCACCGAGGGATCGCCCACCTCCGGTTCGGTGATGAGCAGATGAAAGTGCTCGGGCATGAGGACATATCCGTGAACGACAAAGCGGTAGATGTCAGTCAGATTGTGACGAAAGCCCCACGCATTCGCAAAAAGCGCGAATGAGGGCACCCGACACCGTTATCTAATCAGGCCGGTAAAAACGCAGTTTTCCGAGTATCATGTCCGGCGATGACGACGCCAGAACAGGAACGCGCGCGGATCGCCGGAATTTATTCCGGGATGAGCGACGAGGAGCTGCGGCAGATTGCGCAGAGTGGCGATGAGTTGAGTGAAATCGCCGCCGGTGCGCTGCACGCCGAGATCGCGCGGAGAGGTCTCGAGATTGCTCTTTCCCCTCCGCCCGGTTTCGATGTCCCCGAGCTGAACGAAACGGTCACATTGCGCAAGTTCCGAGACCTTCCGGAAGCGCTTCTCGCCAGAGGCAGCCTGGAATCCGCGGGGATCCAAGCCTACCTCGTGGACGACAATATGGTCCGCATGGATTGGTTTTATTCCAATCTTCTTGGCGGTATCAAACTGAAGGTTCAGGCCGAGGATGTTGCAGCGGCCAACGAAATTCTCAACCAGCCGATCCCGGAGACCATCGAGATTGATGGAGTCGGCAGTTATGAACAGCCGAAGTGTCCGAGTTGCCAATCTCTCGATGTTAGTTATCAGGAACTGAACAAGTTCTTTTCCTACGGGACCGCTTCCATCGGGATTCCGATTCCGGTGTTCAAGCAAGCGTGGGCCTGCCATGCCTGCGGTAACGAGTGGGAAGAGAGCGAGGCTGCGGACCCGGCTGAGCACAGCCCAACGAATCCCTAGCTATAATCAGCAACAATGCGACAGTTCTTCCGCATGCTTCTATTGGCGCTGGTCCTGCTCACGGTGGCGCTGGTTTCGGCGCTGACGGCGATGCGGTTCGCCATTCATGGGCGCGAGGTCACTATCCCCAAACTGGTCGGCATGACTCCGATAGAAGCCGAGCGCGCGGTCTCAGTTTCTGGGCTGGCGGTTGTGGTGGAACGCGAGTTCTACAGTCCCGACATTCCCGAGGGCAGAATCTTGTCGCAGGTGCCACTGGCGGGAGTGAAAGTGCGCCGGGGGTGGGCGATCCGGGTGGCCCAGAGCCTGGGGCCGCAGCGGGTGGCGATTCCCGGCGTGACCGGCCAGAGTGAGCGGGTGGCGGAACTGAACGTACGGCGCCGGGGACTCGACCTGGGATCGGTCGCGCAGGTGAATCTGCCGGACGCGCCCGCCGACCAGGTGGTGTCGCAGAGCCCTCCCGCGAAAGCCAGCGGCGTGTCGGCGCCGAAGATCAGCCTGTTGGTCAGTCGCGGGCCGGAACCAGCGGCCTATGTGATGCCGAACTTCGTGGGACAGCCGTTGGGCAGTGTGACACTGGCGGTGCAGGACGCGGGCATCAAAGTGGGGAAGGTCAGTGTGGTGCAAGCGTCGCCACCCGCAGACGTGCAACCGGCGCCGGCTACACCAGTGCCCGCTCCCCAGCCCGGCGCAGCGAGCATGATCGTGACGCAGAGTCCCGCGCCGGGGCAGAAGATTGTGGCGGGCAATTCGGTGAGTTTTGAAGTGCGGTAGCTAATGTTGCCGCTCGATGATTGCCGCGAAGAAGCCATCGCACGGATGGACGCCGGGAAGAGTTCTCAGGTAGGGCCCGTTCAGCAAGGAATCGAGGTCCTTCCAGACCAGTTCACGGGAACGCTGAAGCTGCTCCAGTTCTTCCCGGCAATCGATGAGTTTGAATTCAGCCACGTCCGCCAGCACAGCTTCCACCACCGTTTCATTCTCCTCGCGCTCCAGCGAACAGGTGGAATAGAGGAGCCGCCCGCCGGGAGCCAGCTGGGCGAGAGCGGACTTCAGAATTGCAACCTGTCGCGATTGGAGATCGAGCAGGTCTTCCGGTGTGAGCCGCCATTTGATTTCTGGATTGCGGGCGAGCGTTCCGGTGCCCGAGCACGGAACATCGGCCAGAATGCGATCGAATCCGGGATTGAACGGCAAGTGGCGGGCGTCGGCCGCGAGCACGCGAACGTTGGGGAGGCCCGTCAGTTCGCGCAGCAACCGTGCGCGGTGGGGATGAAGATCGGCGGCGAACACTTGCGCTTGCGGGTTTCGTCTTGCGAGCAGCGAAGTCTTGCTGCCCGGAGCGGCGCAACAATCCAGGACTTTCTCGCCGCGCCCGACCAGCAGAGCGACCAGTTGCGAAGCTTCGTCCTGGATGGAAACGCGCCCCTCGCGATGCGCTTGCGTCTTAGTTACATCCCCCGACTGAACGCGTCGCGCGTTGGCTAGCAGCAGGCCGGGTGAGACTTGAATGCCGGCTGGAGCGAGTTCGTTTTCGGCCTGATCGTCATGGACGTGAATGGCAGTTGTGGGCACGGTCTGGTTGTGAAGACAGATCTCGCACGCTGTTGCAAGGCCGTAGCGCTCAGCCCACCGAGCTACCAGCCAGTCGGGATGCGCCGAGTTTGCGGCCAGCGCCTTCGCGTCGGTTGCATTGTGGATTTCGGCAAGGAGGTCTTGCTTGCTCATTGCGCCGGCCTTTCGCAGTACCGCGTTCACGAACGGGGCGGCGGAGCGTTTGCGCGCCACTTTAACCATCTCCACGCTCTCGAAAATCGCCGCGTGGGCGGGAATTCTGGACAGAAACTGCAACTGGTACACGCCGAGGCGGAGCGCGGTCAGAACCTCAAGGTCCAGCCGCTCTAGCTTCTGCGACGAGACGTTTGCCAGTCTCTGGTCCAGCACGGAACGCCAGCGGAGCACACCCATCACGAGTTCGGTGGCCAGTCCGTGATCGCTGGACGAGAGCTTCGACAGACGGGCGGAGTGAAGAAGCTCGGAGGCGTAGGAATGCTCGCGCTCGACCCTCAGCAGAATTTCAAACGCGGCGGCGCGAGCAGGGGTGACGGGCATAACTGCCTACTGGCCGAGCTTCTCGGCGGGAGTCGGATGGTAGCCGTTGACGAAATCCCGCGCCGGCATGCGACGTTTGCCTTCGGGCTGAAGCTCGACCAACTCAAGCGCCGTCTTCTTCCCGCAGCCAGCCAGGAGGTGCGTTGCCTCGGCAGAGATTTGACCGGGCGCCAACTCAGCCGCCTGATCCACAGGATGTGCGCGATGAACCTGAAGATGCCGTCCACGAAAGAGTGTGTGCGCTCCCGGCCACGGCTGAAATCCGCGCAGCCGATTGCAGATTTCAACCGCCGTGCGCTGGAAGTCGATACGGCCATCTTCTTTCGTCAGAATGGGCGCGAGCGTAGCTTGCGAATGGTCCTGCGGGGTTGGCCGGATCTGACCGCTCTCGAGTCCGCGCAGGGTCTCGACCATGAGATCGGCGCCAACGGCAGCCAGCTTCGGCGCCAGCGTCTCGGCAGTGTCGTCGGGCACAATGGGCAACTCACGCTGCAAAAGTATGTCGCCGGTGTCGAGGCCCGCGTCAATCTGCATGGTGGTCACACCGGTGACGGATTCTCCCTGGGCAATCGCCCACTGGATAGGCGCGGCGCCACGGTACTTCGGCAGCAGCGAAGCGTGCAGGTTGAGATTTCCAAAACGCGGGAGATCGATCATCCACTGCGGGAGGATGCGGCCGTAGCCGACGACAATGATCGCGTCCGGGCGGAGGGCAGAAAGCTGCTGGCGGAATTCGTCGTTGTCCCTGATCTTGTCAGGCTGGATGTCAGGAAGTCCCAGGCGGATGGCTGTCTCTTTCACGGGGGAGATCGCCAGTTCCATTCCGCGGCCGCGCGGCCGGTCCGGCTGCGTGACCACCAGCGGCACGGAATGGCCGGCCTCGACCAGCTTCTCGAGCGCCGGGACGGCGAAGCGCGGGGTGCCGCAGAAGATGAGAATCATTTCAAGTCACAGACGGCTGCGAGCTGCGAGCTACGAGCCTCGGGCCACCACTGGAAACTGCTAGGCAACTAGTCAGGGCAAACTTACGCACACTGTTATCCAATCGTAAGTGGTCGCTCGAAGCTCGCAGCTCGGAGCCCGTAGCGCTCCTACCACGCTCCCGCCTTCGCCAGTTTCTTTATCTTCCGCTTGATGAGGTCGCGCTTGAGCGCGCTGATGTGCGAGATGTAGAGCTTGCCGTGCAAGTGGTCGGTTTCATGCAGGAAAGCGCGCGCCAGCAAATCCTCGCCGGTGTGTTCGAACAATTTCCCGGTCAAATCCTGAGCGCGCACCGTCACAGTTTTGGCGCGGCTGACTTCTTCGCGAAACTCGGGAATGCTCAGGCAGCCTTCGGTACCCCGCTGCCGGCCTTCTTTGTGAATGATCTCCGGGTTGATCAACACAAGTTTGGCTCCCGGATTTTCCTTAAACGTAACATCCACCACCGCCACTCGTTTCGAAATCCCGATCTGCGGAGCGGCGAGTCCGACGCCGTGGGCCGCGTACATGGACTCGAACATGTCCTCGACCAGCTTCCTGAGCTCGTCGTCGAAGCGGGTAATGGTTTCCGCCGGTTTCTCCAGCACCGGGTCGCCAAATTTCACGATGGGATGAATCATTTTCGCGGTTCAGTAGTTCTTCAGTTGTTCGAGATAGCCCTGGAAATTACGTTTCGTCTCTTTCATCGAGTCGCCGCCGAATTTGTCGAGAGCGCAGCGGGCGAGCGTGAGTGCAACCATGGCTTCGCCGGCAACGCCCGCCGCCGGCACTACGCAGACATCGGACCGTTCGTAGGCCGCCTTCACGGGCTCGCGCGTGGCAAAGTCCACCGACTGCAAAGGCCGTCGCAGCGTGGAAATCGGCTTCAGATAACCTCGTACCCGGATTTCCTGGCCGTTGGAAACGCCGCCCTCGATGCCTCCGGCGTTGTTGCGAGTGCGGGTGAAGCCGGCAAATTCCGACTCGCTTTGATAACCGATTTCATCGTGCACAGCCGATCCGGGAGAATGCGCGGCGTGAATGCCGCTTCCGATCTCAACCGCCTTCACAGCCTGCAACGACATCACCGCGCCTGCCAGCAGGGCGTCGAGCCGTTCGTCCCACTGCGCGTAGGTGCCGAGTCCGGGCGGAACGTTGTGGCCGACGACTTCGAAGACGCCGCCCACCGAATCGCCAGTTCGCAAGACCTTGTCCACTTCCTCTTTCATGCGCTGTTCGGCGTCAGCGTCGGCGCAGCTTAAGAGCACTTCGTCCTTGCGGGATACTTGCTCGATCTTCTCCCACGCAATTTCGCGATCGGCAATGGAGACGGAACCGACGGCAATCACGTGGCTCAGAACTTCGATACCCAGTTCTCGAAGGAACAGCTTGGCCACGGCGCCGATGGCCACACGGGCAGCGGATTCTCGCGCCGAAGCACGTTCCAGAACGTAGCGCGCTTCGGGGAAATCGTACTTCAGAGCTCCCGCGAGATCGGCGTGTCCCGGGCGCGGCGAAGCAACCCGCTTGTGCTTTTCCGGATCGCCCGTTTCTACCGGCAGCGACTCTTTCCAGTTTTGCCAGTCGCGATTCTCAAGCATGATGGCAATCGGGGAACCGATTGTCTTGCCGTGACGCACGCCGGAGAGAACGTGCGCGGTATCGCGCTCGATCTTCATGCGACCGCCACGGCCATATCCTTGCTGGCGGCGCCAGAGTTCGCGATCCACGAATTCCTGGTTCACGGTTAGCCCGGCGGGAAGCCCCGAAAGAAACGCGACCAGCGCCTCGCCGTGGGACTCTCCGGAAGTGAAGTAGCGCAGCATGGGAACATCGCATTGTAAATGAAAGAAGAAAAATTGAGCTTTTCCGTCGATTTTGCGCTGGTGGCCGCGCGTGAGCAGGTACAATAAGACTTCATTTTAGAGTGGAAGTAGCGGAAAGTCCTGCTTCTGACTCCAGTGCGCCGCTCCGTCTGAATTTCGCCGCCAGGAGTTTGTTTCGTGTTCTCCACGAAGCCTGACCAGTTGCGTTTCGAAAGTGCCAAGCCAATCCGCTGTGTGATTGCCGACGATCACACGCTGCTGCGCGATGGTGTGCGCCGCCTGCTGGAAGACGCTCCGGATTTTGCCGTGGTCGGCGAAGCGGCGGATGCCAGCGAAGCGCTGAAGCAGGTTATCGAGCATCGTCCGGACATCGTTCTGCTCGACATCTCCATGCCGGGCATGTCATCGTTCGAAGCGGCCCGGCTGATTGAGGAACACTGCGCCGGCACACGCATCGTCTATCTCACGATGCATGAGGACCAGGAATACGTGATGCAGGCGCTGCGCTCGGGAGCGAGCGGATACCTGCTCAAAGATACCCCCGCACCGTACCTGCTCCAGGCGCTGCGGGACGTTCACCGCGGCAAACGGTCGTTGAGTCCTCGCGTGCTGCGCCAGCTGGAGGATGCCGGCGATGGAAGACAACCGGCGCGAGTGCGGCCCAGCCGAACGACGCTGACTCCGCGGGAGCGCGAGGTGATGAAGTTATTGGCCGAAGGGCACACCGTTCGCCAGGCCGCCGGCCAGTTGGGCGTCAGCATCAAGACCGTCGAGGCGCACAAATTCAACCTCATGCGCAAGCTCGACATCCACAACAAAGCGCAACTGGTGACGGTGGCGATCCGGAAGAAGATCGTCAGCTCACCGGTTCCAATGTAGGGATATCCCTGAAAGTCAGTCCTTTGACGCGAGTGCCGCGAGGGTGGCGACATCGGGGACCTCAAGGTCCGGCTGCCCGCTCACCGCGCGAACCGCGCCCACGCCCGGACGAGCCGAACAACGGTTGACCCACACTGTACTGATACCGAGCGACTGGGCTGGAATGACATCGTGATACACGCTCTGCCCGGCGTGGAGCAGGTGAGACGGCTCGATTCCGAGCTTCTGCAAGGCCAACCGAAAATTATTGACCGATGGCTTATAGCTCCGCGCTTGCTGCGCCGTGATCACGCCCGCAAACTCCACTCCCAGATGCTTGCGGGTTTCGGCAAAAAGATCGTCATCAATGTTCGAGATTACTGCCAACTGGTAGCGCTGCTGAAGCTTTTGAAGCGCAGCCACGGTATCGGGGAAAGGTGGCCACGCAGGGATCGACTCGTGCAGGGAGCGCAGTTCGGCGGGACTGGGACGGAAACCGCAGCGCTCTCCGAACTGCCGGACTACCGATTCCAGCACATTCCGGTAGCTTTGGTAGGGACCGCTCTCGGCCTCCGCTTCAAATTCGCCATAGAGTTCGAGGATGGCAGCGTCCGGCAGACTCTGTCCGTGAGCAGCGAGCACGCCGCGAAGCGCCGGGAGCAGCCCGGCTTCCCAGTCGATCAGGGTACCGTAGCAGTCAAAGCTGATGGTGGTGAAGCGAGAGAAGTCCATGGGGAAGTCCGGAAGCGTAAGACCACGGCGCGAAGAAGAAAGCAGAGACGCGGCAAGCCGCGTCTCTACGGGGAATCGAATGACCCTATCTCAATTCGAGCGGAGCTTCGAGTTTGAAGCTGACCGCGGACTCTGCCGGGAGGACCACGTCCTTGTTGCCGGTGAATGCCGATCCGGCGCCACCCGCGCCGGCGCCCGCCAGGGCTCCGATGGCAGCGCCCTTGCCGCCGCCCGCCAGGCCGCCGATGAGCGCCCCAAGCCCCGCGCCGCCACCGGTCAGCACCGCCGTTCTCTTGCCTTTGCCCTTCTCGGAGCGTGTGATCGCCGAAGTGTCGATGGAATGCTCCACTCCGTTCACCATGATTGAGTTCAGCTTGATCTGCAACACCGCCGCGCCCTTAAACTTGCCCAGAGCCTTGGCGTCGGTGACCGTTCCGCGGGCCTCGGCGCCGGCGGGAATCACAGTCTGGCCCCCAACAGCAACCGGGGAAGCAAGGGTGGCGGTAAACGACTGACCCGAACTGCTGATCTTCGATCCCAACGCTTCTCCCAGGCGCACGGTTAGCGTGGTACCGGCGGGCACCACCACCGCCGCCTTGGCCGCTGCGCCGCGAGTGGAACTGGCCATGCTTCCGCCCGACGACGCGTTCTGATCGGCAGTGTTGGCCGCCGAGTCGGCAGCCGGCTTGCTCGAGCAGGCCACCAGTGCGAACAGAAGAGAAGATGCGATGACGGACAGCAAAGCACGCGAACGCATAGATGCCTCCAAACTTCAAATTGTGGATGCCAAAACTCTATCGGAAGCGGTCGGCATGTGCAAACCGCTAGCCCGAGCCTGCCCTTGGGCGCTCTGTGTCCTCTGTGGTTAAGGGTTTCCTGAGACCTAAGACGTGAGACCTGCCCCCTCTTCCACATTTGTGCAAATAGTTGCCCGATACCCTTCGTAACCGCGGTGAATACAACTCTTAGCCACCCGCCTTTGGTATCGCGCTTGCTCTAGTCATGGCAGAGAAGTACGCCTGCGCCGGCTCAGGCCGGGACGGCAAAGAACCCGCAACCCCCGGGGTTCCATAACCTGGAGATCGCCATGAAAACGACCCTATTCGCCTTGTTCTTTCTGTGTGCCACCGCCGCCCTGGGACAATCCGTCGCGGGCGTTGGGGCTGTTCTAAACAGCGAGGTGCAGGTGCTTCAGCTGCCTAGTCACAACCTGCACGCTTCTCAAACCCCCATGCAACAGGAGCAGAACCTCCTGATTACTTCCAACAACGCCTACGGCCACGGCGAGCGCCCGCTCTGGGAGTTTGCCGCCAAAGCGCCCGCCGAAATCCCTCTCGGCGATGTAGCCCGTCTCCTAAGAAACCAGCACGCCGCGGCAAGAAAAGCCGTCAAAGTTTTGGAACAGTAAGCTTCTACTAACTAATTGAAGCTGTGATCCCGACCCCGATAAAAAGCGGGGAGATCTGTTGCGCCCGACGGCCACGAGCCACTGACAACTGGCTACTGGCTGCTACCGGCAACTGGCAACTGTCCCCCCTGTCACCATTACCAAAGGCTCAGCCCTCTCCCCCTCCCCGACTCTGCACCAAGCGCATCTGGAGCCGGCCTCCGCCTCTCGCTACACTCTGCTGGACGCTCGCACCCTCCCCAGCTAACCATCGCAAACCCGCGCCCAGCGCCGATGAGGAGCCGAGGACTATGCATGTGTGGGACAACCTCTATCGCATCCCGTTCACCGCGTTCATCGCGTATATCCCGGTGCTCGCCACCGTCGTCACCTGTTATTTCAGTGTGGTTCTGGCGCGCGCCACTCTGCGCTACGTCGCCGCCACCGACAAAGGCCTGGCCCTGGCCCGCGAAGAATTCGAGCGCGAGTGGTCGCCCGAGCTTCACCTCAAGCTCGAGCGCATCTCCACCACCGAGGCCCGAATCGTGGTCACCAACCTGGCCAAGCTCTCGGTCCTGTTGCAGCTTTTGCAGGTCCGCAAGATCACGTTCCTGGTGCCCTTCGAGCGTTGTGTGTTGAACGATCCCCTGGTCGGCGGCATGACCTGGACCCAGGACATCGGCAAACGCCTGATTGCCTGCACCGGCGCCGACTTCGAAGGCCAGATCGCCGCTTCCGTGACCTTCTTCGCCTCCGGACGCATGTTCCGCACCGACTGGTTCCGCTTTCATATCACGGTCGAGCGCGGCCGCATCCTCCGCCTCGAACCCAGCAACATTCCAGCCCGCCGCGTCCGCGTCCTCACCAACCGCGAAGGCGCGGAGCACCGCCGCGAATTCGTGCAGGACGTGGCCGCCGGCGCCGCCCCCACCAAAACGCCCGACGGCGTACCGGTCTGACCGTCTTGATACCTGAGGCCTGACACCGGTGTCCCGCTAGACATATCCTCCGCCCCGCACTATAGTTCTGCCCTTCCGATGTCAAATTTCTTTAGGGGGTGTGTATGAACAAGCTGTTGCTGGTTCTGTGCTCGGTCCTTGTGTTTGCGTCCGTCGCGATGGCCGCAGACAAGCTGGCTTCCGAGTGGAATTGTGCCAAACCGTCCGACGCACACAGCATCGACGTGGGAGATCAGGCCAATCACTCCTATGCCGTCAGCAAGACCACCTGCACGTCCGCAAAAGGCGAAGTCGGAGGTGTGAAAGAGCAGGAGGGTGTCGGTACTGCATTCAACGAGACCACCGGCGACAGTAGCCTTTGGCATGGTGTGTTTGTCGTCACCATGGCCAATGGTGACAAACTCCACTACACCTACGCCAACAAGGGACTAGGCACAAACAAGGACGGGCAGTTTCAATCCGGCAGTAACCAGTGGTCCATCGTAGGAGGAACCGGAAAATTCAAAGGCGCCAAAGGAAAAGGTACCTGCCAGGGCAAAGGCAACGCCGACGGGGGCGCTAACTGGAACTGCGAGGGCACTTACACACTAGCCAAGTAACGACGGCAAGGCCGCCAGGAGCCACCCCGCGGGGTGGCTCTTTTTCGCGGGCGTCTTCGCCGCACCTTACTTCCGGAATGTCCAGCGGAGCTTCACGGCAACGATATCACTTTGCGGCACGATACTTGTGTCGTGAGGACTCAGGATCAGCCGCTTCCAACCGCGGTTCCAAACAATAAAAAGATCGTTGCCGGGCTTAATCGTCCAGCGCAGTCGCGTGTTTGTGCCGACGTTTTGTGATTCGGTGTCGTATTGCACAAAGCTGCTCAGAACCAGGCTGGGAGTCCATGCATAGGCGCCTTGTAGCTGCCACAAACGCTGGACGAAGTTGCCTTCTGGCAACCGCCCAAAATCGTTCTCCGCTGTCGCTTCGAGCTGCACTCGGCCCTTTGGGGATGTCCACTTCAGGTAGTTTTCCCACTGCGTAAGGTGGCCGTTGAAAAAAGCGCCGAACCAGGTCGTGGTTCCAAACTGTAATGGCCGGTGGCTACTGGTTTGTGCTTCGAGGCGGTACCGAGTGAACTCGTAGGACCCCACAGGTATTTTTACTCCGGGAGCGATTTCAAAAGGCGCCGACAAAATCTCGCCGTGCGGGTTCCAGTTGAATTCAAAGCGGTCACCGGATTCAAATCGCACATTGATCGGCGCCATGAAATACTCCCAGGATTCGAGCACGCCTTGCGGGTTCGTGTAGCGGACATACTGGTTTTCGAAGAACTCCTGGCGAATCCAGCGGAACGGACCATCCTTGGAGGGCCGAGGCTGGTACGCGCAAGCGGCAGATGTGCGCCGTATCCCAGGGCGTGGGAGAAAACCAAGCAACGGTTCCAGGGCCTCACCATACTGATTCACGCTGGCAGAACAATCCAACAGGTCGTTCGGATAGTCCGCACTGAAGCCCCAACCCACTTTGCTGCCAGGCCCAACGTCGCCTTGCGTAGTCGCTGTCCATGCGCCGAATTGCAAGTTCTTGTTGCCCCGAAACTTCGAAGTGCGCCAAACAGCGTCGATGCCGGCCAGTGTATTGCTACGAAATGCTGCCGGATCGCCGTGAGTCAAGATCGTCCCGACCCGGAGGTTTTCGTTGAAGTCATAAGAGGCACGGCCGGCGAACAGATTCGTGCCCGGAACTACGGCCGAGGGTAATGCAAGATCCTGTACGACTTGGTCGGGCACGGTCGTTTCGCGCGTTTGCACATCCAGAACGGCGAGATTCCATTTTCCGACGCGCCCGTTTAGTTTGACGCCAACATCGATGGGAATCTGCGCGCCGTCGAGCAGCCCTACGTTTCGACTGAAGAATGGGATGAACTGCTCTCCAAGATTCAGGCCGAAAGCGTACTGGTTCGCTCCTTCCAGGAAAAAGGATCGCTTCTCCGGAAAGAAAAGCGGGAAACGAGTGAGATTGATTTGCCGCGTATCAACTTCGGTCTCGGCAAAATCCGTGTTCACGGTGAAGACGGTAACCAGCTGCGGAGTAATCTTCCATGTGATCTCGCCGCCGACGGCTCCCTGCCATGCGCGGGGACTGGCTCCGTAGAAACGCTTGGTCTTTCCCGTCGCGTACGGTGTGATCTCGATGCCTTTGCCCTGTTGTAGCTCTCCAACTCCAGTCAGCCGGCCGGCACGGCTGAGATCGTATAGAAATGAATCCAGGGTTGGCGATGACCACCGCAGCCATAGCCGTTCGCGTGGGATAAATCGCTCCAAGTTGAGACCCCAATCATTCAGGCCGCGCGCGAAGCTCAACGTGCGCGATGGGATGACAATCTCTGCCGACCAACCATCCTGCGTTCTGGCGGTGCGCGCATCCCAAATACCGTCCCAATCGAGCGAGGCGCTCTCGGAGCTGGAAATCAAGCCGTCGACGCGAGCTCCCGCCGCGTTGATCTGAAAGAAGTAGCCCGTACGCCGATCCCCGTACGTGTCAAGTACGATGCTGACCGTGTCGTCCCCTCTCAGGTCGCCGTCACGGCGCATGGTATGGATGGCGATGCGGCGCGGATCCGGATCTTTACACGTAAAGCCAAAATAGATCCGGTCGCCGGTCACGACGACTTGGACGCCGGTGTCATAGCGCGTCGGTGCCCCCGGCTTCGGCGCTTGTTGTACGAGTTTCAACACGGGCGCATCCCGCCAGACCGGTTCGTCGAGCCGGCCGTCGAGGGTTATCGCTGCGGAGGTGCGTATCGTAGCTGGAGCGGTGGGTTCATCGGTTGCACTGGCGCCAGCAAGGGCCGTGAGCGCAAGAAGGGCGCACCCGAGCCAGAGCCGTGGCGTGGTCCTGGTTCGTGCGGAAGCTTTAGTCAACGCGCCTCTGTCCAGAGCAAGACCTGTGAGTCATTGACGTACACCACTCTAGTGCTCGCTTCATATTGCTGTACCCTCACCGTAACTTTCCGCTATGCGCATCGCGCGTGCGGTGAATTACCGCTCTTCGGGCGGCCGGAGCTTCCGAAAAGCGCGAAAGAGAAGCAGGTCGTAACCGATTTTCGTTCCGCCTCCAATTATCAGAGGAGCCGAGAAGGCGACATTCTGCATGAAAAAGCCAGCCACCGACGAACCGACAGCCCAGAAGACATTGCGGGCGAGATTTGTGATTCCGCTGGCAAAAGTCCGCTCGCTTGGTCGTACCAGCGCCGCCACGTAGGACTGGCGAGTCGGCACGTCCATCTCAACTAACGCTTCCCGGCACAAGAAGAGCAGGATTGCCCACTTAAACGAAGGGGCAAAAGGCACGGCCATGAGGAACAGACTGGATGGAAGATGGGTGAACACCATGGTGTTCACGAGCCCGATCCGACGAGCCAACCAAGCTGCTCCGAGGTGCGAACCGGCATTCAATACGTGCACTGCAAAAAAAACCAGGCCGAGGTCGCGCTCGGCAACTCCGAAGCGACGGAAGAACCAATATGCGACCAGGGCATCGGTCAAAAAGCCGCCCCCAAAAGCGTCCAGCGAAAATAGCGCGGTGAGCTTGGTGACAACCTTCCTGGTTTCGGGCGCGATATCGACACCCATCCTCCCAAGTGCCCGTGGGTTAGTAACTTCAACCGCGGGCGACAAAAGCAAGTAAACGGCTGCGACCATCAGACACAACGCAGAGTAGCCGAAAAACACGGCTCTATACGAACTGAGTACGGAGAAGTCTAGCTGATGTTGCAGAACAATCGGAAGGCCTGCGCCTAACGCCCCGAGCGCTCCTCCTCCATCAAGCAGGACGTTATACCAAGCCAGATTCCAGGTTCTCTTCGCATCTGGAGCCAGTCCTGGGACGACGGCCTGCTCAAGCGCAAAGGAAGGGGAACGATCTGTACCCGTGCCATTCAGCATCCCGATGAAAGCCATCGTCAGAAGTACGGGCAGCGTGGGGGTCAGTGCCAGGGCAAAACCGCCAACAGCACTTAGAAGCGATAGAACAACGAGGGAGCGCCTGCGTCCCAGACGATCAGACGCGAAGGTCACGACAGCAGTTGCCGAAGCTGCGCCGGCGAGTCCGGCGCCGATAACCAGTCCGATTGTGAATGAAGACATCCCTACGCGAAAAAGGTAGATCCCCAATACCACGCCTATTAAACCCACCCCGAGTGAGCGTAGGAAGCCCGCGGTGTCGATCAGGGCTAGATCTCGATGGGGATGTGAATTCACTTTCCCTGTCTCTGAACATATGCGTAAAGAGCATCATAGACAGGGAACTGCCTGGTGAGCCGATCCTCATCCGATAGACCCATGGCGGCGAATCCCTGAGCGATGGAACGCAAACCGATTCCCTCGGCGGCCACGTTCTCCTGGCCCTGGACGTCGGCAGCACGGACGATCAGCGCAAGTCGATGCAGAGCAGGATCAGAGATTGTGTAGTCTTCAATGATCGCCTCGAAGGTGCAGCGCGGACCGCGATGATTCAGTTTTATGGCGTCAATCTTCGGAGCATCGAAGGGGATCGCCCCTTCCTGTGTTGCTTTTTCAAGCAGATCCTTCTCCTCGACGAACAAGAACTGCGCCTGAGGATCAACGAAGCGCTTGACTAGCCATGGACAGGCTACCCGATCAACCTTTATGTCTTTGCGAGTGATCCATTTCATAGATACCGATACCTCACAAGAATTTCTCTAAGGCTAAGCAGAGGAGAGCGATTCGGGCGGTTGACAGCCTGCCGTGCTCATACGAGGACAAACAGGGGGACATCATTTTGGTGTTCCCGTTATTTCGCTGAGTTCGTCTCGTCGAGCGCGCTGCGCAGGGTCTTTGCGAGCTTCACCGCGTCGTCGTTCGCCCAGAAGTGCATATAGAAGAGCCTTGGCACGTTATCCAGTGCATGGCTGTGCAGAGCTACTGCTTGAACACCGTTGTCATGCAGAACCTTCATAACGGGTCCAACCTCTTTCCCCGTCATTGCGAAATCCCCAGCGATGGCCGCGCGTCCATTCCCGGTGGGCTGGAAATTGAGGGCGGTGCCTGCCCCCATCGAGGGGGGCGTCTCCATCCCCTCTTCAGTGAGCTTCTCCGCGCGTGGCGCGGTGAAGTGCAGCACTCCGCCGCCGACGTTGCCTTGGCGACCCATGATCTTCTCCACGGCGGCCACGTCGAATCCAAGATGGGCCGTGTCCTCCGTGACCCCGCCCTGGGGTCGAGGCGTTTTGGTCAGCCCAACCGCCTGCGTGATCGTCTGAGCCAGCTTCACCGGATCACCGTGTCCGCCCATATGGATATACATGATTTTCGGCGATTCACCGACCAGATGGTTGTGGAGGGCTGTGATTTCGACGCCCCCGCGCTGTAGAGCCTTCATCACCGGAGCGACTTCGTCTTCAGTGAGCACGAGATCGCCCATCAGCATCGCATCGTTGGGGCCGACGTGATGGAACGCTGCCCACGCGCCGAGTGCAAGACCGGGTTTGACTTCGGTGCCGGCAACAGTGACATGAAGGTCCCCGCGCGGCATGTTGAAACGGATCACACCTCCGGGCAGGCTGGCTCCTGGAAATCCGAAGACGTCTTCGACCGTCTTCCACTCCGCTGCCGCTGTCGCCTTCGCGTCTGCGGTGGTCTGT
>ORMF011740901.1_pt1 | contig 15401 bp, 12 predicted proteins | sample 1779871 | NCBI WGS metagenome assembly ORMF01 (sample SAMEA104232316, study PRJEB22302) | groundwater metagenome | biome: forest; feature: aquifer; material: groundwater | place: USA | collected 2011-08-07 | depth 5.4 m | reverse complement strand
GTCGACCGATCTTATCCTCTCCTTCTTTCAACTTCCTGACACCCAGTATGCTGCCAACGCTGCCTACTAGTGCATATACTTATGCAACGATTGATAAGACAAAACCAAACGCCTAATCCCCTTGGATAACAATCACTTGAGGATTATTCCGTCTAAGCCGCAGTAAACTCCCGCTAGGTGTGAGTCTATACGTAGTCAAGTTCGCGCTTCCGCTCACGGGTCTTAGGTTCCCCCTTAGCTGGCAATTGGGAACGACAACAGCCCGCTTGAATTGCGGCCTACTTCGCCGCTACCTGATCGAGCACGATATCGACGTTCTTCGATCCGACTTCAGCGGGATTTTTCTTGTAGTCGCCGGTGAGGTCTCCTGCACCTTGGGTGCCGGGGTTGCCGTCTTGGTCGAGGCGGACGGTTATGGTGAGTTTGCCGGTGAACGGCATGCCTTGGGTCATCATGTTCTCCGCGCCGAGCGAGTAGGAGAGGGGAAAGGTCGGCCGGTCGATTTTTTTGACGGCGAGCGGCGGCGCGCCGCCTGCGGCGGGCCGGGCGATGATAAAAAGCACGGCCTGGGGATCGATCGCGGCTTTGAGCTTGGGATCGAGGGTAATTCGGCCCGTAATCTGACCGGCAGAGGCGGAAGAGGAAGCTGGGGTGGCGGCCGCTGCCGGCGCCGGCTTGGCGGTCGTTTTCGGTTTCTGTCCGGCGGCGGAAATCTCCGCGAGCACTTTGACGATTGCGTTCCGGTCTTCGCCCGGAGGCAAGAGCGGCAGCAATTTCTCGAATACCTCCCGCGCACCGGCGTGATCTTGTTTTCCTTGGTAGAGTACCATGCCTTTGTACCAGAGTGCCATGGGAAAATTCGGCGCCACGGACAGAGCTTTGTCCAAAGCGATCAGCGCGCCGTCGGCGTGGCCGGCCTGCATCAGAATAATTCCCATGTAGGAGTTCGCCTCGGGTTGATTGGGATCGGCGGCGAGCACTTTTTTAAAGACTTCGATCGCCTTGCGCATATCTTGCTTGTTGAACGCGGTTCTTCCTTCTTGCAGCAGGGCGGACAGGTCGCTTTTGCCGGCTGTCGGCGTGCCGGTGAGAAAATCGCCGGTTATCGAGTCGCCCTCCCCGCCACGCGGCCTAAGTGAGTTCGTAAGAACCACGCCGAGAGTTAACCCGAAGACGAGCAAGAACGCGGCCCCGACGGCGACCTGCCAACCGCGCAGGCCTGGCTTAGGCTGCGCAACTTCGGTTTGCTTGGCGGCCGGACGTCGCCTCTCGGCACCTTTCTCCCGCGCAGCGGAAGCCGCCACTTCATCGAGGTTCCCCAGGACGGTGGAAGCTGTTGTCTCGATGTCGCCGCGCAAGCCAGCGTAATCGGCCTGGGAAAGTTTACCCGCCTGATAATCGAACTCCAGTTCATTGAGATCGGTGTAAAGTCGGGAGCGCTCTTGCAAAAGATGGGCGCGGGGACTCGGGTCTTCCAAATCCAGTTCCTCGGTCTCAGCGTTGGCAAACTCTTCGCGCACCCGGGCGACCAGTTTCGGGTCGGCGGCTACCGGCTGCGCCGAGCGTTTCTTCGCCACCCAGCGTCGGATGAAAAAAATTCCCAGCGCTAGGCCGATAAGCAAGGCCACGAAGGGCAGGACCCAAACCAGCAGGCTGATTCCCCGGGTGGCCGGATTGAGAAGCACCCATTCGCCGTACTTGGAGACGAAGTAGTCTTTGATCTCTTGCGGTGATTTGCCCGCCTGCAATTGTTCGCGCACAATGGCGCGCATCTGCTTCGCCATCTCCGAAGGCGAGTCGGCGATCGACAAATTCTGGCAGACCACGCAGCGCAGATCGGCGGAGATCTCTCGGGTCTGCTCTTCGAGGTCGGGCGTGTCCGCCGCATGCAGCGGATGGGCGAACAAGAGCAGAGAAAGAACGAGGATGAGTCGGGCCTGGATTCGTGCGTTCCTGGGAATGACGATCGAATATATCGTCCGCAGAGTAGTAATTCGCATAATCTGTCTGCTCGATCCGGATTCAGCGAACCGGCGTAACATCTCCCTTGCCTTCTTGATCGCTGAGGATTCCTTTAGCCGCTTCTTCCAATTTGGCGATCACCAAAGCGGCGCGAATGCCGCCGACATGCTTATAAGTGATCCGCCCCTGGGGATCGATGAAAAAACTTTCCGGTATGCCCCAGGTACCGTAGCCCACGCCGATTTTTCCCGATTCGTCGCGCCCGTTGGGATAGGTGATCTTGAACTCTTCGAGAAAGGCGCGTGAATCCTTTTCGGTATCCTGAAGCGCGACGCCGAGAAAAACCAGATTCTGGTCCTTGACCTTCTGCCAAGCGGCTTCCAGATCTCTCGCTTCCTCGCGGCAGGGCGGACACCAAGAGGCCCAAAAATTCAAAAACACCGCCCTTCCGCGCAGGTCGGCGAGACTGAGCTTGCGCGCATCGCCCTTCGGCTCGCTGCGCTCGCTCAGGACGATCCCCAGACGTCCAACCGGGGGATCGAACAGGGTGACGGTGAAGGGCGCTGCTTGCGTGGCGATCAACGGCGTTTTGATATAACGCGCGTCGCGCTGAAAGCCGAAGGCGAGCAGCCAGAGCACCGGAGCGATGACTGCGAGAGTTATGATGAGACGCCGCAAAGCCATAGTCGATGTCGAGGATTGAGGATAGAGGATCGCGCCATCCTCAATCTTCCATCTTCGATCCTCGGTCTTTCTCCCTGAAGGGCAGGATCGAAACCAAAGTTCCTAGCAGAATTACAAACCCGCCGATCCACATCCACACCACCAGAGGACGGACGAGCACTTTAAGCGTCGCCTGGTTCTTATGCAGCTCGCTGAAGCCGGAAAGAATCAAATAGATGTCCTCGCTCAGGCTGCTTCGGTACACCGCGCGGCCGACGGGAGCTTGCTGGCTGGGAAAAAATTTGAGCGCGGGAGATAAAATTCCCATGTCTTGGGTTCCCTTGAAGACGCGGAAGGAGCCTTGGACGAGCTTGTGAGTTGGTTGCTGACTTTCCTTGAGGCCTTCGAACTGGATCAAATAGGGGCCGACGGTCAGGTGATCTTTAAGAGAAAGGGTCGCCTCACCCTCCCGACTGTAGGTCATGGAGCCGGCGATGCCCAGGATGATCAGCACGACGCCAAGGTGAACGACCAAGCCACCGTAGCGCCGCTGGTTGCGCCGCGCCAGAGTGATCAGGCCGCTCACGATACCTTCGCCGGCGATGCGGCGGCGGGCGCGCAGGGCGAGCGCGGTGTCATAAAGAATCGTCAAGGTCACGAAGGCGAGCAGTGTGAACCCGAGCAGCGGCCAAAACTCCCGCACGGTCCAGATAAATAAGCCGAGCGCCAGCATCAAAGATCCCGCCGCCGGCCAGAGAAAATTGCGCTTGAGATTGTCCCAGGAAGCTTTTCTCCAGGCAATCATCGGACCGACGCCCATGAGAAAAACCAGCAGGAGAAAGAGTGGCACGGTGACCGAATTGAAATAGGGGGCGCCGACGCTCACCTGAACACCCGCCACCGCTTCAGAAAGCAAAGGAAAGATGGTTCCGAGGAAGATCGTGAACAGCGCCGACACCAGCACGATGTTGTTGAGCAGAAAGGTCGACTCGCGGCTGACCATGGAGTCGAGCTCCGGCTGGCCCCTGAGATGCTCCGAGCGGTAGGCGAGGAGACCGAAAGAGCCGAGCAAAACGAAACCCAAGAAAACGAGGAACACTATCCCTACCGGCCCGGAAGAAAAAGCGTGGATCGACGATAAAACGCCCGAGCGGGTGAGAAAGGTGCCGAAGATGGTCAGGCCAAAGGCGATGATGACGAGCGAAAGGTTCCAGACTTTGAGCATGCCGCGCCGCTCTTGCACTTGCACCGAATGGAGAAATGCCGTGGCCGGCAGCCAGGGCATGAAGGCGGCGTTTTCTACCGGGTCCCAGGCCCAGTAACCGCCCCAGCCTAGGACGTGGTAAGACCAGTAGGCGCCGACGAGATTGCCCATGGTGAGAAAAAACCAGGCGATGATCGTCCAGCGCCGCGTCGTCACGATCCACGCGTCGTCGAGCTTGCCGATGATGAGAGCCGCCATGGCAAAGGCGTAGGGCACGGTCAGGCCGACGAATCCGGCGTAAAGCAGCGGCGGATGACTCATCATGTTCGCGTCTTCGAGCAGTGGATTGAGGCCGCGACCGTCCAGTGGCACGGGAAAAATCGCCTCGAACGGATTGGACACAAACGCAATCACGCCAAGAAAAAAAGCCGAGACGATGGAAAAAATCATCAGCACCCAGGGCATCATCTCGCGGTGGCGATCTCGATAGACCCAGGCGACGATGCCGGAGAAAATTATCAGGATCCACTCCCACAGTAGCAACGAGCCTTCCAAGGCGCCCCACAAGCCGGTGATCCGGTAGTAGATAGGCGTGGCCCGGGTGGTATTGAAGGCGACGTAGCGGATGGAAAAATCCGTCATCACCAAACCATAAATCAGGGCCAAGGCGGCGAGAAAAACTAAAATGAATTGTCCGAGGATCCCCCAGCGAGCGAACGTAACGTACCGCTCGTTCGGGCCACGGGGAACGAAAATGGGAATGACGCTACCCGCCAGCGCGATCACAAAGGCTAGGAGGATGCTCGAATGGCCGATGGTCGCGGTCATCGGGCGGCCGATTCCTTGCCGGGTATGAAGGTGTTGGGCTGTTCTTTACCTTCGTGGGGAGTGTACTCTTCGGCGTGCTTTGCCATGATCGTAGAGGCCTGGAAAATTCCGTCGGCGCCGAGCCGCCCTTCGACTACCGCGCCCTTTCCTTCGGTGAAGAGATCGGGCGGGATACCCTTGAAAAAAACCGGCACCGAGGCCGCCCCGTCGGTCACCTCGAAACGATAGGTGAGATTTTTGACATCCTTTTGCAGCGAGCCTGCGACCACCATGCCGCCCATGCGCAGAAACTTGTCGGCTGAGTCGCGCTCCTTGGCTTTGAGCTCCGTGGGGGTCACGAAATAGACGACCGCGTCTTTCATGCCGCCGTAGATGATATAGCCGATCGCGGCGAGAATGATCACGCCGCCGATGAGAAAACGTTTACTTCGGCCCATCGCTTCGAGCGTCCTCTCCGGCGCGCAGGCGCGAAAGTTCGCTTTCCGCCCTGCGATAGCGCCTCTTCAGAAGAATAAAATAGATCCCAATCACTCCCCACACGATGCCGTAAGCTAGAAAGACATACCCCCACTGTCCCATCATCCGCCTCGATTCATGCGCCGGGTTTTAATCTCATGGGTCATCTCGCCAACGCGATAACGCAGTGAAAGAAGATAGAAGTAGAGCAGCAGAAATGCCACGAAGTTGATCGCCAGAGCGGTCAGCAGAGCGGGATGGATGTTTTCCCACGGCGCCTTGTCCGGTCGCAGAATCGACGGCGGCTGGTGCAGAGTGCGCCACCAGTAGACCGACATGTGGATCAAGGGAATATCGAGAAAACCGAGGATTCCCAGGATCGCCGCGGACGATGCGGCACGGCTTTCTTCTTCGACGAGCGAGCGGAGCATGAGATAACCAACGAAAATCAACAACAAAATCGCCGTCAGCGTCAACCTGGCGTCCCAGGTCCACCAGACGCCCCAGGTGGGCCTCCCCCAGATCGAACCCCCGACGATCGTGAGGGCAGTGAACAGCACGCCGATTTCAGCCGCCGAAAAGGCCAGGTTGTCATCCCGTTTTTCTCTTTTCCACAAATAGAGACAGCTCCCGACGAACACGAGAAAAAACGAAAGGTAGGCGATCAGAATGCTGGGAATATGCAGATACATGATCCGCTGGGTATCCCCCTGGTAGGCGTCCGGTGGCGCGACGATAAGCCCCCAGTAAAGACCAAGTACGATAGCCAACAGAGTTAATCCACCAAGGATTCCCCGGCGTCGCGTTCCGATCTTCGTACTGTTTTCCATGTTTAAGGACATATAAAATCAAATTGTCTCAAAAGTCGCAACTCATCGTCCCTACGAGGATTTGAATCCTGGTTCCCGCTCCGAGCGTTCCTTTTCTCTGCTTGAACGGGCGCTTTGAGGCGCAAGGAAAGGAACAATCGGCGTCCTTGGGCCGCTAGACGCTAGGAACATTGTTAACATATAGCCAAATCTATACCAGTGGCCTCCACTCTTTTTTGTTGCGTTATCGCTGCGGTTGAAGCGGTTTGGAAAAAAAACATCCCAACCTTCGGAAAATCGTCGCGCTTCATTCCAGAAATTGAGAGAGAAAAAAGGAGCCTTATGCCCGTGAAGCTGACGGGTGTATTACCTGGCGTAATTGACTTTATAGGGCTCGTTCCCGTGTTGATCTTTATCCCGCTAAATAGTTTTCCAAAGCGTTAGTCGACGTTGACATAAAAGTACCTTCTCGGATAGTCTGCGCGCCTAGAAGTGACGAAAGCGGTTGTCATGAAGGTTGATTTCGACAGGAGTGTTCTTCGGAATGTTCGGTAGAGTGTGGGTTTTGCGGGAGAAACTAAAGCAGCGCCAGACGTGTTGGTAGCGGATCGCCAAGCGTGCCGGTTTGATCCTGCTGGGCTGCCTGCTGCCGTTCATTGTCGTGTGTGTGTTACTCTGGTCTTCCGGGTTTGGCAGACGGCGGATTTTTGGAGAGTTTGATGCTGCACGGAAAAAGAATTGCGGTTGTCTTGCCGGCCTACAATGCGGCGCGCACCCTGGAGCGAACGGTGGAGGAGATGCCTCGTGAAATTGTCGATGAAATACTGCTTGTCGACGACCACAGTAGAGACCAAACCGTCCAGCTGGCCCAGCGGCTTGGCCTGCGCGTCTTTCTCCACGATAAAAACTTCGGCTACGGGCGCAACCAAAAGACTTGTTATGCTGAAGCTCTGCGTACCGACGCGGACGTCATTATTATGCTCCACCCCGACTATCAGTACGATCCACGATTGGTTCTCCCGATGGCGGGTTTGATCGCCACGGGGGTATACGATGTCGTTATTGCGTCCCGGATTCTAGGCGGGAAGGCGCGCGCCGGCGGCATGCCGTTCTACAAATACCTGGCCAATCGAGTTTTGACGTTGATTCAAAATTTTATGTTAGGGGCCAAGTTATCGGAGTATCACTCCGGATATCGCGCGTTTTCACGAACCGTTTTACTCTCGTTGCCGCTATTAGCGAACTCGGACGACTTTGCTTTCGACAACGAGATGTTGGTCCAGGCGATTTATTTCGGATATCGTATCGGAGAAGTCTCTTGCCCCACCCGTTATTTTCCTGAGGCCTCGTCGATCAACTTTCGACGCAGCGTCAAGTATGGATTCGCTGTTCTCTGGACTTCGATTCGCTTTAGACTTCAAAAGTGGCACTTGGGGAAATTTAGAGTTTTCGATATCGACGCTCACGGATTGCGAAGTTATTACCAAAATGTAAATAGCGATAAGTGACTCGATCGAGTTTCTTGGGACCCGAGTAACATGTGCCGCTGCCAAAAATCTCGCTCGCCAAAACGACCCGTAGGACGACTAAACTGAATAGCAAGAAGAGGATCGCTGAACGCCTTACCTGGCGTAATTGATCTGGTAGGTTTTGGATCCGTGACAAGTCGGAGAGCACGTGCCTCCCGTGGAAGTCTCCGTGTAGCTGTTGATTCCCGGACTCCGACCGGTAACTATCAGGTGCGGCCTCGTCGTCGAGGCGTGGGAGTTGTGGCAGGCGTAACAGGGATAACGTCTGGACCCCACGTGATAGGTATGTCCTTGGGAATGAGTAGGCGGATTGAACCGGCTATATCCCTTTATTGTGTTGGTGGCACTGTTATTCGCATAGGTATCATACCGATGGCAGTTGAAGCAGATTTCATTGGAAGCCATGGTTCTCGTGGTGCTCGTAGCGGTGTAAGGATTCTTTAACAAGTATTGGTAAGTGGATCCGTGCGGTCCGCGGACAACGGGATTAAGATCATTGTTGCCGTGACAGTCGCTGCAGTACATCAATTGAGCGGCGGTCCAGCCGTTGACGAAAGAGTTGACATTGATATTGGTATTTTTCCCCTGCGCCTCGACAGGATGGTACGAGGGATTGTTCGTATTAAATAATAATCCGAAATCCGATTGCGTCGCGGGTCTTGTGGTCCACGAAGAGTGGCACTTAAAGCAAACCTGGTATTCGGCGATGGGCGTGGCGGCGTCCGACGGCCCGCGGTAGGTGTAAGTTGGCACGGTACCGGCCGCGCCGTTGATTACCGAAATCCGGCTCACGCCGCGAAGGGTGTTCGGCGCGTCCGGCGGAATATTGATTCGCGGGGTTCCTTCTCTTTTTGCCACATGGGGATTATGACAATCGACACACTCGGAATGCCGGTTGTTTGTCGGTGTAAAGCCGTATGCGGCGCCGGTGTTCTCGCTCGCGGCATGTTTCCCCGAGGTTGAAATTGGATGTTTGTAGGTTTTATTGAACTGGCTTTTCACGTCCGAAGCGGGCGAGCCGTCGTGGCAGACCAAGCAGAGTTTCTCCTCCCGGGAAAAAACCATGCTGGGAATCAAACCCGTCCCGTCGCGATTGTAGCCGTGCGGGTCGTGGCAGTTGATGCACTTACCGGAATCTGCGCTTGGCTTCACAAGCGGGGCGGAGGCATCGACGCTCGCGTCAAAGCCGGGCCAGAGCGTGTTCGTTGCGTGGCTCGATACATCATAGAGCGCCGGACCCTGATATGCCGCCAGTCCTCCCGAAAGGTTGTGGCAGCCTGAAGTGTAGCAGAGGCCGTTCGTGTTCGCGGCAAACAGGGCCATCGCTTGACCGCTGTGACTGACGTGGCATTGCGCGCAGTCGCCCCGAGGAAGATTGGTATCGCGCTGCACGCCGGTCGCAGGATCGCCATGCTTGGTGAGAGAAAAGACACCGCCGGTTGCGATGACAAAAACGGGAAGGGAGAGCAAGACAACCAGAGCCAGCCCGAATAGGATGGTCGGGCGCCATCTTCTGAAAATATTCACCGCAGAGACACAGGGAGCAAAAATTCGAAATTCGAATTTCGAAATTCGAAATGTCCCGAACCTGCGTTCTCCGTGTCTCCGTGGTAAGTTATCCGAATGCTTTTTCACCGCAGAGGCACAGAGTTCACAGAGGTCGGAATATTTTTTCATCAAACTTGTTTTTCTCGGCGTTCTCCGCGTCTCGGCGGTAAGTGATCCGAATGCTCTTTCACCGCAGAGACACAGAGTTCACAGCGCGGCACAGCCGCAACCAAATCGGAAAGCAAGGATTCACCACAGAGAACGCAGAGTTCGCAGAGATTTTTTATTTCAAACTCTCTTTCTCTGAGTCCTCCGCGCCTCCGCGGTGAGTTTTCAATTTCATCGCAGCTTGCGAACAATTTCGACGATTGTAGTACAGAGTTCGGAGTATTTTTTCATCAAAACTGTCTTTCTCAGCGTTCTCAGCGTCTCTGCGGTGATGTTTCCGAAGCCTTGTTTCTCAACGGACGATGGCGATGCCGAAGGGCCGCTTCATTGTCGGTATCTCCGTTTTCACGATCCGGCTGTTTCGATCCATCACGGTGACATTATCCGATCCTCGATTGACGACGTAAATTTTCTCCCGGTCCACATCCACGGCGAGACGATTGGGCTCGGTGCCGACCGTCACGGAGCCCAGTTCGGCATCGACATTGGGATCAAAGAGGCCAAGCCGATTACCACTCAACTGCGCGACGAAAACCCTTCTGCTGCTTACGTCTGGGAGCACCGCGGTGGCCGGTCCGGTATTCACTCTTCCCGTCACCCGCAGCGTGCCCAGTGCTATCACGACCGTCCGCGGGGAGCGGAGATGAGTGACGAAGGCCCGGCTGCCGTCAGGATCCATGGACACCGAGATCGGCTGGAACTCAACGGGAATCGTCGCGGCGACGCGGTTGCGGCCGGTATCGATGACCGAAACCGAATTGGCCCCCATATTTGCCACCAGCAGCCTTGTTCCCGTAGGATCCACGGCCAGGGCCACGGGTTGCCGCTCCACGGGAATCAAGTCGATGGTATGAAAACTCGTTGCGTCGATTACGGACACGGAATTGAGCGCTGTATTGGCGATGTAGAGTGTGCGACCGTTGGGGTGAATGGCGATATCCGACGGGCTCGCCGCGCTCTCCAGATTGGCAGTGTGCAGGACCTTGTTGGTCGCGACGTCAAGAATCGTCAGGTTGTTCGATCCGGAATTGACAACGAAGGCTCGGGACAAATTTGGCGCAACCACGATTCCTCTGGGTTGCCGTCCGGTTTCTATGACGTCGACTACGCGGTCGGATGAGCGATCGATGATGGTCACCATATTCGAGTTTTCATTGGTGACATAGGCGAGGACAGCGCGAACCTCTCTGTCCCTGCCCGCGAACGCGAAAGCGGGACGCAGGAAAACTTCCCGCTCGATGGACTCCTCTACGGCCCAATGCATGAACAGGGGAGTGGCCTCGCTCGCCGCTATCTCGAAATCGACCTTGAAGGCAAAACCTTCGGGCGCAACCGACAAATCCAAGGACTCGCCGCTGCGGTTGATCTTTGCCTTGGCGATGCGCGCGTGAATTTCGCGATACCTGCCCGGCGCAAGGAAAACTTCGGCCAGTAAAATTTGCCGGTCCAGTACCTTAAGTGAATCTATGGTCCGGGCTTGGGTGAGGATGGGATGACGGCTGCCGTCCTCCCGCACGGCCTCCAACGCCGCCAGATCGATTGCCATAGAGAATGGAGTTTTGGACGGACCGTTAAGAAACAGCGCTAAGGTGCCCTCGCCGGCTCGCCTCGGCACGCCCGCCGCAGGCGGCGGCGGTAGGTTGCAGGCGGTTAAGGTGAGGAGCAGCAGTATATAGCACGTGACACGTGGCATATGGCGTAAGCTCCTATTGATAATGGCACTGCTGGCATGTCTGGTTGAGCGACGTGCCATCCTCACCGAGCGCCGTTGTTTCATTATCGAAGATCAATCCTTTGCGATTCGGCGAGCCATGCGCTTTGTGGCATGAGCCGCAAAATACTTCGTTGTCGCTGCCGGAAGCGGTGCCAGGGATCGTCCCGCTCGGTGAGACAACGGGCACCCGTGACAGCAGAGACGAAAACCAATGGCTAATATCAATGTGTCGGTTGGTGACCCCCTCGGCCATCGTGACATCCCGCGTCGGATGCCTGAGCCAGCGACTTGCGCCGGTGTCTCCCATGAGTGATCCGCCCACGTTCGAAGCGCCGCCTGCGCCGTGATAATCGCCGTGGCAGCCGCCGCACCATTCGGAAATCCCAAAGTCGGTGGAGCCTGCCTGCGTTTGACGGTAGCGAATGTTTGAAGCGGCGTAATGAGTCGCCATCGGAGTTGAGGCCAACTGCTGTATGGCAACTGTTCCGGTATAGGCGGCCCCGGTCAGGTACGTCACCGTTTTCCCCTTGGAGGTTCCCGGATTCGGCAGCAGGTTTCGATAGTAACTGTTGCCGTGCTTATCGTGGCAATGCGTACACTGAAGACCGGGATTTGTCCAAGTTCCACCGGGCGGGGCCGCAGTCGAGCTGATGGTGTGACCCGTCGCTTCATTGCCGTCTCCATTGACATTAAGGTGACCGGCTGCCCGCACATATGTTCCGGTGTTCGCGCCACGCACGTCCGGCGCATCGGTTTTCCCGTCGTGGCAGGCGAGGCAAAGCTGGCTTTCGCTATTTTTCAAAAGCTTCGGGAAAGGGCCACCAGAAGCGAGCAGAGGATCAGGGGTGGCCGATCCGCTGTAGGTGTGAGATTGGCTGTAATGCATCGTGTGGCAGTCCGAACACACGAGCGAGTTGGTCATGTGGAAATCGCCGGCTCCGGCAAGCGAGATGAGGCCGACTACGACCAAGATGCTACCGCAAAGACTTGCCCACAACCTCACGCTCACATTTCCCTTCGAATCACCGAATCAAATATGCGCCAATATAACAGATTTACACCTAGATTTCTCGGTGCAACATTGAAGCCAGATCGAATAGCGATTACGCAGACGAAGAGATTCTCACCACAGAGTACGCAGAGTTCACAGAGTTCGGAAAAAAACAGAGTCACCGCAGAGACGCTGAGGACGGCGAGAAAAACCTTTTGATAAGAATATTCCGGCCTCTGCGTGCTCTGTGTCTCAGTGGTGAGAAATCCGAGAGTTTTTCTCTGTGCGCTCCGCGCCTCAGCGGTGAGATATCCGAGTTTCTGCGGGTTTATTGTGAGGTCTGTTATGGCGCAGGTCGCACCCGTGACAGGGATCACCCATTCAGATCACAGGGTGGGTTTCGATTCTTTCCTGCATCAGTTACCCTGCACGTGGCATTGGCCGCACAGCGCGCGCAAGCGGACGCCAGGGTTCGTGCTTGAGTTGCCGTCTGAATCCCCCTCCTCCGTGATCGGGCCCGTGCCCGCGAGAAATATGAGTCCGAAGGGATTCTGGTTGCCGTGGGCCTTGTGGCAGGTGAGGCAGTTAGGTGTGAGATTTGCCAGGGCAGCCGGCCAAGTCGATCCCTGGGTACCCCAATCCCCTGAGGGGCTCATCACCTTGACGCGGAATGCCTTGCTTGCGAAAACTGACAAGTTGGAGTGTCCACCGCCTACCGCCCCGATGTTCGCATCGGCCGTGGGGTGGCGCAGCCACCCAGTTCCGCCCGTCCCGCCCATGTTCGAGTCGCCGGCCCTGCCGTGAAAATCCGTGTGGCAACCTTTGCACAACTTCGACATCGCGGATCCCTGGTTTTGCGGCGTGACGGCTGGCTCGTTGAAGTCAACATTGCCTACGCTGTAGTTGGTGGCGAGGTCGCCCAGCGTCCAACTTCTGAGGAACACGTCCTTGGTCAAGTCGTTCGTGCCCTTGGCGTACGTGACCGGACTGATGATCCCATCAAGGTTCCGATAGCTGGCGTTTCCGTGCGGGCTATGGCAGTTCACGCATTCCAGTCTTATGTTCATGGCACCGCCTGGGGGCGTGACCAAGCCATCAAGCGTGTGACCTTTCCAATCTTCGTAGGGGGCGCTGCCGGAACTCAGGGCTCCGGCCTGTCGTACGTAGCTATTTGTGTTAGTTCCCAGCACATCAGGCGCAAATGTTCGTCCGTCGTGGCAACTCAAGCAAAGGGTATTCGTGGTGGATCCCTTGAGCAGATAGTTGTTGGGGCCGTTGGTGCCTAGCCAGTTGCCGCCCGTGCCGGGCGTGGTGCTTATACTGCCCGTGCCGTCCCACGTGTGAGACATGCTGAAGTGCATGGTATGGCAATCGTAGCAAAGGAGACTCTGACCGTAGTGGTACTCGCCAGCAGATGAAAATGCGGCGCGTAAAAACAGAAGGGCGAGGATGAGTGCTAGGTTCGTAATCCCTGTCGCCATGTGCGAATGCTCCCCTCTAGAGAAAAAACGGGGAAACTTGGAAGTCCCCCCGTTTTTTCTCGTGATACGCGGCGGTTTAGCCCTGGACCTGACACTCATTGCAGACAGCGGTCCTGTTGCCTACTCTCCCGTTCCACATCCCCGATGTTCCACCACGTTGACGTTGTCGCTCGGCCTACGTACACGCTGAACTTGCAGTAACTTTCCCCATCACACCGCGCAAGCCAGGGGGCGATTCAATATTTGCCCCCTGGCTATATTTTTTCCTCCTAACTTATCAGTTACCCTGTCCGTGGCACTGTCCGCACAGGTTCCTTAGGCCCTCCCCAGTATTCTGCGTCTGGCCGGCCGCCCAGCCGCCTTGCTCATCAACGGCAACGGCAACGGCTGCCCGGTTCAGGAAAATCAACCCGAAGGGATTCTGGTTGCCGTGCGACTTATGGCAACTCTGGCAGATCGGGCTGGAATTCGTGTAATTGGTGTAGTCAATCGTCGCGACCTTCCCCTTGTTGGCGGCGATCGCGTACCTGCCGGTCAGGTTGGAATGGCCGCCAGTCATCGCGCCGATCGCCACGCCCGCGGTCGGGTGCCGCTTGAATGCCTCCGGCGGTGCGCCGGTGCCGCCGATATTGCCGGCGTCAGCGCTGCTGCCGTGGAAATCCGCGTGACAGGACTGGCATACTCTGCTAACGCCGTTAGACGAACTTCTCGACGGCGTTCCACCGGTGGATTCGATGCGGTTGTAGAAAATATTCGCCGTGTCGTAGCTGTTACTCCAGTCGGCCGGGGTGCGCGAGCCGGGAGTGCCTGTGAGGCCGGCGATGTTGATCCAGACGTTTTTCGATGTGTTGTTGGTCGTGCTGATTTCAAAGCTTAAGGCACTCTCGGGAATGGAACGGGGACCCAAGTTACGGTAGGCTCCTGCGCGTCCATGCTGGGTGTGGCACTGGGTGCACTCAAGGCCGTGACTAGGCGCCGTGTATGTCCCGTTGAACCCCGGGGGGGTCGCCATCGAACCCAGGGTGTGGCCCTTCCAATCCTGGTACGGTGCCGCGCCCGTCTCGTTCAACGCCCCGGCGCTGCGATTGCCAGGGGAGCCGGCGTTGAAGTTGGCCTCAAGAACGTCGGGTGCCCCGGCGGAGCCGTTATGGCAGGAGAGGCAAAGCTCGTTCGCCGGCGCTTTGAGTAGATACTCGTTAGGGCCGTTTGCGCCTAGCCAGTTGCCGCCGGCGCTCGGCGTCGTGCTTATACTGCCGGTGCCGTCCCAGGTGTGAGACATGCTGAAGTGCATGGTGTGGCAATCGTAGCAGAGCAGCGTCCCGCCCGAATGGTATATACCAGCGGTGCTGACGGCAGCGGCGCCTAACAGCAGGACAGCCGTTAAAATCGCCATCGATAAATGTTTCATTGCTGATACCTCCTTGTTTTTTTCTAACACGTTGTTGTTGCTTTCTTGCCGGCAGCCCGCGCCGATCGCGAGCAGCCGCAAATCAATTTGGTGGAGTCATTTCATTCCTTTTAGTAAACCGCCGAGTTCACGTTGGATCTGCTCTCGCATTGGCTTCGAAGCCGAGGGGGGGCTCGCGTTTCGCCGGACCAGCGCCACCTTCTCTTCAAACACCTGCAAACGGCTGCCCAGCCGCTCCACGACATAAATTTTCTCCCCCCCATTGCTCGCAATGTCCGTCGGATAGCTTACCGCCCCAGGTTGGCGCCCCTGCCCGCCGTGCCGGCTAAGATAGTTACCCTCCTTGGTAAAGACCGTGATCGCGCTCCGCATCGTATCCACCACGATCACCCGCCCCTCGCCGTCGATGGCAAGCCCCGCCGGCAATGAAAAGTTATGCGGGCCGGCATCATGAGCGCCCCAGCCACGAAGAAACTTGCCTTCCGGGCTAAAGACCTGAATACAAGGGGTGCCGGTTGCGTCGGCGACATAAACGGTTCCGTCCCCATCTACGGCGATGGCTTGAACCGTGTTGAAGTGGCTGCTGTCGTCCGCCTTCCTGCCGAACTCCCGGATCAGCCGGAATTGGGGATCGTAAACT
>ORMF012346363.1_pt1 | contig 15407 bp, 15 predicted proteins | sample 1779871 | NCBI WGS metagenome assembly ORMF01 (sample SAMEA104232316, study PRJEB22302) | groundwater metagenome | biome: forest; feature: aquifer; material: groundwater | place: USA | collected 2011-08-07 | depth 5.4 m | reverse complement strand
CAGACTGGCGGAGAAGGCCCCTGCTATCACGGCATTGGTCACGCGGTTTTTGATTCTCTTGAAGGGTCGCTGTGGGGGAACGACAGGGCGATGGCAGAGAAGGCGATAGGGATTTGCGAATCTGTTCTGTCGGATGAATACGAGCGTGTGCGATGCGCGTCCGGTGTCTTCAACGCGCTGGCAATTGCCTACGGCGACAATAAATACGGCCTTTCGTATCCGGACGATGACATACCCCTGTGTCGGTCTCAAAAGAAAGAGTACCAGGGCTTTTGCTATATGGAGATAGGTCACGGCTACCTTCGTAACAAGCAGTGGAGCCGGGAAGAGGAACTTCGTTTCATTCGAGGGATGGAAGATTCTGGCGCACGAGATGCGGTCATCGCGGCGTACATGGATACCGCAGTCCGTCGTTCGATAGAGGTTCTGGATATTCCCGACCTGGCCGGTGTATGCGACTCTTTCGGAAATGCAAGAGATGCCGAGTCGTGTGTACACGGGATACTCATCGGCTTGCGTGGAAGCGGGGGTACGAACAGCAAGCAGAGCTCGATAATCGAATTATGCGACGTGCTCACGACACCAGAACTGCAGACCTATTGTCGCCGGAATGGCGACTAGCTTAAGGAAGACACCAAAAAGCCGTCGCACGAAGACGCTAGAGAGCCGTCGCCTTGAAATCCGCAGGGCGCTTCGCGTACCACGCTTCTATCTCTTCGTGCGTGAGGAGCTTGGTCTGTGCGCCGACGCCCTGAACGACGGACGCGGCATTAATGAGGCCGCGCAGGAGCGCTTCTTGGGGGACAAGTCCGCGCGCGATATACGAGACGGTCGTCGATGCCGTCGCGTCGCCCGCGCCCGTACGAGACACGGGGGGTGCGGAGTCGGGATACATTGGCGTGTGCCACGCACCGGAATCGTCCATGATGTTTGAGCCTTTCGGACCGTCGGTGACGACGACGATTTTCGGACCTAAGGCCCTGAGACCTTCCATGAGCTTTTTCACGTCGCTCTCGGTCGAGTTGAGGATTTTTTGCGCCTCCTCCTTGTTGCAGAAAAATATCTCCGTTACTGCATATACATCTTTCAGCTCATCTGCCCCGAGCTTTATCTGGAACGTGCCGGGCTGGAACGCGAGTTTCGTTTCGGGATGTTGAGCACAATACACGGCGATCTCGTGATGAAAGTCTTTTGCGCTCTCGCCGAGCGACGTTAGGTAGATGTATTTTGGGGGACTCTCAAAATTCGGCATCGAGTAGGAGAACTTCGTCTGCTTGACCAAGATTGTGCGCTCAGCGCCGAACCAGAGCACATAGTGGTAATTCGTCGGGAACCCCGGCTGCGTTTCGACGTATTCGTCGGAGACGCCGTTGCCCTTTAGTGTCTCGCGGCAGTTCTTGCCATTTTCATCGTCGCCCACGCGCGCGATGAGTGCGGAGGACAGTCCGATGCGCTGCGCTGACACGGCAGCATTTGCGGCGTTGCCTACTGCGCGCACTTCGATAACTTCTTCATACGGCACCTTATCCGCAAAGCGCACGCAGAGCTCGCGCGTGCCGTGGTCCATCAGCTCCTCGGCGTCTTTGAGCTTGATAAAGGCGTCGGTCGTGATGTCGCCGATAGCGACGAAGTCGTATTGCATAGGTTCATTTTAACACAGGAATTATTTGCACATTTGGCGCAAATCCGTATACTACTGCGCATGTTGGCCCTTGAAGTCACAGAACGCTCTGCAAAAGAAAGCGCCGCAACGCTCCGCGCGCGGGGTGCCGTACCGGCTGTATTCTACGGCCCGAAAGAGGCGGCGACGCCTATCTCTATTGATGCCCTGAAGCTTCAGAGTATCTGGAAGCAGGCGGGCGAGACCACCATCATTACCTTGAAGGGCATCGGCGAGGCGAAGGACACCCTCATCCACGACGTGCAGTTCCATCCCGTCACGGGCACCCTCCTCCACGCCGATTTCTATGTGCTCGAGAAGGGAAAGAAGGTACAGATCAAAGTCCCACTCGAATTTACGGGGACTGCTCCCGCGGAGAAGACGGGACACATCGTCGTGAAGACATTGCATGAGGTGGAGATTGAGGTGGCACCTGCAGAGTTGCCGCACAACCTCCCCGTCGACATCTCGACTCTTGAGAACGTAGGCGATCACATATTGGTTTCGCACATCAAGCTTCCTCCGAGTGCGGTACTCGTCACGAATGGCGGAGAGATCGTCGTCTCCATCAAGGAATTCAAGGAAGAGCCGGTGGAGATAGCGCCCGCGCCGGAGACTGTCATCGAAGGAACAGAACCGGTAGCCGAAGGCGCGCCGGGAGCGGAAGCTCCTGTAGCAGAAGAGAAAAAAGAGAAGAAGGAAAAGAAAGGAGAGTAAATTTGGTATACTGTCGGGTATTGTCTATGCGCTTTTTTCGCGCCAGTCTTTTTGCGGTTCTCATGCTTGTGGCAGGTGCGCCTTTTCTCATATCAGCGCAGACGGCGCCGACGACACTAGAGCAGCGTGCGGCGCTCCAGGCACAGCTTGACCAGATAGAGCGCGACATCGCCAACAATCAGGGCGCTCTCGGGGGACTCCAGAAACAGCGGACGACCCTCGAGCGTGATATCGCCATCCTTGATAACAAGATAAAGACCGCGCAGATGCAGATCAAGCAGAGCGACCTCACTCTCTCTAAGCTTCAGGGAGATATTTCGACGAAGATTACCGCCATCAAGGAGGTGGATACGAGCGTCTCGAAAGGCCAGCAATCGCTCGCACAGCTTTTGCGCCGGACGCGCGAGATAGACGACGTATCGTTCGCGACCTTGGCGCTTTCCGCCGGCTCCATATCCGATATCTTCCAAGAGATTGACACTTTTGAGACGATTGAGCGCGCTCTCGACGCTTCTTTTACCGAAATGGCGCGGCTTCGTACCGACCTCTCGGAGCGAAAACGCTCACTTGAAGACAAGGAAGACGAAACGCAAAAAGTGCGCCAGGCGCAAGTCATCGCGCGGCAGAACGTCCAAAAGGATGAGAAAGAAAAGAAAAATATCCTTAGCGCAACGAAGGGTCAGGAGAAGGCGTATCAACAATTGATAGCCGACAAACAGCGGCAGGCGGCGGCGATCCGTGCGGCGCTCTTCGGCCTGCGCGATTCGGGCGCGATTCCTTTCGGTACCGCCTATGATTATGCAAAGCAGGCGTCCGGAGGCACGGGAGTCCGCTCCGCCATTATTCTTGCCATTCTCACGCAGGAATCAAATCTCGGCCAGAATGTCGGCTCGTGCTATGTCACCAATCTAGAGACCGGTAGCGGCGCAGGAAAGAATACGGGGAGACTTTTCACGAGCGTGATGAAAGCGCCGCGCGATACACAACCCTTCAGGACCATCACGGAGGCTCTGGGAATCGACGCGTCGAAGACGCCGGTGTCGTGCCCGCAGTCGGTCGGCTATGGGGGAGCGATGGGTCCGTCGCAGTTTATCCCTTCAACATGGATGCTCTACAAAGACCGCCTCGTGCGGCTGACGGGGGAGACGTTTCCCGATCCGTGGAATGCGCGCACCGCCATCTTCGCGACGGCGCTTTTGATGGAGGACAACGGGGCAGACGGCGGTACGCGCACCGCCGAGCGCACTGCGGCTCTGAAGTATTTTGCGGGGAGCAACTGGGCGAAACCCGCCAATGCCATTTACGGCGACAGCGTGATGGAATTGGCGGACGACATTCAGGCGCAGGTCAATATTCTAGAAGGACGCTGATTCGAGTAGTTGTCCACAAGTCTGACTTGTATATACAAGTCAGACTTGTCTAAAATGGGTAATGCGCGTTGAGCCGTTCGGCGTCGATTCATTCGTCCATATCGTGAAGCGCGGGGCTCGCGGATTGCCGGTAACACGCGACGACGCAGACCGCAAAAGATTTTTACGGCTTCTCTACTACCTTAATGATGAGCATCGGAGCGAATTTTGGGAACAAGATGTCCGCCGACTGGATATGTTCGAACATCCTAAGGGGTGGCCCGAGCGGCGGCCGCTTGTGAAAATCCTTGCGTGGACATTAATGCCAAATCACTTTCATTTGCTCCTGCAAGAGATCCAAGACGGTGGAGTTTCGCGTTTTATGCAAAGTTTGTGCGGGAGCATGTCGCGTCATTTTAATGAAAAGTACAAGGAGACAGGAAGTATATTCCAGGGTTCATACCGCAGTCGGACAATCGAGACAGATCGCTATCTCCGTTGGGCGATTTCATATGTTCTTGTGAAGAACGTGTTCGAGCTGTATCCGGGCGGCTACGACCGCGCCGCGAGAGAATTCGACTCTGCCTGGAAGTGGGGAGTAGAGAAGTACACATTCTCCGGCCTACAGGAGGTCGTGCATTCAAGGAAACCATCAGTTACTGACCTCGACTTATTCTATGACTTTTTCAAGTCGCCCGCGGATTTCAAATCGTGTTCTCGTGATATGATATTGAGCCGACGAGCTCACGCAATAGAAGCCATCAGCTTCGAATAACCCACAAGTCAGACTTGTATATACAAGTCTGACTTGTGGGTTTAGCGACGAAAATCAGCGGGATATCGATATTCTCGAAGAGAGGTAAATAGAAGCCGGGATCCCCAACTAGGGATCCCGGAAAGCGAGATTACTGCCGCCTACAAAACAGGCAGGAGAAGGCCGGCAACCCCGCCGACGACAACGCCAATCGCCGCGGCACCATGGGAACGGGTCAACAGCCCAATCGCAGCGCCGCCTATCACTGCGCCAGTCAATACATTCAGAACCATGATGCCAACGTTGGCATTTTGAGCGGCTGACGCGAGAGCGGGCGACGACACGATCACCATCGCGGCTCCGGTCAATATCGCTATGCGATTCATGGGAAGTCCTCCCTTGCGCATGCATGTTGTCGGGCTATTCCGACAACTGGCACAGTTTTAACACATGTGGTATTGTTTCGCCACATGAAAAAGGAAATACATCCGGCGGATTACCGGCAGGTTATTTTTGAGGATTCCACGGCAGGGAAGCGGTTTTTGATATCGTCCACCATCGCGACCACGAAGACCGATAAATGGGAGGACGGCAAGGAATACCCCGTCTTCAACGTCGAAATTTCGAGCGCTTCGCACCCCTTCTACACGGGTCACTCCAAGCTCGTAGACACCGCCGGACGCGTCGAGAAATTCAAGACGAGAGCCGCTGCAAAGAAGCCCAAAGCCTCGAAGAAAAAATAACGCCACTGGTACGCCGCACCCGCGCAAAGCGCGGGTGCGGCACTATTTCAACTGTTAACTGTTCACTGTAAACTGTTCACTATGAGCGAAGCGAAAATTAATCCCCTCGACTACGCCGACGACCACCGCGTCTCATATCTTGTGCAAGAGTGGCAAAGGCTTAGTCAGGCCGAGCGTGATGCGCAGGAGCTCATCGAAGTCGACCCTGCAATGAAGGAGCTTGCCGAGAAAGAATTGCGTGAGATAGAGGATCAGAAAAATACACTCATGGGGCAAATGGAAAAGATCGTCGGGGGCGATTCCGAGCGCGAATGGCCCAACGAAGTCGTGCTTGAAGTGCGCGCGGGCGTGGGCGGCGAGGAAGCATCGCTTTTTGCCGAGGAGCTTGTGAGCATGTATCTGCGGTATGCGGAGTCGCGCGGATGGAGCGGGAAGCCGCTTGATGAGTCGCGCGGGGCCCTCGGCGGTTACAAAGAAGCGCAATTTGAGATCAAGGGCGAAAATTGCTACCGCGAGCTCCGTTTCGAGACAGGCGTCCACCGCGTCCAGCGTGTACCCCTGACCGAGAAGGCGGGCCGCATCCACACCTCGACCGCTTCGGTCGCCATCCTTCCGATATATAAGCGCACGAAGATTAAAATAAATCCGGCGGACCTTGAAATAGAAACATCGCGCTCGGGCGGCGCGGGCGGGCAAAACGTCAACAAAGTGGAGACCGCCGTCCGCGTCGTCCACAAGCCGACAGGTATCGATGTGAAATGTACCTCCGAGCGCTCACAAGCGCAGAACAAGGAGAAGGCGATGAAGTTGCTCATCAGTAGGATCCAGCAAGAGCAGGATGAGCGCGAGGCACGCGAGCGGAGTGCCGACCGTAAGGCGCAGGTCGGGACCGGCGACCGCAGTGAGAAGGTACGCACCTACAATTTTCCGCAGGACCGCATTACCGACCACCGCATCAAGGAATCGTGGTCCAATGTTTCCAAGATTATGTCCGGAAGTATTGGACCTATTCTGACAGCACTTGCCAAGGCGGAAGGAGACGAAAGGAGCGTTGCGGATGCTGAGTGATTCTGCTACAATCCCGCGACATGGCAACAGATATCAAGACGCTTTTTGAGGCAGGGGCGCATTTCGGCTATTCCCGCGCGCGCAGGCACCCGACCGCCGCACCGTACCTCTTTGGCACCAAAGATCGCACCGACATCTTCGATCTCGAGGAAACAGAGAGGCGCATGAATGCGGCGCGCGCGTTCGCACATTCCATCGCGGGGGCCAAGCAGATTCTTTTCGTCGGCGGCAAGAACGAGGTTACGGATATCATCAAAGCGGCGGCAGAGCGGGCGGGTGCACCGTATGCGGCCGGCAGATGGATCGGGGGAACCCTCACGAATTTCAAGAACATACGAAAGCGTATCGAGATTCTCCTCAAACTCCAACAAGAGCGCGAAACGGGCGCTCTCGACAAGTATACGAAACACGAACGCCTGCTCATCGACCGCAAGATCGACGAGCTCATCAGGCACTTCGGCGGACTTACGAATATGGCGGAGCTGCCGGGCGCGCTCTTCGTCGTTGATACGCGTCATGAGAATACGGCGGTCCTCGAAGCCAACCAGCTTAGGATTCCGGTCATAGGGCTTGCAAGTTCGGATTGCGATTTCTCGCGGGTGCAGTATCCGATACCGGCGAATGATACGTCGGTGCGGAGCGTCCGTCTTGTGTGCGATGCCCTCTCCGAGGCGTATCTCGAGGGCAAACGAGTTGCGGCAAAACCGAACCCCGAAGTACCACGTGACAAGCCGCAAGTATCAAACAAGTAACAGATTAGGAAATATCAAGTAATACGCTTGATACTTGTTACCTGATACTTGATACTTACGTACACTATGGTTATCACGACCGACATCATAAAATCTTTGCGGGAGGAAACGGGTGTTTCCATCATGCAATGCAAGAAGGCGCTTGAAGAGGCGGGCGGGGATATGGAGAAGGCGAAAGTGATCCTCCGCAAACAGAGCTCCGCGATCGCTATGAAGAAGTCCGACCGGACGCTCGGCGCGGGTATCGCGGCCGCGTACACGCATGCAGGAGGCGGCGTTGTTGGGGCCGTGGTTCTCGCCTGTGAGACGGATTTCGTATCGAAGAATGAGGAGTTCGGAAAGCTTGCCTACGATATCGCGATGCACATCGCGGCGATGGCTCCGCAATTCCGCGTGCGCGAGGATGTGAAGGAGGAAGATCTGAAGGCGGCGCGCGCGGTGTTCGAGAAAGAGGCCGAGATTATACCCGAGCAGGTGCGTGCAAAAGCGATCGAGGGCAAGATAGATGCGTATCTGCGGGAGAAGATCCTGCTCGAACAGCCGTTTGTGAAAGACCCGACGCAAACCATTCGCGGGCTCATCGATTCGGCGGTCCAGAAGTTCGGCGAGAAAATCGAGGTCGTGCGCTTCGAGCGTCTCTCGGTACGCTCGTAGTCCTTACCTATGATCTTGTTCGTCACACTTCTGTTCGGATTTTCGCTTGTTGCGGTCGTGGGTCTCTTCGAACTGAAGCGGTGGGAGGGGCGTACGCGGCGGACCGTTCTGCCAGTGCTCCGCGCCAGGATAGACAAGCGCGCTCTGCGCATGAAAGACCTCATGCTTGCCGCGGAAGCGGATTTTGCGAAGTTGCCGCCGGAGGCTCTCCACTTCACAAGGGTTGGTATTCATCTGTTCGCACTGGAAATAGCGCGCCTCGCACGTTTTCTCGAAGGTCAGGCGCACTGGCTCGCCGACTTTGTGTCGCACAAACATCGCTTCGTGCGTCGCGCCCCGCGCTCGGAATTTTTGAAAAAAGTTACGGAGCACAAAAACGGTAACGGCAACGGAGTTGATACAACAGCCGATAACGTGCAGAATTAGGCTTCGCCGCCTTAATCGCTCCGCTCATATGGCGCCATCGTTCGGAAAAAAGGAGAATATCTGATATTCTCATTTTGTTCCTCTCTCGCCGCCTTAGCTCAGTTGGTAGAGCAACTCTTTTGTAAAGAGAAGGTCCCCGGTTCGAGTCCGGGAGGCGGCTCAAAATATATGGAACACAAAGATCCGTATTGGTATCTGCACGTCGGACGCGCGAGCGATCTTGCCGGGAGCGACAGGCTCATCTATCGGGCCTTCGAAATGCTTCCGGGAGTGCTGTCCATTACGACACTCGCACTCTTCGTGGTGCTCGCGTTCTTCCGGCCGGTGTGGGCCGCTTACTTGACGATTGTCTTCTCAATATATTGGCTCTTCAAGACGCTCTATTTGTCCGTCCATCTGCGTCACAATTTCAAAAGGATGCGGCACAACATGGCACTCGATTGGAACGCGCGGCTCAAGGATATGAAATATCAGGATGTGACGCATCTTGTCATCCTTCCTCTCTATCTGGAAGGGTACGAGGTCGTCGCCGGGAGCGTGCGCGCACTTCTCGGCGCGGCGTGGGACCCGAAGACCATCGCCATCGTCGTATCGGTGGAAGCGCGGGCCGGAGAGGGACAGCGCATGGTTGCCGAGCGTATCCTTGCGGAGTTCGGTCCGCATTTTCTCGATTTCCGGGTGGTCGTGCATCCCGCCAATATACCGGGAGAGATTATCGGTAAGGGCTCGAATATTTCATATGCGGCGGAAGAAGCGCGCATTCGTATCCTCGATCCACTCCACATACCCTACGAGCGGGTGCTTGTTTCTGCATTTGATGTCGACACGGTGGTGTATCCGCAATACTTTGCGTGTCTCACGTGGTATTTTCTCACTGCCGAGAATCCCGCGCGCTCCTCGTTCCAGCCGGTGCCGCTCTACAACAACAACATCTGGCAGGCACCGATGCTTTCACGCGTCATGGCATATTCAAGCTCGTTCTGGCAGATGATCCAGCAGGAACGGCCGGAGAAGCTCGCGACCTTCTCATCGCACGCGGTGCCGTTCCAACAGCTCCACGAGGCGGGATACTGGCAGAGAAATGTCGTTTCCGAGGATTCGCGGATCTTCTGGAATCTTTTTGTGCGCTACGACGGCGACTACACGGTCGTGCCGCTCGCGTATCCCGTTTCCATGGATGCGAATGTCGCACCGACACTTTTCGGCACGGCGAAGAATATCTACCGTCAGCACCGGCGATGGACGTATGGAGCCGAGAATATCGCGTACATTCTTTTCGCGTTCACGAAAAACCCGCGTATTCCTTTCTACAAGAAATTTCGCGCCGCGTTCGTGCAGATCGAAGGATTCTGGTCACTCGTCACACATCCCTTGGTCCTCTTTGCCATCGGCTGGCTTCCGCTCCTTGTCGGGGGCCGTGGATTCAATGCGACCGTGCTTTCATACAATCTTCCGCTCGTCGCAAAATCATTTCTTACCGCGGCGATGTTCGGGCTCATACTCTCGGCAGCGCTCGCGATGCAGCTTCTGCCCGCACGCCCGCGGGAATACGGACGCTTTCGAAGTTTCCAGCTTGTGCTCCAGTGGATCCTCGTCCCCGTTATGATGGTCCTCTTTAGCTCGCTCCCCGGCCTCGATGCGCAGATACGCCTTCTCTTCGGCCGGTACTTAGGGTTCTGGGTGACTCCCAAGAGCAGGAGCTACCCGGTAGGTCATTTTACTAAATGAGGTGCTAGGGACTAGGAAATGCAGTGCATGTTTCTGTGTATATTTTAAGCTAGCAGCTAGAAGCTAGAAGCTGTAAGCTATGAAAATGCAGCCCCTCTCAAAAAACAAGCGTCGTGTGTACCTCTTCGGGCTCGTTGCGCTCTTTTTTCTTTGTCTTCCTGTGACGATTCTTTTCGCAAGCGGCTTCCGTTTTAAGAGTGGATATGGATTCGTGAAGACGGGAGGCATATTTATTTCGGTGCCGTACGCCGATGCAGTGGTGTCCATGAATGGCACGGATGTGGGGACGAGCGGGCTTTTGAAGAGAGGATTTTATATTGATGACCTGACACCGGGTTCGTACATCATTCTGGTTGCACGCGAGGGGTATCGCCCGTGGTACCGGACCCTTGTGGTGGAGCAAAAGATTGTCTCCGACGCGCGCGCGCTCCTCATTCCCGAAGAGATCGAGGCGATACGGCTGGTGTACGGCACGAGCACGGCCTCGTCCACGCGCGTGATTGTGCGCCCTGACTACAAGCGGTACCTCGCCGCATTCACGACCCCCGCCGCGACGACCACAATCGGCGTGTCCGGAGAATCAGTATTTGTTGAGGACGGAAATGTATTCGTACGTCTGATCGATGCGGGTGCTCTGCCGACCAGCAATTTTTGCGGCCGCCCTTCATATTGCGTGCGAGAGATTCCTATCGAGCAGGGCAAGCACATTGCGGTCAATGCCGTGTTCTTCAAAGGAGGGATCGTGTATGCCACGAAAGAGGGTGGTGTATTTCTTGCGGAAGCGGATATCCGTCCGACGACCGTCTTGGTGCCGATCTATCCGCGGCGGGATTCCGAATTCCGCGTCATCGACGGGCGTCTCATCGTGAAGGACGAAAAGGAGCTCTACGAAATCGTTCTCTAGATCACCTAATCTCCGCTTTGTATTCCTCGGCGGTAGCCTTTTCAAGTTTTTTGTGAAGTGTGTCCACCTCAGCATTGGTGAGCGTCTTTTCACGCGAACGGTACACGATCCGGTATGTATAGCTTAGTTTATTCTTGCCGAATTTTTCTGCGTCGTCGTATTTGTCGACCAACTTTACTTCCTCGACCAGTTCATCTCCCACGACCTCACGGATACAATCGAAGTAATTATTAGGCACGAAATCATTCGTGACCACGAATGATATGTCGCGCACGACGGGGGGATACTTACTTACCTCCTGGTATTTTTGTCCCAAGCGAAGTTGCTTTACAACGCGCGGGTCGGTAGACCACAGGAGCCGGATATCTGGCAATTCCATGCTGGTGATGGCAAAACGCTCAAGACCGAAACCGAAGGCCCAGCCATTGTAGAGACGTGGATCAACGCCGAGCTTTTCCAAAACCGTTCCCTTCACCACGCCACTGCCCAATATCTCCATCCAGACACCTCCTCTTTTTATTTCGATTTCGGTACTTGGATGGGTATACGGAAACGTCTCTTCGTGGAAGCGGTACTCTATGTCAGGTCCGAAAACCGATTTCACGACTTTGGCTTCCACTTCCTGCAGGTCCTCAAGCTGAATTATTTTCTTCTTCTTCGGACACACGTACAGTCCGTCTATCTGGTGAAAGACATTCATGTGGGTCTTGTCTATCTCGTCTTTGCGGTAGACTTTGCCAAAAGAGAACACTCCGAGATCTTCGCCCTTGGCCAACCGTTCTTTTATCGGTGTTGACGTAAGGTAGTAGTACCACATGACTGTCGTGTGCGGCCGCAATATGTGAGTGTCGTCTGTGTAATACGTGTCCGACGGGCTTCTGGCGGGATGATCTCCTGCAAAATCGAACAGATCAAAAGCGATATCCGTTGGTACGATCTCTGGAGGATTCACGACATCAAAGTCAGCAAAATCCGGGACGGATGTTATCCTCTCGACCAACTGCTGTATCGGGCTTCCGTCTGTGCGTGAGAGGTCAGGCATCGCAAGGTAGCGCTTCATCCTCGCGGCGTCCGCATCGTGTCTCGTTGCGAGCGTTTGGATGATTTTCTTCTCCTCATCGCGTGGAATAACGATTTCGGCCATGGCATGTTTCAGAGATTTCATCCTGACATACTACACGGGCGATGCCATACATTCAAAGCTCCGGGGCCCATTCTCCCAAGTTGAATGGACACCCCGCAGAGCTGTGAGGTAAGATAGGCATATGCGATGGACTCTTGCCGTGGTTGCCGCGCTGATTATCGCTACCGCTCTCTTTTTCATGCGCGATCAAAGAGACGAAAAGATTGCTGATTTGCGAGGACAGTCCGAAGTTTCGGTCGTACTTACGGATGGGGGATTTGAGCCGTCGGAATTTTATATTCGGAGGGGAACGCAGGTCACATTTACAACGACGCGTGCAAACCAGTTCTGGCCCGCTTCAAACACTCATCCCGACCACGATATATATCCGGAATTCGATTCGAAACGACCGCTCAAGACAGACGAATCATGGTCATTTGTGTTCGAGAAAGTGGGCGCGTGGGGTTTCCACGATCACGTACGGTCATATTTCACAGGCAAAGTATATGTTGAGGAGTGACCGCGCCTTCCTCGGCGTGGGAGTCATAGCGGCGCTCCTCGTCGGCGGTATTGGGTTCGCGTGGATCTTCCAAACGTACATTCCGCAGGCGCGGGTTTCCGCGTCACTCGAAGGATGTAGGAAAGAAGTTGAGGGTAGTTTGCAGATCGAGTGCATTTTTAGAGTCATCGAGCGCGAGCTCTTTTCGCGTGGCCTTCCCGGAGCGATGAACGTATTTGCGAAAGCGTACGCTAAATTTCCGGCGTTTGTTTCTTCCGGATGTCATCGGCAGGCACATCGTGTCGGCGACCTCGCATACTACCGGTTGTTCTTCGGCAGCGAGGACCTTGAGCGCATCGATTTTACCCAAGACACGACTGCGTGTGGCTACGGTTTCTATCACGGATTTCTCGAACACTTTACGCAGGATTATCCAAACGTGCAGGCGGTGACGGATACCTGCACGTATCTCGAAGAGCGTCTCGGGAAAACGATGGGCGATATACGTTCGATCTGCTATCACGGTAGCGGCCATGGTTTTACATTGGCCCAGTCTGAGCGTGTGTCGCGGAAAGATTGGGGAAACGTCGCGTTGTTTACCGCCCCTCCAAACGAATTATGCGACCGGCTTCCGCTGGGGAACAAGGACGATATAGAGCAGTGCAAGGAGGGTGTCTTTAATGTTCTGGTGGATTGGATGGTGCGAAATGAGTATGGGTTTGCATACAATGCGGCAAGACCTTTTGCAGTATGTGATCGCGTACCTTTGGGTTCCCGCAAAGCATGTATTTACGAAATGGCTCAGAAGGTTGACGGCTTGTCGAACAAAGATCCGCGAAAGGTCGCGGAAATTACCGGGCAGATTCCCGAAGAAGATCTTCAGACGATGGCCTTCGGTGTCGCGATCGCGGGGTTCATTCAAAACAGTATCGCGGAAGAAGGTGGATACCAGAGAGTGATCGATTCCTGCGCAACTCTTTCCGCTGAACTGTATAAGAAATGCATGGAAAGTGTCGTCCACGGTCTCTTCGAACATGGAGAACCACAAAAAGAATACCAAGAAGCTCTCAAGGCGTGTGCAGAGCCTTCAGTCGCCGAACACACATACACAAGCGATTGTTATAAATCTGTCGCGCACCGGCTCCCGCGATTCTATTCCGATCAGCAGATTCTGCACATCTGTGGCGAGTTCCCTGCAGGCTCTCGGAACGTGTGCGAAAGTGGTCTTTCGAAGCGTCCCTAGGTTCGCGATTTCGTGTGGATTTTGACCTATGCAGGGAGGAGTTTTTTTGCTATACTGAACGCACTAAATATGGCTGAAAAGAAGGTAAAAAAGGCCCCTGAAAAGGCCGCGAAAACAGGCTCCTATGGAGCCTCTGACATTACTGTCCTCGAAGGATTGGAAGCGGTGCGCCGGAGGCCCGGCATGTACATCGGTACCACCGGGACTTCGGGCTTGCATCACTTGGTGTGGGAAGTCTTCGACAATTCGCGCGATGAAGCGATGGGCGGCTTCGCCGATGACATCGAGATAGCGCTTCTCCCTGATAATCGCGTCCGCGTCGCCGACAACGGCCGCGGCATTCCCGTAGACATCCATCCCAAAACAAAAGTCTCCACGCTTGAGACGGTCATGACCATGCTCCACGCGGGCGGCAAATTCGGCGGCGACGGATACAAGATCTCCGGCGGCTTGCACGGCGTCGGCGTCTCGGTGGTCAACGCGCTTTCTTCCCATGTGCGCGCCGAAGTGCACCGCGATGGCGGGCAATTCGTACAGGAGTACAAGAATGGCGGCAAACCGATAGGCAAGACGAAAAAAATAGGAGCATCGAAATTGCACGGTACGATAGTCACCTTCGAATCGGACCCAACCATCTTTCCGGATAGGGAATTGAACTGGGATACTATCGTCGCGCACATGCGCCAGCAGGCGTATCTCGTAAAGGGCCTCAAGATCGGAATTTTAGACCTGCGCAATGCCCCTTCGACGGAACTCATGGCAGGCGGGAAATTCGACGTGGAAAAAGTCTTTTATCTCCGGGACCTCGCCCTCGACGCGCCTTCGATGAGCTTTTATTTCGAGGGCGGATTACGCTCCCTCGTCGCGTTCCAAAATCGTCACCAAGAACCAATCCACAAGAATATTTTCTACGTGGAGAAGGAGCAAGACGGCGTTGCCGTCGAGGTGGCACTGCAGTATGTCGACGACATTACGGCGCGCATCTCGGCCTTTGCCAACAACATCTACAACAGCGAGGGCGGCATGCACATCACGGGCTTCAAGACCGCGCTCACCCGCACCCTGAATGCCCAGATAAAGAACGGCGGAGGCAAAGAAAGCGAAAGCTTTACCGGCGACGATGTCTTGGAAGGTCTGACGGCGGTCGTCTCGGTGAAAATGCGCGAGGTGCAATTTGAAGGCCAGACGAAGGGAAAGCTGGGGAGCGTCGAGGCGCGCGGGGCGACCGAAGCCGTCTTTGGTGCGGCGTTCGGCGCGTTCCTCGAAGAACATCCTGATGACGCGCGCTCCATCATAGGCAAAGTCGCGCTTGCCATGAAAGCGCGCAAAGCCGCCAAAGCCGCCAAGGACTCGATTCTTCGCAAAGGTGCACTCGACGGCATGACGCTACCCGGAAAACTGGCGGATTGTCAGACAAAAAGCGCCGAAGAGGGGGAGCTCTTCATCGTCGAGGGTGATTCCGCAGGCGGCACCGCCAAAATGGGCCGTGATCGCCGCATTCAGGCGATACTGCCTCTGCGCGGCAAGATACTCAACATCGAGCGCGCGCGCCTCGACAAAATGCTCGCCTCGGAGCAGATCCGGAATCTTGTCGTCGCACTCGGTACTGCGATTGGCGATATTTTTGATGTCTCGAAATTGCGCTACCACAAAATAATCATTGCGCCCGATGCCGATGTAGACGGCGCGCATATCAGGACGCTTCTCCTGACTCTTTTCTACCGCCACTTCCGCCCTGTGATCGACGGCGGGTTCCTCTACATCGCCCAGCCGCCCCTCTTTAAAAT